>Ga0306920_100005112_pt1 | contig 16902 bp, 12 predicted proteins | sample flu12Cox44000170_FD_204666 | JGI IMG/M metagenome (GOLD analysis project Ga0306920, IMG submission 204666) | Lab enrichment of tropical soil microbial communities from Luquillo Experimental Forest, Puerto Rico - flux4day.12C.oxic.44.000.170 (v2)... | ecosystem: Environmental > Terrestrial >... | reverse complement strand
TACGAGAAAGAACACGATGGTGAGCCCCTGGTCCACCGGATCTTCTTCCCGCATGTAAGCAAGCGGGAAGACGTGGCCTGATATGGGGACCAATTCGATGCGGGGGGTAAACCACATGCGCACGCCGCGGCGAAGGGGCATCCAAAGATAAGTGCGAAGAGGGTCTCGGGCGGTTCGTTCCCGAGCAAGCTGGGCGAAGACGGCGTCCTCTTCGGCGGTCCAGGTAGTCTCGTCGTTGTATCGTTCGAGCACCATCGCAACGCGGTCCCGTTCATCGGGAGTGTCAAAGGCCCAGGGAGGAATCTCGTCGAGATGAATTTCCTCTTCATTCAGTTTCCAGGAGACCAGGTAGCAGTCGCGCATGCGATAAAGCCAGGTTCTCTCCCATGCGAGGAAACCCTTGGGATCCACTTCACTTGGGAGGGTAGTGTCTTTGGGCGCCAGAGGCTGGAATTCGCCGAGGGTCATGGCGTTGCGGATTACCCAGGGTAGCAAAGGCAGCCAGCAAGCAAAGGACATGACAGCACAGGTCAGGAGCCATCGCTTTGTCTGGCCGCGGCGCAACATCCAATAGCCCAGGAGAAGAAAGGCGGTGATCAGAAGCAGGGGAGTCTCCGGACGGAAAAGGGTTCCAAGACCGGCGATGAATCCGCCGAGCGCGGCAAGCTTCCAATAATGCTTTTGCGTGATTCCCCGATAGGCGAAACTGAGCGGTGTGCTATGGCTGGCTTGAGTAGCGAGCAAGGCCAGAATGGCGAAGGCGAGGGCCGTAAACAGAGTCGCCCAGACCTCGGTCAAGGGAACAGCGACATAATTCGCGGTGAACGGGCAAAGCGCCGCGAGCCAGAGTGCTGTGATAAAGGCCCGCTTGGTATTCGAGCGCGGGTTCGAGAGGCTCGCGAGAAGCGCGGCCAACGAGGCGATAACCAGGCAAGTGGAGAGGTCAACGAGCACCTGAGCGAGCATAACGGCAAAGCGCGCACTCTGGCCTGTGTGGCCGGTCAAGGCATAAATGAGGGCGAGGAAGGCGGGGTAACCGGGCATGCGAATATCGACCGGAGTTGGCTTGCCGTCGACGGCCATGGCGTACTGCCCGAGTTTCACCCAGTTGGTGGCCAGCTCGTCGTAAATCAGGGTGTCCCCTGCGGTCGCAGGAAACTTGAGCACAATGAAGAGGCGCAGGCAGGCGCCGACGAGAAGAGGCGGTATGAAACTGTACAAAATGCGTTTCATCATTCTTTGCTTCGCATCTTACAATAGAGGAGTTGCGTTTCATCCGACGGATTGAGCTTCGCCTCCGGAGTGTCTAGCCCGGACCCCGGGGCAGCCAGGCAGCATGAAAGAACGAAAACCAATCTTTTACGATGCGGAGAGGGTCCGGTGGCGCCGCACGAGGCGCATTCTGGAAATCAGCGGGGCCCTGCTGACTCTCCTGCTCATGTACTTCTTTATAACCGTCGCGGGAAGCGTAGAACTTCCGTCTTCGTTGTTGCCAGACACGCGGCCTGCCTATCACTCGGTAAAGAAAAAGAATCTGAAACCGGTGGTATTGCGCGAAGGCCGGCACACGCGGGTGGCAAGAATCGGCAAGGTGCCGGCGACGTATGACCCGCTGCGAGCGGCTTTCTTCGTGAGCTGGGACCCCAACAGCCTTGCGTCGCTCAAAAAGCACTACAAGGATCTGGACCTGCTCATTCCGGAAGAACTGCACTCGGTGAGCGCGGATGGCGCGATCACGGTGGTGGATTACGAGCGGAACCAGACGGTCGAAGCCTCACCGGCGGAAGCGCTGTCGAGGCTGAAGCAAGACAAGCTGCACCAGTGGATGCGCTCGATGAATCCGCCTATCGAGTTGCCGGTGATGGGAATGCTGAACAACTATGACGGCGTGACCTGGCGCGTTCAGGAGATGGCGGAAATGCTCGGGCATCCGAACGCGCGCCAGCGTCTTGTGCGCGACGTGGTGGAATATGCGGTCCTGGCGCGCCAGGCGGGCATCGTGGTGGACTTTGAGGAAGTACCCGACAAGAGCCAAGCCCATTTCCGCGAGTTCATTGCGGAACTTGGTCCGGGGCTACACGCTGTCGGGCTGAAGTTGATGATTTCGCTGCCCGCGCGAGACGACGCCTACGACTATGCCTTTTTCGGGCGGGAGACGGACGCGATCATCCTGATGAACTACGACCAGCACTGGCTGACTTCGCCGCCCGGTCCGATCGCGGCGCAGGATTGGTTTATGGAGAACCTGAGGCAGGTGCGGGAAGTGGTGCCGGCGCAGAAGATCGTGGTGGGAATTGCGGGCTATGCCTACGACTGGACGGAAGGTTCGAAGAAGGAGCCGGGGCACGCGGCCGAGTTCAGCGTTCAGGAAGCTCTGTTGCACGCGCACGAGTCGGAGACGGACGTTGAGTTTGACCCGGTCTCCTTGAATCCGCACTATTCCTACGACGACGAGCAGAATCACACGCACCAGGTATGGCTGCTGGACGCGGTCACGGCGTACAACGAACTGCGGGCCAGCGAGCGGCTCGACGTACAGGGGACGGCGCTTTGGAGGCTAGGGTCCGCCGATTCCTCGTTGTGGCCAATCTGGGATGCCACGCGGGCCGACGATGGGGTTCGAGAAAAGCTGAAGGATTTGCCGCCGGGTCCCGACCTGATTCTTGAAGGAGCGGGCGACATCTGGCGCATTATCGATGTGCCCAAACGCGGGCGGCGGAGTTTTACCTACGATGCGGCCGCGGACTTAATCACCAACGAGAAGTACGACGCCATTCCGCTTTCGTTCGATATCGATCAGATCGGCGCAGTACCGAACAAGATTGTTCTTTCCTTCGACGACGGGCCGGACCGCAGGTGGACGCCAAGAATTCTCGACATTTTGAAGGAGAAAAAGGTTCCGGCGGTGTTTTTTGTGATCGGCAGCGAGGCGAACCAGGCGCCCGATCTCTTAAGGCGGGAATACACCGAGGGCCACGAGATCGGAAACCACACGTTCACGCATCCCAAGTTTGACGAGATCACGCCGACCGAAGTGAAGTGGCAACTGAACCTGACGCAGCGGCTGATTGAGAGCACGCTGGGCGTAAAATCCATCCTTTTCCGCCCGCCATACGGGATCGATCACCAGCCGGAGTACGCCGAGGAAGTGGCGCAACTTCCCTACCCTCAGGAACTGGGATACATCATCGTGGGCCAGCGCATCGATCCCGACGACTGGCGCATGACGGAAGACAAACATCAACGGCCGGCGCAGGAAATCGCGGATGATGTGCTGCGGCAGGCCGACAAGGGAAACATCGTGCTGCTGCACGACGGCGGAGGCGAGCGGGCGCAGACGGTGGCGGCGCTGCCGCTGATCATCGACCAACTGCGGGAGAAGGGCTATGAATTCGATTCCGTGTCGGACCTGATCGGCAAAGACCGGTCGGCGGTGATGGTGCCGCTATCGTTCCGCGAGCGGCTGGCAGCGCACGCGGACGGCGTAATCTTCCTGTTGTTTCAGTGGCTGCGTTATGCGATCGCGACGATTTTCATCCTCGGTATTGTGCTCGTGAGCGGGCGCGCGTTGATTGTCGGCATCCTGGCGATCATCGAGAAATTGCGGCCGGACAGGGAGCAACCCTCCGATCCACCACCGAGCGTGACCGTGCTGATTCCGGCACACAACGAGGAGTCTGTAATCGTCCAGACGGTCACGTCGGTATTGCTCTCGGACCTCGAAGGTATACACGTGGTCGTGGTGGACGACGGTTCGAGCGACCGGACCCTGGAACTTTTGCAGACCAATTTTGGGAACAATGCGTGTGTTCGGATTATTCACCAGGTGAACCGGGGGAAAGCGGCGGCGCTCAATAACGCCCTTTCCCACGCCCAAACGGATATCGTTGTGACGATAGACGCCGACACCGAAATTGAACCCGACGCGATTCGCAAGCTCGTGCGCCACTTTTCCGTCCCAGCGGTCGGCGCGGTGGCAGGCAACGTGAAGGTCGGTAACCGCTCGAAGTGGCTCACACGCTGGCAGGCGCTCGAGTACATCACGAGCCAGAACATGGAGAAACGAGCGTTTGACCTGCTGAACTGCATCACCGTCGTGCCGGGCGCGCTCGGGGCATGGCGCAAAGAGGCGATTGAGGCGGCCGGCGGGATAACGGCCGATACGGTGGCGGAAGACGCAGACCTGACGATCGCAATCCGGCGACTGGGCTGGCGAGTGACTTACGACGAAGACGCGATCGCGTGGACCGAAGCTCCGGAGACTCCCGTAGCGCTGATCCGGCAGCGATTCCGCTGGACATTTGGAACGCTGCAGTCTTTCTGGAAGCACAGCGACACGCTGTTTCGGCCGAAATACGGAACGCTCGGCTGGGTGGCGCTGCCGAATATATTCATATTTCAGATTGTGCTGCCGCTGGTGTCACCGGTTCTGGACCTGCTGTTTTTTGGCAGCCTGTTGCTCTGGGGCCTGGCTCAGCTGCATATCACGCAAATTCCGCAGTTGTGGACGACGGCGGACGTGCAACGCGCGGTGGTGTTCTTTCTGGGATTCCTGATTATTGACGTGCTTACATGCGTGGTTGCGTTTGCGCTGGAACGCCGCGAAGACTGGACCCTGCTGATTCCTGTGCTGCTGCAGCGCTTTTACTACCGGCAGTTGATGTACATCGTGCTGTTCCGGTCGGTGAAGGAAGCGGTAAGCGGGCGCCCGGTGGGATGGAGAGGCGTGGAGCACGAGCCGCCTCGTCCAACACCCGAGCCAGCCACGCTTTAGTTTCGTCGGGGCGATCACACCTCACATCGGGAAAGGCCGGCTGCAGCCCGGCCTCTACAAAGGAAAACAGACCTCAGATTGCCGACCTAGTGAGTGGCCTCGAAGGAAGGCGCCTGTTTCTGCGGCGGGGGAAAGAAAAATTCCCGCGGGGAAATCCGAAATTCCCGCCAAAGGGTGCGAAGGATCTCGACAGAGTCGCTGTGAGAAACGTCCTGCGCGCGCAAGGCCAGGCGCAAGGCGAGATAAAAGCTGACAGTGAGATTCAGCACGAAGGTGACGGCGATCCCCAAGCCGGCCCAGATTAGGGCGCCGCTTCCGAGAACTTCGAGCGCGCGGGAGGTGGCGCCGAGAGCGAGGGTTCCGGTCGAGAGGGTCACGTGGCGCACGTCAAGCGGCAGGCCGAAGAAGTGACCGATACTCGGCGTCATCCCGAGCATGAAGCCCAGGACAACCGAGCCGCCCCAGCCTGCGATGTTGCGAGAGAACGACTCGGAGAGGCGCATCAACGTTTCGGGTTTCAAAGCCGCGCCGAGGCGATGCTCAGAAATTGCCTTGGGTAGCTGGTGGTAGACGGCCCAGTTTTCGATCCAGCCGCCGGCGAGGCTCGAGAGCCAGAGAATCACGCCGGTCAGAGCGGCGAAAAAGGCAGTGCCGCTGCGAAGGGGGTGCATGGACTTTACTGCGTACTCGGCAGTCTGCAAATCGAGGAAGGGATGGCCGAAGAGCAGCCTTCTCCACACTATGCTGAAGACGATAGCGCCAGCGCCAACGGCGAGAATATTACCAAGCGCGGCGGCAAGCTGTGAACGGACGATGCGCTTGACGTAGATGAGCAGCTCATCACTATTCGAAGAGACCTGGTATCGCTGAATGATGCGCGCAAGCGCGGCGCCGGTCATCGAGGGCTGCTTCGTGGCAAGAGCCAGGTGGAAGTTTTGCATGATGACGAAGCTGACGGCGTAGTTCAGGCCGGCGAGGAATCCTTCGACAAACGGAGGCAATCCCCTGTGGGTGATCATAAGCTTGATAGCCGCAGTTGCGACGGTCAGCAAGCCGCCGCCGATTGCCGCCTTCCACATCAGGCGGTATTCCTCGCGATTTGTCGTGATGTAGTGTTCGCCGGTCTTGCCCGCCCACTCGACGATCTTCTTGGCTAGCAGGCGGAAGCTGTTTTGGGCAAGCGTCAACAGGCTGCGGTCGTTGAGGCGTCCGCGGATGACGACCCTCAGCAGGCGAAGCGCCGTTGTGATTTTGGGCTGGCCGGCCCTCGAAACCAGCACGCCGGAAATGATTTCCATGCGGGCGAGACTCTGTTCGATGACGTCGAGAGCGTAGACAACGTCGAGGTTAACGCCGCTGGCATCGAGGTGGGCGACGATGGTCTCGAGTTCCCCGCGACAATCGGCAACGGTAGCCTTCCATTGTTGTGCTGCTGAGGCGACCCCGTGGTGCTTCCTGACGGCTTCGACGAGGGCGTCCGAAGCACGAGGCAATCGATAAAAAGGGGACTGCTGCACGGGGCCGCGCTGGCCGCGAACCCGAAGCTGTTCCGAAAGGCCGAGGCCCTGAACGCGGGCGGCCAGCAGGCAGAATGCGTCGAGCAGGGATGACAGAGGCTTCTCCCACGCCTCCGGGATCTCTACCGGAGCGAAGAGGCCAGCGATGCGGTGCAAAGGATCCTGGGGGAGACTGAAAACGCGATCGACTTCCTTCTTTGTCGGAAAGAGCCGGAGGAAGAGCCTGGCGAGTTCGGCTTCTTGCCGCGGGGCTGGCAGCACAATGCGGAACAGCCGGTCAAAGGTCTCGGGCACGAGGCCTCGATCATTGGGCAGGCCCGCTTCGGCGAAAAGCGAGAGGCCATCCGTTTCATCGAGGATGGCAGCAATACCGGCATGGAAACGGTCGCGCACTTCCGCCGAGGACTCGAGAACGGCGAGCCAAACGCGTTCGCGCCGCCACTCAGGTCCTTGCCAGGTGGCTGGCCCCAGTTCGGGGCGCAGTTCGGGAATGCTGGTGTCGCTGTGGCGGAGCCAGTTGAAGAGTTGTACGAGAGCATCAAGCCTGGTCCTGCGGGTGCCCGCGCGGGTAAAGGCCTCAGCGCGATCGGTGAGTCCGCGCAGCGAGGCATGGCCCTGCTCCTGTGGCGGGAACAGCGCTAGAATCAAGTTGCGGGTCGATTCCACTGTAGCCACCCGAACGAAAACCTACGAAAGAACGGTGGGGACGTGGGCGGTTTCCTGCTGCATGGTAGCAGTTCGGCGGGATTTGTGGCAGTCTCGTCGCGGCTGAGCCAAGACCGCGACCCGTCGGCGCGTTCGGCATATTTCCATCTAAACGGACCTGTTGTACGATGTGTTTCGAGCCCAACGGAGGTAGCCATGGCAGTCACGTTTACGCTGAACGGCAAATCGACGACGGTGGAAGTTGATCCTCAGATGCCGCTCCTGTGGGTACTCCGCGACACCTTGAGCATGACCGGCACGAAATTCGGATGCGGGATGGCGTTGTGTGGCGCCTGCACCGTGCACATCAACGGCGAAGCCACGCGCTCGTGCATAACGCCCATCTCGAGCGTTGCAGGAAAGAAAATCACCACGATTGAAGGATTATCGGCCGACGGTTCGCATCCAGTGCAGAAGGCCTGGATCGAGGAAGACGTTCCGCAATGCGGTTATTGCCAGTCGGGGCAGATCATGTCAGCGGTTGCGCTGCTGGCGAAAAAGCCGAATCCGTCAGACGCGGACATCGACGACGCAATGAGCGGAAACATCTGCCGCTGCGGGACCTACCAGAGAATTCGCAAGGCCATCCACCGGGCGGCTTCGCTGCAAGCTGCCACGAAGTAAAATCCCTTCCTGCCGTGCCCGCAGAGCCCGGTAAACTGTGAGGTCTGCCATGCCACAGCGCGCCATGTTTGATCGCCGTGATTTCCTGAAGAGTGGTGCCGCCGCGGGCATCGGGCTGCTGATCGGCTTTCATCTGGATGCGCGCGCCGCGACAGACCCCGCGGAGGAGCAAGAGAAAAAGCCCGTGAACCCTTTCGATGCCTGGGTTCGGATTACGCCGGATAACCGGGTGACCCTGATCCTCGGGAAGTCGGAGATGGGGCAAGGAGCGATGACGGCGCTCCCAATGATCCTGGCGGAAGAACTGTCGGTGGACTGGAACCAGGTGAAAGTCGAGCAGGCGCCGACGAATCCCAAGGTCTACGATCACGGAACTGGCGGTAGTGGAAGTGTGGCCGGTTCGTGGCTGCCCTTGAGGAGAGCCGGAGCGGCTGCGCGAGAGATGCTCATCACGGCGGCGGCCGAGCGTTGGAGCGTGAATCGAGATACTTGTGTTGCAAAAGACGGAGGCGTGCTGCACGGGGCGCGGCAGAACTTCCTCACGTATGGGCAACTGGTTGCGGATGCGGCAAAGCTGCCGATACCCGATTTGAAGACGGTGCCGCTGAAAAATTCCAGCGAATTCGCGATTGTGGGCCAGAACATTCCCCGGATCGATGCAAAGGAAAAGGCGACCGGCAAGGCGAGGTTCGGCATCGATGCGCGGGTGCCCGGAATGCTTTATGCCGTAGTGGCGCGGTGCCCGGTGTTTGGCGGCAAAGTAAAATCGTTTGATACCACAAAGACGAAGGGCGTTTCGGGCGTCCGCGACGTGATTACGATTGATGCGGTCGCGAAAGGCGCGTTTACGGCCGGAGGCGTTGTGGTACTTGCAGATAATTCTTGGGCGGCGATGGAGGGGCGGAGGGCGCTTAAGATCGTTTGGGAGGAAGGGCCGAACATCACCGAATCGAGCGAAACGCTGCACAAGCAGTTTTTGGAGAACGCGGCGAAAGCGGGGAAGGTCGTGAGGAATGACGGTGACGCCGATGCCGCGCTGGCCCGTTCGACGAAAAAAGTTGATGCCACTTACGAATTCCCTTTTGCAGCCCACGCCACGATGGAGCCGATGAATTGCACCGTCGAAATCCGTCCGGATCGAGCTGAGGCGTGGGTTCCGACGCAGGCGCCGCAGTGGGCCCAGGACATCATCGCAGGAGTGTCGGGATTACCTCGTGAGTCCGTCGTTGTGCACACGACGCTGATGGGCGGCGGATTCGGGAGGCGCTACCAGGCGGACTTTGTAATGGAGGCAGCACAGGTCGCGAAGGCGACGGGCAAACCGGTGATGGTGTTGTGGACGCGCGAAGATGACATGCAGCACGACTTTTACCGGCCAGCTTCTTATCACAAATTGCAGGGCGCGCTGGATGGCGACGGCAAGCTTGCGGCCTGGAAGCATTTTCAGACCTCGACGTCGATTGCCGCGATGTGGGAAGACAAAGGCGAGGAGAACCCGCAAAACTCCGAATTCGGCACCGCGGTTTTCATTCCCTACGAGACTCCAAATTTTCGGGTCGAATACACCTTGGCGAAGTCCGGTGTACCGCGGGCGTGGTGGCGGTCGGTCGAGCATTCGACGAGCGGATTCGTGGTTGAGAGCTTCGTTGACGAGCTGGCGGCCGCGGCGGGCGTGGATCCGTACGAGTACCGGCTGCGACTGATCGGCGACGACCGCGTAATTCCCGATTTCGCGAATCCCAAAGAGGGTAAACCGCTCGATACCGCACGGCAAAAAGGCGTGTTGAAGCTGGCGGCGGAAAAGGGTGGATGGGGTTCACCCGTGCCGAAAGGCGTAGGGCGAGGAATCGCCAGTTACTATTCGTTTGAAACGTACACCGCTTGCGTGGCGGAAGTGAGCATTAAGGACAAGGCGGTGAAGGTGAACCGGCTGGTTTACGCGGTGGATTGCGGCCGTCCGGTGAATCCGGGCGGAGTGCGGGCGCAGGTCGAAAGTGCTGCCATTTACGGGCTCTCGGCAATTCTGCACGATGCGATCACGATCCAGGGAGGGCGCGTAGAACAAGCGAACTTCAACGACTACGACGTGCCGCGTATCGGGGATACGCCGAAAACCGAGGTGCATGTGGTGGCGAGCAGCGAAGAACCCACGGGAATCGGCGAGCCGGGGTTGCCGGTGGTTGGCGCTGCCGTGTGTAACGCGCTGTACACGCTGACAGGAAAGAGGATTCGGCGTTTGCCAATACGGCCTGAAGACCTGGCCTAGAAAATGCAGAGCGAGCTCACACTCTGTTCGGAATGATGGCTTTTTCGCCGGCTCGCGTGCGACGAGCGCGAATTCATTACCTCGGGCTTCCTAAAGTTCATCCGCGGCAAGGCTTCCAGACGATTGCACTTCGCGGCAAAATGGGGTGTGGCCGCACTTCCCGTCATTCTCGCAGCGGTTTCCCTGCTCATCTGGATCGCACTGACTTTTTTTCACGGCGCATTCTGGCGCTTGCGGGCGTTCGACGACGATCAGTCGCCACACAACGCTCCTGACAGGTGGCCGAGTGTGGTTGCCGTGGTCCCCGCGCGGAACGAAGCGGAGACGATTGAGCGCGCGATAACCTCCTTGGCCGGACAAGGATACCGAGGCAAATTCCGAATCTTCGTGGTCGATGATCACAGCGAGGACCGCACTGCCGCGCTCGCCCGGCAAGCCGCTCAGGCCGGCGGTACATCAGACCGTATTACGGTTCTTTCCGCCGCGATGCTGCAAGGCGGTTGGACGGGCAAGCTGTGGGCGCTCGAGCAGGGAGTTGCGGAAGCGCAGACAGAGGCACCGGACTATTTCTGGTTTACGGATGCGGATATAGTCCATGGCCCCGATACGCTCGAAAGGCTCGTTTCACGCGCGGAGAGCCGTCGCCTGGACCTGGTTTCCCTGATGGTGCTCCTAGAGGCACGGTCGCTCGCGGAACGCTTGTTGATTCCTCCGTTTCTGTACTTCTTCCTAAAGCTCTATCCGCCAAGATGGATCGCGAATCGGAAGTCACGTGTGGCCGGCGCTGCAGGCGGTTGCATCCTGTTGCGGAGGGCGACTTTGGAAGGCGCCGGAGGGCTCGCGGCAATTCGAGGAGAAGTGATTGACGATTGCGCGCTGGCCCAGGCGGTGAAGCGAAGCGGTGGAGCTATATGGATGGGCCTGACACGCAAGAGCGTGAGCCTGCGCTCGTATAAGACGGTCGGTGAAATCCGCGATTTAATCGCGCGCACGGCGTTTACGCAATTGCGATATTCAGCCTTGCTGCTGTTCGGGACGCTAGCCGGGATGCTGTTGACCTACGTGATGCCCGTGGTGTTTTCCTTCAGCAGCCGGCCAGCGGTATGGGGAGCCAGCGCGACGGCGTGGATATTGATGGCCCTTACATATACGCCCACAGTGGGCTTTTATGAGCTTTCGCCGCTGTGGATTCCCACGCTGCCGCTTGCAGCGGTTTTTTATACCTATGCGACATGGCTTTCCGCATGGCGGTATTGGCTCGGGCGAGGAGGCCAGTGGAAGGGCCGAGCGCAGGCTCGAGAAAAGGTACCAAACGACGAAGGCGATCCGGCACCGGGTTCCCCATAAGATGGCTCAAGCGGCAATGGGTGGTCAGCGACGGAAGAGTTCGTTGCGAGACTCGAAGCGAGCGGGAAGAGTACGGAGCCATAGGGGAGGAGAGCCGGCAAGAATCACAAAAAGTGGTGATCTGCATCACTTTTTGATATAGTAGGGCTGTCTGGATAAGGGCTGTATCCCGCAACTAAGGAACGGCACCGGAGGCCGACATGAGCATCTTCCCGACTGGGGGAAACGGATCTTCCTTGGGGAACACCAAGGTGACCGTCCCCGAACTGAAGCAGCGAAAGACCTTAGCTGCAGATTCCCAAAACCAGAAAATCACCTGCCTGACAGCATACGACTATCCGACGGCGCGTCTTGTAGACCAGGGCGGAGTAGACGTGGTGCTGGTGGGCGACTCGCTGGCAATGGTGATGTTGGGGCACGACAGCACGTTGCCGCTCACACTGGACGAGGCGCTGCATCACGCGAAGGCCGTACGGCGCGGGGTTCAGCGAGCGCTGGTCGTGGCTGACATGCCCTATGGCTCTTATCACGCCGAGATCAACGAGTCGTTGCGCAATGCGATGCGTTTTGTAAAGGAAGCAGGGGCCGAGGCCGTGAAAATCGAGGGCGGCGAGCGTCGCCTGGAATTGATAGCCAGACTGACGGACGCGGAAATACCCGTTATGGGGCACATCGGGTTGACGCCTCAGTCGGTGAATGCGCTGGGGGGGTACCGCGTGCAAGGCAAAACGGCAAGTGCCGCAGAGCAACTTCTTCGCGATGCGCGGGCGGTCGAGGCGGCAGGCGCATTCGCGATCGTGCTCGAAGCCATACCACGCGAACTGGCCGCGGAAATCACCAAGGCTGTGCGAATCCCGACCATCGGAATCGGGGCAGGGCCGGAGTGCGATGGCCAGGTTCTGGTTCTGCACGACATGCTGGGACTAACCTTTCAGACTGCGCCCAAGTTCGCGCGACGCTACGCAAACGTCGGAGAGATTATTTCGAACGCGGTGCGGGAATATTGCGCGGACGTACGGAGCGGTGGCTTTCCGACGGATGCAGAGTCTTATCATGCGCCGGCAACTGTAAAGGGCCGAAAGACCCTGTCGATTGCCCGGTAAATCGGCGGAACAGAATGGATACAGGGGCGCCAACGAATCAATCGGGCGCCCCTTTAATTTTCGAGGAGGGCGGAGCATGAAGCCGGAAGAGATGGTGGCGCTGTACGATTACAATGCCTGGGCGGACCGGAGAGTACTCGAGGCGGCAAGCACGTTGAGCAAGGAAGAATTCGTGAAGCCGATGGGTTCAAGTTTTTCGTCGGTGAGGGACACCCTGGCGCACATTCTCGGCGTGGAATGGCTGTGGCTCGAACGGTTCCAGGGGCGGTCACCCGCTTCGATCCCCGATGGAAATGAATTCCTAGAAATCGGTGGTCTCGAAGCGCGCTGGATGGAATTTGAACCTACGTTGCTGAAGTTTGTACGCGGACTGAAGCAGAATGATCTCGAACGTGTGATGGAATACAAGACCATGAAATTTGGCGTGTATGCCAACCCCCTATGGCAATCGATGCTGCACTTGGTGAACCACGGAACCTACCACCGAGGCCAGGTCACAACAATGCTGAGGCAGTTGGGTGCGCAGCCGATTCTGACGGACCTGATGCACTTCTATCGCGAACGCGCCGCTGCTGCCAAGGCTTGAACCGCGGCGCGATGGAAATCATTCGAACGACAGCCTGGATGAAGGAGAAGGCGCGAGAGGCGCGGCAGGAGCAACGCGTCGTCGGCTTTGTGCCGACCATGGGAGCGCTGCATGCCGGGCACCTCGCGCTGGTCGAACGCGCGAAAAGAGAGTGCGCGCCGGTCTATGCCTCAATCTTTTTGAACCCGACACAATTTGGACCGAATGAGGACCTGTCAAAGTATCCGAGGCCCTTGGAAGCGGATATTGAGAAACTGACGGCGGCAGGAGTGGATGGCTTGTACCTGCCGGACGCAGCGGAAATCTATCCGAAGGGCTATTCGACCTACGTGCAAGTGGAAGGACTGAGCGACCGGCTGGAGGGCAAGTCGCGGCCGGGCCATTTTCGGGGAGTGGCGACGGTGGTGCTGAAGTTGTTCGAGACCGTGCAGCCGCGCTTTGCGTACTTTGGGCGCAAGGATGCGCAGCAAGTACGCATCATTCAACAAATGGTGAAAGACTTGAATCTCGACGTTGACATTGTCGTCTGCCCGATCGTGCGGGAGACGGATGGGCTGGCGCTCAGTTCTCGAAACACCTACCTCGGAGCGGTCGAACGCAAAGCCGCAACGGCTTTGTACCGCGCACTTGAAGCGGCGCGGCGAGAAATCGCCGCGGGTGCGAGAGACTCCCTCGAATTGCAGCGCGCCATGCGGAAGGTGCTGGAGGGCGAGCCGCAGGCAAGCGTGAATTACGCGGAAATCGTGGACGCGGAGACCTTTGAACCGGTGGTGCGCGTCACGCGGCGATGCTACGCGTTATTGGCTGTGTATGTCGGCAAGACACGGCTTATCGACAATATGCTGATTGAGCCGGCAGGCGAGGAAGTAGTGGCTACGATCTGACGGCCTGCACCGATTTTGCGCGCAACTGCGACAACACTTCTCCGGCGTGCCCCTTGGCTTTCGCCGGATCCCAGATCGATTCGATCTTGCCGTCGGGACCGATCAAGAACGTCGTTCGCGCAATTCCCTTGAACGAGCGGCCCATGAATCTTCTGGCACGCCAGGCGCCATAGGCTTCGATGGCTTTGTGGTCGGGATCGCTCAAGAGCGGAAAATTCAACCTTTGCTTGAACTTGAAGCTGGCGAGAGCTTTCACCGGATCGGCGCTCATGCCGACGACCGTAGCGTTGACCTTTTCGAATTGCCTCGATGCGTCACGGAACTCGGACGCCTCGGTCGTTCAACCAGGAGTGTTTGCCTTCGGGAAGAAAAAGAGCACCACATGCTTGCCCTGAAAGTCCTTTAAGGAGACCTGGTCCCCCTTGTCGGAAGCAAGCGAGAACGCGGGGGCTTTATCACCGATTTTGAGCATAGGTCCGTTCCTCGTAAAATTCCGGAGCTAAAGTGATTACGAAAGAAGTCTTCGAATAATATCGTTGACAGCCTGCGGATGCGCCTGTCCGCGAGTGGCTTTCATGACCTGGCCAACAAAAAACTTGAACACGCCTTCGTTGCCGGACTTGAATTTGGCTACGTTTTCGGGGTTCTTGGCAATGACTTCACGCGCAGCCTGTTCGATGGCATCGTCGCGGACCTGAGCGCCAAGGCCTTCCGCTGCAATAATTTCCTGGGCAGGGCGGCCGGTTTCGAACATCGTAGCAAATACTTTCTTGCCGACCGCCGCCGTGATTTTTTCCGATTCGACCAGCGTGACGAGTCCGGCGAGGGCGGCCGGTGACAGCGGACTCGCGCTAATTTGCTTGCCGGAGTCATTCAGGCGGCGAAGCAGTTCGGTCTGCATCCAATTGGCGGCAGCCTTGCCTGGAGCTCCGGCTTTGACGACCGACTCGAAATAGTCGGCGAGAGCTTGCGTGTCCGTCAAGACTTCCGCATCGTAGGGAGTCACGCCGAAGGCGGAGACAAAACGGGCGCGCCTGGCTCCGGGCAATTCGGGCAGCGAAGAGCGCACGTTTTCGCGCCATGCATCGCTGACGTGTACCGGCAGAAGGTCGGGCTCCGGAAAGTAGCGGTAGTCGTGAGCCTTCTCTTTCGAACGCATGGAGTCCGTGTGGCCAGCGTGCTGGTTCCAGAGGCGCGTTTCCTGAGGGATGCGGCCGCCAGATTCGAGAATGCCGATGTGCCGCTCAATCTCAAACTCCAGGGCCCTCGCGAGGTAGCGGAAGGAATTGAGATTCTTCACTTCGACCTTGGTGCCGAACTCCTTGGAGCCCCGCAGGCGAACGCTTACGTTCGCGTCGCAGCGGAGCGAGCCTTCTTCCATGTTGCAGTCGCTGACACCGGTGTAGAGCAGGATTTGGCGCAGCGTGGTCAGATAAGCGTACGCCTCGTCGGGCGAACGCATGTCGGGCTCGGAGACAATTTCGCTTAGAGGCGTTCCACAACGGTTGAAATCCACGTACGTTTTTTCGTCGGAGTGCGGGAAGCCGTCGTGGAGCGACTTGCCGGCGTCTTCTTCGAGGTGAAGGCGCGTGATTCCGACGCGCTTGGCTTTGCCGTCATACTCGATTTCCACCCAGCCACCGGTGGCAAGGGGAAGTTCGTATTGGGAGATCTGGTAGCCCTTCGGCAGATCGGGGTAGAAATAGTTTTTTCGAGCGAAACGCGAATGCTCGTGAACGGTGCAGTTCAAGGCGAGAGCAGCGCGCATACCCATTTCGACGGCGCGTTGGTTCAAAACCGGCAGCGTGCCGGGCAAGCCGAGACACACCGGGCAAACATTGGAATTCGGAGGATCGCCAAAGCGCGTCGAGCAGCCGCAGAAGATTTTACTCCTGGTCAGCAGTTGCGCGTGGACTTCCAGGCCGATGACCGGCTCATACTTGGCCAGCAGTTCCGGAGAGATAGCGGATTCAGTAACGAATTTGGTCATTGGTTAAAGAAAAAGTATAGCAGAGAGGGTGTTCGGCCGGATTAAGAGCCGCAATTACCTGGAGGCAACCGTTCCCGCAGAACGAAAGGCCGGAACCATTCGTTCAATCAGTGCGAAACCTCCGAACAGAAGGAAGGCGTAGAAGGCGTCGCCGGCAAGGGTATTGCCGAAATAGGGTATTCCGGCCTTGTAGCATCTTAGAAGGCCCTGGAGGGACTTCGGGTAGGTCGTTCCAAAGGCCCACATGGCCCAGTTGGTAACGAGGAAAAATTGCGTGGCACCCAAGAGAGTGGCGACCGAGAGAGGGCCAAGCGATTGGCAGTTGCGGAAAAAGATGCCGATTACGACGCTCAGGCAAAAGCTAATAGACAATTGGCATGATCCGGTAGAGGCCGACGAACAAATCGCCCAGAAGCAGCGCGGATAGAGGAAGAAGGAAGGCTTTCGAGGTCCGCCCAAACTTTGCGCCGCTGAACAGGGCCATGGCTCCGACCGGGGTGAAATTCCAGGGATGAGGGAGAACGCGGGCGACAGCCGCAAATACGATGAAGCAGATAATGATCACCGCGCGCAGCATTTGGGCTTGGTGATTCGTTGTTATTCCGGTGAACACTTCTGATCTCCTTCCACAATCGGAATCAAATCGCAAAAGACAAACGAGTCGCGCTCCTCAACCTGGCCCGTGCGAACAAGGATGGGTGAGCGGAAAATGGGTCCATCAAAGACGAAGGTGTGGAACTCACCATTTTCGCCGCACGGGTCAATGCCCGGAGGCAAATCCCGGAAGAACGAGGCGTCCAGTTGGCGCCCGGCGAACGACGCGTCGAGCTTTTTGGGATCAATGCACACGGTGACGGCGCGAAAGCCGTGGTCGATGAAGCGCGTGGCGAGTTGGCGGGTGTCGATGTCCCAGATAGGAAAAAGCGCGAGCATATCCAGTTGAGCGAGGTTTTTTTCGCGATAGGCGCGCAAATCGCGCAGGAAAATATCGCCGAAGGCAAAATGGCGGATTCCACGGTCGCGGAAGCGGAGGGAAGCCCCCGCCATCCGGGATTCGTAAAGGGAATTGGGGCACTCGGGCGGTATGCGGACTTCCGTCAAGGGCA
>Ga0306920_100005108_pt1 | contig 16910 bp, 19 predicted proteins | sample flu12Cox44000170_FD_204666 | JGI IMG/M metagenome (GOLD analysis project Ga0306920, IMG submission 204666) | Lab enrichment of tropical soil microbial communities from Luquillo Experimental Forest, Puerto Rico - flux4day.12C.oxic.44.000.170 (v2)... | ecosystem: Environmental > Terrestrial >... | reverse complement strand
AGCTGAAGCAATTGAAAAGGGTGGCTGGGATCGGATGCCCGGGCAAAAAGAGGCTGGCTATGGCGTAGCCCGAGCGCGCGCCGATGGGCTTGAACTTCTTATGAAGAAATAAGGCTGCTGCATGCGCTTGAGCTTTGCCGCGCCCGTGCTGAAGGGCGGCCATGAGGTCATTGTGGAATTGCGGGATCACAATGCGGTAGGCGAGAAGGGTGCTTCCGCGCCCGAGCCGCCACGGCGGGCTCACCACGCATCCACGCAACCCGTCGGGAAGGGGCTGGTCATGAAGAAGATCCTAAGCCTGACGTTCGTGGCGATGCTATCCGTCGCACTCGCGGCTCCCGCCTACGCGGGCAGGGGGCACGGAGGCGGGTTCCACGGCTGGCATCATGGTGGCTTCCATCACGGCGGCGGCTTTCACGGGGGTGCTGTTTGGGTGGAGCCTTCGTCGGCGCGGTCTTCGTGGGCTCGGCGTTCGTGTATCCGTACTACGGCTATGCGTATTACACCTATCCGTCCGCCTACCCCATGTATGCGGAGCCGGCCTACCAGCCGCAGACGCAGGTGACCGTGGCGCCGTCCGTTCAGCGGGACGTCTGCTACACCGACGGCTGCTACCATTTGCAAGGCGATGGAGTGACGGTCGCCTATTCTTGGGTCTGGGTGCCGGCGGCACCGGCGCCGCCCGCCGGTCCGCCGAGCCGCTAGGGCACGCGCTGGACCGCTCCTGCCTCGGTCCGCCGTGGTGAAGGGTCGCCGCCCGTTCCTCATTTTCGCCAGCGTCCATGGGATTGCCGCCCCGCGGGGGTGCCGGCACGCTGGGTCCACGGATCGTCTCGGCTTGCGCTAGGTGGGGAGGCCGGAGGTCGATACCGCAACGTCCGGGGGGGCGGGTCAAGGGCAGATTCAGATGATGAACGTGATATTATGCAGTGCTACGATCGGCGATTCAAGGCGATGGTCCGGGGTGACCTGACGGCGCTGAGAATGGCTCTCGCCGACAGTCTGACTTACGCGCATAGCAGTCGTGTACACGACACAAAAGCGGAGTTTCTGGACTTGCTCACGCGTGGTCAGTTCATCTACAAGCCCATCATCCCTGAAGCCCGCTCCGTCCGCGTCTACGGCGGGGCGGGGATCGTGACCGGCACGGCGCGCATGGAGATCACAGCGCGCGGCCACGACACCCGCTCCTGTATTCGGTATCTTGCGGTGTACGTCAAGGCGCCGGATCGCTGGCAGATGGCAGCGTGGCAATCCAGGCGTGTCCCCGAACCATAGGCGAAGTTCACGGAAGACTCAGGCACCTCTCCCCGGTTCCTGACTCCACCTGGTCCCGTCGTGTGCGAGGCTAGGGGTCCTGGGACAAGGGAGCGAGTTGGCTGGGAGGGTGACGCACGCACCCCAGCGCGACCTCGGGAGTCCCACAGTGTGCGACGAGGGACAGCGTGGGATGTCGAAGATCCGACCCTCGAGTCGCGAAGTTGACGCGACGACCCTCGCATCGCGAGGAGGCACGGTATGGGCGGCTTTGAGCTGATCATCGGCATTCTTCCCGTCGTGGTGATCGTGATCTTCGTCATCGCCACCTCGGTCCGGATCCTGCGGGAGTACGAGCGCGCCGTCATCTTCCGGTTCGGGCGACGGGCGAGCGCCGTCTTCAACCCTGGAGGCGACGGCGCGGGGCCGGGCCTGATCCTCCTGATCCCCTTGGTGGACAAGCTGGTGAAGGTGAGCCTGCGGACCGTCACGATGGACGTGCCGCCCCAGGACGTGATCACGCGCGACAATGTAACCGTGAAGGTGAACGCCGTGATCTTCTTTCGCGTGCTCGACGCCACCAAGGCGGTGATCAGCGTGGAAAACTACCTCTACGCGACATCGCAGATGGCGCAGACCACGCTGCGGAGCGTGCTGGGCCAACAGGAGCTCGACGACCTCCTCGCCTCGCGGGACAAGATCAACGCGGAACTGACGCGCATCATTGACCAGCACACGAGCCCGTGGGGCGTCAAGGTCGCCACGGTCGAGGTGAAGAATGTCGACCTGCCCCAGGACATGCAGCGCGCCATGTCGAAGCAGGCGGAAGCGGAACGCGAGCGCCGCGCCAAGGTCATCAATGCCGAGGGTGAGTTCCAGGCGGCGGCCAAGCTGGCGGAGGCCGCCGAGGTACTTTCCCGCTTCCCGATCGCGGTCCAGCTCCGCTACCTGCAGACCATGCGTGAGGTCGCGTCGGAGCGGAACACCACGACCTTTTTCCCGCTCCCGCTGGATCTGTTCGCGTCGCTGCTCCGCGCATTCCGCGCCGCGGAGCTGCCCTAGGGCTAGTCGCGCCCACACGCCGGGAGGCACTCCTCCCCGCTCCTGACTCCCTCGGCCTCCGCTTTACGCTAGGGTAGGGAGGGGTGACCGGGACGGCATCTGGGATAGGTCAACGTCCGCGCAGAACCCCACCGGTGCTGACGTCGGACACCAATCCCAAGCGTAGTTGAGGGATGCGGCGATGGCACACGAGCAAGAGATTCACATGAGCGCTGCGAGCCAGCCCATCGAAGTCGCAGAACTGGGGCGAAGCCTCAAAGTCGGGCACGATCGTGCCTTCCAGCGACCGGATCAAGAACCCGGGACATCGCCGAGCTCGTGGTGGAGACGGTCACATGAAAGCACTTCTCCTGCTCCTCCCGAATCTCGCCGTGCTCCTGGGGCGTCTTCTCCGAGACCCGGGTGTGCCGAGGACCGCCATGGATGAAGTGACTTTCTCCCGACTCTTTGACAATCGTGAAGGCCCCTATCATCTGTACGACTCTCACGATCGGCCTTTGATTCGAGCGGAAACTGGTAAGCGGGTTCTCGCTGCTCTGCTTGACTCTCAGAATCAGCTTGTTTTCCTGGATGATCCAGGATGTCTCGAGGGGTCGGTGCTGAAGAAGACGTTTTGGACTAGGGAATGGTTATCGAACCCTGTTGAGCCGAAGCCTTGCTCCTGCGGCGACGGTAGATGTAAGGGATGCCTGGTCATTACACTGCACGATTCGTATGCTGGTCCTAGTTGGAAGCTCACCTTTAGGGGCTAAAGAATGTGGTCTACCCCCGGATTCCTTGCCCACTGCCGGCTCCGGATTGGAGCTCGAGGCCTGAAGGAGACCGACCATGGCTGACACGATTCAACGCGTCGAGTACTTCTATCTGCACGTGCCTAACAAGACGGGCGAGGGCAGCCGTTTTCTGACGGCGCTCCACGAGGCCGGGATCAATCTCCTCGCCTTCTCTGGTTTCCCCGAAGGACGTGGCTCTCAGCTCGACTTCGTTCCCGCCGATCCGGCGGCGTTCAAGCAGTTCGCGCGGACGGCCAAGTGGAAGCTCACGGGCCCCAAGCCCGCCTTCCTTGTGAGTGGCGAGGACCGCGTGGGGGCGGCGGCCGAGCTGCACCGGAAGCTTGCCGAGGCGAAGATCAACGTGACGGCTATCGACGCCGTCTGTGCTGGCGCCGGTCGCTACGGCGCCATCCTGTGGGTAGCCCCGCGCGACGTTAGCAAGGCCGCCAAGCTCCTAGGCGCCGCGTAGACCTGATGGACGGCGGAGAGCGGGCGCGCGTCCTTCCCGTCCAGGGCGCACAGGTTGTCCATGAGCTCGGCCCAAAACCTTCAACAGCGGGGTGAACCATGGCTCAGGACAGCACGCGCCGTTTGCTCAAGGTGTTTGGGATCGCCGTCACGAACCTGGAGGACGCGCTCGAGGCCGCCCTCGCCGAGGGTGCGAAGAAGGCCGAGGCGGAGGTGAGAGAGCGGATGAAGGAAGTGATCGCACTCGTCGAGCGGCTGTCCGAGCAGGCGGCGAAGCTCTAGCGCCGCCCCCGCCCGTGATGGAGTCTCGATGATGCTGGGGCTGTGACAAGGCAGGTCCTTAGGGAGGACCTCGGGCGAGGCGGGCCATGACTGAGACCGGGCCTTATGTCATCTACGCCACGAGCGCGCGAGGACCGGCTGAGCGAGGATCTGTCGAATGACGCGCGGATCGTGCACGGTCGCGATGAATCCCGGTTGCGCCTGGGTTGCGCCCGGGACTACGTTTTGCCGCGATGTGCAGGTCCGCGCGCGCAAGGGGCAAGAGTATAGAGGGTCTTGTGCAACTCATAACCAAAAGGTCGCTGATTCAAATCCAGCCCCCGCAACCATGACCCCCCCTTTCCCCCGGGGGGAGGGGGGAACGTTCTCGGAAGCCGCTAACCCCTTTCGTTTCCCGGGCTTCACCCAGGAAACGGTTCAGCGGCCTGCCTCGTCGACGAGGTGCCGCCGCGGGTCCCGGGCAGGCTGTCCATGCGCTACCTCGAAGGCGAACGAGATATTCGAGTCTCCGCTTCCGGAGCCTCCGGATTCAGATAGACAACCAAGCAAGAAACACACATTCCTGGTCCAACGAGAGGATATTTCAGCGCTACGACCGCAGCGGTTCCGAAAAAACATAGAGTCGTGACTGATCGGACGCGCATGATCCTGCGCACCTTCGCCGGTACGTGACGACCGGGCCGGCGGTCAATGAGCTCCCAGATCAGAAAGATGTAGGTCGACGACGGGCAGGCCAAGAGCGCCATCCTCGAGTATGAGGAGACGATTCGGCTCAAGCCGGACTACTCCGCTGCCCATCGCGACCTCGGCCAGGCGCTGGCGCGGACGACAGACGAGGCCCAGGCAGCGTACCGGAAGAGGCTCGCGGTGGCGGCGCGCACCAGCGACCTCCAGACGAAGAAAGAGATCGAGGGGTCTTCCTCCATCGTCTGGATACGGCCGACAGTTGACTGAGGAAACGCGCGGCTCCCGCAGCGTCAGCGGCAGCCGGCCCGCGGCGCGCCGGGGGCGCGGCGGGGCACGAGCGTACAGGCAAACGTCGCGGGCTGCCGACGGTACTGATCGAGCGTGGCCTGGAGCCGCGCGAGGGTTCGGTCACGCTTCGCCAGGCCGATCGAGTAGATCGCCAAGTCGTTCACGAGACGGGTATAGAACTGGTGCGGGGCATCGCCGCCGGTGCCCATGCACGGCGACGGCTTCTGGGCCACGCGCAGGAGCGGTCCGAACGCCTTCACGTACTCCGCCAGGATAGGTTCGTCACTGAGGTCACGCGGCACCTCGGGGAAGCGGGCCAGGAGCTCGTCCACGGTCATCGGCGTGGGCGCCGACCGGGCGCTTGCCTCTAGATCCCGCGACAGGCGAATCTGGACCATCGTGGCTAGTATAAACCGCCAGTAAACCAGCCATCAATGAGGCGAGCGCCTCCTGCATTTCCGCCGCCGCGAACGCCGCGCAACGCGCCGTCCTCGTGGGGTTCAGGTCTCCACGGGGTTTCGTCCACTTGTGGAAACGTCCTCCGGCTGGTTATCCGGCCTCGCGAGAGCCGTGTTGCCATCCTGTGCGTCAGCCTCTAACGAGAGCCACGTGGAATGACGGCCAGCATCCCACCGGCCGCCACCAGGGCCAGGCCACCGCCCAGCAGGAACGGAGCGGGCGCGCCGTACCTGTCCCACAGAAGACCTGCGAGCAGGCTCGCCGGGAACGCGGCCACACCGACGGCCCCGTTGAAGAGGCCGAAGGCGGTCCCGCGCAGGTCGGCGGGGACCAGGTCGGCCACGAGGGCGTTGGCCGCCCCCTCGAATGCCCGTAGTAGAGTCCGTAGCCGAGATAGAGGACCCAGACATGCCAGGGCGAGGAAGCAAAGGCGAAGCCCAGGTAGATCAGCGCATAAATAACCCAATCCGTGACAATGAGGCCGCGCCGTCCAAGCCAGTCCGAGACGCACCGCCCGGCGTGGAGCTGAGCGTGACGACCAGGCTGAAGGCAGCCAGGGCTGAAACCCGAGTGTCTGGGCGCAGAGCATCAGGAAGGCATCGCTCGAGTTCCCCAAGGTGAAGATCACAAGGAATACCAGGTAGACCTTGAACCGGGTGTCGAGCCCCCCGCCACGCCAAGCGCACGCTTGACGTCGCCGTGCTCGCAGCGCGAGGCTGTTCGTGCACCCAGCGCGCGAGCACCAGGACCGCGGCGACGCCCGGGACCACGGATAGCAGGACGAGGGCCTGGTAGTTGCCACGCGTGAGCGCCACCTGGCCCGTTCCGCCGAAATAGAGGATGCCCGCTGCGAGGAGGAGACCTGCCACCGCCCCCGCCCTGTCCATGGCCTTGTTGAACCCGAAGGCCCGGCCCCGGTACTCAGGGGCGGTTACGTCGGCGATCAGAGGGACACAACACCGAGCGCCTTGACGGTCGGATCAAGGGGTTTGGTCGTTGCAGCGCCCTTGCCTACCAGGGAGTCACCGGTTTCGGGTGGTCCCATGGCTCCCGATGGTACCCGACTCGCTGGGCTGGCGTTTCGTGCCCGAAGCTCGGCGGACGGACTGGCGCCGCACGTCCCTGACTACCGAGAGCTGCGGCCAGCGACGGCCTGCGCTCGGGGGCGCTACTTCGGGACGTCCTCCGCCTTCGACGGCACCTTGTAGTCGATGCCCACGTCGGCCGGACTCTTCTGCTTCACGACTTTGATGAACCCATAGCCCATGGCGGCATGGCATTCATTGCACGTCTTCATCGCGGACATGTAGGCCTTGTCGAATGCGGCGAAGTCCTTGGCCATGATGGCCTTGTTGACGGAAGCGAAGGAATCCTCATAGAAACTCTTCCACATCGCATATTCATCAGGCTTCGTGATCCGCGCGGGGTTCATGGCCCCGTTCATGTACTTCGACATATAGAAGGCCAAGCCCCAGTTGCCGTCCTTGGCCGCGAAATACATGTTCTGGTACCGGTCCCCAACCTCCCGCATGGGGATGGCGAACTTTGGAAGCACGCTGACGACATCGTTGAGGTCCGCCGCGAAGAGGGTCGTGGCCAAGCCCAGCACCACGGCGGCGGCGATCAGGATGGGGCGAATCCGCTTCGTGAACATCCGGAGCCTCCTTTCTTTGACATCCTGTGGGCCTCGAAAGTGCGGCAACGCCGGTCGGTGTTCCCAACGAGCAAGTCACCTGCCATATAGCCGCCGGCTACGGGAGCCCTAGCAATTCAGGGGGCTTAGGCATTCGGCCCGAGGGTTCGTTCCGGAATCGAGGGGTCAGGACGAGGGGCGGGCGCGCCTCACTGTGACCGCCTCTCCCCGCGCGCGTGGACCGAACAGTGCATCCTGCCAATGAGACGAGATCAGTTTCGGGGGTCAGGGTCGTTCGATTTCGATGATTGCAGGCCCGCGATTGAACCAACAGAACAGGTCTTGTTGGCGCGTGTCCGTAGGCCGCCAGGCCGATGGGCACAGGTCAATCCTCTTCGTCTTCCTCACCTTCTTCATCTTCATCTTCCTCTTCGTCCTCGTCATCCCGCTCGTCCTCTTCGTCATCCTCTTCAGATTCGCCACGCAGGTCGTCCAGGACCTCGTCCACAAAAGCCTCCACGTCACCTACCGATTCTTCGCCCGTGACCCCTTCCTTCAGATCCTGTTTCACGTCCCGCTCAATGGCTAGGCGCTCCCGCGCGTCGAGGTTTTCGTCAAAAGCGAACTGCAGTCTGAGATAGGCGACCCCATGCTCAACGAGTCTCGGTCGGGCCGCCTCCAGGCGCTTTCTCTCGAGAGGTTCAAGCTGCTGGGCCAGGAGATTGTCGACCAGGGCCGGCAGATCGGCCTCGGACTCGCTCCCGTCGATGGCCAGCTCGAGGGCCCGCTTCACCTTCTGCTCGAGGTCGAGCCGCGTCCAGCTATCCAGTTCGTGCTGTTGACGAAGAGCCTGATTCGCATACGTGACTCCAGCGGCGATGAGGGTCGTCCGCTGGCGGGCCTGATGCCGCCTCGCTCCTCGTCCTCCTGTGCGCGTTGCTGCGCCTGAAGGAGCGGGCGGTAGATCCGGTCTCGGATGCCCTCGGCAATCGTCACAAGGTCTGCCCTTGGGAGCTGGTCTACGGGGAGTCTGGACAGCTCCTGGTCGATTGCCACCAGGGCCTGGGCCTTGGTCTCGGATGGGATGGTGTGGCCGGCCGACCACCCTGAGCCGAGCACCTCCTCCTTGACCGACTGAATCGTCCAGCGGGCCAATCCAGAGAAGTTGGCCTTCTGGCCGTTGCGGGCAACGCTCCGGGAGGGCTGGGGTCGGGGATCAGGAGGCCGCGGAACGTCCTCCCATGTCGAATCGATACTGGAGTCGCTATCTGGTGCACCTATGATCCTAGGCTTCTTGCCTACTCTAGGCAGCCTTGCCTTAGGCAGCCGTCCGTAAGCTGGGCACGTCTTGAGGTGTGCCCGGACGGCTTGCGCGTTGCGGAATCTCCTGCGGCAGAAGTTGCAGATGGCGCCTTTCATAGGTTGCTCCTCTTGCCCGTGGCCGGGGGGTGATGAGCCTGGAAGGCCGCCGGGGATTGGGGGCGGTCGCCAAACTCGCTGGCGAGGTTTCTGAACGCCCTGACGGGCCCGTAGTGGCAGTGTCCTGGGCAAGCCGATGGGCGAGTGCAGGCGAAATGTGAAGGCGGCAGGCGACGGCCCGGTAGCTCAGGCCTTGAGACCGAAGGGCGAGGACCTGGTCCCGAGTGACCCGTGTGCGAGGCCGACCCACGCCCTTATCCGAGGATTCTGGCGCGCTCAAGCCGCCGAGCCGATGCGGTCCCCGATCAAGGCGCGCCCGAACTGGCCGATGGCGGCCATGACGTGGAAAATCAGCTCGCCCGTCGGCGTGGCGGTGTCGACGTCCTCCTTGGTCGAGCCGAAGGCCAACCAGCAGCGGCGGAGATGATCGAGCGTTTCGCCGAGTTGCTTGACGGAGTTCGCGAGCCGGTCGAAGCGTTGGAGGATCACCGGCTCGAATCGAGCTCGGGGAGCACCCGCCGTGAGCCGCCGGAAGTCCGTCTGTTCGTCGCGCACCCCAGACGCGACAACCGAATACATGGCCATCAGCGCCCAGCCCTTGGGGGCGACGAACTGCTGGATCTCCTCAAGGCGCAAGTCGACGTCCTGCTTGCCGTGCTGACCCTCGCGTGGACTGCGGCCTTCATCGAAGAAGGGTCTCGTGAGCCGGGACCTTGCTGCCCACGATGCTGCCCGCGACGTGGTATAACGGGCCATCACGGGGGATCACACGGCCGGCGTGTGCCACCGCAAGCTGCTGATCTATGAGAGAGCGTGAGGATTCAGGCGACGGGGCGGGAAAATTCCCAAGCCTCCGGTCGGTGTAGAAGGGACGTAGAGTTAGGGAGCGGCACTCGAGAATTCTGCCGTGATTCTGCCGTGAACGGCGGTTCAGCGGAGGACATCACGCGGGAGTAGCTCAGTGGTAGAGTCCTGGCTTCCCAAGCCAGTTGTCGCGGGTTCGAATCCCGTCTCCCGCTCCATCTTGGGGGCGTGCGGTCGGCGGGGCCGCACGTCCTCCAATCAGTCCTCCCCGTGCTCACCCGTGGCCTGCTTACAGGACTCTGAGACGTCAAGGGGTGCCGGTAGACGCGGGCGGTCATAGTCCAAATGCGAACTCTGATGCCGCCGCGGGCGGGTTTAGCTCGGATTTTGGCGCCCGCCACGCCCTCGTGGGCAGCTTGGCTAGCATCGAGAACACGTGGCTTCCGGCCGAGCCGTCTTCGCAATGCCAATTCAGCGACCCAACGTGGCTCGTGTACTACCGCCCGTGACCAACCGCCTCCGCAGTCCAGGCAGGCAGAGCACAAAGACGAGAGCTACTAGCCGGCTTGATGGAGCTGTGGGCGCTTCACCTTGACCGCCTGCGCCCAAGATTGCATCAGTCCTTCCATCCCGGGTCCAGCGAAGGCGGGGTCGTGGAGGTAAACCACGCGGCCTACCGTAGGGACGGCTTCCTTGAGCAGCTGAACAAACTTACTTCCCACCTGAGTTGAGATACCGGTCACGTTCCCACCGGGTCGCGCGAGGCTCGCCACGATTCCCTTTTCCACCGCGTTCGAGTCGAGCAATCGCCCCTATGTCTCCATCTTTTCCCAGCTCGACGAGGTCGTCGGGCATGATGCCGTTTCCTTCACGGTGGTCATCGAGAACGTCGGGTCCGTCCCCGCCGAAGTGACGAAGTGGCAGGTCTCGGCCACTCTCATGGACCTGGACGGAAGGCACGAGCGGATAGAGCAGTTCGAGGGCCAGAAGGTCTTGGAGACGCTGCTGGGAGCATGCCTGTTTCCGGGACGCGAGACCGCCGTTTCGGTGGAGTTCCAGCACCCTGGGATCTGGCGAACTCCTCTCCCACTCCGGTTGCTGGTCACGCTCGAGTACCGTGGGATAACGGACAGGATCTATCGAACCAACGTGGAGGTGGAGCGCACGCCGGATGGAGTGCGGCAGCGCACCACGGCGACGTGAGGGCCGCGCCTTCCCAAGCTGGACGTCGCCGGTTCGAATCCGGTCGGCCGCTCCATTCGCAGAGGGGCTACGGGACAGACCCGTAGCCCTTCTGATTTTCCGGCATGGCATTTTGCCATGACCATATGAACGAGAGCCCCGAGATGTTCTCCCGGGACTCTTGGTCTCAACCAATCGCGACGAGGCCCGAGGCTTCCCCGCGTTGCGAGGGCCTCACGTGGCCCCGAGGCTCATTGGAGGGCAGTGAAGTCGGTCGAGCCTTCGGTCGACGTGAAACGCAGCACTCGCTTGCCGTCGCCTTCCAGGAGGATGACGGTCCCGCTTGCGGGTCGCGAAGATCGAAACGAAACGCCCACCACTCAGTGAAAGTCAGGTGTGAGCGTCGAGGGAATGCGGTGAACCCCCACATGCGCACTCTTCTCCAGCTATTCCGGGCTTATGAGGTTCAAGGGAGTTCGCCCGCCCACGGCGTAAGAGCAGCAAGCCGTTGTGGCACATTTAGCGTAGATTCTGGCATGAGGCAACGGAGACTGGACGCCGCGGTGGCCCCGTCGCGCGTTCCTTCTTTGAACCATGGACGGGGACCGGTGGGGCCGACCAGGCCGGCCGCTCCCTTCAGAGATGCCCATGCCAAAGCCTGAGCTGGAGTTCTTCAAGCCCGATCACATCGCGTGGGAACCCGTCAGCGGCTCAGCCGGCGGGGGCGCAGGTGGGGCCGGCGTGAGTCAGAGGATCCTGAGCCGAAGCGAGGACGGTGACGTCACGCGCCTGCTCCGCTTCGAGGCGGGCGTGGAGACGACCGAGACCATCACCCACGATTTCTGGGAAGAGGTGTGGATCCTCGAGGGCGAGCTTATGGACCTGGGCAAGGGACAGACCTTCACGGCGGGGATGTACGCGTGCCGGCCCCCTGGCATGGTGCACGGGCCCTACCGGGTGCCGAAGGGGTGCGTCACCTTCGAGGTGCGCTACTTCAAACGCTGAAGGTCAGACCGGACCGAAGCCGACGGCAGTCTGCTCGCCCGTCATGAGCGGGCGGAAGCGCACGGCGAGCCCCGTGCGCAGGTGCTCCAGGGGAATGTCCACGATGCGCCCGAGGAGCGAAACGCCCTCGTCCAGCCGCACCACGGCCACCGCGTAGGGCGCCTCGGCGGCGCGGCCGCGCGGCGGAATGCGGATGACCGTGAAGGAGGTGACGGCGCCATTGCCCGCGAGCGGCACGGGCGTCCAGTCATACTCCTGACAGGTGGGGCAGAATTCCTTGGGCGGGATGGCCAGCTCGCCACACTTGCCGCAGCGGATCCCCGTGAGTCGACCCGCGCGGGCCTCCTCGAAGAAATGCTTCAGGGTCAACACGTGCTCAGTCACGGCCGAAGAGGCTCACGACGACGGTGGCCGTATTGCCGCCGAGGGTGTGCGTGAGCCCGGTGCGAGCGCCCTCGACCTGACGCGCTCCCGCCTCGCCCCGGAGCTGGGTGACGATTTCCGCGATCTGGGCGGCGCCGGTGGCGCCGATGGGATGGCCCTTGGCCTTGAGGCCGCCCGAGGGGTTCACGGGGATCTTGCCCCCGAGGCTCGTCCAGCCCTTCTCGGCGGCCACTCCGCCCGCTCCTGGCTCGAAGAAGCCCAGGCCCTCCGTAGCCACGATCTCCGCTATGGTGAAGCAATCGTGGAGCTCCACCACATCGACGTCGGTGGGCGACTTGCCCGCCTGATGATAGGCGGCGGCGGCGGCGCGCTCGGTCGCGGTGACACGAGAGAGATCGCGCTTCTCGTGCAAGAACATAGTGTCAGTGGCGGCCTGGCTGGCCAGCGCCCACACCGCGCGCGGGCGCTTGCGCGCGATCTCCTCGGAGACGAGGACGAGGGCGGCGCCCCCGTCGGTGAAGGGGCAGCAGTCGAAGAGCTTGAGGGGATCGGCGACGTACGCGCTCTTGAGCACGGTGTCGACGGTGATCTCCTTCTGGAACTGTGCCTTCGGGTTCAGCACGCCGTGCCGGTGATTCTTCACGGCCACGTGGGCCATCTGCTCCTCGGTCGTCCCGTATTTCTCCATGTGAGCGCGCGCAATGAGGGCGAAGACGCCAGGAAAGGTCAGGCCCACCGTCTGCTCGTAGGAGGCATCCGAGCAGTAGGCGAAGTATTCAGTGGCGGCGTCGGTGGGAATGTTCAACACGCGCTCCGCCCCACCCACGAGGACCACGTCAGAGGCGCCGGAGGCGACCTCCATCAGAGCGTGCCGGAAGGCGACATGGCTGGTGGCGCAGGCGTTCTCGAAGCGAGTGGTGGGGATGGTGGGAAGCCCGAGGAGGGTGGCGGCGAGCGGTCCCGTGTGGAGCTGCTTTTCCCCCTCACCCCCAGTGACGTTACCGTAGTAGAGAGCCTGGATGGCCGAGGGAGCGATGTCGGCATCGCGTATCGCGTCGGCCGCGGCCTCGGCGAAGAGCTCAGAGCTGGTGCGATCGTGCTTGCCGAATTTCGTGATGCCGACACCGATGACGGCGACGCGGCGCATTGACCCTCCTACGCGATGAAATGACGTCTTGATGCATCATGATACCCGGGCGCGAGGCGAGTCAAGTCCCACTGGCCGCGCTCCGCCGGCCCGTGGTACGGTTCGGATTCATGAAGGGAGTGGCGAGGGAGTGACACTCGAAGAAGGCCTCATCGCGCTCCTCGCGATGGTGGCTGGCATCCTCCTCTTCGTGGGTCTGGCGCAGGCGCTCGACGCGAGACCACCGCGTCGCCGCCGTCGACGCTCCGTTTCCGGCGCGGACGCCTCCGCGACGCTGGCGCCCGCGCCTCCCACCCCCGTAGTAACGGAGCTGGCGCCGCGCGCGCCCTACACGGGCCCTGAACGGCGCCGCTCACCGCGGCCGGGATCGCGGCAACGCGTCCGAGCGGCAGCGCCGGAGGTGCCGCCATCGATTGCTCCGGCGCCCGTCGAGACGGCGGCGCCCCAGCCCGCGACGGAGCTCAGCGTTCCCACGGAGGAGACGCCCCTCGTCCAAGTCTCCGCTCCCCCACCGCCGTTGCCCACTCCGCTGGCGAGCCTGCCTTCGGATCCCGCCGCGGTGGCCGTGGAGCGCGCCCTCACCCTCCAGGGTGAAGGGCGGCATAGCGAGGTGGTGGGGACGGCCTTGGCCCAACTCGGCTCTCCAGCGGGCTCGGAAGTCTACGAGACTCCCTTTTCGCGCGCTTCCCTCTGGGCGCTCGTGGGCGTTTCCCGACACGCCCTCGGTGACGCCGAGGGAACGCAGAAGGCGCTCGAGGCCGCAGTGCGGGAAGCGCCCAATGGCGTCGCCGAGGGCTGTCCCGAGAGGATTACTGCCGTTGCCGTGGACGGAGCGCGGCAGCTCCTCGGCGCCGCGGACAGCATGTCGCGCGCCTCCACGGAGCGCGTTGCCTTTCTCCGCATGTCCGTCCTGTGGCTGGAGTGGCGCATCGTGGCCTCGCCCGCCACCGAGGAGATCTCCGTCGTTCTCGACAAGGCGCGCGAGGCGTTGTGGGAAGGCTACGTGCTCGCGGGCCGCGGCCTGATGCAGCGTCGCCAGTTTGCCGCTGCCCGCAGCCTCGTTCGCCAGGCCCTAGAGTCCGATGATCTCCCCGTGAGCCGGCGCGCCCCGTTGACCTCGCTTGCCGCGCAGGGGGTGGTGCGGCAGATCGGACGTCTGGTCGCCACCGCACGCGGCACCGCTACGCCCGAGCCGGAGGCCCTCGACGCCCTGGAGCGGGCTCGCGAGATCCTCGCCGCCACGTCCGCGGAATCCATCGCGCCTCCCCGGTGGCACGCGTCGAACCAGCGCATCTGGAACGGCTACATGCGCCTGGCCCGCCGCCAGATCGAGAGCTTCGAGCTGGAGGCGGCGGTGCGGCCCCTGCTCCGGGCGCTCCATCTGCGCGATCTCGAGCTCGGCCTGGAGCGGCGCACGCGCGAGCTGCTCGTCCGGACCATCGAGCGCATCGCCGACCGCGCGGGAGAGACCATCGGCCGCCTCTTGAAGGGAGGTGACCGGGAGGCGGCGATGCAGCGGTGGCAGGATGTGCGCGGGCTCATCCAGAAGGCGCGCGATCAGGGCGTGTCGCACGAGGAGCTGGCCCAGGCCTTCAACCGCGCCCGACAGATGCTGGAGCAGATCGAGGCGGTTAAGCAGTGACGGAGGCGCTGGGGCCCGCTCTCACCCTGGGGCAGCTCCTCGACGATGCGGCGGCCCGCGATCCCTCCCGCGAGGCCGTGGTCTTCCGCGAGGAGCGCGTCACCTACGGCGAGCTCAAGGGCCGCGTGGACACCTTCGCCCTCGGTCTCATGGCTCTCGGCCTCGCCCCCGGCGATCATGCCGTGCTCTGGATGCCCAATCGCGTCGAGTGGAACGTGGCGCATCTCGCCATCGCCAAGGTGGGCGGGGTCACCGTCACCTGCAACAGCCGCTACAAGGCCTTCGAAGTCGAGTACGTGCTGCGCCAGTCCGACGCCAAGGTCCTCATCCTCGCCGATCGGTTCGACGCAGCCGGCATCGACTATCTCGAGATCTTCCGCGAGATCTGCCTCGGCGTCGATACGACCGACGGTACGATCGCGAGCCCTCGGCTGCCCGCCCTCCGGCACGTGGTGGTGCTGGGATCGCGCGTGCCTCCGGGCGGCCGATCGTGGACTGAGGTGGAGGATATGGGCCGCCGCGCCGAGCGGTCGACCCTCGAGCGGGTGCGCATCGAGGCCGACGACCCTGCCGTCATGCTCTACACGTCTGGCACCACGGGCGAGCCCAAGGGCTGTCTCCTCTCCCACGGCAACGTCTACTACAAGTGCCGCGTCTACGTGGCACTGCATGGCTGGACGGCCACAGACCGCTACTTCGTTCCCGTGCCGTACTTCCACATCTTCGGCTGCATGGGAGGCATCGCCGCCAACTGCCTCGCCGGGTCGACCCAAGTGCTCATGGACGTATTCGATCCGGCGGAAGCCATGCGGCTCATCGAGGCGGAGCGCGTCACGGTGTTCTCGGGCGTGCCCACGATGTTCATCACCATCCTCGGCCATCCCGCCTTCGGCCGGCACGACCTGCGCTCGCTCCGCACGGGCTCCATAGGGGCGGCGCCGGTGCCCGTAGAAATCATGCGTCGCATCCTCAGACCGGGAGCACGGCCTCGGCATGGACGCGCTGGTGGTGTACGGGCTCACGGAGGCCACGGGCGGCACTCACTGGACGCGGGCCGGCGATCCTCTCGAGAAACGTGTGGCCACCGTCGGACTACCCACGCCCGAGATCGAGGATCGCATCGTCGACCCCGTGAGTGGCGCCGTCCTGGGCCCCGGCGAAGAGGGCGAGGTCTGCATCAAGGGGCCGACCATGATGCTGGGCTACTACAAGAATCCGGCGGCCACCGAGGAGAAGCTGCGAGACGGCTGGCTGCACACGGGGGACATGGGCATCAAGGATGCCGAGGGCTATCTCACCATCACGGGCCGGCTCACCGACATGATCATCGTGGGAGGCTTCAACACCTACCCAGCGGAGATCGAGAACTTCCTCCTCCGCCATCCCAAGGTGCTGGACGTCTCCATCGTGGGTGTGCCCGATCCCGTCATGGGCGAGGCGGTCATGGCCTTCGTGATCCCCAAGGCGGAGGAGAGCCTCAACGCCGAAGAGATCACCGCTTTCGCGCGAGGCAAGATCGCCAACTTCAAGGTGCCGAAGTACGTGGAGATCGTGGAAAGCTTTCCCCTCACCGGCTCAGGCAAGGTCCAGAAATTCAAGCAGCGCGCCTACGCCGTCGAGAAGTACCGCCTCCGCTCCTCCCGCTAGGGCACGCTCCCCGGGGGCCGAGAAGGGTCCAGATGCGAGGCGCCGCGCGAAGGCCGCACGCGAGGCGTACTCCTGTACGTTAAGCGTGCGGACGAGCGCGGCAACGAAGCAGCTGGGCCCTTCTCGGCCCCCGGGGCTAGTGTTCGCGGGTGAGGGGAGCGGTGATCCGCTGCGTACCGTCGGATGAGCCGTTCCGGATAGCCTCCAGCAGCTCCAGAGGAACGGCGAGGAAGGCTTGCACCACCGCGGGATCGAAGTGCGCGCCCGCGCAGCGCTCGATCTCCACACGGGCGGCTTCGAAAGAGATGGCCACGGAGTAGGGCCGATCGCATGTCATGGCATCGAAGGCATCCGCCACTGCGAAGATCCGCGCGCCGAGCGGGATCATCTCGCCCTTGAGGCCGCTCGGATAGCCCGTGCCGTCCCAGCGCTCGTGGTGGTGGTACACGATGGGCACGGCGCCCCGGAGAAAGGGGATGCGCTCCACGAGTCGGCGCCCCAGCTCGGGATGGGTGCGCATGATCTTCCACTCCTCGACGCCCAGCCGCCCTGGCTTGAGGAGGATCCCGTCGGGGATGCCGATCTTGCCGATGTCGTGCAGGAGCACGCCGTGCTCGATGTCGCGCATCTGGGTCTCGTCGACCCCGAACGCGTGGGCGATCGAGAGCGAGTAACCGACCACCCGCCGCGAGTGTGCGTGCGTGCCCACGTCGCGGGTGTCCAAGGCCGAGCCCAGCGCCTCCAGGGTCGCTCGGTAGGTGTCCTCCAGCT
>Ga0306920_100005107_pt1 | contig 16910 bp, 14 predicted proteins | sample flu12Cox44000170_FD_204666 | JGI IMG/M metagenome (GOLD analysis project Ga0306920, IMG submission 204666) | Lab enrichment of tropical soil microbial communities from Luquillo Experimental Forest, Puerto Rico - flux4day.12C.oxic.44.000.170 (v2)... | ecosystem: Environmental > Terrestrial >... | reverse complement strand
GCTGCCACGGCTGCGTCGATCGCTGACTTCGCTTGTGGGGCTGCTGTGTTCTGCGCCGCGACGGGAAGCGAAAGCAGGATTGCCGCGGCGATGGAGGCGACAAATTTGTGTTTCATTTTGAACCTCGTAGCACTGGCGTTATTTGCCGGACTGGTCCGCGAGCGGCAACTGCAGCATCACACGATCCTCGCTGCCGATCACGCGCGTGATGTGACCCTTGCCGGTTGTGTCTTCGACGAAGTAAATGGCTCGCAGATATGCGTCCGATCATGCTCACGCCCGAAATCTCCTCCACCTCCCTGGTTGATTTGGCCAATCAATGCATAGGAAGTGAAGTCGGTGCCGGGGCCCAGGCCGGCGTTCCATCTTCCCATTGGTTATCTGTTAAGGGCCGTTGGCCGGAGCCATCCGCGTTCATCACAAAAAGCTCGGCATAAGGTTGAGGAACGTCGTCGTAGAGCGGTGCTTCATCTTTGAATCCTAAACGGGCGCTGCTGAAGAGAATGTGCTTGCCATCGGGAGACCATACAGCATGCGCATCGTTACCCGGCGCCGTGGTCAGTCTCTTCAAGCCGGTCCCGTCGGGTCGGATTGTGTAAATGTCAAAGTCACCTTCACTAAAGCGCGTGAATTCGATGAGATCGCCCTTTGGTGACCAGCCGGGGAAATTGTCAAATGCAGAAGTCAGTTGCGTCGTGGCCCCATCGTCCAGATTCATGATCCGAAGACCGTATTCCGGCTCTTTCCAGAAGCGATACACAATTCGCCTACCGTCCGGCGACCAGCTGGGAAACCCGCTGTTTCCCTCACTCCTGGTGAGCTCATGGAGTTCCGAGCCATTCGGGCGCATCAGCATCACGCGGGCTGGCCTGCCGCGAGGAAGAAAAAATGACCCTTGCCCAAAAGCGATCCAGTCATCCTTAGGCGACCATTGCGGTCCAAGCGCGAAAGCGCCCTCCTCACCGGGAAAGATGAGCTTGGCATTCGTCCCATCTGCATCCATTACGGACACCGAAGTCATCCCCAGGAAGCCTGTACCAAGATCAGTCACCGCAATCTTCCTTCCGTCGTGTGAATAGGCGGGAAATGGGGCAGAATCGGCTAGCTCGAATTCCGTGTCGATGCTAAACAATTGCCGGTTTTGGGGCCATTCAGAGGACCATTTCTGATATACCACCCCTTTACCATCACGCGACCAACACGGGTTACGCATCTTTCCGGAGGCACCTTGGTCCCCAGCTGTAAAGGCTAGACCTATCCGTGATCCTTCCTTCATGACGTATCCGATTCTGTTCTCGCTGAGGAACTGCGGTGAAACTTTCAGGCCCGGCCCTGATGTGTGCTCCTGACGAGCGCCAGTCGCAATGTCCACGGACACGATCTGCGAATCGACCGGTTTTCCCAATCCCGCTACCGGGGCGAGTTGTGTGTCTTGAATCTCCATCTCATAAAAAACGACTCTCTTCCCATCTGGACACCACTTCGGGGAGCCTGCAAATTTGCCCGCAGGCGTCAGCCTCCGCACGTCCGTACCATCAGCCCGCATCAGATAAATGCTGACAGCATGTGATTGTGCGAATTGTCCGCGGTCTCGCCTCACCGGCGTGTTGCGGTCCGATGAGAACGCGATCCATTTCCCATCTGGGGACCAGGACGGCCGAAAACTGCCAGGCGCGTGCGTGAGGTTTTGCACCTTTTTGCTCTGTAAGTCGAGCACCCAAATGTCTGCGGCCCCAGTACCGCGTGAAGACACGAACGCAAGCTGTTTTCCATCCGGTGAAAGGGCTGCTTGATCGTCATATGCAGGATCATCGGTCAGCCGTTCGAGGCCTGACCCATCCGGATGCACTCGATAGATGTCAGCCGAGGCGCCGCGCTCAGAAGTGAAGATGATCCACTTTCCGTCAGCGGAGAACGAGGCGTTGTAGTCAAAACCGGAATGCGGCAAAAGCGGGCGCTCGTCAGAGCCGTCGGTTTTAGCGATGAACAGCGTCGACTCGGAGGGCCCGATACGGTGAACAAGAATCTTCTCTTTCGCGCTCAGGAGGGGCGTGATTGCGGACACCATCAAGGTCGCCAGCAAAGCTCTTCGTAGCATGACTACTTCCGCTAGCAAGAGGTTCATCAAGGCTAGCACATGATGTGAACGATTCGTTAGCAGCGGGTAGATAGACGGGAGCGGCCCGCTTTGTACTATTTGTACCGATTGTTCTGGGAGGGCGGTTGCAACGCCGTGAAGCAGTGGCCCTGCCGCAATGGGCGAGGACCGAGGATCACGAAGCTACGCAAATCTGCTTGCGACGTCGCGTGGAGCTCATTTAGTCACGGCGGGCGGTTCAGAGAAACCAATGAGCGTACCTTCTGGAGCCCGGACATACGCGACCTCAAGGCCCCATGGCATTCGCCTTGGTGCCGTAATCGGCGTCGCCCCCTCGGCGATCGCCTTGGCAAAAGAAGCCGGAACGTCGCGCGTGAGAAAAGCGATCTCGATACCAGCAGGCCGCCCGTCGGCTGGCCGCTCATACCGATTCGGCATCAACTTCTCGCCCAGCGAATGGGCAGCAATGGCCAACGTGGACCCACCTGTCTCCAATTCGGCGAATCCCAGGGTTTCGTCGAAAAAGCGAAGCTCCAGTCCAAACACCCGTCGATAGAAATCCACGACTGGTGAGACCTCGTCGACGTACAGAACTGTTCCTCCGAACTGCATCGTCATATGATACCTCGCCCCGTCGCCGGAGGCTTTACCGATACCTCCAGGATCGGCGGCACTGATGCGAAGCAGTTTGAGATTATTGTCCGAGCCCGGTAAGAGGGAAACCAGCAACGCCGCAGCGACCGATTTCGTTGTACATGATTTTGTACATAGGAGGCGGGCATACAGCGGGTTGTGCGGTTCTTGCGTTCGTACCTTTTCAATAAGTTGCGTGTTATCAGTAGGCGCGTATCGTTCGATTCCCGCCGCCGGCACCAGATTTCTCTTGTATTTTGATATGGTTGCAGGCGATGTGGTGTATCGTTCGGCTCCCCCCGCCTCCACCTTAGTGAAAATAAATTGGTTAGGAACACAAGAGAAAACAATGTTGCCAGACAAGGTACGCGCGGCACTCATCCCGTGTGACCGCCTGGTTGGAATCTAGCTGTCAAAACTGTGTCGAACCACAGCTCAGTTGGGAGAGCACCTCGTTCGCAATGAGGAGGTCGGGGGTTCGAATCCTATCTCGTCCACCAGATTTCAAAAAAGGGTCGCTCATTCGGCTGACGGAACGAAACACTATGTTGCTCCCGCCCTTTGCGAAAAGATCCAGAAGCCATTACCGCGCACATAGGCTCGGCGCCTTGGAACACTGACCTGCACGTCAGTTCCTTTGTCAGTAGAACTTACGCAGGAGAATTTGCCTCCAATTTTTTCCGCGCGTTCCGCCATGCCCCGGAGTCCCCAGTGACCGTTTGTCTGGCTGGTTTGCTGGGCGGCCAAGTCGAAGCCACGCCCGTTGTCCCGGCAACTGAACACAAATTGCCGTCTCTGGTAATCGAGGCCTACCGCGATTCGTGAACCTTCGGAATGACGGAAAGCGTTTGTGAGAGCCTCACGCGCGATGCAAAATATCTCCTCAACAACGTGAGTCTGGAGCGTATCGCTTCCGCCCTTGCGTTCCGCGACAAACTCAATCGATGTGCTGCCATTCAGATCGTTTGCGAACCCCTCAATGGAGGCTTTAAGTTCACCGTCGGTGAGATGTTCCGATCTGAGCCTGCTGACTCGATTGCGCCCTTCGAGAATGATTCGTTCGGCCGTTGTCAGCGCTTTTTCTAAACTCTTTTTTGATTCATGGTCGGGTGGAACTTTCTCGGCCGCGACGTGAAAAGTGAGCAACAGGCCTTGAACTCCTTGTAACAGAGTGTCGTGAAGCTCCCGCGCGATACGAATCCGTTCGTCGGCCCGCTCCTCCGCTCGCATCCGAATGGCTCTTGTCGCAAATCGCAAGCGGAGCCGATACGCCAGCCAGAGAAGAACGGCAGCCGCAGCGAAACAGAGACCAACAAACCAGCGCCGTTCGTAGAAACGAGGGAGGATCGCAAAGGGCACGGAAGACACCGGCCCAGTCCAGAGATCGTTCCCATTCGAAGCCATCACCTCAAATGTGTATCGGCCAGGACGCAGATGAGTATAGATGGCCTCGGTCCGAGGCCCTACATCCTGCCACGTGGTGTCGAGTCCATCCAGCCGGTATCGGTAGACAACGTTTTGAGGACGGCTGAGATCAAGACCGAAATACCGCACCTCGAGATATTGTGTGTCCGGGGGGAAGGTTGCGTTCGACTTCAACGGATGGCCATCTGCCTCGATGCTTTTGATCGCGAGTTGCGGTGGATGGCGCGGCTCCGGCAGATGCGCCGGATCGACGGAAACGACACCGTTCAACATGGAAAACCAGAGCCTCCCGGCCGCATCGCCATGGACAGAATTTCTGCCTTCGAGATATATATCGGGACCGACGAAATCTCCTTCTTGGAAATTGATCGACGAGACCGAGTGGGCGGGGTCGGCCATCGCGGCACGAATCTCGGCGGCGGGTATACGCACGATGCCGCGCACTCCATTGATCCAAAGATCGCCGCCAGCCGACTCCGCCATTCCGGTGACCATCTTCGCTTGCTCGGGATGGAGAAACGAGAACAGTTGAAACTCTGCTCCGCGGTCCACTGCAATTCCGTGAGTGCCGTAAACCAAGATTCCATAAGAAGTCTGAACAAACCCCACCGGTTGCACTGGCACGGACACGGTTTCCAGGTAACCGCCTTTGACTCTTCCAATGACCTTGTTCGAGGTTGTAAATGCGAGATACAGAACGCCCTTGGCGTCTCTTAACAGTGCGCAAACTTCCGGCAGCCCAAGATCGGGAAGATACCGCGACCACTTTCCCGCTTTGTATAGCCAAAGCCCATGTTCGGTACCGTCTCCGGGCGCCGCGAGCAGATTTCCCCCGGGTAATTCGAGCACATCGAGAAACACATAGTGATCCGAGGAAACCTCAGACTTTGGCAGTCGCGGCAAGCGGCGGATTTGACCATGTTCGATCGTCGTAATTCCCGCAAGATCCAGAACGTAGACAAGTCCTTCTTCACCGCAGACAAGATTCGCGAGGTCGGTCGACGCCCGGTACACCTCTACCGTGCGGCCGTTCCTCGCAACAAGGATTCGACCGTTTTGATCTCCGACCCAAACCCGACTTTGCGAGTCCACGCAGGAGAACCATGCCCCTGCTCTAGCCCCCGCGACAAGCGGGACGAGTCTCGATTGTTCGAATCGGTCGAGGCCGCTCGTTCCACCCACCCAAATGTTTCCATCCTGGTCGCGCAAAAGCGTGTGTTGTCCGCCGGAACTGAGTCCGTCGCTGACGCGGTAAGAATCCAATGGTTGGGCCAAATCGGCGTTCCGGTTGGAGATCTGGCGCGGCGACAATCGTTCGAGACCCTCGTGCGTCTTGGACATCCACAAACTGCCGTCGGCTGCGACCAACACATCGTCGATTTCGCCATAAGTATGCGGTGTCGCCATCCTCTTGCCGGTGGCGGTGATGTGCTGGAGATTTGAGGCACGAGCCGTCGCGCTCGAGACTTTGGGCCCCTGGCCCGCCACCCAAAGTGTTTGATCCGGGCCCTCGGCAATTTTCACGGAGCCATAGACGTACACGCCGGTGGAAGTGAAATTGATCTGCCGAGCGGGCCTTCTGTAGAGGAGCTCGTTTTCGACCACCCACTGTGTGTCACTTGAGTCGATGAACAGCTTGCGGATGTAGCCGGCGCCTTCAATCGGGTCTCTTGCCCGGTGCCAAACGTCATCGGAGCCCAAGTGAATAACATGCTTGTAGTTCAGAACAGCCCATATCGCGCCGCTGGAATCTTGTTGTGCATTGGCCAAGTTTTCGATCGACTCATCTTCGACGCGGTCGTAGACCTTCGTGTCTCCTTTGCGAATGCGGACTGGCGGTCCATGGAATCCGAATACCCAGAGATCGCCAGTTTTTGAAACCAGCAGAAATTGAATGGTTCTGGTTGATAGTGATGCAGAGCCTGGCTTCGGTTGAAAGGCTTGGAATTTCAGGCCGTCAAACATAAAGAGTCCACCCTCCGAACCAATCCAGAGGGTGCCATCTGGAGTCTGCGCAAAAGCAGAGACTGCTTGTGGTGCTCCATCCTTGCCGGTCCACGAATTGTGGACCATTTGTGAGATATTTTGATTTTGGGCGCGGAGATCCATGGCGAAGAAAGCGCACAAAATCAGAACGACCGTGATCGACTGGCCGGCAAAATGGAAGCGGCTGTGAAGATCACCTACCATTTGCGGTTGTCTTCCCTTCGCAGGCAATCTGCACCGATCGGGTTGGCCTATGTAACGGCTCGATTATATGCGTTTCTCAGCGCCCAGGCTGATACCCACTCGAAAGAAGGGTGTCGGACCCTATCCTCTAGTGGGAGAATGCGGAGGATGAAAAAGGTGCCGGCTGGCCGATAGGCGAGCGTCGAAATGCCAAAGCAGTCCTCGAGAATTCGCATCTTAATTGTCGATGACCATCCCGTATTACGGGAAGGATTGATGACCATCATCGAGAGTCAGGCTGATCTTAGAGTGGTGGCGGAAGCCGGGACTGGTAAGGAAGCTATTGCACTGTTCGAAGAGCATGTGCCGGACATCACGCTGATGGATTTAGGCCTGCCCGATATTCACGGCATCGATGTGATTAAGAGATTGCATGCGCGGCACCCGGACGCGCGGATCATAGTGCTCACCACGTACCTCGGAGACGTGCAGGCCCTTCGCGCCCTGCAGGCCGGGGCCGTTGGTTACCTCCTGAAAGCTACACTCCGCCGGGACCTGCTGGATACCATCCGGGCAATACACGCGGGACAGCGACACGTACAGACGGAAGTGGCCTCTGAAATTGCAACTCATACGGGGGATCACGCACTGACGGAGCGGGAGATCGAGGTTCTGAAGCTGATAGCTAAAGGCTGTTCCAACAAGATTGTGGCAGATCGCCTTGAGATAACTGAGGATACCGTCAAAGGACATGTCCGGAATATCTTGGAGAAGTTAAAGGCCAACGACAGAACTCATGCCGTGACAATCGCGCTCCACCGTGGCTACTTCGAAATCTAGCGCTTCATAACGGTTTCCGCAGGTCGCATGCCATTTCGGATAGCCACTGCGAAGGAACAGCGAAACAAGGCACCCTCCGAAAGTGGGGTTATGGCCCACCACGATTGAGCGATTCCAATTCATTACTTTGCTGGTTGAGACTTTCTGCGATGAAAGTCGCTCGCATTTTCGTCCCGACTGCCCTGCGAAGGCTGGTTCGGGGTTAGGCGCGGAACGCGTTTCGGAAACGGAGGGAGTAGCACGATGGCGTCTGTAGTAATGGTCGTTTCAGGTGGGAATGCGTGGACGATGAAGAATGCCAAGCCTCATCCGACGGGTTTTGGTCCGAAGAGTTTGCGGTTCTGAAGCAGTTCGTGCTTACGGTGTGAGTAGGAGACGCCGAACAGATGGTGGTTGAACCAAAGGAGATCGTGCGAACACTCCTCGATTCCATTCAGGACCCACGGGTGGTGGAGGCCTTGTGTGCGCCGGAGGTGACGTACGTCTCGCTCAATTACAGTAATTCGGACCTGCAGAAAATCATGCCTTGGTGCGGCACTGCTAACGGCGTCAATGCAATCATCAAAACGTTTCATGATGTCGCGAAGTTCTGGGACATCGATTCGTTCCTGCCCGAGGTCATCTTCGGAGAAGGAGAAAACGTTGCCGTCTTCGGTCGCTTTACGTATACGTCGACGAAATTGCGGAAAACAGTTGCTTCGCCCTTCGCAATCTTCTGCAAAGTGAACGATGGAAAAGTGACCTACATGCAATTCATGGAGGACACGTTCTGCACAGCTTCGAGTTTTCGCTCGGGTGGAACCTGGAAATTTCAAAAGCGATCCCTACGGCAGCGAAGTCGAAATTTGAGGGAATGAAGAAGGCGACTCTCGGGAGTCTTGGTGATGCGAATCAGCTCAAGGAGAATAGTATGAGTGAAACATCAGTATTTGGCAGCCACTCAAGGCGAGATGTGTTCCGATTCGCCGCAGCCTCCGCAGTTGGGCTTGCTTTACCTGCCGGCCTCTCCGCTGCCTCCGATGCACCAGTCGTGGATTCCAGTGTTTCCGGACCGCTCCGATCCGCTGGTGTGCTCACTTTTGGGCCCGATAATGTCCTGTTTGTAGGCGACATCACAGGCGCCAAGATCCATGCCTTTGCGCTCCGGGACAAAGATCTGACATCACAAACGGATGTTGTATCCGGCAACTTTCACAACTTTGAAGGCCGGGACCATGTGGTGGGTTTGGATCAGAAGCTGGCAGTGCTCTTCGGTACAACCATCGACAAAATCGTTATCAACGACATGGCCGTCCATCAAGGTACCGAGCAGATTTTCATTTCCGTGGAACGCGGCCGCGGAACAGATGCCATTCCGGCGATTGTGAAGGTAAACCACGGCCAGTTAGAGATTTTGAAGCTCGACAGTATTCCGCACTCTCAAGTGTCAATCCCAAATGAACCCGATTCCAAGGCCATGCTGGAGTTTGAACCCCAGCAGGTGTACGCGATTACGGACGTTAAATACTATAACGGCGAAATATTCGTGACAGGGATTACCAACCAGCGGTTCGCCTCGACTCTGCATCGAATTCCCTATCCCTTCAACTCCACAGTGGCAACGTGCACCGTGGAAATCTGGCATCCAGTTCACGGTCAATTTGAGACGCGCGCGCCGATCATTCGAAAAGTCATCTTTGAACTAAATGGTGAGCCGTATCTGTTCGGAGTTTATGGGTGCACGCCGCTTGTACGGTTCCCTTTGTCCGCGTTGAAAGACGGTGCTCACGTCCGCGGAGACGTGATTGGAGAACTGGGTTATGGCGCCAATCCGATTGATATGCTGACATTCACCAGTCCTGCTGATTCTAAGGAATATCTCTTAGTCACCATCGACACACGAAGTGCCGCACAAATCGCCGTGTCGGAGTTAGCAACTGCGCCGGCACAGCCCACTGGTGCAGGGATTGATTTCGGGCCAGGCGGCCTGGGACGCACACAGAGAGCCATACCGATCAAAGCCGAGCACATAGCGATTCTGAACTCCAAATGGGCGGTTCTAATTTGGCGGCATCCAAAGACAACGTATCGCTTGGACCTTAGTACACTCGCGTTGCCATACTTCTTCGAACGCAAAGACGGCATGTCCGAAATGAACTGGCCAAATGGCCCCGACCCGTTCGACTACCGCAACCACCGGAACGAGCTCAGCAATCAGTGAAGAACTCGCCATAAGCCAAGTCTTACCTCTCAGTTCGTTCGTGTGCGAGGAGAAGATTTCATGAATTCGTTGGTGACATGCCAACAGAAGGCGGTCGAACTCACGGAAGAGGTCACTCATATTTTTCCTTCAAGCGATGTCCTGCCTGAAAATCTGCTTCGATTCTACGTTTGCTTTTCGAACTCGATGCAACGCGGACGAGCATTGGAAGAGATCTCGCTCCTCGATTCTGACGGGCAGCCAGTCGCTGATGCACTTTATCGGCCTCCGGTTGAACTCTGGGATAGGAGCATGCAGCACCTGACGGTGCTGCTCGATCCTGGCAGGCTTAAACGCGGGATAGGGCCCAACCGCGAACTGGGCCCCCCCCTCAAGGCTGGTCAGATGTACACGCTGGCAGTAGGTCCAGGGATGGTTGACTTATCCGGTCGCCGGTTACATGAGACTTTCTTTAAGCACTTCAATGTCACAGAGGCGGTGCGGGAACACATTGCGGTAGAGCAGTGGAAGATTCTGCCTCCCGTGACTAAAAGCCGCGAGCCTTTGGTGCTCGTGTTTCCGAGACCGTTAGATTGGGCACTCCTTACGCATACGATCACCATCACATCGAGGGGCGAGCAATCGGTAGACGGCCGGATAGCTATCGAGCAATGCGAAAGGCGATGGAGCTTTACACCGACCTCGGCTTGGGCCGCAGGGCCCTATCGCGTTCGTGTTGCATCGAGTCTCGAAGATGTTTGCGGAAACAGCGTAATTGCGGCGTTTGATAGACCTCTCCGATCAAGCAGCGATTTGTCATATGAGGCGACAATAAGCTCGATTGCTTTTGATTTGGTATGAGGTGTCTTGCACGCGGGAAAGGTAGGTAGTAATTCCCATGTCTCGATCGGAGCAGACTACTGAACTCAAGTTTGTGGTGACGAATACCCTCATCGTTGCGGACATAGAACGCTCAGTGGCATTTTATCGCGATGTCCTCGGCGCGACGGTGCTCCGCCAGGGTGAGCCGACCTTTCTGCGATTCGGCAATGTCTGGCTCACTATCAACGGCGGTGGCGGTCCGACCGACGACAAACCTGAAGTTGTGGCTTCGCCGCCGCGCGATCCAAATGTTCTTAGCATCTTTCTCAACCTTCGCGTGAGTGACATCAGGCGCTACTACGAGCTTTGGTCTTCAAGGGGCGCGAAATTCATCACTGAGCCGAAAGTCCATGCAACCGAATTGCGGTGCTACATGCGAGACCCCGACGGGTACCTTATTGAAGTCGGACAAACAACGATGACTCCGGGTCCGCTGGACTTGTATAAATAGAAGTTCAAAGGAGTTCGATGAAGGCAGCATGGTACGAAAAACAGGGCGCGGCTCGCGACGTGCTAGTGGTGGGCGAAATGCCGGACCCAATTCCAGCGGCCGGACAAGTTCGCATTCGCATTTCTGCCTCCGGGATCAACCCGGGTGACATCAAGAAGCGGCAGGACGCGTTTGGTTACGGCATGGCGTACCCTCGCGTGATTCCGCATAGCGACGGCGCTGGCCGTGTGGACCAGCTGGGCTCGGGCGTTTCCTCTGAATGGATGAGCCGTTCGGTATGGTGTTACGGAGCACAGTCGTATCGTCCGTTCGGTACGGCCGCGGAGTTTACCGTGATTCCGGTCGACCAGATTGCTCCGCTGCCCGAAAAAGTGTCGATGGAGCAGGGGGCGTGCCTGGGCATTCCGGGCATCACTGCGCATCGCGCGGTCCACGTTGGTGGTGCTGTTAGCGGACGAACTGTTGTCGTCCAAGGTGCCGCTGGTGCGGTTGGACTCTGCGCGGTTGCTCTCGCGCGACAGGCGGGCGCGCGCGTGATAGGCACTGTGCGTTCCACGTCGGACCAACAAACAGCTTTGAACGCCGGCGCTCATGACGTGGTTCTGAGCGACAAGGAGGTGACTGCACGTGTGCGGGCACTCGCTCCAGACGGGATCGACCATATTGTTGAGGTCGCGTTTGGAGCCAACATCGAAGCCGACGTTGAACTCTTGAAACTGGGTGGATCGATAGCGAGCTATGCGACTGATAACCCAGCTCCGATCATTCCCTTCTGGCAAATGGTGTTCAAGAACATCCGTGTGCACTTTCTAGGGAGCGACGATTTCCCAAAGGAAGCGAAGGTTCAAGCTGCGCAAGATCTGAACGCTGCGCTTGAGGCGGGTTGGTCAGGATTTGAGATTAGCGAACAGCTACCGCTTGCGGATATCGCTCGTGCCCACGAGCTTGTGGAGCACCCGGAGCGGCCGGGCCGGGTGGTCCTCGTGTTGTGATTATTCGCTTATTTCAAAAGGCGGAGAGAGTGAAAAAATGTTGGGTCCCGGCGATTCAGAGCTTCCTGAAGTAGAAAAGGCCCAAGATTTTTTTGGAATCGGTTTTGACCCTTTGACCGATTCGGATGCGTTTCCACGTCTTAGCGAGGCTGAGCTTGGAGAGGTTGCGCCTCTCGGCGAACGGTGTAGGTTCGATGAAAATGAACCACTCTTTTCCGTCGGCGATTACCCTTACAACTGTTTTGTAATCATTTCGGGAAGAGTGCGATCAGTTGATATCTCGACTGGAGAGCGCGTCGTGTGTGTTCGTTTCGGCGCCGGACACTTCACTGGCGACATTGATCTGCTCACACGTCGGCCTGCCCCTCTTTCCGTCGAAGCCGATACCGCGGTCGAGGCCATTCGACTTACACCGCAGCAGTTGAGGATCTTGTTCACGCGAAGACCGCAGTTGGGAGAAAAGCTCTGGCGATCATACCAGCGCAGGCGCGAACTGCTCCTCAAGTCCAACTTTCGCGGCTTGACCGTTTATGGGGAAAAACGCGACAAGGGTACGGTCGACACTCTTGAGCTCTTGTTCCGCAACAGCGTCCCCCACGAGTGGGTGGATATCTCGATTGAGGAGAACCGCCGCAAACTGCAAGAACTCCGTGAAGATGTCCAGTCCTATCCCGTGGTGGCTCACGGTTGTCGAGTCCTTTTTGAAGCACCTACACGAGCCGAGCTTGCTGATCATCTTCGTCTTCGTGGCCCGCTCGCGAAATCTGTCTACGACGTTTTAATAGTCGGTGCAGGCCCTGCTGGCCTCGGAGCGGCTGTTTATGCCGCTTCGGAAGGGCTGTCTTCTTTAGTCCTCGACGGATTGGGGCCGGGAGGACAAGCGGGTTCGACCTCTCGAATTGAAAACTACGCCGGTTTCCCCAACGGCATCAGCGGTCGCGATCTCGCTCATTTGACCTATCTGCAAGCCCTAAAGTTCGGAGCCGACTTCCATGTCCCGAGCACAGTGACCAGCTTGGAGCGACACACGAACGGGCTCTACCGGGTGCGAACCCTCGAACGGGACTATGTTCTCGGCAGATCAGTGATCGTTGCCGCAGGCGTGTCTTATGGACTGCTCGACGTGGAAGGCCTCGATAAACTGCGCGGTTCCGGTCTGTATTACAGTGCAACAAATGTGGAATCCCGGCTCTGCCGAAATTCCCCCGTCCATGTGGTTGGCGCCGGTAACTCCGCTGGCCAAGCGGCCATGTTCCTGTCCCAAAGCGCCGATGAAGTCTCTCTGCTAGTGCGGGGTCAGGACTTGCGCAAGATGTCTTCCTATCTTTCCGAGAGAGTTTTGGCTAATCATAGAATCAGAATTCGCTACAACACCGAAGTCGTCGGAATCGAAGGCGTCGAGCATATCTGCGAAGTGCGCATACGCGAATCGAACGGAGAAATAAAGGAGGAGCTTACTTCTGGCCTCTTCGTTTTTATTGGAGCAAAACCCAGAACCGGTTTCCTTCCCGCGTCCATTGTGAGAAACGAGCAGGGCTACCTGCTGACCGGCCAAGAGGTTTCGTCTCTGTCTATATGGAAGGAACTCAGACCGCCGTGCACAGTCGAAACCAGCCTGCCCGGCGTGTTCGCGGCCGGGGATTGCCGTAGCGCCAGTCCGAAGCGCGTCGCTTTTGCTATTGGCGAGGGTGCGATGGCCGTAACCTCCGTGCACAAGTTTCTCGAGGGTACGTATCACGAAGGCGCAAGCGGGGGACTAATATCATGAACGGCACACGAGTCTCGTACCGCGACTAGCGGCAGCCTCTTGAGGGCTACTTATCCGCGCATGATTCGGCAGCCAATCTACCTGGTGTCCTGGTTGTACCCAGCTGGCTAATCGTCAACGAGTCGATATGCAGGAGGGCGGATCGGCTGGCAGACTTGGGTTACGCCGCGTTTGTCGCAGATCTGTTCGGAGCCGGCGCCCGCCCAGGCCCTCCGCAGAATCCTATGAATGTCGTAGCGCCATTTCTCAACGATCGTTTGCGATTCCGTGGCCGACTTCGTGCTGGCCTACAGGCATTCCAGGAGCGACCGGAATGTAACTCGGACCATATTGCGGCCATAGGCTACCGTATCGGAGGTTGCGGAGTTCTAGAGCTTGCGCGTGCGGGAGCTCGGTTGCGCGGCGTTGTGTCTTTGCACGGCCTCCTCGCAAGTCCGCTGCCGGCACAACGAAGACACAATTCCCTAGCCAAAATTCTCGTGCTTCACGGCGATGCCGACCCTCGCACCCTTCGAGCACTTGGCCGCTTTTCGAGACGAAATGCGCTCGGCCGGAGCCAACTGGGAGCTCGATATCTATGGAGACGCGCGCCATAGTTTCACCGGCGAAGGCATTGTCAACAAAACAAGCCCGGAAGCAGTTCTTCATCCGCAATCCGAATCGCGTTCCTGGCGAGCGACTCTCGAGTTTCTCGCTGAAGTGCTGGGCTAATAGCCGTCACTTCAAGTCAGATATCACCCTCCCAACTGTGATCCTCTCATTCCGTCCCGCTTCCCTTTGTTGCGCAATCGTGGTTACGAGCTGTTTTGCGAATTTGCTCCATCCGGGCTGCACCGATTTGCCGAAGAAATGCTCGATGAAGGCTCGAAAAAATGACGCAGACATCATCAGATACGCAGCGAACTTCGCGTCTACCTCCGAGACAATACGTCCTAACTCCTGCTCAGAACGGATGTATTCTTGAAGAATATTCATCGACAGGTGCGGCCCTTTGCCCTGACGATTAAGAGAGTTGCGATAAGCGACGAGAAGTTCTGGTTCAGCAAATAGCCCGGCTGATATTGGGACGACATGCTGGTGAAATTGGAAGATGCCGCTAAGAGCCGCAACCAGATTCTCCTGGGGAGAGCCGTGGCCCACAGATTGTCCGAGCTTTTTGAGCGGGCCAAGCATGTTCGGCAGACTCTCCTCCAGCATTGCCAAGAGCAGTTCCAAACGCCCCTCAAAGTGAACGTACAAGGCGCCCTCCGAGCAGCCTACTTCGCGCGAGATTTGTCTCGTGGTGACACCTGAAAGACCCCGCGACTTCATAAGCTTCTCAGCCGCTCGGAGTATCTCAGAGCGACGATTAGGCTTCCCAGGTTGTTTGGATTTGTCCGACATTGATCCCCCACTCTTCACTGCAAAAGACGTGACATTTATTCATTGACAGCACACTCACAGTGAGATTATTATAGTGAGCGCTCACTCATAATAGCTGACGGAACTATAGTGGAGCTCTCCGATGCGAAATGTGAGCAAGGGCCTTCTCGCTATTTTTTGGAAAGCCGTCCGAGGAGCCATAGAGGGCGCAGACCACTTGGCCCGTGTCATTACGCAAATGTTTCGATCTCAAGATGAATTACATTTGGCTGAGGACTCACGGTCTGTGGCAAGCTAGCGTCCCTTGACGCTGCCTGCGAAAGTCACAGCATTTGCTGGAGTTCAAGCCCTTTGGTGGTTGGCTGCCGCACTCGCGCTCATTGCTCGCAGTCGAGGAATTGCAAACAGTCTGGACACAAAAGATGGCGCATTCTCACATGCGGCCTAACTCTCGACCAACGCTCATTTCCTAATCTGTGGCTCATAAACATGTTTCCACCACTCTGTACGGATTCCGGCCGGTACTGTCGGCAACTCGGACTATCGCTAGCCGCAGCGCGGATGAAGAGTCGGCTATTCGTGGAAGTGAATTTGTCGAGCCGGTCGTCCCGGCCACCCCTACAAGCAGAATTCGAACGCAATGGAAATGCCAGTCTCCCTTTCCAGGAAATGGGCCAACATTGCGAACGCGAGGTGAGCTGAACGGCTAGCGAAGCACGTCTCCGTTTCGGCGGGGCGAGCGGGGCAATTCAGGGCCTTCTCAAAAATCTACGTGACTGTGGCACCGATGTCTCTCGCCAAGACGCTATCCACCGTCGGAAACGCACTGACACTTCAATGCGAATGCAGAGCGCGCTACGCGAATCGACTTCGGAAGGGTCGCGCCGGATCCCGGTTCTGGAAAAACTGGCCGGCGAGAATGTCCCAGCTCCCCGGAATCCATGCCTGCCGCAACACCGGATCGACGATGCTTTCGAGCGAGGCGATGTAGTTCGCGTCGTCGCGATACACGAGGTTGTCTTCGTAGGTCGAGTGAATCGCCTCGTATTCTGTCGGATCGTACTTCGCGGCCATCTCGCCGACAGGCTTCTTCGTGATCCAGAGCGCCTTCACCCAGCCGGATCCGATGCCGTTCGGGTTGGTGCCCGCGGCCATGCGTGGCCTGACTGCGTACTCGCTTCCCTCGAACCAGTAGGTCTTGACGGGGCAACGGTTCGAGCCTTTGAGAAAATCCCACTGGCGGTAGGTAAACTGGGTGAGCTCTTCCCAGCCGATGAAAAGAAACTCGGCGCCCTGGTACTGCAGCAGGTCTGCGTCCGTCTTCACGTGCCCGAAGAAGAGATTCGAGCCGTTGTAGAACGTGATGACGTGTTTCGTTGCGTTGTAGCTGCGATAGAGCGATCGGGGAACCTGCTTCTTGAAGAGATCCTCGATCCCCCCTTTCTCCATTGCAGTGAGGGTGCGACGAAGCAGGAGGCAGTTCGCGCCTGGCACGAACAGGCACTGCGAGATCGCTTCCCAGAGCAGCGCAGTGGACTTGCTGCCGCCGCGCCCACCCTCAAGCAGCGGGTAGCGGGCTTCGGACGCGTGAAATTTCGGCTGTACCGGCTGCGGCGAGTAGAACCGGCCGATGTCGATATTAGTTGAGGCGGACTGGGACATGCCGCGTCGGAATCGCGCTCAGATCGAACTGCGGCGATGTCACCTTCAAGAGCGGCCTGAAACGTCCGCAATGCTATGGCATCGCCATAGGTTGCACCCGGCCCGAGCTTCAGTTTTTTCCGGATATTCTCGGGCAGCTTCTCTTCGGCAATGTGGGCGTAGCGATCAGAGATCGGCTGCATGCGCGGCCGGCCCGACGGGTTGCCGCTCTGCCCGGGTTTCCACGGGATGAGGCCTTTCGTGTTCGGATTGCGGTTAGCCATTATGTGTTTCTTTCATTGTTACCACCGATAGCCCAAGCTTCGTATTTTCTACACGAGATCCACGTGGCAGCGCAACGTAAAACACTACTGCAATGCGAAGCGGGGCGCCCTATAGTGACCTCAACGCGCTCGACGCATTTTAGTCCCAATAGTCCCTCACAGCCGAAACCACCTCGGCTCCAAACT
>Ga0306920_100005106_pt1 | contig 16911 bp, 14 predicted proteins | sample flu12Cox44000170_FD_204666 | JGI IMG/M metagenome (GOLD analysis project Ga0306920, IMG submission 204666) | Lab enrichment of tropical soil microbial communities from Luquillo Experimental Forest, Puerto Rico - flux4day.12C.oxic.44.000.170 (v2)... | ecosystem: Environmental > Terrestrial >... | reverse complement strand
TGCCCGGACCCTCTGAGTGCGACGGCACTGCACTCAGCATGAGAAGCAAAGAAAACGCCAAGACAGACAACTTCAGCATTTCACCCTCCCTTGCACGACCGTTCCAAAACCTGGATTGATACATGCGCTACTGTGCCAAACACAGCTGGAAAGGCTTCTGTTCCTGCGGGTATTCTACCCGCGGTCACGCGTCCATTTTATCTATGATGAGGGTCACCGGGCCGCGCTCCGACTGGATCGCGCGGTCTGGATCCTGCGAGTATGCTGTACAAAAACGTCGATTTTAGGATCGACCGGGTGCGACTCAGGTGTCCGGCAGCGTGAAGACGGTGCAGGGCGACGCGATGCCACGCAGCGTGTGCTCGCCCAGCGGCATCAGCGGCGTGGTGGTCTCGGCGGCGACCGCGCCCGAGATCAGCACCGGCCGGCCGAGCGGCCGGCACAGCCCCTCCAGCCGGCTGACCAGGTTGACCGCGGGGCCGATCGCGGTGAAGTCCAGCCGGTCGGCCGCGCCGATATTGCCCCACAATATCTCGCCCAGATGCAATGCCGCGCCAAAGGGCAGCGGCGGCAGCCCCTGCGCCTGCCGCGCCGCATCGAGATGGGCCATGCCCGCGCGGGCGGCGGCGACCGCACGCAGCGCCGCCTCGCAGGCCTCGGCCGGCGCGCCGGTGACCGGGAAGATCGCCAGCACGCCGTCCCCGATGAACTTCAGCACCTCACCCCCGAAGGCGTGCACCGCGCCGGCAACGCGGTCGAACCACGCATCGAGCGCAGCAATCATCGCCGCGGGCTCCGTCGCCTCGGAAAGGGCGGTAAAGTCGCGCAGATCGGCAGAGAGCAGTACGGCGCGGATCGTCTCCCCGGTGCCGCGGCGCAGCGCGCCGGCCTGCACCCGGGCGGCACTGCGCCGGCCGAGATAGGCCTCGAGCAGCGCTGCCAGCGCCGCGCGCGCGGCGAGCGCTGCCAGCGGCGCCGCGGCGAAGCGCGCCGCTTGGCGCAACCGGCCGGTCTCCGCGGGGCCAAGCGGCCGGGTCCCGGCCCAGCCCAGCACAGGACTCTCCGGTCCCGGGCCGATTGTGTCCTCCTGCACCGGGCCGAGTTCCGCCAGCCAGTCGCGCCCGGCTTGGCTGGACGGACCGCCGGCGAAGCCCAACGCCTCGATCACCGCCCCGGTCTCGGCGCGCCACAGCCAGGTGCGGCGGGCGATGATCGGATGCGGCACCGCCAATGTCAGGGCGCCGCCCGCGAGCGGCAGGCCGTCGGCCAGCAGTCGGCCGCCGAGCTCGGCCAGGAACCGGTCGGGGCCGGGCGAGGCTGCGGCCTCGTCCACCAGCCAGGCAATGGGAGCGGGGAAATCCACTCACAGTGTAATAGGCGAAGCTGCGACGATCTCAAGAGCGGAAAGGCGTCATTCCCGGCCGGTGCGGCCGTGGAATGGGTCCGGGCCCGGGTCGCGCCCGGCCGCAACCACGGCCAGCCGGCCGAGGTAATTGGCCCAGCCTTCGGCATGGCCGGCGCATTGCTCGGCATTGGGCAGGCCGGTGTGGGTGAGGCGCAGCAAAGTCCCGTCCGGCGGCTGCTCGATCAGGTCGATCTCGACGAGGCTCGACCCCGGCGGCACCGCCTCGCTACCGTCCCAGCCAAAGCTGTAGGCGAGGCGGTGTACCGGCACAACCTCGCGGAACGCGCCACGCGCACAGCGAGCCCCGGTGACATTGACGAGATAGAGCCCGCCGGGCTGCGGCTCGACCTGCGCCTCGGTTCCCATCCAGCGCAGGATTTTCTCCGGGTCGGTCAGCAGCGCGAACACCGCGGCGGGCGGCGCCGGGATGTGCTGCTCGCGGCGGACGATGAGGGCCTCTTGCATCGGTTTCCTCCCCGGCTTGGCTCAGCGGTTGCCGTACTCGTCGTTGCGGCGGCACCAAGGGCCTGTGCCCGCTTCGTTGCGTCCTTTGGGGGCGCGGTCGAGCCACTGGTACATGCCCCAGAGGCCGTCCAATCCGCGCGCAAAGGTGGAATAGGTGTGGTAGAGGACGCCGTCCTCGAACATGAACGCACTCATCCCGGGCCTCTCGCGCGAGAAGGTGGGCGCGTCGGTTCCACATGTGGCCGCGAACCGGGCGACTGGCTCGGGGACCTGTGTCGCGTCCAATTTGTGGCGGCTGCGCTCGTAATTGTATTCGACGCCACCCGCGCGCTGTTGCTCCTCGGTGACCGAGACGTTGAAGTCGAAATTGAAGTCGCCGCCGAGGGAGGACGCCCACGGGAACGTCCACCCCAGCCGCCGCTTGTAGGCCTGCAATTTCGCGAGCGGCGCCCGCGACACCGCCCAGAGCATCACATCGTGGTTGGCCAGGTGAATTGCGAAGCCATTGAAACCGTCCGCGATCGCCGAGCAGGACGGACACCCCGCCGTGTAGTCGGGCCCGAACATGAAATGGTAGACGAGGAGCTGAGAGCGCCCCCTGAAAAGGTCTTTGAGCGAGGCGCTCCCTTCGTCGGTATCGAACCGGTAATCCTTGTCGACCCGAACCCACGGCAGCGCTTGACGACGCCGCGCCAGCTCGTCGCTGCGCCGCGTCAGCTCCTTCTCGTCCTCGAGCAGATCGAGCCGCGCCTCGAGCCACTCTTCGCGCGTACCGATTTCATGCGTCGCCATATCTGCCTCCTTTGGCTCGTAGCGTTGTTCAGCTGCGTGGCACTTCGCCGATCGCGGGCAGTGCCGACCCGGTTTCGAGCAACGTCTTGAGGCTCGACAGAATTTTTGGCCAGCCGACGGATACCGCACCGATGAGCTTGGAGCCGGGCTTGTCGATCTCGTGGATGATCGTCAGCTTCACGACCTCGCCCGCCGGCTCGATCTCCATCACACAGCGCGCCTCGCCCTCTTCGTGCAATTCGGGTCTGAATTGGTTGCGCCATTTGAGGACCAGCCGCTTTGGCTTCTCGATCTCGACAATTTCACCCGTATCGGCGACGCGGCCGTCGGGAAATACCAGCCTCCAGGGCGAGCCCGCCTTCCAGTCGGTCTCGAAATTCATGCCAAACCAGTATTTCTTCATGAACTCGGGGGTGGTGAGGGCAGCCCACAACTTTTCCGGCGTCGTCCGGATGTAGGTCACGTAGACGAAACTACTTCTGGCCGCTTCCGTCATCGGGTTCTCCTTCCAGGTCTTTCTTGAGCTCTGAAAGTGCACGCAGTCGAGGGATCTCGAACTTGCTGATCCAACGTTCGGCGATCTCGTTCATCGGCACGGGGTTGATGAAATGCAGCTTTTCCCGGCCCTGCCGCCTCCACGAGACGAGGTTGGCCTCGACGAGAACCGCCAGATGCTTCGCGACCGCCTGGCGGGTCATGTCCAGCCCTTGGCAAAGCTCGCCAAGCGTCTGGCCATTCCTCTGGTGCAGCCGGTCCAGCAACCGCCGGCGACTCGCACCGGCCAAAGCACGAAACACGCCGTCCTCATTCATCCCGGCGATATGGAACCATCTGGTTGCAGGTACATAGGGAACCCGTTAGTTGCATGTCAAGCAAAAACTTGGCGCCCGTGCGAAGGCTCTCGTGACCCCAGCCGCTTCGCGGCGTCTCGGCGCTTCAGTTTTATCTCCAGCTCAGCCGCTTTACGGCTGGCGGGACGGCCATCGCGCTGGTTTGTGATGGGTTACCCCAGAGGGCGGGTGGCCCTCACTCCCATTTGATCGTGCCGGGGGTTTGGAGGCGATGTCGTAGATGACGCGGTTGACGCCGCACACGTCGTAGAGGATGCAGATCGCAGTATGCCCCAAGAGTTCGTGCGGGAACTGGAAATAGTCGACGGGCCCGGCAGACTGGCCGTCGGGCCCGACCCGCAGTGGCAAGTGTCGAACGCTATGCGTGCGGGAAACGTACTTACCGCTGTTTTTGCTGTTTTAGCAAAAAATTTACAACGAGTGACCTCTCGTTTTCTTCGGAAATCCTTGGTTTCCGAGGAATCGAAGGCTCGAATAACAGCGAGGTTTTCCGCTGTTTTTCCTCTGTTTTCGTTAAATCGAAATCGCATACCTGTCGCTAACGATTTCAGCGTGTCTGCTCGACAAATACCTAGACTGCAACGCTAACATATCGAGCGTTCTGTTGTCAATATCATAATACTTGCGACTCGTGCAGCCCATCAATGAGAGCGTGCTCGAGCTGCTCGGCTTATATTTAGCCCCTATTGACGCACCGAATGTGGTTATCAATGCGGGGCGATAACCCGGACATCGAACTCGGCTAGCGAAAAAGCGCCAGAGTGGACGCGGAGCGTCCACGCACCCTCCGCGTCGAATGTAGCGCCGATTGGACAGATCCAACGTCGGAACCCTTCTTGACCCGAATCCGCCAGGATGACTAACGTCTGGCACGAGACTTCATGTTCCGAGGGGTGGATCAGCGAAAGGTGCATCCCTCGAGCCACCGCGCTCCGAAGTTGGCGCCATCTCGCTGTGCATATGCCGGACCAGACGGCGTCGACGGGCATACTGGCATGCTCCACACACATTAGAACTAAATCTGCTCCGAGCGGTTGTCTTCGGGCGTCTGTAAAGCGTCCCAGCGGGGACCCCTTCGCGACGCGCATTGATGTGATACACGCGCGAATTGAGCCTTCTAACGCAGGTTTGTCCATCAATCTGATAAAGTGGGCGTCGGCATCCCTCATACGCGCAGCGGTACGCATGCGCGTAGAGATATTTCACCGTTGCTTCAGTCGGGGGCGGATCCTCAAGGGACATTAAGAAGATGACCGTAAATGGGAACTATTCGCACCTTTGCGCGTACAGTCGCGTGCGACGTGCTAATAGCCAAGCTACAAGTACATTAGGATTTCACCGCGGCCTCCGTCTCACTCCCACTCGATCGTGCCGGGCGGCTTTGAGGTGATGTCGTACACGACGCGGTTGATGCCGCGCACTTCGTTGATGATGCGGGTGGCGGTGCGGCCGAGGAACTCGTGCGGGAACGGGAAGTAATCGGCGGTCATGCCGTCGGTCGAGGTCACTGCGCGCAGTGCGCAGACAAAATCGTAGGAACGGGCGTCGCCCATCACGCCGACGCTGCGCACCGGCAGCAATACGGCGAAGGCCTGCCAGATCGCATTGTAGAGGCCGGCGTTGCCGATCTCTTCGAGAAAGACCGCGTCGGCCTTGCGCAGGATGTCGAGCTTTGGCCGGGTGACCTCGCCAGGGATGCGGATTGCGAGACCAGGGCCGGGGAACGGGTGACGCGCGACAAAGCCGTCGGGCAGGCCCAACTCGCGGCCCAATTCACGCACCTCGTCCTTGAAGAGTTCGCGCAGCGGCTCGACCAGCTGCAATTTCATGCGTGCCGGCAGACCCCCGACATTGTGGTGCGATTTGATCGTGACCGAGGGGCCGCCGAGCGGGCTCACCGACTCGATCACATCGGGGTAGAGGGTGCCTTGCGCGAGAAATTCGACATTGCCGATCTTGTGGGCCTCCTCGTCGAAGACGTCGATGAAGGTGGCGCCGATCGTCTTGCGCTTTTCTTCGGGGTCGGTGACCCCGGCCAGCTTTTCGAGAAAAAGACTACTCGCATCGCGGTGGATCAGCGGGACGTTGTAATGGCTGCGGAAAAGGCTCACGACGTCCTCGGCCTCGCCCGCTCGCAACAACCCGGTATCCACAAAGATGCAGGTCAGCTGGTCGCCGATCGCCTCGTGCAGCAATACTGCCGTGACCGCCGAGTCGACGCCGCCCGAGAGACCGCACACGACGCGGCGCGCACCAACCTGACGACGGATCCTGTCGATCGCTTGATTGCGGAACAGCGCCATTGTCCAGTCGCCGGCGCAACCCGCGACACCGTGCGTAAAATTGCGCAACAACTCCGCGCCCTGCGGGGTGTGCACGACCTCTGGGTGGAAGAGCACGCCGTAAAACCGGCGCGTGTCGTCGGCGATCGCCGCGTAGGGCGCGGCTTCGCTGGACGCCACCGCGCGAAAACCGGAGGGCAGCGCGTCGACACGGTCGCCGTGGCTCATCCATACCTGCTCGCGCCCGCCTCTCGGCCATAAGCCGTCGAACAATCCGCATTCATCAACGATGTCGACGAAGGCGCGGCCAAATTCCTGGTGGTCGCTCAATGTCACGCGGCCGCCGAGCTGCGCGCACATCGTCTGCATGCCATAGCAGATGCCGAGGACCGGCACGCCGAGACGGAACACGATTGCGGGCGCGCGCGGCGAGGCCGCCTCGGTCAGCGACGCCGGGCCGCCCGACAGTATGACCGCGCGCGGGGCAAAATCGCGGACCCCGTCGTCGTCAATCGTAAAGGGCTGGATCTCGCAATAAACGCCGCTCTCGCGCACCCGGCGCGCGATCAGCTGCGTTACCTGGCTGCCAAAGTCGAGGATAAGGATGCGGTAGGACATGGTCGGTGCTCGAAAATCGCGACAAAAAAACCGTCGGTAGCATGCCGCGCGGGGGTCAGGCGGAGGTATTGCTCGCCGCCCGGCGAGGCGCCGCCGATCGTCTCGCGCCAGACCTCCGTGACCGGCACCGGTGAGAAATGAGGCTCGGCGGAGAGAAAGGCTTCGGCCTGCGCCTCGTCTTCCTCACGCAGCAGCGAGCAGGTCGCGTAGATCAGGCGCCCGCGGGGGCGTACAAGCCGCGCGGCGCTGCGCAGGATCTGCTGCTGGCGTTCGACGAGTTCGACGAGATCCTCGGGGCGCATGCGCCATTTGGCATCGGGGTTGCGGCGCCATGTTCCGGTGCCGAGACAGGGCACGTCGACGAAGACCCGGTCGAAGCTGCCGGCGTGGCGCTTGACCCATTTGTCGCGCTCGCCATTCAGCGCGCGGCGCTCGACATTGCTGACGCCGGCGCGGCGCAGGCGGCGCGCGGCGCGGTCGAGGCGATATTGGGAGACCTCGCAGGCGACGAGCTTGCCGCGATTGGCCATTCCGGCGGCGAGCGCCAAGGTCTTGCCGCCCGCCCCGGCGCAGAAATCGACGACGCGCATGCCGGGCCGCGCATCGGCCAGCAACGCGGCAATCTGCGAGCTCTCGTCCTGCACCTCGACAAAGCCCTGCCGGAACGCGGCGAGATTGCTGAGCGGCACCCGGCGGCGGAGACGCAACCCGAGCGGCGAGAAGGGTGTCGGCTCCGCGGCTACACCGTCCCCGGCGAGCATCGCGCGGGCCGCCTCGCGATCGCCTTTGAGGAGATTGACCCGCAGGTCCGTCGGCGCGGGACTGTTGAGGGCAGCCATCTCCCGTTCCAGGTCTTTGCCGAAAAACCGCTCGAGATAGGGCTCGAGCCATTCCGGCAAGTCATCGGCCACCGCCTGCGGCATTTCGGGGTGGCGCAAGGTATGACCCGCAAGGCTGCGCAGCAGCCGCTCCTCGCCTCGCGTCAGCCGGGGCGGGCGGAAGCGGTCGCCGTCACAGCACGCCTCGATGACTTCGGGGCGCCAGCCTTCGATCAATTGGAGACCGGCCAGCACGCGGGTGCGCGGGTCGACCTTGATTGCGTGCTTGCCGATCCACCAGTCGAGCGCTGAGCGGTGACGCAGCACCGCATAGACATGGCCGGCGACATGCGCCCGGTCTTTGGCGCCGATATAGCGGCGGCGCCTGAAGTAATCAGCGGCCACATCGTCGGCCGGCCGATCCCCGGTTTCGATTGCCGTCAAGATGTCGATCGCTGCCGCGATCTGGGCCCCGGGGGTCACTCGGTTGCCGGGCTTTTTGCCGTCTCCCCCGCAAAAGCGGGGGCCCGGGCGCGCTGCTGGAGATTGCCGCCCTCGGTTCCCGCTTTCACGGGAACGACGGAAAGAGGAATCAACGGTCCTGCGGGTAGTTGGGGGCTTCACGGGTGACGGCGACGTCGTGCACGTGGCTTTCGCGCAGCCCGGCGCCGGTGATCCGCACAAAGGTGCAGTTCTTCTGCATGTCGCGGATCGTGGGGTTGCCGGTGTAGCCCATTGCCGCGCGCAGCCCGCCGATCAGCTGGTGAACGATGTTGCCGACCGGCCCTTTATGCGGCACGCGACCCTCGACCCCCTCGGGCACGAGCTTCAACGTGCTGGTCACCTCCTGCTGGAAATAGCGGTCGGCCGAGCCGCGCGCCATCGCTCCGATCGAGCCCATGCCGCGGTAGTATTTGTAGCTGCGGCCCTGGTAGAGGAACACTTCGCCCGGGCTTTCGTCGGTACCGGCGAACAATGAGCCGAGCATCGCGCAATCGGCGCCGGCGGCGACCGCCTTGGCGAGGTCGCCGGAGAACTTGATGCCGCCATCAGAGATCACCGGCACCCCGGTCTTGCGGCATTCCAGGACGGTGTCGACGATCGCAGTGAATTGCGGGACACCTACCCCCGCCACCATGCGCGTCGTGCAGATCGAGCCCGGACCGATGCCGACCTTGATCGCGTCAGCCCCGGCCTCGACCAACGCACGCGCACCCTCCGCGGTCGCCACATTGCCGGCGATGACCTGCGTGTAATTCGACAGCCGGCGAACCTCGCTCAGGGTTCGCAACACCCGTTCGGAATGGCCATGCGCCGTATCGACGACCAAGACGTCGAGACCGGCGGCGAACAACGCTTCGGCGCGCTCGATCCCCTCCGCGCCAGTGCCCGTGGCCGCAGCGACACGCAGACGGCCGTGCTCGTCCTTGCACGCCGTCGGGTAGCGCTGCGCCTTCTCGATGTCCTTCACTGTGATCAGACCGACGCAGCGATAGGCCTCGTCGACGACCAACAGCTTCTCGATGCGATGCTGGTGAAGCAGCCGCTTGGCGTCCTCGCGGGCGACATTCTCGCGCACCGTGACGAGGCGTTCCCTGGTCATCAGCTCGGCGACCGGCTGGCGCGGGTCGTCCGCGAATCGCACGTCGCGGTTAGTCAGAATCCCGGCGAGGCGGCCCGAGCTGCGCTCGACGACCGGGATGCCCGAGATCCTGTGGGCGGCCATCAGCCGCAGCGCGTCGGCGAGTGTCTCATCGGGGTTGATCGTGACCGGGTTTACGACCATGCCGGCCTCGAATTTCTTGACCTTGCGCACTTCGTCGGCCTGCTGCTCGACACTCATGTTGCGATGAACGACACCGATTCCGCCGGCCTGCGCCATCGCGATCGCCAGCGCGCTTTCCGTTACGGTGTCCATTGCCGCGGAGACCAGCGGGATGCCGAGCTCGATCTCGCGGGTCAGCCGGGCGCGGGTGTCGGTCTCGGCGGGCATGATGGCGGATGCCGCCGGGACAAGCATCACGTCGTCGAAAGTCAGAGCTTGCCGAATTTCCATCGGCGCCTCCTTTCCGATGGCGGCGCACTATACACCACCACGGCGCTGCAAGAAGAAATCGGCGCCGACCGGTGGGCCAGCGCCATCTTGGAGCATGATTTGGTAACCCGTCTCTTCTTTGCGAGGCGGTGCGGCGCTAAATGGCCTCTGCTGTCATTCGGAGGGGGTAATCGGCACTCATGCCCCGGCTCCGGCCTTGAGCAGCGCCCCATGCGGGGTGCTGTGATAGAGGTGACAGGCGGTTAAGCGGTCTCCCGTGTCGATCAGCATCGGCTCCTGCTGCGCGCAGCGCGGCATCGCATGCGGGCAGCGCGGGTGAAAGCGGCACCCCGACGGTGGGTTCAGCGGGCTCGGCACCTCGCCGGGCAGGATGATCTCTTCGCGCCGTTCATCGGGATGACTCGGCAGCGAAGCCGAGAACAGCGCCTCGGTGTATGGATGCTTGGGGCCGCGCGCGAGCGCACGCGCCTCGCCGCTCTCGACGATCTTGCCGAGGTACATCACCACTATCGTCTGGCTCATATGCGCGACCGCAGCCAGATCGTGAGCTATGAACAGGTATGACACCCCGAGCTCGGACTGGAGGTCTCGCAGTAAATTGAGGATCTGCGCCCGTATCGATACATCGAGCGCGGAAACCGGCTCGTCGAGCACGACGAGCTTTGGCGACAATGCGAGAGCGCGTGCAATCGCAATGCGCTGGCGCTGACCGCCGGAAAATTCGTGCGGGAACAGGTCCGCCGCTCGATCGGGCAACCCGACCAGATCGAGCAGCCTCAGCACCCGCTGGCGCACTTCCGGTGTAGGAAGCGGCTCGTTGGTAACGAGCGGCTCGGCAATAATCGCGCTGACCCGCATGCGCGGGTTGAGCGAGGCGTAGGGATCCTGAAACACCGCTTGGACCGATTTCCGGTAGTGACGCCGCCCCGCGCTGTCGAGCTCTCGCAGATCCTTGCCTTCGAAGCGGATTGCACCGCCCGTCGGTTCTTCCAGGCCGAGCACGAGCTTTGCTGTCGTCGTCTTGCCGCATCCGCTCTCGCCGACGACGCCGAGGGTCCGTCCGCGCTCGATCGCAAACGAAATCCCGTCGACAGCACGCACGACCCCGCGATTGCCGCCGAAGATCCCGCGCTTCGCCTGGAAATGTTTGCTGAGCTCTTCCGCCTCGAGGACGAGCGTCACGCCACACCGCTCTCCGCAGCGAGCCAGCAGCGCGCCGTTCGGCTCCTCGCTTCGCTAACCTCCGGAGGAGCCGACTCACGGCACCGGTCGAAAGCGCGGGGGCAGCGAGGCGCGAAGGCGCAGCCCGGCGGTAGCGCCGCCAGATCGGGTGGTTGGCCTTTGATCGCGGTCAGCCGCTGCGCGCTGTCGGTCATGCGCGGGATCGAGTTGAGCAGCGCCTCGGTGTACGGGTGAGCAGGCGAATTGAAGATCTGCGAGACTGGTCCCGACTCGACGACGCGCCCAGCGTACATTACTGCCAGCCGGTCGCACATCTTGGCCACGATCCCGAGATTGTGGGTGATGAAAATCAGCGCGAGGTGGTATTCGCGCTGCAGATCGCGCAGCAGGTTGAGGTATTGAGCCTGGATCGTCAGGTCGAGGCTAGTGGTCGGCTCGTCAGCGATCAGCAGGCGCGGCTCGCAGGATATGCCGATCGCACCCACGATGCGCTGACGCATGCCGCCCGACATCTCGTGCGGATATTGGATCACCCGCGTTTCCGGGGACGGTATGCGCACCGCTTTCAACAGCTGTTTCGCGCGTGCCCAGGCGGTCACGCGTGAGGCCCCGTCATGCACCCGGATCGGCTCACCGACTTGGTCGCCGATCGTGAAGAGCGGGTTGAGGGAGGCCATCGGGTCCTGCAGGATCATCGCGATGCGCTTGCCGCGAACCCGGCGCATCTCGTCATCGGACTTTTCGAGAAGGTCTTCTCCCGCAAACAGCATCTTGCCGCCGACGATGCGGGCCGCCGCCGGCAGGATGCGCAGGATCGTCAATGCCAACGTGCTCTTTCCGGAGCCCGACTCGCCGACGATCCCCAATGTCTCACCGGCATAAATGCGCAATGACACATCGTCGACTGCGCGCACAACGCGGGTGCCCTGCGCCGAGACGTAATGTGTCGAGAGGTTCTGAAGCTCGAGCAGCGGGGCGGCGGTTACCGGCAGACCCCGCCGGGTCGGCTCATAATTGACGGAGCTGGGGGTCGAGCTTGACACGGAGCCAGTCGCCGAGAAGGTTGGCCGAAAGCACCATGAGCATGATGCAGCACCCGGGGAATATGGTCAGCCACCAGCGCCCAACCATCAGGCCCTGCTTACCGTCTGAGAGCATCAAGCCCCAGGCCGGCTGAGGCGGCGGTACGCCAACCCCGAGGAACGACAATGTCGCCTCGGTTATGATGACCACACCCAGCATCAAACTGCCGAGCACAACCGCGGAGTTGATGACATTCGGCAGGATATGCCGCCACATGATCATCCATTTGGAACAGCCCGCGACGATTGCGAGGCGAACGAACTCCCGCTCTTTAAGCGACAGCACCTCACCGCGGATCACGCGCGCGTAACGGGTCCAATAGGTAAGGCCCAAGATAATCACGATGTTCCACATACTGGGCCCGACGATTGCGGCGAGGAATATGGCAAAGGTGAGCGCCGGAAGGGCGAGCCACGTATCGGTCAATCGCATGATGACCTGGTCCACCCAGCCGCCGAGGTAACCCGACAGGATCCCAAGCGCGGTACCGATCGCACCGGCGAAGATCACGGCAGTAAAACCGACCACCATCGACACTCTGGCGCCGAAGATGAGCCGCGACAGCACGTCACGACCGAGCTGGTCGGTGCCGAGCACGTATTGCGTGCTGCCGCCGGTCTGCCAGACGGGCGGACGGAACCGCGCAGCGAGACTGCCGACCTCTGGGTTGTGGGGCGCCAGCAAATTGGCGAAGATCGCGACAAAGGCGACACTGAGGAGGATCAGGCTCGGGATCAACGGAAAGTCGCCAAGCCGGGCGGAGATCCGGCGCCACCGGAAACGCGGCGGCAGGACGATGGCCTGGGTGCTCATTGGCCTTTACCTTTCCAGCCGGATGCGGGGGTCGATCACGGCATACAGAATGTCGATCATCAAATTCACCATTACGATCATTGCGCCAGCCATGATCACGACGCCCTGGACCACGGGGAAGTCGCGGAACGTAATTCCTTCGTAGAGCAGCCGCCCGATGCCGGGCCATGCGAACACGTACTCTACGACCACCGCCACATTGACCATGATCACCAGATTGATCCCGGCCAGGGTCAGTACCGGGATCAAGGCGTTCTTGAAGGCATGCTTGGCGATCACGAGGGATTGCGGCAGCCCCTTGATCCGCGCGAGCTTGATGTACTCCGAGTCCAGCACCTCGAGCATCGACGATCGCGTGAGCCGCATATGTGCGGCGGCGAAATACCAGCCCAATGCGAAGGCCGGCATAATCAGGTGGAGCGCACTGCCCGAACCCGAAGACGGCAACCAGCCCAAATAGACTGAGAAGATGAGGATCAGCACCAAGCCGACCCAAAAAGACGGCAGCGAGAGACCAAGAAGGGCGAATAGCTTACCCGCGCTATCCCAAAAACGCCCGACCCGCACCGAGGCCAGGATGCCGCTGGGGATCCCGATCAGCAGCGAGAACGCCATCGCAACCACAGCCAGAAGAAGCGAATTCGGCAGACGGGACAGGTAGAGTCCCATCACCGGCATCCGGTAATAGAACGACTGGCCAAGATCGCCTTGAAACAGGCTCGACATGAAGATGCCGTATTGCACCCACAGCGGCCGGTCGAGACCGAATTGGTGGTGAATGGCGGCTATATCGGCCTGGCTCGCGCCGGGCTCGACAAGTAGCGCCGCCGGATCGCCGGTCACTCGCACGAAAAAAAAGATCGTCAACGACAACAGAAAGAGCGAGAGTAGTGAATAACCGACCCGCCTCGCGATGTATTGTTTCATCACAGCCTCCGCCCGAGCCCGAAGACTAATCGCGTTGGTGCTTTATTCGTCGCCCCCGCGAAAGCGGGGCCCGACGCTGCCCTGGATTCTCGCTTCCGCGGGAATGTCATAAATCTTAGCAATACAGGGGCGATCATGCGGGGAGTTAAGCACTCTTGATCGTGATGTCCTCGAAGGGCGCAGTGTAGGCGAAGCCGGGGATCAGGCCAAAGGCCGACTCGCCAACCCGCGGGCCGACCCCGTTGAGGAAACCCAACTGCCAGATCGGCGCGTAAATCGCCTTCTCGTGAACGAGCTGCTGCATCTTGTCGAGGATCGCCGCCCGCTTCTCGTGGTCCAGTTCCGCGGCCTGCTGCGGAAAGAGTTCGTCGATCTCGGGATAGCTGCCATAGGCGTAGGCGCCACCTTTGACGACGAAAGACGCAAGCCGGGTCGCGGCGTTGCCGAAAGCGCCGCTCGCTCCTTGGATGATCCCGCGCGTGTACTTCTTGTCGACATAGCCGGCGAAGAAAGCGGCACGCTCTATCGGTTGTAGCCGTGCGCGGATCCCGATCTGTTGGAGATTGTCCAACGACACCTCGGCCATGTTTGAATACGAGCTGTCACAATACAATAGGCCCGCGTCGAACCCGCTCGCATAGCCGGCCTCTGCGAGTAATTTCCTCGCCTTGGCGGGGTCATAGACGGCACCAGGCGGCTGCCAATAAAAATCGAAGGTGTAAGGAACGATGCTGTTGGTGATTTTGCAATAACCAAGGAACAGGGCTTGGCTCATCCCTTCGCGATCGATCGCGAGATTGGCGGCCTGGCGGACCCGCAAATCGTGCCACGGCGATTTCGGATCCCATTGCTCGGGGAAATAGAGCCAGTTCGGCGCCTGCAGAACGACCGGCTTCAACGCGAGCCCCGGTGTGCGCTGAAGCTCTTCGGCGAGCTCGCTGCGGATCGAGTAAGCGATGTCGACTTCACCGCGCTTCAGGGCTGCCAGCCGCGTCGCCTCGTCCGGGATCACCTTCATCACCAGGCGCTTTACACTGGGAGGTTTGCGCCAATACTCGTCGAATGCTTCGAGCACCAGCTCGATGCCGGGGGTAAACGAGACGAATTTGTAAGGACCGGCACCAATTGGGGCTTTTTTGAAGCCCTCGTCGCCGACCTGCTCCACATATTTCCGCGGTACGATCCACCCGGAGCCGGTGGCCGTAGAATAAAACGTGATGAAATCGGGCCAAGGCTTCTTGAGCTTGAAGCGGATGTGCTGCGGATCCGGTGTTTCGATCGCCGCCACATTGTCCTTCATCAGCTGGTGTGCAGCGCCATGGTAGCGCTCGAATGAGAACTTTACATCGCCGGCGGTTACCGGCTCGCCATTGTGAAACTTGACCCCCTGGCGCAGCACGAATTCGTAGCTGAGCCCGTCTGGGGACGTCGACCATGTCTCGGCAAGACACGGCGTCTGGGTCTTGCCGGGCATCGGCTTCACCATCGCGTCGTGCAACGCGTACAGCACCATGTAGGGGGTGATCAGCGCTTCGGTCTCGGCCGGGTCGAACCACGTGGGCGCCAATGAGACATGGATTGCCCACGTCAGCTGGCCGCTCGGTGAGGCGGCTCGTGCCACGCCCGGAGCGGTGGCGACAAAACCGAGCGCGGTCAGAGCCAGAACGTCTCGACGCGTCAGATCAGCTCGCTTCGAACCGCTATATCCTGTGCCGCCTCCGCGACGCGCCATCCAGTTTTCTCCACATGGCACCCTCTTCCGGGGGCTTCGGACGGAACCTAGACTACCCCCACGGAAATGTCTCCACGTTTCGAGCGAGACGCTGCGACTCACGAGCCTTTGATCGTGATGTCCTCGTAAGGCCCCGTGTAGGCGAAGTCTTTGATCAGATCGAACCCGGACTGTTCGACCCGAGGGCCAACGCCATTGATGAAGGCCAGCTGCCAGATCGGCGCGACCACCGATTTGTCGTGGACCAGCAGCTGCATTTTCTTAAGGACCGCAGCCCGTCGCTTTTGGTCGAGTTCGGCGGCCTGCTGTGGAGCCAATGCGTCGATGTCGGGATAGCTGCCATAGACGTAGGTCCCGCCCTTCACGATGAAGGCGTCGAGACGGGTGGCGGCATTGCCGAAAGCGCCGCTGCCGCATTGGATGAGGTTCTTGTATGCCTTGTCGCCCCAGCCCTTCAAAAACGCGGCGCGCTCGATGGGACGCAGCTGTGAGCGAATTCCAACCTCTTGAAGGTTGTTGAGCACGGCTTCGCCGACATTCGCATAAGACGAGTCACAGTAATAATCGCCGGCATCGAATCCGTCGGGATGACCCGCCTCGGCCAGCAATAGCTTGGCCTTGGCCTGATCGTAAACCGCCAGCGGGGGCTGCCAGTAGAAATCATAGCTGGCGGGAACGATGCTGTTGGTCAGTTTCGAGTAGCCAAGGGTCAGCGCCTCGTTGATGGTTTTGCGGTCAAGGGCGAGATTGGCTGCCCGCCGCACGCGTTCGTCATGCCACGGCGATTTCGGGTCCCACTGATCAGCGAAGTAGAGCCAGAACGTCGCCGGTGAGGCTACCGGTTTCAGGGTAAGCCCTGGCGTACTGCGAAGCTCCTCGGCAAGCTCGCCGCGGATCGAATAGACGATGTCGACCTCCCCCCGCTTCAGCGCCGCCAGCCGCGTCGACTCTTCGGGGACCGATTTGAAGACCAAGCGTTTGACGCTGGGGGTCTTGCGCCAATATTGGCCGAACGCCTCGAACACCAATTCGACACCGGGCGTGAACGACACGAATCTGTAGGGTCCCGCGCCAATCGGCGCCTTTTTGAACCCGTCGTCGCCGACCTTCTCGACATAATTCTTGGGCACGATCCAGCCGGCGCCGGTGGCCGTCGCGTAAAAGGTCAGAAAATCAGGCCACGGCGATTTGAGCAGGAAGCGGACGTGCTGCGGGTCGGGCGTATCGATCGAGGCTACCCGATCCTGCATCAATGAATGAGACGCGCCGTGGTAGCGCTCGAATGAGTATTTGACGTCCTCGGCGGTGACGGGCTCGCCGTTGTGAAATTTTGCGTCCCTCCGCAGCACGAAGTCGTAGGAACGCCCGTCCTCAGCCGCGGCGAACGACTCTGCCAGACACGGCGCCATCGGCTGGCCGGGCATAGGCTTCACCAGCGCGTCATGGAGCGCGTAAAGGATCATAAAGGGGGTGATGAGTCCCGGCGTCTCAGCCGGATCGAACCAAGTCGGCGCCAGCGAGACATGGATGCCCCATGTCAGCTGCCCTTGAGGCGCCGCTGCGTGCAAGAGGCCGGGAGCGCCGGCAACCAGACCCAAGGCGCTTAGCGCAAGAAGCTCTCGCCGGGTCAATTCGGGCCGTTGTTGATTTTTCCCGAATCCCCTGCGATTGGCGATAAGTCGACCCATTGCCACCTCCGTTCAGCCGGCCCTTTCCAGGCCTTGGAGATAGGGTAGGCCAGCAATGCGCGGGTGTCACGGCTCTCAAAAAAAGAGCCCGTCCGCTACGCGCCCTTGATGGTGATGTCCTCGTAGGGCGCGGTGTAGGGAAAGCGGGCGATCAGTCCGAACCCCGACTCTCCGACGCGCCGGCCGATACCATTGATGA
>Ga0306920_100005105_pt1 | contig 16913 bp, 23 predicted proteins | sample flu12Cox44000170_FD_204666 | JGI IMG/M metagenome (GOLD analysis project Ga0306920, IMG submission 204666) | Lab enrichment of tropical soil microbial communities from Luquillo Experimental Forest, Puerto Rico - flux4day.12C.oxic.44.000.170 (v2)... | ecosystem: Environmental > Terrestrial >... | reverse complement strand
GACCCGAAGCCGCGGGCGGGCGATGAACTGCCGCCGCTCTGGCATTGGCTTTACTTCCTGCCCACCGTGCGCCAATCGGAACTCGCACCCGACGGACATCCCAAGCGCGGCGGCTTTCTGCCGCCCGTCCCGCTGCCGCGCCGTATGTGGGCGGGCGCTCGTTTCGAATTCCATCAGCCGTTGCGGGTTGGAGAATCCATCGTTCGTAAGTCCACGATCGCGGATGTCTCCACGAAAGATAGTCGCGTGGGCCCCTTGATCTTCGTACTAGTGAGGCATGAGGTTGCCGGGCCTGCAGGCCTCGCACTGGTCGAGGAACACGACATCGTGTACCGCGAAGCGCCTAGCCGCGCCGAAAGAACTCCGCCGCCGACTGCAGCGCCGACGGGCGCGGTCTGGCGTCGTGATATCCACGCCAATGAGGTGATGCTGTTTCGGTATTCCGCCCTGATCTTCGTCGGTCACCGTATTCATTATGATCGGCGCTACGTGACCGAGGTCGAGGGCTATCCCGGGCTTGTCGTGCATGGGCCGCTGATCGCCACGTTGCTGGCGGATCTGTTGCGCCGAAACTCTAGCGTGGCACTGAAATCCTTCCGCTTCCGCGCCGTCAGCCCGCTGTTCGATGATGCCCCATTCTCAGTATGCGGCACGCCAGAACCGGACGGCAGAGCTACCCTGTGGGCGCAAAGTGCGGAAGGCCATCTTGCAATGAAGGCCGACGCGGTCATGCACTTAGGATGACGCCGTCGCGAAATTCTTGGTTATCAGGATGGGCCCGAAGGCCGCCGTGCGTGACCCCCTGAAGATCACCGACTGTTTTTCGCCACCGCCGCCTCGTACTGGGCGACGTATCCCATCTCGACATGCCTGCTCGCTCGGTGAAGCTTGCTGGATCGGCCGAGATCCCATGCCCTTCCACGAGGCGGCGATTTGCGGCGTGCGGCAGACGCGCCCCCCCGGAGGCAGTCTTTTGGATTCTGAAAATTGCTAATTCGATCTGCTGCCATTGCAGGTCGCAGGCCTCCGAGGCTCGCAGACCATGGCGATAGGCGACCAGGATCATGGTCGCGTCGCGATGCCCGTAGCGGCCATGCTTGCGGGCGCAGTCCATCAGGCGCTCGATCTCGCGTTGGGTGAGGTAGTGCCGCTTGACTGTCAAGTTTACGATGCTTGGTGTGCGTTTCTTGGATGTCGATTTCATCGCGATAAAATGCTGCTACCCAACGCCAAGTGGGTAACTAACACGCCTTTCCTGCACAGTTTAAGCCGCGGCGGCTGGGAGTGCATCGTGATCGACAGCGGACGGCTGCCGGGGCGGGCGTGAGGCGGCGGCCCAGCCACGAGGGTGGGGGTGGGTGGACCCCGGGGGGGGGGACGCACGAAAATCGAAAATTCATCCAAACGCCATCCCCGGAAATCTGCTCTGAAACTATTTCTGGTGGTGAGGAATGCTCGCGCGGAAGGGGTGGCCTGTTTTGGGCTACCTCCTTGGAAAAAAATTATCGGCGGCGTGATCGCGATCATCTCGTTCCGCCCTGGTGGATGGATGCAGCAGTCTACCGTGCCGAGGTGTGCTATCCTTTCGGTGGGAAGCACGGGAGACACTAGCTGTGAAGCGGCGCGCCTTCATTGGGCTTATCGGCGGCGCGGCGGCGACATGGCCGCTCGCGGCGGGCGCGCAGCAGGGCGCGATGCCGGTCGTCGGCCTTCTCGGAGCGACAACGGGCCAGGGATACGCGGCGCAGGTGGCGCCGTTTCCGTGAGGCGCAAGGCCGAAAAAATCCGTCGGCCGTTCCCTACTGCGTCTGATCACTTCATCTGAACGCGTTGCACACCGAAGGGGCAGTCAATTCAGGTCGTCCCAAAGGACAGCGTCGGCGCCCCGTGGTAGGCTGATCATGAGGCAGTCCAACCGCTCGGGAGTGCGGCGTTTGGCTCGATGGGTGGGCGATGATTACTTCCATAGAGTGTAGAGAACGCGCCGTTGAGTGTCGGCAGATGGCTGAGCGCGCGCCAAACGTGAATGTGAAAGCTGCCCTGATCGACATGGCGCGAGCTTGGGAGAGGCTCGCGCTTCAAAACGCGTGGTTGAACCACATTGTCACAGCCGATCAAATGGCCTTCTCGTTCACCGAACTACGCGAGAAGCCTCCTCAAACCGTACCTATTGGCAGGATGGGTTTTGGTGCCGAATGAGACGGCGCGATTTCATCACGCTGCTCGGCGGTGTGGCCGCTCCTACCGACGAGCGCTTAAGGTGGAGGACTGCATGTCATTAACAGCCTCCGCAACTGACTTCGATCCGGCCCACCTCCACCACATCGATCTAGTGGACGGCCAGTTCCACCCTGGGGGCACAACGGCGGACGACCTCAACCGTGTTTTCTACAATTTTCAGACCAGTAAGAAGCATTACAACCACCTATGTGTCTTCTTCCACGGCGGGCTCGTTTCGCGCTCGGAGGGTTTGGATACAGCAAGTCTCTTGATCGGGGACTATACCAACGCGCACCGTTATCCCTTCTTCTTCATATGGAACTCTGGTCCGCTTGACGCTCTGAACTCTGGTCTGCTTCACGCTCTTAAGAACGCAATGCAGCCGTACGACAATCCGCCCTTCGCGATCATTGTCAACTACACTTTCCGAATGGTCGCTCGCAAAATCAAAGCGGCTCTAGACAACAAGCGGCTGCGACTCCCGGCTAGGGGCCGATCGCTCAAGCAACTCGCAACGCTTGCCAGAGCGTACGATCAAGCCTGGGGGAAGCGCGCTGGCGCGCAGTTGGGCTGCTCACAACGCGAATTGGATCAATTCGCCAGATTCATCGCGAATGCTGCCGACCGAATGTTCAAGGGGCCCAAAGATCTCATCGCTAGAATCCTTTATCGGCTTAATACGGGCCATGATCACGGGGTGTACACGACCATCATCGAGGAACTCTTTATCGCCGCGGAGCTGGCCGCGATCGTCCGCAATAAGATATGGCTCCCGTTGGTGAGGTCCATCTATAGATCGTTCGAGTCAGGGAGCACGGCTGGGGGAACGGCCTTCGTACACCACCTATGCAACTTGTTGACGAATAACCCAACGCTGCGGGTGACGTTAATCGGTCATAGCATGGGCTCTATTTACGTGCAGCGGATGATCGAGGCGCTGGACGCGCGTCTACCGGAGGGATCAACGGCACAGCTAGAAGTAATATTGCTCGCCGCAGCAATCTCGTTCGCCCGGATGAATGCACACCTGTCGGTTTTAAGGAAGCGCGTCAGCGGATTGCGGGTGTTCGCACTAAATAGCAAGGCTGAATGCTACCCCGAAATACCGCCAATATACGATAAATCGCTCCTCTACATCGTCTCATCGCTTTGTGAGAATGACCAGAACGCAGACAAGCCGCTAGTTGGAATGATGCACTACTGGAAGGGATACTGGTCCGGCAAGCGGCCCTATATTCGCGATCCAGACATTCGTGCGGTTATTAATTTCATGGGAGAAAGAGAAGTCTGGGCACCGAAGACGCATGCACCGCCTGGATGGCGCTCGGGGATTGTTCCTATATATAAAGGATCGAGGCACGGCCAATTCCCTAAGGAATGTTTTACCAGAGCCAGCGTGCGCGAGATCCTCACAAACGGCTTTAGGCCGTATTGATCTCGTCAGATCGGTCTGGAGCCGAGCACGGGTAGTTTGGCCGCGAGCACATCGAAGCGGGCGGTCTCATCAGCTACGGCGTCAATCTGGATTCGTGCTTCCACCGCGCGGCCTACTAGGTCGACAAAATCTTGAAGGGCAACAAACCGGGTGACCTGCCGGTGGCATTTCCGACTAGGGTTGAGTTGTTGATCAACCTTAAGACCGCAAAGGCGCTCGGCCTCGACGTGCCTCTACGCTGCTCCACTGCATCCGCTCACGGCGGATTTTTGCACAAAGCGGCGGTTAGGAAATGTCCTCTTTTGCGCCGCTTGTGGGGGCTAAGCGGACATCGATCAGCGATTGCCGAACAGTCGATTTATGAGTGATGGCGTTCTTGTCGAACGCAACCGGCAGAGATCGCCGCTCGGGCGGACCGACCAATGCTTCGATGGCATCAGCCACATCGGCACTGAGCATGCGCGGTGCCGATGTTGACTGTTCAAGAATTTCCGTCCGCGCTGTCCGTTTCCACAACCCTAGCCACAAGGTCACTGTCGGCTCGGTCGCTTCTTCGCACCTTGCGCCTTGCCTTACGCGATGGAGGCGGGAGGGCTGGCACCGGCTCGGCCACTCCCTCGACAACCTTGGCATTCTCTCCCGCCTCACGCTCGGCCAATATCTGCTTGATCAGCTCGATGGACCGCTCGATCTGCTCATCCGTCATCGCCTTGACGCCGCCGGAAGGCTCGAATTTCAGCTCTTTCGGGACGAGCATGGCGCAGACTTTCAAATACGCAGCCGGTGACTCGCGCCGAACCCGCTTGAACACCTCTCTCCCATGCTGCTGCCAGTCCTCCGCCAGATCGAGCAGAAAGCGCTTGTTGAACGCTCGGCGCGTAGCCTCCGGTGACCCGCCAGGGTTTCCAATCGTCTTTTCATGACTGCGACTGAACGGGTGCATCGTGGCAAACGTGATGATGTCCTCTCTATGGACGACAGCGAGAAGGATTACGGAGCGCGGTTTTTTGAATTGTCGTTTAAGGAGGCAATCAACCAACCCCAACCCATCATTAGCGATTACAAAATCCTGACCATGACTGTCAGCGACCGTCGCATACGAGAATTGATTGATGAGAACCGCATACTCAATTTCAACTCACGCGATTTGGATGAGGTCGAGGCTCAATCTGTTGCGGCTGGAATTGCTCTTAAAAGGATTTACAAAAACCACAGGATCAAGCACGCCATCTCATTCCATCGGAGCATCCGCAGAGCAGATCGCTTTCGGGCACAGCAAGACGTGCTTAACCGGCTGCACGATATAGGCCCGAAAACTACAAACCTTCACATTTCAAGCAAGAAAACAGCAGGGGAACGAAGTGATCTGTTGCGGGAGTTTGTCAACCGCAAGCGCGCCCTAATGACCAACGCGCGGTGTCTCACGGAAGGTGTCGATGTCCCTGCTATCGATTGCGTGATGTTTGCTGATCCGAAACAGAGCCGTATTGATGTGGTTCAAGCGGCAGGGCGGGCACTCCGACCATTTCCAGAGAAAGATTTTGGATACATCGTCCTTCCGCTGGTCGTCCCCGAAAACATGGATTTTGAACAGTTCGCGCAGACAACGGCTTTCCGGCAGGTGGCGCAGACCATCGCCGCTCTTTCTACTCAGGACGAACGCATCGCGGAGGAATTTAGGGTTATTGAAAAGGGGCGCGTATCAAGCGGCAAGATTGTCGAAATTGAAGGTGATGTTCCGGTCGGAATGAAAATTGAACTTGGTGAGTTTACCGAAGCCATTTTGACGCGGCTTTGGGACAGTGTTGGCCGGGCAAATTGGCGTCCATTTGAGGAAGCGCGAAACTTTGCGCGCGGGCTGGGTTTAAAGACCCATGTTGAATGGTCGCTGTGGTGTTCGGGCAAGCTGAAGCGTCCCAGTCTAGGTAAGTTGCCCCCTGACATTCCAGCCACCCCGGAGACAGTTTACTCAGCACAGTGGAAGAACTGGGGAGATTGGCTCGGGCATGGCCGAGCGGGGAGGTGGGTGCGCCCGCGTCCGTTCGAGCCCGCCCGAGAATATGCTCGCAGTTTGCATTTAAAATCATACAAGGTATGGGCTGCACGAGCGAAGGACAGAAGCGTTGCGAATAAGGACAGGCTGCCTGACGATATCCCCTCATATCCCAATAACGTTTACAAGGAATGGATTGGATGGTGGGACTGGCTAGGTACGCCTCACCGGCGAAGCAAGTGGATGCCGTTTGCCGAAGCTAGAGCCTTTACACGAAGGCTACGACTCACGAGCGAGGGAGATTTTGTCAAATGGTGGCGCGGTCGTCTGAAGCATAAAATCAAGCATCCGGCTGATATGCCCATGCACCCGGACCGAGTGCGAGTGTATCGAGAGGAGTTTAAGGATTGGCCCGATTTTCTCGGGTTTACCCCGGCACCACCGATGACTTTCGAAGAGGCAAAGGCTTTCGTCCAGCGTTACGGAATTAAGACACAAAGGGAGTTCCACGAGTGGGGTTCAGGGCGTTTGCGGAGGCGCGGCTTGCCGGTGCGGCCAAAGAATATGCCGAGCAATCCGCACAGGACGTATGCGGCGGTCTGGAAGGGGTATAACGATTTTTTCGGCACTAAACCCAAAACCCGAGGGCGCACAATTCGGTCCCTAAAGGCAGCGAAAGAATTTGTTCAACCTCTAAAACTTGCGAGCTTCAAGGAATATACAAAGTGGACAAGAGGGGAACTTAAAGATCGACCCCCATTCCCAGACGATATCCCGGCGTCGCCGTATGATGTCTACGAGAAAGACAAAGATTGGAAAGGTATCCCTGACTTTTTGGGCAGTAGACCTTCAGCAAAATATGTTGAGTTTTGGTCTTTTCGCAGGTCACGCGCTTACGTCAGGAAGTTGGGGCTTTTGAGTTCGGCTGAATATCGCCAATGGGCAAAGAGCGGGTGGAAGGGGCTTCCGGAGAAACCTCCTGAAGTGCCCGCCCAGCCATGGCTGAAATATCGGAATGAGTGGCGTGATTGGGACGACTGGCTCGGGCGCGACGCCGCCGTCGCTCGACGCCGAGCAACCGCGTAGCCGCAAGAGGTTGTCCCGTCCAAACGGCGTGGCCGCAAATAAGGGCACGGCATCCCATGCGCAGCGAGCAGCGCTCGCGACGGCACTCATGAAGGCCGATGCTCTGCCCGACGATCTTCTTTGTGAGGCCGTCAATGCAGCGCGCCACGAAGTCGGGCTGCCGCAATGATCGCGGCTACCCCGCCAGCAGCGCGCCTATGACCGCGCGTGTTGGCATGGGGCAACGCCGGGGATATATATCGCCACCGTTTCCAAACAGGCGATTATCCATGGCTGATACAACGAACATATTGGGATGGATGCCCCGGTTAAGCAAGGAGCAGCGCAAGGATTTAGAAATTGCGCTGGGACCTTTTCCTTCTTACCTTTTTCGCGAGCGTCAACGCGCTATAGAGACGCTGCGTGAGGCCAGTAGGGAATATAGAGCAGCCTACGCTACCATCGCAGACATACTGCAAGGGCCACCGGCGGACCAGCCAGACTGATTGTCCGCGCTGGAGGCATGTGATGACCGAAGAGCCGCAGCGGCGTCTGTTGGGATGCGCCCTTTTCTTAGCGCTCGTACTGACGACCTCGGTCGCTCAAGCGCAGAGCCGGGAACAGCGGGTGATAGCGGCATATATCGACTGCACCGTTGCCGCATTCCGCGCGCGCGCCGATCAGGTCAATGATCCGAACCTCTTGGCCGAGATGTCTCTTGCCGCATGTCCGACTGAGGAGGCCGCAGTGCTTGCATGGTATCAGTGGCGGTTTTCGTTACATGAAATGAACCCCGCGTATACCGGTCTTTATATGAGCCGGCTTAAGTTGAGACTTAAGCAACAGATGATGGAAGCGGCAAAGACGAGAAATTCCCCAGCGATGCAATTGTCCCCGAAGCGTGTGGTACCCATCCCGTTCTTCCGCGCCCCCACCTCTCCCGCCGAATAGTTGCGCCGACAAGCGCCCATCGCTCCTCTTCATTGCTCGCCATCCTCCTTCAGCCCGATGCCTTCGTACACGCGGTAGCGGTCATCGCCGTCACGCGGGCGTGTGATCCGCAGGCTTGGGATGACAGCCTTGAGGTCGCGGCCGAAGGTCTGCTTGGTGCCACTCTCCTTGCGGCCGATGCTGTCGGTCGTTAGCGCGTTGCGTTGCGCATGAGCCGTGCCGCCAATGTGCTAATCTCTGATTCGACCGCGGGGCCGGTGGGCCAACCGTTGCGTCCCTTCCACCGTCGGGATGCTTTGCCCCGCGGCACCTTAAATGACGGTGCCGACGGTGGTGATGATGCCGAAGAAGAAGAACGCTGCTCCATCGGATGCGCTCGCAAAAAATAGATGGAATCGCAGGCGTAAGCTCTTGCCGAACTTGAGGCTCAAATATCCCACGGATGATGAAATACGGCACATTATGAAGCTTGCGAAAGTAGATCATGGGCTTCATGGGACCATAAACGGCATCATACTCGACGCGCACCTAGCAGATGCGTCATTTCGAACGCTTTCGGTTCCGCAAGTGAAAGGAGCGCTCAACAACGTCGCGAACCAGGCTAACCAACTTGGAGAGTTACTAAGCACACTCGATATTGGGAGGGGGAGCAAAGGATCATTGGATCACGCCGGGAAACTGATTGAAATAGAGCTCTTTGTATTGCAACAAACGAAGGCACGACGGATCCTGCTACCTAAGTACATCGATTTGCTGGAAGGATTGAGCAGCGCTGCTCAACGAGCGGCACAGAAACCCATGCATCCGCCGAAAGGCGCCGGCGGAAATCCGGCTTTTGACTATTTTATTGAAGACCTTCTGATGGTGGCACGTGCGAGAGGAGGGAGTTGGACCAATTACAGGTTAACAGATCAAACCTGGAGGGGCACTTTACTGGAGGCATTGGGAATCTTGAAAAAATATCTACCACAGCAGTTTTTTCCATCCGGAGAGCTTGGCCGTTCGGTTGAACACATCAGAAAGAAGCTCAAGGATCACATAAAAAAAGCCTGATGAGAGATGAGGGCGGAGACCTCGACTTATTGCAAATATCTTCACCGACACCGCCCGCTATGGTCCCTCAACACGTCGATGGTCTACTGCGCAGTAAAGCCGGGAACCTTGACCAGCACGCACGGCGCTGTGGTCATGCTCACCGCTGACGGCAGCCATACTCAGCCGGAAGACACAAGAACCTTCAGTTTTTCACCACGGTTCGTGTGTTTCAATCCAGGAATCAGCGCGTGGTAATTACCCCCGTACGCCGCAATTTGCGGCAGCGAATACTAACGGGAGGTGATTTCGATGCTCCAAGAAAGAAAACCGGTGGAGCTGCGCGCACGCTGCGACCCAGCGCTACGTCGAAGGATCAAAGATGCGGCTGAAGACGAAGCCCGGTCGATGAGCGCAGAGATCACGCACCGCCTGCAAAAATCGTTCGAGCGTGACGAGACGGTATGGCCGGCATCGCCGGCTTAAAACCAAAACCCGCGCGGAGTTGCGCGCGGGTCTGGTAGATGAAACGCGTTGACAACGTTCGTCTATCCAGTTCCGCCCTAGATTGCAAGCCTCCGCGCGATCTCAACCCGGAGATCGTGCAATGAAATCCTCAAAACGACGCGACGCGGCCACGACCTCGCTGGGCATGCTGCCCGACTTGCTCACAGAGCAGGGGACGGAAAGCGCCGGTCTCGAGATTTTACACGTCACCACCAGCGACATCCCTGATGGTCGGCCTTGGCCACCACCTAATAGCGACGCTCTTTGGAGAATCGTTCGACGCGTCAATGGCCGCACCCTTTGGCGCGCGATCCAGCTCGGTCAAGTCCGATCCGCTGCCGCGGACGCTTTGCAAAATCCCTACTCTCGTATCGCCGCGCGTATCGATCGCGCGCTAAGTGCCGATGTGCTGCGTCCGGTTCGTCGCATCAAATGAATCCGTTAGGAAGGAAGACAAGATTCGTAATCAGTGCGTCACCAACTAGCCAATCATCAGGAGGATAACCATGGCCCAGAACTTCGACACCGCAGACTACTTCAAGTCAGACTTCTTCAAGGCGGCGGAATACCTCCGCGAAGACGGCGCGGAACTAATGGTCACAATCAAAAGTATCGTTGGCGAAAAAGTCGGGCGTGAGAAGGAATTGCGTCCGGTGCTGCACTTTACCGATGCGGGTGTGAAACCTCTAATCCTCAATAAGACCAACTGGACCACGATCCGCAATACCCTTGGTCCACCAGAAAACTGGCCCGGTGAACAGATCGTATTGGTTGCAAAATCGGTGGAGTTCGGCGGCGACACAATATTGGGTACCCGTGTGAGACTCCCTCAGAAGAAGCCGACTACGTCGGTGGCCGACGATCTGGACGACGCAATTCCATTCTGAAGCAACTTAGCGGCGGGTCTCTTGCCTGCCGCTTTTTTCCAGGAGTTGCACCAATGATTGATACGATTGAGCAATTCCGCGCCGCCATCTTGGCCGCCGGGATCGAGCCCCCGAAGAATATCGTGGCGGATGGCAAGCTCCATCGCTTCTCGACCAATGGTGATCGAAAAGATAACGCCGGTTGGTATGTCCTACATCTCGACGGCCTTCCGGCAGGTGCATTCGGCGACTGGCGCAGCAACATCAATAAGACATGGTGCGCCGCCTCAGAAACGACGCTGACCGCTGAGCAGCGAACCGAGCTACAACAATTCTACGCAAGCGTCGGGCGGGCGCGCGATGCCGAGCAGCAGAGAATTTGGAATGAGGCGGCCAATAAGGCGAAAAGGCTTTGGCGCGCGGCCACAAAGGCTAAAGACGACTTCCCGTACCTGATGAAAAAGCGGGTCAAATCTTATGGGCTCAAATCCGATAGCGGTCGCTTGTTGGTTCCAGTGAGAGACAAAGATCGCAAGCTCTGGTCGCTGCAATTCATAGATACGAATGGCAAAAAGCTGTTCCTGGAAGGCGGCCGAGCCGGTGGCGGTTATTTTGTCATCGGTGGCGCGCCCAAGAAGTTGCTCTACATCGTAGAAGGGTATGCCACCGGTGCGACCGTGTACGAGGCAACTGGCACCACGGTGGTCGTGGCGTTCAACTCAGGCAACCTGCCGTCCGCGGCCAAGACCCTGCGTGAAAAATTTCCGGGCATCGAAATTGTCATTTGTGCCGATGACGATTGTCACATCTCCGGCAATCCCGGCCTGACAAAGGCGAAGGAGGCGGCGGCGCAGATTGGGGCGAAGATGGCGGTTCCGGAGTTTGGCGAGAACAGGCCGGAGAAGGTTACCGATTTTAACGATATGGCCGCACACCTTGGCTTAGCCAAAGTCGCGGAATGTCTTCGTGCAGCAACCGTTGCGAAGGCAGAAATCGAGGAAGGGTGCGACGGAGACTCCCAGGCGAAGATCGCCGCGCTCGCCGAATTGGGTGAGCTCGCTTACCAAAGGTGTCGCGTCTCGGAAGCGAAGGTGCTCGGAGTTCCCGTTGCTGCGTTGGACAAGCTAGTGCGCCGCTGCCGGGGCGAAAAAAAAGCTGCCGCGCTGCCGCATTGGCATGTTGACCCTTCGGGTACGGCCGTTTCCGGTGCGGAGCTTCTCGATGATATCGAGAAGACGTTCCGTCGCTACATCGTCCTGTCCAAGGGCGCAGCCAAGGCATTGACACTTTGGACGCTGCACGCATGGACGATGGACGCGGGCGATATTTCGCCCTTCATGGTGCTGGTCTCGCCGACGAAACGCTGCGGCAAGACCAGCGTGCTGATTATCCTGTACTACCTCACACCCCGCTCGGAACTGGCGAGCAACATCTCTGCCAGTGCAATCTTTCGTTATATCCAAGAGACTCGCCCGACTCTGCTCATAGATGAAGCCGACACTTTTGTGCGCGACAACGAAGAGATGCGCGGGATCCTTAATTCCGGCCACACCAAGGCAGCCGCGCATGTCATCCGCAATGTCGAGGTCAACGGCGAGCATAAGCCACGGCGGTTCTCCACCTGGGCGCCGAAGGCCATCGCCACCATCCGCGCACTGGCCGACACGCTGGAGGACCGGGCAATCGTTATAACTCTCCAACGCAAGCCAAAGACGGCCGTCGTTGCGCGACTGCGAAAGCGTGACAGTGACGAATTTGCTACGTTGCGCCGGCAGGCCGCGCAGTGGGCCGCCGACAACTTCGAGAAGCTGGCCGACCCAGACCCGGATGTCCCCGAGGCGCTGAATGACCGCGCCGCCGACAACTGGCGGCCCCTCCTAGCCATCGCCGATCTTGCCGGCGGCCGATGGCCGCAGCGGGCGCGGGAAGCGGCCTGCCAGCTCTCTGGCGAAGGGCATGAGTCATCTTCGAACAACGTTGAGCTCCTGGCGGACATAAAGGCGGCCTTCGGCGACGCCGATGTCATCCGCTCCGCAGATCTTGTGGCCAAGCTAATCGCCGACCCTGAGCGGCCGTGGGCGGAATGGAAACATGGCCGGTCTCTGACGCAGAAGCAGCTGGCCGGCCTCCTGACGCCCTTCCAGGTCGTCTCCGTCACCGTCCATCCACCCGGATTGCCAGACGGCAAGGGCTACCGCCGGGCCGACTTCGAGCCGATCTGGGCAGCCTACTGCCCTGGTCAAAATCAACCTTCGCCGCCGTTTGGCGCTTCCGAAGCGTCCAAACGTCCTAACGCCGATTCCACGGGCACTTCTACCGATTTTCAATCCGTCCAAGAACTCGGTCCGGACGGATCGAAAAACGCCGACTTATCCTACAGCCATGCGGGTTTGGACGCTTGGACGGTTCGAGAAGCCGAAAACGCTGCGAAAGATCAATTTGACCAGCAAATCGCTCGCCCGCCAGCGGATGCACTATCGAACGAGATGCCCGAGGATGGCCTCGATATCCCTGAGTTTCTCCGACGTGCACCCAAGCGGCCCGGCAAGCCCTGTGCTCAGTGTGCCGACGCGAACGGAACACGCCTCTACCGCGGGCCCGCCTATCCTGCTTACGGCATCTGGCTTCATGCCGAGTGCGCCCGCTACCGCCAGTCACGCGGCATCGATAAGCCAGCGTGCGTTGGGGAAATCGGCCCCTCAATGCTGCGGCCGGCCGGAGGTCAAGCGTGAGTCGCCCGCCGTCCACATTCCGGCAGCAGGACGTCACCAGAGCGGTCAAGGCCGTCACCGCCGCCGGTGTGCACATCGCCCGCATCGAAATCGACAAGTCGGGAAAGATCGTCATTATTACCGCTGATCTAACTGAGCAGTCAGGCGAGATGCCGGAGGCGAACGAATGGGACCGCGTTTGAGGTTGCCGCCCTACGTGCAGGCATTTGTTGATAGACATGGAAGGCCGCGATTCTATTTCCGTCAGCGTGGCTATCAAAGTGTAGCGCTTCCAGGTCTTCCGTGGTCGCCGGCATTCATGGCCGCATACGAATCCGCCAAAGGCGAACCACCCCGCATTGAGGTCGGCCTGAGCCGCACCACGCCCGGAACGGTTAATGCTGCGGTGATCTCCTATTTCAACTCAGCGGCCTTCCAGGCGCTCGCCCCCGAGACGCAGCAGAGTCGCCGGAGGATCCTTGAAAGATTTCGAATCGAGCACGGTGATAAGCGCATCGCCATGCTGCAGCGCGCCCATATCGACCGCATGGTCGCTGCCAAAGCCGCCACACCATCCGCAGCAAGAAATTTTCTAAAGGTGGTCAAGGCGATTATGGCCCATTGTGTCGCAAATCATATGCGCGACGATGATCCGACCCGAGGAATCAGAAGCCCCAAAATCAAAACCGACGGTTATGCTACTTGGACTGATGAGCACATCGCCGCCTTCGAGGCGCGGCATCCAATTGGCTCGCGCGCTCGGCTGGCGATGGCTTTGTTGCTATATACGGGTCAACGGCGCTCTGACGTTCTTCGGATCGGGCGACAGCATGTGCGCAATGGTGTGCTGTACGTTCAGCAACAAAAAACCAATTCAAAGTTGGCAATCCCGGTGCATCCCGAACTGCAGGCAATATTAGACGCGGCACCTAGTCAGCATCTGACGTACTTGACAACCCGCGACGGCTCGTCGTTCTCGCCTGCGGGGTTTGGGAATCTCTTCCGAGACTGGTGCAAGGAAGCTGGTCTACCAAAGGGGCTCAGCGCACATGGCTTGCGGAAAGCGTGCTGCACCCGACTGGCCGAAGCTGGGTGTTCTGAAAAGCAGATTGCGGCCATCAGCGGTCATTTGAGCATGTCGGAAGTGGCGCGGTATACTAAAGCCGCTGATCAAGCGCGACTCGCGCGAGATGCGATGGCGATGTTCTCATCAACTAGAACATCTGAGTGTCAAACTCCCGTCCAAAGTGTCAAACCAGCGTCTAATGCATTGAAAGGACAGGGTGAAAATTAAGCATGGCGGTCCCGAGAGGATTCGAACCTCCGACCTTCGGTTTAGGAAACCGCTGCTCTATCCGACTGAGCTACGGGACCAAGTGTCTGATCTGACTTATCAATCTGGTCTCTGAGCATCCCTTCAAAAGGGCATTTGCTACCGCTTTGCTACCCTTTTGCATTTCGATGTTTGTCTAAGGCCCTCCTGAGTGCGGCGTCAACGCGCTTCGCGGCCCCATCCTGCATGCCGGGCAGAACATGGCTGTAGAGATCGAGCGTCGTGCTGATGTCCTTATGGCCAAGGCGTTCCTGAACGATTTTGGGATGTACGTTACTCTTAAGAAGTTGCGTCGCGTGAGTATGCCGCAAGTCATGGAATCTAATGCGCGGAAGCTTGGTTCCGGCGATGAACCGGACAAACTCGTGAGTGAGGCTGTTGGGCTTCAGCGGCTGCCCGTTGGTTTGTGCCGTCACATGGAAAGCGTCGGTCTGACGCACGCCGAACCGAAGCAGCTCTTCGGCCTGCCGGATTTTGTGTCGGCGCAGTCCCTCCACGGCAAGGGCGGTCAGCGTCACCGTTCGCGCGTAACCGGTCTTTGTGTCCTTCTCTCTAATTCCGGCTTTCGTCTGCTCTGTGCTTTTCTTGACTTCGAGTACCGCGTTGGTGAAGTCAACCGAGCGCCACTTCAGCGCTGTAATCTCGCCGCGACGCATCCCGCAGGTAACGGCGAGCAATACTGGTATGAACATGCGGGTGGGACGTATGGCCTCAAGTAGTGCTGCTGTCTCGGCTACGTCTAAGGCACGCATCTCCTGTTTTTCCACCTTGGGCGGCGCGACCTTATCAGTCGGGTTGCGCGCGAGCATGTCCCAGTCCACTGCCTGTTGTAGTGCCTGCCGCAGGACACGATGCATATGCCCAACAGTGCGTGGAGAGAGGCCGCTCTTGCCATCGCGTCGGCCGGCAGCAAGTGCCTTGGAGTAGGCAGCCGAAATGTGGAGGGCTTTAAGCTTGGGTAGGACCACATCACCAAGCAATAGGGCTAGACCTTTGAGAGCGATTTCGCTGTAACGCTCGTGCGTCCGTGGGGCGACCTGGGATTTCATGTGATCCAGCCAGTGATCTAGAAATTGCCTGATCGTCATTTTGGCCGGTTCGACGTACAGACCGCCCTTCATTTCCCAAATAAGACGCGAGCACTCGATTTGCGCTTCACGCTTGGTCCCACGGAATGAATGCCATTTCCGCCTACGCTTTCCTGTCTCCGGATCGGGTAGGTCGATCACGATTGCCCAACGACCGGGCGAGCGCTCGCGGATGTGTCCTTTCATTTATGTTTCCTCTTGGCCGGCTCCGGAAGAATAATGCGGATTGGAGGCTCCTTTTTGCGCCACTCATCATGCGGATGTGGGCGGCGCGCTAGGTCACCTAACTCGTTCTTGAGCTTCGCCATCGCGTGCTGACGCTTCGATCTTTTTGTCATCGGGATTGAGGGGTCCGCCGCGCGGATTTCATCGAGAATCTGCTCAGCAGTTGAGTGGTAGTAGATCATCTGCTGATCGTTCCCCTCGGTGGGCTGAAACCACAGCAGTGTGTGAATAATTGCAGTCAGGACCTGACCAAATAACTTCGGGTCGCGAAGCCATTCCCCAGGGTCCTTGTGAGTGTCAGGAACCCAACCGTCGGCGGTCTTCACGAGCCAGTTCGTACCCGTCGCTTGAATCACCGTTCCAATCAGCTTCAGGATCGCAGCGTTCTGTTGACTGCCATAGAAGTCGACGATGTGGTCGTCTTCAATGAACATGCGTCGAAGGCGGTGTTCCAATTCCTGGCTCAGGCTCCGTCCGCTGGCTTTCGCCGCCGCTACAAGCCGTGTTCTGGTATCCGGCTGAAGCCGCGTAGAGAATACGGCCGTTCGAGCGATCTTGCCCCCGTATTCCCCCTTCGGCTGCGGGCCTCGCTTTCCCATTATCTCCACCAAAAACGTACTTACAAAAACGCCAATAGATTAAGCGCGCTCTTGGTACGGTCAAGGACAAGACATTATAAAATAGCAATACGATCCGCCAGCACGTATTGGAGGTGTCAATGGCTGCCCGACCGGAGACGACCGGCCGCAAGCCTCGCGGTTCGGGCCAGCCGCCATTCGCGGATGAGCGGGTCGTGTACACCGTTCCGGAAGCAGGCCGCCTTCTCGGACTGAGTCGCAACGGAAGCTACGCGGCCGCAAAGCGCGGCGACTTCCCGACGATCAGGGTCGGGCGTCTCCTATTAGTGCCGAAAGGGCCGTTCCACCGGCTGATCGAGCGCGATGGCCGATGAGAGATGAGACTCTTCGCCCCGGAACGAACTGGGCAGGTTGAGGGAGCTGAAAGATGACCAATCGGATTTCCAATCCGTCGCAGGGCGCAGCTGCAAGGGCAGCCTCGGGACCACCGGCATCGATGCGCTGGATCGACGAGTCACCATGAGGATCAACGTTGCCGGTGGTCGCGGTCACCGGGGTAGAGGCCTCCCAAAGTATTACACCATCAAAACGGTGGCCGAAGCTCTCGATGTTTCAGCCCGCACGGTTAGGCGCTGGATCGCGAACGGCGATCTGATCGTACACCGGGTTGATGGTGTCGTCCGGATCGCGGAGGGCGATTTCCGGTCCTTCCTAGCCCTACACCGTGAAGGCTAACACCCGTGCATACGTCACAAAATGTCCTTTGATGTCAAGCTGATATGGAGTAGCGGGAATACTCACAATACGTACATGCTCGCTGTGCTTTATGATAGACTTCCCGAATTAGCGCTCCCGTCATACCCTGTCCACCCGAGACCGGCCCTGACCATCCCGAAACGAGGATAAATG
>Ga0306920_100005104_pt1 | contig 16913 bp, 15 predicted proteins | sample flu12Cox44000170_FD_204666 | JGI IMG/M metagenome (GOLD analysis project Ga0306920, IMG submission 204666) | Lab enrichment of tropical soil microbial communities from Luquillo Experimental Forest, Puerto Rico - flux4day.12C.oxic.44.000.170 (v2)... | ecosystem: Environmental > Terrestrial >... | reverse complement strand
CGCGCTGGCCAACACGGGACTCCCCGGCACCTCGGGGTTCGTCGGCGAGTTTCTGGTGATCATCGCCAGCTTCCGCGCGAGCTTCTGGTACTCGGCGCTCGCGGCGGTGACGCTGATCCTCAGCGCCGGCTACACGCTCTGGCTGGTGAAGCGCGTGGTGTTCGGGCCGGTGGTGAGCCCGCGGGTCGCGGCGCTCAAGGATCTCAACGGCCGCGAGTACATCGTACTCGGGGCGCTGGCGGTTGCGGTGCTGCTGGTCGGGGTGTGGCCGGCACCGCTGCTGAAAGTGATGCAACCGACGGTCCATCATCTGGTGAGCCAGGCGGTGGCCACCAAGCTGTAAGCCGAGTGCCAACACCCGAGTCACAACCAGCACAAACCATGGATCAAACCTTCCTCAACCTCGCAAGCCTCGCGCCCGCCGTGGCGGAGATCTGGCTGGTCTGCGCCATCTGCGTGCTGCTGCTCGTCGAGGTATTCGCCGGCGTGAAGCGTCCCGGGCTCACCGCCACGCTCACACTCGTGGCGCTCGCCGTCGGCGCAGCGCTCACCGTGCGCTACGGTCAGGTGTCGCACCGCGTGCTGCTGTTCGATCGCACCTATGTCGCCGACGAGCTCGGCGTGGTGCTGAAGCTCGCCGGGTTCCTGTTCGTCGCAGTGGGACTGCTGTACTCGCGGGCCTACCTGGAGAATCGCAACATCCAGCGCGGCGAGTACTACGTGCTCGCGCTCACCGCGCTGCTCGGCATCTTCGTGCTCGTGTCCGCCAACAGCCTCGTGACCGTGTACCTCGGGGTGGAGCTGCTCGCGCTCTCGGTGTACGCCATGGTGGCCTTCGACCGCGACTCGGGGGTGAGTGCCGAGTCGGCGATGAAGTACTTCGTGCTGGGGGCCATCGCCTCGGGGACGCTGTTGTATGGCATGTCGCTCATCTACGGGCTCACCGGTACGCTCGATCTCGGCGAGATCGCCATGCGGCTGCGTGCGCCGCTGAGCCCGGGCGTGGTCCTCGGCGTCACCTTCATCGTCGTGGCGGTCGCCTTCAAGCTCGGCGCCGTGCCCTTTCACATGTGGCTGCCGGATGTCTACGAGGGGGCGCCCACGAGCGTGACGCTCTTCATCAGCACCGTCCCCAAGATCGGCTACTTCGCCCTGGCGCTGCGGCTGCTGGCGCAGGGGCTCGCCGGCACCGAGGCCGAATGGACCGAGATGCTGGCCGCGCTCGCCGTGCTGACGCTCATCGTCGGCAATGTGGTCGCGATCGTGCAGACCAACCTGAAGCGCATGCTCGCCTACTCCGCCATTGCCAACGTGGGCTTCATCCTGCTCGGATTCGTCGCTGGCACGGCCGATGGCTACGCCGCGGCGCTCTACTACACACTCCAGTACGTGATGGTCGTGCTCGGCTCCTTCGGCGTCATCCTGCTCGCCGGCGCCAAGGGCTTCGAGGCCGACCGCCTCGATGACTACAAGGGCCTGCAGCAGCGCGATCCGCTGCTCGCCGCCGCCATGATGGTGCTGATGTTCTCGCTCGCCGGCGTACCGCCCTTTATCGGCTTCTGGGCGAAGCTGCGCATCATCCAGGTGCTGTGGGAGACCAACCACCTGTGGCTGGTAGTGCTGGCGGTCACTATGTCGGTGGTCGGCGCGTATTACTACCTGCGGGTCATCAAGCTGATGTATTTCGATGAGCCGGCCGGGACGCAGCCGCCGGCGGCGCGCGAGCCGGGCGTGCGTTTCGCACTCGGCGTGAACGCGGCAGCGGTGCTGGCGCTCGGGCTGCTGCCCGGCCCGCTGCTCGATCTGTGCGCGCGGCTGATTCACTGAGCGGGAGAGTCTTTGCAATGATTCCTGGAATTTCCCGGGTGCGCCGGCGTGCCTGGCTGGCGGGTGCCGCGGTCCTCGTGTTGAGCGCGCTCGGCGCGCAGGTGCAGGCCGCACCACAGTACCGCATCGCCCACGAGGTGAAGCTGCCGGGGGATGACGGCTGGGACGACCTGACCTTCGATGCTGCGGCCCATCGCCTGTTCATCGCGCACGGCACGCAGGTGCTGGTAGTCGACACCGACCACCTGACGCTCGCCGGCACCATCGCCGATACCCCCGGCGTACACGCCATCGCACTCGCGCCGGATGTGGGCCACGGCTACATCAGCGCCGGTCGCAGCGGCACCATCGTGGTGTTCGATCTGACATCGCTCGCGCGGCTGAAGGAGATCAAGGCGACCGGCGAGAACCCCGACGCCATCCTCTACGACCCCGCGACCCACCGGGTGTTCAGCTTCAACGGGCGCGGCCGCAATGCGACCGTGATCGACGCGAAGACCGACGTGGTGATCGGCACCATCGCCCTCGACGCCAAACCGGAGTTCGCCGTCGCCGACGGCAAGGGTCGTGTCTACGTGAACCTCGAGGACCGCAGCAGCATCGCGCAGATCGATGCCCAGCACCTGACGGTGAGCGCCGTCTGGCCGATCACTGGCTGCGAGGAGCCCTCCGGACTTGCCATCGACATCGCCGGTGAGCGGCTCTACGCCGGCTGCAGCAACAAGGTCATGGCCGGGATCGACACCCGCTCTGGCCGCACCCTCGGCACGGCGCCCATCGGCGCCGGGGTCGATGGCGCCAAGTACGACTCCGGCATGCGGCTGGCATTCGCTTCGTGTGGGGCCGATGCGGTGCTGACTGCGGTCGGGACGGCGGGCAGCGGCGCCCCCGAGGTGGTCGCGTCGATCCCGACGCAGCGCGGTGCGCGCACCATGACGCTCGATGAGCACACCCACCGCCTGTTCCTCGTTACCGCAAGCTTCGGCGCACCGCCCGCGGCGACACCCGAGCAACCGCATCCGCGGCCGCCGATCCTGCCCGGGACATTTCGTCTGCTGGTGGTCGAGCCGGCAGCGCGCCAGTGACTGCCGGCACCGGCGCCAGTGCCATCGCTGGGGCGTTGCTGCTCACGCTGATTGCCTGCGCAACGGGTGCGACGGCGGATGCCGCCGGTGCGAGAGCCGCCAGCGACTCCGACGCGCTCGCACGTGAGCTGCTGACGCAGCTGATCGCCATCAACACCACGGACACCGAGCGCGGCAATGTCACGACGGCGACCGAGGCCATGGCGCAGCGGCTGCGCACCGCCGGCTTCCCGGCTGCCGATGTCCAGGTACTCGGCCCGAGTGAACGGAAGAAGAACCTGGTGGTACGGCTGCGTGGCACCGGCAAACACAAGCCGGTGCTGCTCATCGGGCATCTCGATGTGGTCGAGGCGCGGCGCGAGGACTGGAGCACCGATCCGTTCCAGCTGGTGGAGAAAGACGGTGACTTCTATGGCCGGGGCACACTCGACATGAAAGGCCCGGATGCCATCATGCTGGCAGCCCTCATACGGCTGAAGCAGGAGGGGTTCACACCGGCACGCGACATCATCCTGGCGCTCACCGCGGACGAGGAGGGGGGTGGCGCGAATGGCGTGCAGTGGCTGCTGCAGCATCACCGCGAGCTCATCGATGCGCAGTTCGTGTTGAGCGGTGATGACTATTCCGTGCTCACCGAGAATGGCCGGCCCCTGTTCTTCCAATTGATCGCGAGCGAGAAGGTCTACGCGGACTTTCAGCTGCGCGTCACCAACAAGGGCGGGCACAGCTCCGAGCCCGTGCCCGATAACGCCATCTACACCCTGACCCGCGGCCTCGATCGTCTCGCCGCTTACGAGTTTCCGTTCGAGCTCAACGCGGTGACGCGCGAGTATTACCGCCGCCTGGCGCAGATCGAGTCCCCGCAGCGGGCCGCGGATATGCGCGCCATCCTGCGTGATCCTCCCGATGAGCAGGCACTCGCACGACTGTCACAGGAGGTAGTCGACCGGTCGATCACGCGCACCACCTGCGTCGCGACGCGCCTCGATGCCGGGCACGCGAACAACGCTCTGCCACAGCGTGCCGAGGCTGTGGTCAACTGCCGGATTCTGCCCGGACACTCGCCCGAGGAAGTCCGTCGGCGCCTGCTGCAGGTGCTGTCGGATCCGGCAATCACTGTGAGCTACCTCGCGAGCGATGGCACGCTGCACGATGCGGCACCCGCCGGACGCGGCTTCCCGCCGCCGCCGCTCCTGCCCGAGATGCTCACTCCGCTCGATCGGCTGGTCGCGGAAACCTGGCCCGGGCTCAAGGTGATTCCCGCCATGTCGGCCGGCGCCTCGGATGCCAAGTACACGAGCACGGCAGGCCTGCCCACCTACACATTCTCGCCCCTCACCGTCGATCCCAACGATGACCGCTCGCACGGTCGCGACGAGCGCATCGGCGTCGCCTCGTTCTACCAGGCCAACGAGTTCTTCTACCGCTACCTGCGGCTGGTAACGGCGCACTGAACGCGCTCCCCGAGGAATCCCGCATGTCCCGCGACACGCCTCGCTTCCCGCTCGCCGCGCTCCTTGCCCCCTTGCTGGCGGGCGCAGTGCTCGCCGCCGACCGCTCCGGTGATGCGGCAGACGCCGCCGCCGATCGTCTGGCGCACGACATCTTCAAGCAGTTGATCGAGATCAACACCACCGACTCGGTGGGAAGCGTCACGGCGGCAGCCGAGGCTGTCGCGCAGCGCTTTCGCGCCGCGGGATTCCCCGCCGCTGATGTCAGCGTGCGCGGACCCAACGAGCGCAAGAAGAACCTGGTGGTGCGCCTGCGCGGCACGGGCCAGCGCCGGCCGGTGCTGCTCATCGGCCATCTCGATGTGGTGGAAGCGCCGCGCGAGGATTGGAGCACCGACCCCTTCAAGCTCACCGAGAAGGACGGCTACTTCTACGGGCGCGGCACGCTCGATATGAAGAGCGGCGATGCCATCATGTCCGCGGCGCTCCTGCGCCTGAAGCAGGAGGGGTACCGGGGAAGTCGCGACATCATCCTCGCTCTCACTGCCGACGAGGAGGATGGCTGCTGCAACGGCGTCGAGTGGCTGGTCCACAACCATCGCGAGCTCATCGATGCGGAGTTCGCGCTGAATCACGATGGTCTCGTCGGCTACTCGATCACCTCCGAGCACGGCGTGCCGCAGGAGTTTGCCTTCAGCGCCACTGAAAAGATGTATGCCGACTACCAGCTCACCGTGACCAACGCCGGCGGCCACAGCTCACTGCCACGGTCCGACAACGCAATCTACCAGCTCGCCGCGGGGCTGCTCCGCATCGGCCGTTATTCCTTCCCGGTCGAGTTGAATGAGGTGACACGCGCCTACTTCGAGCGCATGGCTAAGGCGCGTAGCGGCGAGCTAGCCGCCGACATGCGCGCCATCGCTCGTAACCCCGGCGACGCGCAGGCAGTCGCCCGATTGTCCCTGAAGCCCGACCTGAACGCCCTGATGCGTACCACGTGTGTGGCCACCCGTCTCGAAGGCGGCCACTCCAACAACGCCCTGCCGCAGCGCGCGGCCGGGGTGGTCAACTGCCGCATCCTGCCGGGGCACTCGAAGGAGGAAGTGCGCAAGGAGCTCATCCGCGTGTTGGACGACCCCGCCATCACGGTGCGCTACGTGGCCGATGACGGGGCGATCTCCGACACCGCGCCCGAGCAGCGCGCGCTCTCGCCTTCGCCGCTGCTGCCACAGGTACTCGGGCCACTCGAGAGCACCGTGGCCGCGCTCTGGCCGGGACTCCCGGTCGTGCCCTTCATGAATGCCAGCGCTACTGACGGGATCTTCACGCGCGCCGCGGGTATTCCCACCTACGGCGTCGCCGGTCTCGCGGTCGACCGCGATGACATGCACGCGCACGGACGCGATGAGCGGCTGCGCGTCGCCGCGTTCTACCGCGGCAACGAATTCTTCTACCGCTACCTGAAGGCCCTCACCACCGACTGAGGGGGCGGCGTGCGCCCGCGCGGCCCGGCGCGCCTTGGCGCAAGCCCGCTACGAAGTGCGCCGCGAAATGGCGATGGCGGCGATCAGCACGATGGCGATATTGAGGATCCACCAGAAGAGCTGCTTGCGGCCGCTGCTGATCACCGCCCCGCCACCGGGAGTGGCTGGACCGGAGACGGCAGCGGATGCGGCGAGGCGGCCGCTCAGCACCTCATGGATGCCATCGTGACCGACGGTGACATCGATCGTCTTGCCGGCATCCTGCGCCCCCGCGGGTCGCGCCACGAACCAGCTGCCATCGGTGCGTGCCGTCGCGGGCGCGGCCTTGCCATCGATCGTCACCGCGACATCGCTCACTACGACGGGGGTCTCTCCGGTGGCGCGCCGCACGCGCAGCAGCAGGCCGCCCGCGGTGGGCGCCGCGTCGACGGCGAGGAGGGCGGAATGCGCGAGTGGGGCGGGCTGCGGCGACGCAGGCTGGGCATGCGCCGCACCGGCGGCACAGACGGACAGCATGATGGCGAGCAAGGCGCGCGTGATCGACACGCACGCCATGTTAGCAGGACAATGCAGCCATGGACCGCGTCGTCGAGCCGACCCTCACTATGGTACCGCGCTATCAAAGCGGCTTCGGCAATCACTTCGCCACCGAGGCGTTGAGTGGTACGTTGCCGCAGGGGCGCAATGCTCCGCAGCGACCGGCCTACGGGCTGTACGCCGAGCAGTTTTCCGGCACCGCCTTCACCGCGCCGCGACACGCCAACCGCCGCAGCTGGCTCTACCGGATCCGACCGGCCGCCGTGCACGGGAGTTTTCAGCGCATCGACGACGGCCACATCACGAGCAATTTCGCGGAAGTCGACCCGTCGCCGAACCAGTTGCGCTGGTCGCCGCCGCCACTGCCGCGTGAGCCGACCGACTTCCTCGCCGGGCTCGCGACGCTCGCCGGTAACGGCTCGCCGGACGTGTGCACCGGCTGCGGCATTTACTGGTACGTGGCCAACCGCTCCATGGAGCGGCGCTTCTTCTACGACGCTGATGGCGAGCTGCTGATCGTGCCCCAGCAGGGGGGATTGCGGCTCGCCACCGAGCTCGGGGTGATCGAGGTCCAACCCCTCGAGATCGCAGTCATCCCGCGCGGCCTGCGCTTCCGTGTCGAGCTGCTCGAGGGTGCGGCGCGCGGCTACGTTTGCGAGAACTTCGGCGCGCCGCTACGCCTGCCGGATCTCGGTCCGATCGGTGCGAACGGACTCGCCAACCCGCGGGATTTCCAGACACCGGTTGCCTGGTACGAGGACCGTGCCGGCGACTTCGAGCTCGTGGCGAAATTTGCGGGCCACCTGTGGTCGGCGCGCATCGATCACTCCCCGCTAGATGTCGTCGGCTGGCACGGTAACAACGTCCCGTATCGCTACGATCTGCGGCGCTTCAACACCATCGGCTCGATCAGCTTCGACCACCCCGATCCCTCGATCTTTCTCGTGCTGCAGTCGCAGAGCGATACCGCCGGTGTCGACGCGCTCGATTTCGTCATCTTTCCCCCGCGCTGGCTGGTGATGCAGGACACCTTTCGCCCGCCCTGGTTTCACCGCAACGTAGCGAGCGAATTCATGGGCCTGATCGAGGGCGTTTACGACGCCAAGGCCGAGGGTTTTTCGCCCGGTGGCGCCTCGCTCCACAACTGCATGAGCGGTCACGGCCCGGATGCCGCGACCTGGGAGAAGGCGACCCGAGCCGATACCTCGAAGCCGGCAGTGCTCGAGGGCACCATGGCCTTCATGTTCGAGACGCGCGCGGTGATCTGCCCGACGCGCTACGCGCTCGAGACCCCGCTGCTCCAGCGCGACTATGCCGGTGTGTGGCAGGAGCTGCGCCGACACTTCGCGCCAGACTCCGCCGCCGCCCCGGCAGGCGCCGCGGCAGGCGTGGCCACCGCACCCGGTGCGCGCTCCTCCGGGCGGGCGCGAGCGCGCAAGCGGTCGCGCCGGTGAGCACGCTCAACGCCACGCACGACCCGGCCCTCACGAGCTGGGTGGCGAGCGCCAACGCACCTGGAGCGGACTTCCCGCTGCAGAATCTGCCGTTCGCCGCCTTCCGGCGCTCCGGGAGCGGCGAGAGCTTTCGCGGCGGCGTCGCGATCGGCGATGCGGTGCTCGATCTCGGCGCACTGCAGGCGCTCGGGGTGTTGCCGGACAGCGCCGCGCAGGCGCTCGCGCTGTGTAATCGACCGACACTGAATGCGTTCATGGCCGAAGGTCCGGAGGCGAGCGCGGCGCTACGCGCAGCACTGTCTGCGGCGCTGCGGAGCGGCTCGCCGCTCGAAGCACGGTTGCGGCCGCTGCTCATCCCGCAGGCCACCGCCGAGTACCGTGTCGCGGCGCAGGTCGGTGACTTCACCGACTTCTACGCTTCGATCCATCACGCGACGGCCGTCGGCCGGCTGTTCCGTCCCGACAATCCGCTCTTGCCGAACTACAAGTGGGTACCGATTGCCTATCATGGGCGCGCTTCTTCGGTGCTCATCTCCGGACAGGGCTTTGCGCGCCCATGCGGACAGGTTCTGCCGCAGGGCGCGGCACAGCCGCAGCTCTCCGCCACCCGCCGCCTCGACTACGAGCTCGAGCTCGGCGTGTTCGTCGGCCGCGGCAGCCGCCTCGGCAACCGCGTGCCGCTCGCGGAGGCGGAGAGCCACGTGTTCGGCCTCTGTTTGCTGAACGACTGGTCGGCGCGCGACGTGCAGGCATGGGAATACCAGCCGCTCGGCCCCTTCCTCGCCAAGAATTTCGCCACCACCGTGTCGCCCTGGGTGGTGACGCTGGAGGCGCTCGCGCCGTTTCGCGTGCCGTGGCTACGTCCCGCGGGCGAGCCGCCGCCGCTCGGATACCTCGACGATGCCGCACTGCGCCAGGCCGGAGCGATCGACATACAGCTCGAAGCGTGGCTCGACACCGCGCGCATGCGCGCGAGCGGCCTACCGCCGCAGCGCCTGTCGCACAGCAGTTTCCGTGACTCCTGGTGGACGGTGGCGCAGATGCTCGCGCACCACACCGTCAACGGCTGCAACCTCGAGCCCGGTGATCTGATCGGCAGCGGTACGCAGTCCGGCCCGCTGCCGCCTCAAGCCGGCTCGCTGCTCGAGCTCACCGCGGGCGGCCGGCAGCCCGTCACGCTCGCTGGGGGCGAGACGCGCACCTTCCTCGAGGACGGCGACCGTGTGATGTTGCGTGGCTGGTGCGAGCGGGAAGGCTACGCGCGCATCGGGTTCGGTGAGGCTGCAGCCACCGTGCTGCCGGCCCTGTGAAGGTCTACCGCTACTACGACTTCCTGCTCGGCGCCTACGTGTGCGTCGTGCTGTGTGCCAATCTGATCGGCGCCGCCAAGGTGGCGACCGTGCACGTGCCGCTGTGGGGGCCGGTCACTTTCATGGCCGGGGTGCTGTTCTTTCCGATCTCCTACTTCTTCGGCGACATCCTCACCGAGGTGTACGGCTACGCACGCGACCGGCGCGTGGTGTGGAGCGGCTTCGCCGCACTCGCCTTCGCCGCGCTCATGTCGGTGGTGATCGTGCGGCTGCCGCCGGCGGATTTCTGGCGACCGCAACAGCCGGCGGTCGAGGCGATGTTCGGCAACACCCCGCGTATCGCCTTCGGCTCCATGGTGGCATTCTGGTGCGGCTCGTTCGTCAACAGTTACGTGCTGGCGAAGATGAAACTCCTCACGAGCGGCCGTTGGCTGTGGACGCGCACCATCGGCTCGACGCTGTGCGGGGAGCTGGTCGATTCCGCGCTGTTCTACACCATCGCTTTCGCCGGCCTGTGGCCGACCTCGGATCTCATCAACGTGACCGTGACACAGTACGTGCTGAAATCCGGCTGGGAGGTGGTCGCGACGCCCGCGACCTACTGGATCGTTGGCGCGCTCAAACGCGCCGAGCACGAGGATTACTACGACCGCAACACCGATTTCACGCCCTTCTCGTTACGTGCCTGAGGGCGTGCTGGAGGCATGGACGCCACGGCGGCCCGGCGCAAAAAGGCGGGAGCGCGTTACTCAGCGCTCCCGCCCGCGGCCCGAGGACCAACGCTCCGCAAGAATCACGCGTCTTGCCGGGGGGGTTGCCATGCACGACGAGCGTGATTTTGCCGGTTGGTCTTACTGGCCGATCTGCTTGCTCACCTGGTTTTCCTGCTGGTTGAGCGACTTCTGCTCGGCCTTGGTGATGTGGCCGTGGTTGGTGCTTGCCATGGTGCGCTCTTCCTGGCGGATGGCGTGATCCTCGGCATGCAGCTTCTGCGCCTGTGCCTTGGTGATCTCGCCTTCCTTGCGCTCCGTCTTGATCCGGTTGTTCTGGTTGGCGAGGCGCTTGTTGACTTCGGTGCGCCGCGGATGGTCCTTCTGCCACTGGGTCTCGTCGGCGAACGCGCTGGTGGCGAGGCCCGCGAGCGCCATGGTGGCCACCGTCGCGGTTACAACAGTGCGAATAGACTTGAACATGGTCTCTCCTCCTGAAAGGCTGTATTCGAGTGGTCGCTATTGAGCCGGAACACCCGGCTGCTGGGCGTTAACAACGTCGCAGGGTTAGCCGCTGCTGACTTTTGTGACGGAAAGTTAACGCGGGCTGCGGATGTGAGGTCGATCACACTGGCCGCGCGTGGCACGGCGCGGCAGAGCGACGCGCGTCTTCAGGTGTCGCGGCAGATAGTTAGGTGTTTGCCTAACTGTCGGCGCGTTGTCGATCGAGCGCACATCTTCCTCGCCGCGCCACCGGCCCGCGGGAGCGTTCCCCGGGAGCCACATGACGAACGCTTCATGTAGCTTGAAAGGCGCTCGCGGAGCCCCATGCCACCGGCGGGCGCTACCGTTATGAGGGTCGTCAACGCTCGCCGGAGTGATTGCGTTTTAATGAGTGCGAGCTTGAACGGCAATGCGGGCCGGGAGTCTAATCGACACGGGCGCCAGCACCCTCAAAGTCGCTCGCAGGCTGAAAAAAGGGGTGATGAGTTGTGACCAAAGCGACCGCGCGATATGTAATGCGAACCGTCGGCGCCCTGTTGCTGGGCGCGGCGATAGCGACTGCGCCGGCTGTGACTTGGGCGCAGCATTCTGGAGGTGGCGGAGGCGGTGGAGGCGGCGGGGGCGGTGGGGGCGGTGGCGGACACGCCTCTGGCGGAGGCCATTTCGGAGGCGGTGGCCACGCCTTCGGCGGTGGCGGCCCGCACTTTTCGGGTTACTCCGGCGGCTTCGGTGGGCAGTACTCTGGCGCCCACACGTTCGCCGCGCCTCACTACGGCGTGACCGGGCATTACGGCGGACGGTATTTCGCACCGACCGGCCATGGTTTCACTTATAGCAGTGCTTCCGGCGCTCATTACGTGGCGCGCTCGGGGTACGTCGCGCGGCCGGGAGCCGTTGCACCCCACCCGCCTATGCCTGGAGCGCACCCTCCCGGAGCCCCTGGCGCCCCAGCGTACTGGCACGGCGGCCACCCTTGGGTGGGCGGCTACTGGCACGGGGCCTACTGGCCCCACTGCTGGTATTACCCGGGCTGGGCCTGGTACCTCCCGGTCCTGCCCCTCGGGTACGCGACCTTCTGGTGGGGAGGCGTGCCGTACTACTACTGGAACAGCCTCTACTACACCTGGAGTCCCGCGGATAACGGCTATGTGGTGACCGACCCACCGCCCGCGGACACGGGCGGGGGTAGCGCCGATGCGGGTGGGGCCTACGAGCAGGCGCCCCAGGCGAACTACGGCGGCGGCAGTGCGGGCGACGTGTACGTGTATCCGCGCAATGGCCAGACTCCGGAGCAGACCCAGAACGACCGCTACGAGTGCCATGGCTGGGCGGTGAGCCAGTCGGGATTCGATCCCACGCGCCCCGAGCAGTCCGGCGGCAATCCCGCGAACTATCGGAATGCGATGGTCGCCTGTCTCGACGCCCGTGGTTATTCGGCGCGTTGAGGCGCGCTGAAGGTTCCGGTGAGCCAGGCCGCGGCATGAACGCCGCGGCCTTTTTCATCTGCGGACTCCGGAGCCCTCAGTAGCCAACCTGCGTTTCCGCAGCGGGGAAAGTTCCGTCCGGATTCTGCAGCAGTACGCCCGCGGCCGGTCCGTCCGCAACGGCAATGTCCTTACGTCCGTCATTGTTGAGGTCGCTGATCACGACCGAGAGGGGTTGCCCCAGCCCAGTGTGAATGGTCGCAGTGCCGAATTTTCCCGGGGTGGTGTCGTCGTGCAGCAGCACCGCGATACTCCCGGTGCTGGCGGGGAGGAGGTTTGCGACGGCGAGGTCCATCTTGCCGGAGCCGGTCAGATCGCCAACGGCCACATCGATCGATTGGCCGGGCGTCGGGTAGGTGAATGGGTCTGCGAAGGTGCCATCGGCTTTCTGCAACAGCACGGAGACGCCCGCAGTTCCCTTGCCATCGGCGCCGGGTCCGAGGTTCGCCACGACGATGTCAAGCAGGCCAGTGCCGAGATCTGCGATCTTCACCGACTGCGGCTGCGGCCCGGCGGGGTAGACCTTCGGCGTACCGAACTGGCCACCGTTGTTCGGGAAGATGTACACCGCCCCATTGTTGCCGGAGGAGTCAAACGTTGCTGCCACGATCGACGGTAGGCCGCCCTTTCCCGTGAGGTCTGCCACCGCCACCGAAGTCGTGGTGAGTCCGGTCGACAGATTCATCGGAGTCCCGAATTTTCCGGTTCCATCCCCCAGCAGCACGATGACGTTGCCGCTCGCACTCATGTCGGCGAGCACCAGATCGGGCTTGCCATCCCCGTTGACATCCGTGATGACCACCTGGTTCGGCTGGCCGCCGGTCGGCACGTCCACTGCGGCGTTGAAGGTGCTACCCGTCGTCGACCCGTGCATGAACACCGAGACGCTACCGCTGCCGAAGTTCGCGATCACGATATCGACCGGGCCTTTGCCGCCGGTGAGGTCCGCCGCGGCGATGCTGGAAGGGTTGGTACCCGTCGTCGAGTAGTGGATGCCGGTCTGGAAGGTACCGGGCGGGTTGTTCACGATCACATTCGCGTACCCGGGGTTCAGCGCCGCGCCCTCGTCGGCAGTGGTCGCGACCAGCAGACCCGGAGCGCCGTTCAGGTCCGCTACCGCGATCGAGTTCGGTATCGGAACAATCGCGGGCAGGTTCGGGTTCGAATCATTGTTACAGCTCGTCAGCGTGCCGAGCGTAATCGCCAATGCGGCGACCGCCAGGTGGCTGCGGGGGGTAAGAGCGCGGACACGGCTGACGAAATAATACTTATTCACGGCGGGTACCTCCGTGCACATCCCTGGTTCTCTGCCAACGCGTACCCGGCGCCCGGGTTTACGGCGCCTCGGCCTCCGGGGGCTATCGTACACAGCGTACACTCCCTTCCGCCGCCGGGGTATATGGAATGACCGGGGTTGAGGGCCATGGGGAACATCGCCAGGACCGTTTTTCTCTTCGACGTGGACAACACCCTCCTGGATAACGATGCCGTCCAGAACGATCTGAGCGCGCACCTCGAGCGGGAGGTGGGCCTTGCGAGCCGGGACCGTTACTGGCAGATTTTCGAGGAGCTGCGTGCCGAGCTCGGTTATGCAGACTACCTCGGCGCGCTGCAGCGCTATCGCCTCGAGCACCAGGACGATACGCAGCTGCTGCGCGTCTCCTTCTTCCTCCTCGACTACCCCTTTGCCAGCCGCCTCTATCCGGGGTCGGTGGCGGCGCTCGCTCGCTGCGGCACCGTGGGGCCGACGGTGATCCTCTCCGATGGCGATGTGGTATTTCAGCCGCTCAAAGTGCAGCGCGCCGGATTATGGCAAGCCGTCGAGCATCGGGTGCTCATCTACCTGCACAAGGAGCGGATGCTCGATGCCGTTGCGCAGAGCTACCCCGCGGAGCACTACGTCATGATCGATGACAAGCTGCGCATCCTGGCGGCGATGAAGGAGGTCTGGCGTGAGCGGCTCACCACCGTCTTCGCTCGCCAGGGCCACTACGCTAACGATCCGCGCGAGCTCGCCGCGTGGCCGCCGGCGGATGTCACGCTCGAACATATCGGTGAGCTGGTGGACTACCCGCTGGCGAGCCTGTCTGGCGCGGCGCGGGGTTGAGCGTTTAGGCTAGGATCACCCGCGGCGGAGCGCCCTGGCAGAGAGGACGGAGGCGGAGCAGGAGATGTCGTCGGACCGTCCGTGGCTCGATCAGCTGCACGAGTGCAGCACGGCGCTGCAGGGTGTACTCGGCGCGCTGCTCGAAGCCGAACGGCAGTTCCAACCGCCGGCGTCACCTCTGGAGCGGTTGCAGCAGATCACCACGAGCCCCGAGTGGGCGTGGTTGCAGCCGCTCTACCGCCTCATCGCCGACCTCGACCACGCGCTCGCTTATGCCAAGGACCTGCCCGCGAGCGAAGCCGCGGCAATCGGCGCGCACGCGCGCGAGCTCTTGACCGGTGGTGGCGGCGCCGGCGAGCAGGCCTTTCTGGAACACTATCGCGCGCTCCTGCAGAGCGACCCGGCGGTCGCGATCGCTCACGCCGCAGCGCTGCGTGCGCTGCAGGCGCTGCCGCCCGAGCCGGCCAATCAGTCCGAGAAGCTGCACGCCCGTCACCAGTGGAACGAGCGCCGGCGGTTCCTGCGCATGGGCCAGAGGGGCCGCGGCGCCTCCTGAGTCAGTAACGGAGGGAGTAGGGCATCTCCAGCGACTTGCGCGAGCGAATCTGCAGCTCACGGCGGGGGTAGTCGATGATCAGCACGTCGAATGATCCGAGCAGATCCATGCCGAGAGTGAGCGTCGGCTCATTGGTGAGCCTCCAGTGCTGGAAGAGATACATGTCCCCGAAGGTGATGTGCGCACCTTTCACCTGCAGGTTGCCGAAGTCAATATCAGGAGCCTCCAGGTTGTCACCCTTCTGCACATCCAGGGTGACGCCGATGATCTCTTCGCGCTTCGCGTTCTTGGGCGGATGGCGCATGAGGGCATCGCGCAGCGCCAGGTTGCCGACCGTTGACTGCGCGCCCGTATCGACGATCGCCTTGGCGCGGACCGTGCCGACCTTTACGTTGGCAACCAGGAGTCCGTTCGCCGTCTGCTTCAGCGGCACCACCATGAAGTCGTGCCGGGCGCGCTCGCCGTGCGACAGGCTGATCTCGAGGCGATCATGACCGAAGTCGGCGTAGATGCGCTTGTTTTCGAGACCTTGGATACCCAGCACCCCTTGCGCACCGCCGAACACGTCCGTGAGCACCGGCAGGTCCGACGGCCCGATGAGCAGGTCGCCAACCTCGAGGCTGTTCACGTGCAGTGTCGGCACGACCGCGGATCCGGTGAATCCGGTGACGAGGATGTTCGCGGTCGCTGGCGCACCGCCCAGGCTCTGCGCCGCTCGCGTGGTGATCGCCGAGCGGTTGGCGCCCGTGTCGAGCACCATGCGATAGGGTCCCTTACCGTCGATGAGCACCGGTGCCCAGATGCGCCCGATCCGGTCGCGCCGTGTAGGGGAGACGTAGCGCGGCTCCGTCGTCTGTACGATCACTTCCTCGAGCTGCTCCGCGGGACTCGGCAGCGCCTGTGTGGGGGTCGCCGTGCCCGGTGCGGCCCCCGGTGCCTCGGCAGGTGCGCCTGCGGCGGGTACGGCGCTGGTGAGTGCGCCCGGGACGGGTGTCGGTGTGGGTGTGGGTTCCTGAGCAACGGCGGACGCGCAAAGGACTGTCAGGACCAACCCCTGCAGGCAGCGGCAGACCGGCGCGTCGGCAGTCACATATGACAGTAGAGCATGCCGCCGCGGGGGTCTCCAGTTACTTCGTCGCAGTTCTCCCGCCGCCGGGCCCGTCGGCACGGGGTGCCTCTCTCCGCGGTGCCCTGCGTTCATGGTGGCGGGCTCAAAGTTGCTGAGCTCATTCAAGTCAGCGACGAATTTGACCCCGCCAATTCGACAAAAGTTCGCCCCACCTCGGGCGCGAACGGTACACCGCCGGTGGGAGGCGGCCGGGCACCGCGCGCCGGGTTGATGGTAACTTACGTCTGCCAAATCAATGCGATCCGGAGTACCCGCTGCATGAATCGAGCCGTTCCCGTGAGTGAGGCGCCGCCGCCCGCGGCATCGCCCGCACTCCTCACGCACCTGCAGCGGCTCGAGGCCGAAAGCATCCACATCATGCGTGAGGTGGTGGCGGAGTGTGACCACCCGGTCATGCTGTACTCGATTGGCAAGGACAGCTCGGTGATGTTGCACCTGGCGGTGAAGGCGTTCTACCCGGCTGCGCCCCCCTTTCCGCTGCTGCACGTGGACACCACCTGGAAATTCCGGGCCATGTACGAGTTCCGTGATGCCACCGCCCGCCGGCTCGGAATGCAGCTCCTGGTGCACGTCAACCAGGAAGGGCTGCGGCTCGGCATCGGGCCCTTCACGCACGGGTCCCAGGTGCATACGGATGTCATGAAGACCCAGGCGCTCAGGCAGGCGCTCGACCAGTACGGCTTCGACGCGGCCTTCGGCGGTGCGCGACGCGACGAGGAGAAAAGCCGCGCCAAGGAGCGTGTTTTCTCGTTCCGCACCGCGCAGCACCGCTGGGACCCCAAGCAGCAGCGCCCGGAGCTGTGGACGCTCTACAACGCGCGCAAGCGGCCGGGCGAGAGCCTGCGCGTGTTCCCGCTCTCGAACTGGACCGAGCTCGATGTCTGGCAGTACATCTGGCTCGAGCAGATCCCGATCGTGCCGCTGTACTTTGCCGCCGAGCGCCCGGTGGTCGAGCGCGACGGGGCGCTGATCATGGTGGACGACGAGCGCATGCCGCTGCGAGCGGACGAGCGTCCGCTGATGAAGAAAGTGCGCTTCCGCACACTCGGGTGTTACCCGCTCACCGGCGCCATCGAGAGCGACGCCGACACACTCCCTGCCATCATCCAGGAGATGCTGCTGACGCGCACTTCCGAGCGCCAGGGACGCGTCATCGACCATGACGCGGCGGCCTCCATGGAGCGCAAGAAACAGGAGGGGTACTTCTGATGGCCCACCAGTCGGAGCTCATCGCGACCGATATCGGCGCCTACCTGCATGCCCAGGAGCACAAGA
>Ga0306920_100005101_pt1 | contig 16916 bp, 10 predicted proteins | sample flu12Cox44000170_FD_204666 | JGI IMG/M metagenome (GOLD analysis project Ga0306920, IMG submission 204666) | Lab enrichment of tropical soil microbial communities from Luquillo Experimental Forest, Puerto Rico - flux4day.12C.oxic.44.000.170 (v2)... | ecosystem: Environmental > Terrestrial >... | reverse complement strand
GCCGTCCTGGCGCGAGGATGAGTGCTTGCACGACCTCAATGATCTTCTGTTCTTCGCGGCGGTCGTTGAGCACAGCGGATTCTCGGCTGCCGCGCGGTCTCTGAAACTTCCGAAATCAAGCGTCAGCCGTCATGTCGGTCGGTTGGAGGATCGGCTTGGCGTGCGCCTGCTGGAGCGGTCCACCCGTAACGTGCGGCTCACCGAGATAGGCAGTTCCTATTACGCCCGGTGCAAGGCGATCCTCTCGGAACTTGAGACAGCCGAACAGGACCTCGCGTTATTGCGATCTGATCCGATCGGCACAATCCGGGTCAGTTGCCCCACCGGCCTTGCCCAATACGCGCTTGCGCGGATCGTGCCCGGCTTCCTGGCAGACTACCCTTTGGTCCGGGTGCAGATCATCGCCACCAATCGCGCGGTCGATCTCATCGAAGAAAAAGTGGATGTCGCTATACGCGCTCGCACACGGCTGAATGACGAGACCTTGACGATGCGCCGCCTGGGGAGCAGCACCCTCGTCTTCGTCGCGAGTCCCGACTTCGTTGATCGGCACCCCGTCTTGGTTCATCCATCTGATATTACAGGTCTTCCATTTCTCAGCTTTCAGGAAGATACGGCCCGGCCAGGTTGGACTCTGATAGGCCCCGATGAAGCTGCCGCGGTTGTTGCATTCGACCCGATCCTTTGGACGCGAATTCAGCATTCTCGTGGAAGCTGCTTGCGCTGGAACGGGGATTTCTCTCTTACCGACTGAAGTTGCCGTGCGACCGATCAGAGAAGGACGCTTGGTTCGGATACTCCCCGGCTGGTGCTCTGAGGAAGTTACCCTTCATCTCGTATTCACGACCCGCCGAGGATTAGCTCCGGCGGTCAGGGTCTTCATCGACTATCTCGCCGACCACTTTGTTTTTCGCGATCTCGGCCAGAGGCCGGCACAATTACTCGCATAGCTCAACCCGCCGCGGCTCGCGCGAATAAGCTGCCTTGGGCGAGGGGTGGCGCCTTCTCGCGTAAATCAAGGACCGCCGGCGGTGGCGCGCGATCTGCTGGCGCCGATCTATGCTTTCGTGATCGTCAACCCGACGGAGATGGCCGAGAAGCGACGGCTCGGGACCAGCCGCTCGGGCCGGGATTGCACGTCAAGCTGCCCCTCGTCGAGGAGATCGACAAGCTCCAGACTTCGCTCGAGACCTACAAGCTCGACCGGCTCACGGTGAACACCGTCGACAATCAGCCGATCACCGTCGCGGTGGGCCTGACCTACCGCATACCGGCCGGCGCAGTCCTCAAGCTCCTCTATGAGGTCGGGCGGGCCGGCAACGTCGATATCGCCGACAACTTCCAGCGGATCATCGCCGATCGCACGGCAAGGATCTTCGCCCAACAGAATACGACGACGATCAGCGAGAACCGGGAACGCCTGTCGACGGCGCTGAAGGCTCTTCTGTCAACCGATCTGGGACGGCTTTATGGGATCGAGGTCGTCGATTTCCAGATTGCCGGGATCACCTATTCCGACAGCTTCCAGGCCTCGGTCGAGGCGGCGGTCAAGGCGAAGAACGAAGCGGTTGCCGCGGAGAACACGGTCAACCGCATCCGCTGTGAGGCGCAACAGGCGGTGGCGCGAGCGAATGGCGAGGTCGAAGCAAAACTCAGGATCGCCGATGCCGACCGCCAGGCCGCGATCCTCAACGCCCAGGGCAACGCCGAAGCGATCCGTCTCGAAGGCGAGTCCCGGGCTAACGTGCTGCGGCTAAACGCCGAGGTGCTGCGCACCAATGCTCTGGTCGTCGAGCTCGTCAAGGCCGACCGCTGGAACGGCACCCTGCCCCAGACCTTGCTCGACGGGACGGGGATCACACCGCTTCTCGGGCTCCCGCGGCCGGACAACGCAGGTGCCGCCAAATGAGGAAGCCGGCGCTGAATAGCCGTTCTGCGCCGACGCATATCGGGAGGGGACGGGCTTCATGCACGAGCTGCGCAATGACGGGCTCGATTTGTGAAGCCCGCAACCGCGGACCATCTGGATAACCTGCTCACTGCAGCGCGGGCTGCGCCCGAAGCCATTCGACGGCGAAGGCATCGTCAACCGCTTGCGCATGCTCGTCGACTGGGGCGTGCCGATGGTCGGGCTACTGGATCTGCGCCCGGCCGAGAAGTTCGGCGTTAAGACCCCGGATACGGGTGCCCGCGGCACCGCCTCGCGGCCCTAAACCGCAGCCGCGAACGCCCGTATGGTCTCGTCGCTGTCGCGGCCGGTAACCTGCTTTCCGGTTGCCTGCTCGATGAGGTTCAGCAGGCGCCCAGCGCGGTCGCGTAGAAAACCATCGAAATCGACAAGAAACATCACAGCGCCGATCGGTAACCGAGGGAGATGCTGGCTATAAGCGAACGAATGTGAGGATCGTCCCAGACCCAGCCCGCCAAGCTCAAACTTTGCCGGGCGATGCGCCATGGGCGGGCTGGACGAGGTACAGTTGGCCGAGCGGCTCGACTGGCTCGCGAAAAAAGATTGCCCATATCTTCGACGGCTACACGTCGTTCGGTTAGAACAGCTCGAAACCGCGCTCGCTGCACTGGGCCGCCGCATCGTTGTGACCTCGGAGTCAGCATAGCAACCAGCCCTCAGCGAGCGATACCAGCAGCGCGAGGACGATCGAATTCAGAAACCCGACGGTTCCCGGCAAGCACGATCACCGGGCCGCGCGCCGCGATGTTTTCTGAAAGACCTGCTCTCGCAAAAGATCGTTCCTGCCCCCCATTACGATCATCGACGAACCTCACGGCCAGCATAGGCTACGCTCGAAACCATTTGCCGCGTGATGGTCTGATGATCGACAAGGGCATGCTGACGACCTGGCTGCTCGATCTGTGATCGGCTCACCAACTCGCCTCAAGAGGACGGGCCGAGGGCCCGCCCGGCATCGCCTCGCCGCCCTCCCCGACCGCTACTCGAAGGTACTCTCAGGCCAGACGGGCGCGAGCCTCAGGTTTAGATCCGATCGCCATATTGCGGCGGAGCCCCTGCCCCGGTCACCTCGACGTTCTCGTCTCAGAAGATTTCTTGCAACTGCCTGTGGCGCCGCGGTCAGGAAGCACCAGGAATTTACTCGTATCCAACGGGGGCGTCGACCGGGGACCTTGGCAGCGCCCTCTCGGTAATCACTCGGGAAGACCGAAGACCGTTAGGACTCCGCCAAGCTGGGTGTAATTGGCCAAAGCCTTATAAGCCCCGACCGCGCCGAGGCCGGCGATGTCCTCGGTCAGACCAGCGGCCATGCCGATGCCGGCCCAGCCGCCGACCCCCGACAGCACCGCGATATACTGCTTGCCGCGATGGCTGAAGGTGTTGACGTTGCCGATGATCGCGGACGGCGTCTTGAACCTGTAGAGCTCCTTGCCGGTCTGCATGTCGACCACCTTCAGGTAGCCCTCGAGCGTGCCGTAGGAGACGATTTCCCCGGCGGTCGCCAAGGCGCCCGACCACACCGAGAACGGCTCCGGATTAGACCACAGGATCTGGCCGTTGCCGGCATCCCAGGCGATGAAGTTGCCCAGATTGTTGTCTCCCGGAGGTGGGAACATGGACAGATGGGCTCCGACGTAGGGTTGGCCGGCGGTGTACGACACTTTGAAGGGCTCGGAATCCATGCAGACGTGGTTCGTCGGCACATAGAATATTCCGGTCTTCGGCGAGAACGCTGCCGGCTGCTGGTCCTTCGAGCCAAGGGCCGCCGGGCAGATCTGCTTGTAGTTGACGTCTTCGCCCTTGGAGCCCGGGGCAAATTGCGCGACGACTTCCGGCCGCCCGGTCTGCATGTCGATCTTGGTCGCCCAATTGACCTTCGGATCGTACTTCTCGGCCACCAGCAGCGCTCCGGTTTCGCGATTGAGCGTGTAGCCGAACCCGTTGCGGTCGAAATGGACGAGCGCCTTGGTCGGCTGGCCCTTAACGTTGATGTCGGCGAGGATCATCTCGTTGACGCCGTCGTAATCCCACTGGTCGTGCGGCGTCATCTGATAGACCCACTTGGCCACACCGGTATCGGGATTGCGGGCGAAGATCGTCATTGACCATTTGTTGTCACCGGGCCGCTGCACCGGGTTCCAGGTGCTCGGGTTGCCCGAGCCATAGTAGATCAAGTTCAGTTGCGGGTCGTAGGAGTACCAGCCGAAAGTGGTGCCGCCACCGATCTTCCATTGGTCGCCCTGCCAGCTTTTGATTGACGAGTCTTTGCCTACCGGCCTACCCAGCTCCGTCGTATTGGCATCGAATAGGATCTCGTCGTCTGGGCCCACCGAATAAGCCCGCCACGCCTTCGATCCGTCGTTGATATTATAGGCCGTGACGTGCCCTTGGACGCCGAACTCCCCGCCGCTAATGCCTACCAGCACCCTGTCCTTGACAACTAATGGAGCACCGGTGGCTGTTTCGCCCCTCTTTGGGTCGCCGTTTTTGACGCTCCACACCACCTTGCCGGTCTTCCCGTCGAGTGCTACGAGGGTAGTGTCGGCCTGATTGAGGAAGATCTTGCCGTCAGCATAGGCGACTCCTCGGTTGACCGTGTCACAGCACATCACCGGGATGACTGTCGGATCCTGCTTCGGCTCATACTTCCACAGAATTCGCCCGTTGTTGTTGAGGTCGAGGGCGAAGACATTGTTCGGGAACGGCGTATGTATGTACATAATGTCCCCGATCACGAGCGGGCCGCCCTCATGGCCGCGCAACACGCCGGTGGAGAATGTCCACAGAGGGCGCAGGGTCTTGACGTTCTCCTTATTGATTTGGCTAAGCTCGCTGTAACGCCAATTCGCATAGTTACCGGCTGGCATGACCCAGTTCACCTCGGTGCCCAGCGCCGATCTTTCGCGCAGCCGATCAATCAGCGCCACCGCCTCGGGATCACCAGACGCCGCCAGATCAGCAACCTCGCGTAGGCCCTCAAGACGCCACTCCTCCGAAGGAGAGGTCGCGAGCCAAGCCGCTTGGGGGAGGCGAGACAACCCTCTTTCGGCAACGCTGAGTTCGGATGGTATCTTGTCTTCTGAAACCGCGGTGAGCGTATACTCGAGCACTGAGCCGGTCGGTTCGTCTGTCACGCGGATTAGTCGCCGATCGCCGCCTTGGGCAAGGGCCGGGTCCACTGCAGCAAGTCGTTCGGGTGTCCACTGGGAGCCGAGAACCTGGTCCGGAGCCAAAGGGTTGAGGACACGAACAGTAAACGGGCCGGAACCACCGGCCCAGGTGACTGATAAGGACTTCGCTCCTTGCCCGACACAGAAAGGCCCACCGCCAAAGAGCGGGTCAGGTAGCACCGGGTTCGCCTGCGCGAATGAATGCGCATATGGCTTCCTTGGAAGTAGTTCCTTCCACAAGTGATCCCATAAATCGGGAAGCGAACGCAATATACTCGGTGGTACATCCGCCGGTGGAGGGATGTCGACCTCTACCGGGTTTTTAAAATAAACATCCCTAGTGTTGACTCGGTCTCCAAAAAGAAACACGGTACCTTTAGTCGATGTATTGGTAGAAAAGACCTTATCGTGATAGTAGAGATCGTGATGGTAACCCTTTAATACGTCATTCTCTTTCTCGGGCGATGGCCCTCTGATCTCAAATGCTTTACGATCCCCTTCCTTAAAATACAAGTATCCCGCTAAAACCGGCTGAGCACTTGCGACAGGAGGCATTCCCAGGGTAAAAGCAATGAAGGCGGCTACTATGATGTGGGTGGACGTTAAGTGATGTTGCAGCCACCGACAAAGCGGCGCTAGCTTCCCTGATATCCACCGATAAAGCCGCGCTAGGACCCCTGATACCCACCGACAGGGTGGCGTTAGGACCGCTGATATCAACCATGCGGCGCAGCTGTGCAGCCAGTGGATCAAGTTGGCGCTGATTTCTGTGAGCGCTTCCAGGAAGACCGCGACTACGGGTACAAGTGTGGCCACGCCGATGCCGAAGCGAAGTATCAGCATTGCGCCCAATGTGACTGTCAACGCGGCGACCGCAACGGTGGCGACGGCCATGACCACAGTGAGCAGCATGACATCGAGGACGAATGCAAGGAAGGAGGTTTCGGGCTGAAGGGAGGTGTCGGGCTGACCGGCGCGAGCGAACAGCTTGGCGCGGGCTAACCAGTACACCGAGCCTATGCTCGCAACGACAAGGATCAGGGCGATCTCCAGCGCAGCGCGAAACAGGTGCGCGACACCGTGCGATGTTCCCGCGTAAAGCATCCCGGTAGTGGCATTGGCTTGCACCAGTGCGCCTGGCATGAGACCAAGGGGTGTCCTGAACTGGTCTTTAATCGCACCATGATCTTGACCAATGATAACAATGCTATTGCGTAGCATAGACGTATCGGCTAAATCATTTGCCGCAATACTGCGGAACCACGACCGTGGTAGCTCCTTCGGTGACGCGGCTTTCGGTGGAAGCAGAAAAATTATGTTTTCTTCCCCAGCTTCTTTTTCTCCTGGGCAATCGAGCTGTACTGGATCAGATTTTCCCAGCTCTTCAAAGACAGCGTGCGCAAGCGAGGGCAGCGGAACGGATTTCCTGTCTACTTCCACACATGCAGCCGCAGGGATGGCCCGCACAATCGTGTCAGTGCCTTCCGACACCTGAGAGGACGCGAAACGCACGCCTTTTGGCAAGGGATTCGGGTAAGCAGGACCCGCCAGGACAACCGGCGTAATTTGATCAGTAAAACCCTCGCGCCTGTCAATAAGCGGCGCGGCGAGGATCAGCGCGGCCTTCCCCATAGATAAAGCCTTAATGACAGCCTTATCGGCTGCCAGTGATTCGCTTCCGGCGAAGACTACGTCCAGAACTACAAGCTTGGCACCACTACCACGTACTTTCTCGATCACTCCAGCGATTTGCAAACGAGCGTTCTCGCCTGTGGCGGCACCCCACTGAGCCATCGTCTCTCCGTCTATAGTGACGAAGATGACTGGCGGCTGCTTCGTATGCACGTATTTTGTTGCTAGCTCCCCTGCACGTCTGGCCGCAGCATCTGCCCCCAGGCGATCAAGAACGCGAAGCGGCGATAGTGGCTCTGAAAATAAAAGAAGACATGTGAACAGTAGTCCAAGCAAAACGGCTACAAGCCATCTCTCAAAGATCTCGCGGTATAAAGACTTGACGCAGGTTTCGCCGGGTTGGCCCGTGGCTCCGGTGGCACCAGCCTCACCGGTGGCGCCAGTGGCACCCGTGACTTGTGGCATCTGCCTCCCCCTTGAAATTATCGGGCATAATATCACGCTTTCGGATCCAAGCATCGACCTTGAAAAACGCCGTCCCGGTGGCCAAGCCGGTTGGTGTTGCTCCTACGGCTGAATTGATCCGCTTCGGAATGCGCCCGATCCAGGCGTCGTGGTTGGCAAATCGGCAAATCCAGAGTGAGATCGATGAAACCGCCCGAACTGGAGCCGACCGATCCGTTTCGGTGCGTCTTCACCCCGAGTATCGACGAACAAGTTCCATTGAGAGCTCGGGTGGAGATCTTCACCAGTGAGGCGTCCCTGAGATGCGCGTCGCGTCGGGCTACGGCAAAGCAACGCTGCCATTTTCGGCCAACTTTTCGCGGTTTCCGGACTCGGACTCGATTCCGAGTTCGTCAAGGACAAGGTCCCCTCACAGCCGGTGACTTGCGAGACAGAGGTTAGTCCCGCTGCTCCCGCTGAGTACGCTAGTGTTCCGGTTACCCCGATATAAGGCTCAGCGCGATTTTGCGGAAGCGGTCGAGTGCTACTTCCAGGTTCTCGACGATCTCCGCGGCGATTTCGTCGGGCGGAGGCAACAGGTCGGGATCGTCGAGCGTGTCGTCCTTGAGCCAAAAGATGTCGAGATTGACCTTGTCGCGGGCGACGAGCTCGGTATGCGCAAACCGCCGGAAGCGGTCGGTCTCGGCCCGCTCGTGCCGCCGCTCCGATTTGTAGCAGGCGACGAAATCGTCGAGATCGGCCCGCACCATCGGCCGCTCCTTCAACGTGAAGCGCTGATTGGTGCGCAGATCATAGATCCACAAATCTTTGGTGTTCGGCTCGGCCGAGACCCGTTTCTTGTCGAAAAACAGCACATTCGCTTTGACGCCCTGCTTGTAGAAGATACCCGTCGGCAATCTCACAAGGGTATGCAAGGTCGAAATTGTGCAACAGCCGTCGGCGGATTGTCTCGCCAGCGCCGCCTTCGAACAGCACATTGTCGGGCATTACGACGGCGGCTCTGCCGTTCTCGGCCAGAACGGTCATGATGTGCTGCAGGAAATTGAGCTGCTTGTTCGAAGTCGTAACGAAGAAATCCTGGCGGTCGTAATCCTCCCGCTCGATGTCGATCTCGCCGTCGTCCCGAACGATCCGGTAGCTCTGCTTTTTGCCAAAAGGCGGGTTGGTCAGGACCACGTCGTACGTCTTCCCGCCATCGCCGAGCAACGCGTCGCGCGCCTCGACCGGGCTCTCGCGGCTGGCGATGTCGTGCAGATAAAGATTCATTGCGCAAAGCCGCACGACTTCGGGGACGATGTCGATCCCCGAGAACCGTGAGCGCATCGCCGAATAGACTTCGGCATTGCGCGCCAGCGGCTTCTTGCGCATGTGCTCCCAGGCCGCGAGCAGAAAGCCGCCGGTGCCGCAGGCAGGATCGTGGATCGTCTCCGGCGGCTCGGGGTCGACGACGGTCACCATCGCGTCGATCAGCGCGCGCGGCGTGAAATATTGCCCCGCACCCGATTTGACCTCCTGCGCATTGCGTTCGAGCAGGCCCTCATAAATCGAGCCTTTGACGTCGACGCCGAGCCCGAGCCAGGTTTCGCCGTCAATGAGCCCGACCAGCCGCCGCAGCTTCGCCGGGTCTTGGATCTCGTTCTGCGCCTTGAGAAAAATTGTGCCGATGATGCCGGAATGCCGCGACAGCTTTTCGAGGATCGCCGAATAGCGCCGCGTCAGATCCTCGCCCTGCAGGTCGCGCAACACCGGCCAACGACAATTCTCGGGTATTGCCGAGCCCTCGGCTTTGAGCAAACCGGAGGCCACGAGCCCCGCGCGCTCATCGTCCATTTTGAGGAATAAAAGGTACGAAATCTGTGAGATGTAGGCTTGGTACGGCACGCCCTGATCGCGCAACACATGTGCGTAGTTCCAAACCTTTTGGACGAGCGCGAGTTCGTTCACGGCTTCTGGTCTCCTTCGATATTCTTGGGGACGCAAGCGAGTTCGCGTTCTACGGCCGCGAGGAGTGGGGCGAGGTTCTGTTGCACGGTCTGCCATACAATTTCTTCGGCAACATTGTCGTAGTCGTGCCGATAGACATTGCCCGCCCCCATGACGGCGCGCCACGGCAATTCGGGATGGCGATTGCGCACGCTCTGCGGAAGGCGACGTGCCGCCTCAGAGATGATCTCGAGGCAGCGGGTTAACGCGTAGAACGTCCGGCGATCAGCTTTGAGGGCTTCTATCGAGAGGCCGGCGGCGAACTGTTCGGCGAGATGTATGTTGTCGCGAATGTCGGTCAGCGCGAGCCGAGCGCGGTTAGAAAGCATAAATCGCGTCGCGCTCGATCGCCGGCCTGACGAGCGGCTTCAAACTGCTACGGTTGGCAACATCGACCCGGATCGGGAACAGGTCCGCGAGGTATTGCGTAATCCCGACATATTCGAAAAGCCCGACCGGCGCCTGGGGCTCCAGCTCGATTAAGATATCGACGTCGCTCGTGCGCTTGCCCTTGCCGCGTGCGATGGAACCGAACAACGCAGCGTGCCGAACACCGCGCCGGCGCAGCTCCGCTTGGTGTGCACGCAACATGCCGATGATCTCTTCTCGATCAATGCCGCCGCCCGCCTCGGGCTGATGTCTAAGCTTCCTCATTGTGACTCATTTAGTCGTCACCCGCGGGCTCGACCCGCGGGTCTACTGATTGCTGGGTCAAGCCCGGCAATGACGGGGCGCACGAATCCGCTGCCCCCTGCACTCTCCGACGACGCATTCCGTTATTTGCATGACCTTCTCGCAGGCGGGCGAGAAGCGCGGATGTCGGCTCATCGGCCGGGTCTTGCGGCACCAGCCGACCTTCAAACGCGGTTTTCAGTATGGATTGGCGAAGGGCAGCGGCCGCTTTCAAATCAGCCGCCTGGAGAGCCTCCATATCCCCGGCACGCGAAAGATCATCCTCAAGCAATTCGATAATTCTTTCGGCCTCAGCAATCGGAGGAATGGGGACTGGAGCGCGCTTGAGGGAAGCTCCTGAAATGTCATGTTGACCAGCTGTGGTCTTGATTTCGCCGTCGATGAATTTTCGGGTCGCGCCAGAGTTAATGGCTGCCTCAAAAAACGAGCTGATCTCTTGCAGTTGGGGCAGCAGACGAACCCGAATGATCTTATCTGGGTAGTAGACGGGCTCCTCTCCTCGAAAGATGCCGCACACTCCAACTAGATGGCGCGATCCATTGTAACGCGTGAACAGCAGGTCCCCCGATTGGGTCCGGAATTCCTCCAATCCATGGGCCGACTTTTCGTCAAGGTAACGAATATCTGAGCCATCAACGCCAAGCGGCCGAACGGCAGAAATTCGCAGGATCGGACATTCTGTCTGTCGTTTGACTGGGACTGTTGCAGTGCCGTTTCGCAGACTCTCGATAATCTCGCCTAAGCAAGCCCATGCCCATCCGTCTGGCAGCTCGGGAAGTGATTTCGTGTCGAGTGATGCGGGCGAAGCCGAATTACGTGGTGTTCGGGAAGTGGTGGAGGGTATCGCAGTTTCGGCGCGGATGCGGGCAAGGAGGTCGTCGCCGGTCTCGGCGAAACGGTTTGTCTCGCGCCAGTCGCGCGTCAGTTCGCCGGTGACCGCGGCCTTGAGCAGTGCGCGGCGCCAGGTGTCGAGACCCTGACGGCCGCGCTGCAGCGCGGCCTCGCCCTCGGCGATCTCACCGAACAACTCGTCGATCCGCGCCACGATCCGCCGCTGCTGTTCTATCGGCGCGATTGGGAATAGCAAATCTGCTAGTACGGAGCCCGATAATTCTTTGAATGTTGTCCCACTCGCATTATCGATGAAATATTTGCGGTTAAAGAGCATGTAATATCGGATATACTCAGGCACAATTCCCGGTCGTAGAACAAGGCTTTTAAAACCTTGATTAGTGCAAACCGGGTTTGAAGCTACGACGCAATAACCAACAGGGGCGCGCGATGAGAAAAGAACCGTTCCCGCTGGAAGGAGCCGCGCCGACGAATTCGCAAATCCCCGCTGAGACAGGCTCCTCGCCCCGCGCTCGATGTGGCTCCCTGGGTAGCCAGAAAGGTCCGCAGGCGTAAGCCAGGGGGTACCCTCGGCATCGTAATTCGTCGGATCGGCAGCATCCCGGGGGGTGCCTCCGCCGATCACCGTGGCGAAACCGGATGCCGGTGCCCACGCCCATCCAGTCGGTAAGTCCCAAAGTCCCTTCGTGGCCGTAGCCTCGTCGCTCAGCTGCGCGATAGAGCCCGTGTCCGGGCTCATGCGATCAGTACCTGCGGGAGTTCGTGGAGGATCGGGCGGAGGCGGTCGCCGAACAAGGCGTGAGCGCGGAGGAGGCCGCCTTGGGCGGCGAAGTCGGGGGCGTCCATCAGATCCTCGGGCGTGATGTCGACATTGACCGCGATGAAGTCGCGGATCGCGAAAAGCCAGGCGCGCTGGGCCTCGGTGTAGGCACGGCCGGCGCGCTCCTCGCGGCCGAGCCACAGATTGAAGCGGCCGGCGATTGTCGCCGGCAGCGGCTCCAATGTCGTCGTGCCACCGAGCGCATAGCGTACGAGCATCACGGTGTCGGACAGCGCGCGGGTGGGATTGCCTTTGACCCGCTCGTCGTCGAGGCGCTTGTAGGCGCGCCAGATGTCGATCGGCTGCAGCAGCCAAGGCGGACGGCGCATCGCATCGCGCAATTCCTCGATCGCCGCGCGGTCGAGACGCCGCGTAGCGTGCGGCCGTGCGTACAGGATTTGGAGCGCGACGAGGGTGTCGCGGTGCTCGGAGAGGAATTGGCGGAAACGCTCAACGGTGTCCTGAGCGCGGGTGGCGTCATAGCCGGAGGAAATGACTGCGTCGGTAGAGATCGTGTCGATGCGGATCTCGGTCTGGCGTTTGATGTCCTTCAGCAACCGGCGCAAGCCCGGATCGTCGAACGGCCGGCACGCCTCTTCCTTCAGCGCCTCGACCACGGCTTCGGGATTGAGTTGGCGACTGGCAACCTCGCGCTCGATCGTGTCGGGGTCGATTGCGTCGAGCAGCTTGTGGGCCAACGCTTTCGGGTCGAGGCCGGAGGCAGCGTTCGCAATGACCGCACGCGCTTTGTCGTCGATCTTGCGATCGAGCGCGGCGAGGCGCGCTGCCAAAGTTGAGATTGCGTCGTCGTCGCGGCGGGCCCGCGGCGATATCGTCGATGAGGCGGTCGAAGCCGATCTTCCTGTCGCGGTCCAAGGGCTGCGAAACGTGCTTCAGGCTCTCGGTCACGCCGACTGCGTCAACCAATACGAAGCGTATTTTCTCTTCGGCGCCCGGCGTCACCTGGCGCAATTGCGTCGGCGTGATCGTGCGTGCGCCGCGGCCCTTCATCTGCTCGAAATAGAGCGCAGATTTCACGTCGCGCAGAAAGATCAGCACCTCCAGCGGTTTAACATCGGTTCCGGTGGCGATCATATCGACGGTGACGGCGATCCGCGGGTTGTAGTCGGTGCGGAATTGACGGATCAGCTGCTCGGGGTCCTCCGGCTTCGTTTGATAGGTGACTTTTTTTGCGAAATTGTTGCCCTGACCGAAGACCTCACGGGTAATGCCGACTACGTCCTCGGCATGATGGTCGTCTTTGCAGAAGATCAGCGTCTTCGGCACCTCGTTGCGGCCGGGGAACAGTTCCGTGAACAGGCTGTCGCGATAGGCTTCGAGCACGGTGCGGATCTGGTTCGGCACGACGACCGAGCGGTCGAGTTCCTGCGGCGTGTAGGCGAGGTCCTGGTCGAGCTCCTCGTAGCGCTCGGCCCGGGTGCGCTTGTCGCGCACCGGAACCTGATAACCTTTCGGGATCGTGCCGCCATGCTCGCCGATATCGGTGCGGATGCGGTAGATCTCGTAAGGGACGTTGACTTTATCTGCAACCGAGCGCTCGTGGGGATATTGCGCGACGAGATTGCGATTGAAAAACCCCATCGTGTGCACTGACGGCGTCGCGGTCAGCCCGACGATGAACGCGTCGAAATATTCGAGGACCTCACGCCACGTGCCGTAGATCGAGCGGTGGCACTCATCGGTGATGATCAGGTCGAAGCTTTCGATCGGGATCGCCGGGTTGTAGCGGACGACGCGCTTTGGCTCGCTGCCACCGGTCTCGAAACCCGATTTCTCCTCGTCTTCTTCAGATAATTCGCGACCGGACAGCAATGAATAGACACGCTGGATCGTCGCGATGACGACCGCCGCGTCCCGATCGAGACCTGTAGGTCCGAGCCGCTGGACATTGTAGAGCTCGGTAAAAGACCGGCCGGTGCCCGGAGGGCGAAAATCCTCGAATTCATGCCGCGTCTGGCGGACCAGATTGGCACGGTCGGCAAGGAACAGAACCCGCCGGAATTTTGCATGCTCGAGCAGCCGGTGGCTGAACACGCAAGCTGTGTAGGTTTTGCCGGCGCCGGTGGCCATCTGGATCAATGCGCGCGGATGATCGGCGGCGAGCGCCTCGAGATTTGTGACGGCGTCAATCTGGCATTCACGCAGCCGCTCGGTTAAGAGCGGTGGCATCGCTTGCAGCCGCCGGCGGATGGTCATCGGCTCGACGAGCCAGCGCCGCAATGTCTCGGGGCGGTGAAAGAAGTACACGCGGCGCGACCGCGAAGCCGGGTCGGCATGATCGCGAAACAGAATCTCGGTGCCGGAGGCGACATATTCAAAGCGGACCTGTCCTTCGCGCCGGACGAGATGCTCGGGCACGCCGCCCATATAGCGCGCCGCCTGGTCCGAAAACCCCGACAGGGTCGTGCCTTCCGGTTTCGCCTCGACGACACCGCACAAGGTTCCACCGACAAAAAGGGCATAGTCGACGGGCCCGGAGGCGGTCGGGAATTCGCGCACGGCGACACCGAGCCCGGCGCTGCGGTTCATTTCTTCGCGCGATTGCACCAGCCATCCGGCGTTGACCAGCTGGCCGTCGATCGTCATCCGTGCGCGGTCTTCAGGATGGAAAATGTGCTGCCTCGCGATCAAGGCGACAACCCAACGCGCGGGTCAGCCCTTCGGCCAACTTCGCACAATTTCAACGATTCCGGTAGCGATCAAAGGTTAACACAGCCTGAATGTAACCAGCCGCACGGGCGGCTCGGCCGAGGTGTTGCCGCCCGCCTCCCTCGCCAGGATTCCGCAGCCGGCCAGTGTGGATCGCGTAGCGGCCCTGACGGCGAAGATGCAATTCGAGATCAGCGCGCCCTCGTCGCAAATGACGCCCGGTCGGTCCCGCCTGTTTACCGATGACCGGTTCGCTGATCGGCTGATTTAACTCCCTAATCGGCTGATTTGCCTCCCTGATCGGTCGATTTAATACCCTGTTCGGTTGCTTAGGGAATTTGCTCCCCGGTCCCCCGCGTCATCAATGGGTTAGGCGCGAAAATATTGTCCTCGATCAGGCCGAAATCGGGTCTTTCCCGGTTATTTTCCGTCCACCAGGGAAATCCCAGCGCCGCCCTCACGCGCCCAACGAGCGGGCGAGCGCCCAGGCCTGCTCGCCGAACGGGCGCGCCACGCGGCCGAGCTCGTGGGCGTCGCGGCTCGCAGCGGTGCCGTCGATCGCGCGCTTGGCGATCCCCTGCGCGATCGCCGCCATCCGGAACAGGCTGTAGACCATGTAGAATTCCCAATCCGGCGTCTGGCCGCGGTCGGTCCGCGCGCAATAGGCGGCGACATACTCGGCCTCGGTCGGGATGCCTGACGCGGTGAAGTCGACGCCGGCGAGACCGCGGAAGAGTTCCGGCGTCACCCGCCAGGTCATGACGTGATAGGCGAAGTCGGCTAGCGGGTCGCCGATCGTCGATAATTCCCAATCGAGCACGCCGATCACCTGGGGCTCGGTCGGATGATAGATCAGATTGTCGATGCGGTAGTCGCCGTGGACGATGCGCGGCTCACCATCCGGCGGCAGGTGGCATGGCAGCCATTCGATCAGCCGGTCCATCGCCGGCTGCTTTTCGGTCTCCGAGGCCTGGTATTGCCGGCTCCAGCGCGCGACCTGGCGCGCCATGTAGTTGCCCGGACGGCCGAACTCGGCGAGCCCGACGGCGGCGTAATCGAGGGAATGAAGTTCGGCGATGACCGCGTTCATCGATTGGAACATCGCCTGGCGTTCGGCGGGGGCGAGGTCCGGTAGCCGCGGATCCCAGAAGATCCGGCCGTCGAGAAACTCCATCACATAGAAGGCGCTGCCGATGACCGCATCGTCTTCGCACAGCGCGTAGACCTTCGGCACCGGCACCGCCGTGCCGGCGAGAGCGCGCATTACTCGGTGTTCGCGGTCGACCGCATGGGCGCTTGGCAATAGCTGGCCAAGCGGCTTGCGCCGCAGCACGTAGGAACCGGCGCCGGAGCGGAGCCGGTAGGTCGGGTTCGACTGGCCGCCCTCGAACTGCTCGGCGGCGAGTGGGCCGCGGAACCCATCGATGTGCTCGCGCATCCAGCTTTCGAGCCGGGCGAGCGGCAAATCGTGCTGTCCCGGGGTCGTCATCTCGCACCTCGCCAACCGGCCGCACCCTGGCCCGATTGTACACGACGGCGAGCCAACGGTATCCTTGCAGCAGCTTCGCGGCGAGAGAACGGAGGTAATCCATGGACGACTATGTCGATCAGACGATGCTCGATCTCGATCTCGATCGGTTTGCAATCGGCCAGCCGGTGCCGCGCAGCGAAGACCCGGTGTTGTTGCGTGGCGAGGGGCATTACGCCGACGACGTCAGCCTGCCGGGTCAGGTTCATACGGTGATGGTGCGCAGCCATTTCGCCCACGGCGTCATTCGCAAGATCGACACGGCCGCGGCGCGCGGCATGCCAGGGGTGCTCGGCGTCTATACCGCGGCGGACCTGGAGGCGGCCGGGATCGGCCCGTTACCTGCGCGCCAGGTCATGAACAATCGCGACGGCACGCCGATGCTGAGCCCGGTCCGTTATGCGCTGGCGACCGAAAAGGTCCGCCATGTCGGCGAGGCGGTTGCCGCGGTTGTCGCCGAGACCCTCGCCCAAGCCAAAGACGCCGCCGAGCTGGTGGAGGTCGAGATCGAACCGTTGCCGGCCGTCACCACCCCTAGCGCCGCGGCCGCAGCCGGCGCGCCCGTCCTTTACGACGACGTGCCGGAGAATGTCGGGCTCGATTTCCATTTCGGGGACAGCGACAAGGTTACCGCCGCCTTTGCCTCGGCCGCGCATGTCACCCGCCTCGAGCTGCGCAACAACCGCATCGTCGTCAACGCGATGGAGCCGCGTTCTGCGATCGCGCAGTACGATCCCGAGCGGAGGCACTGGACCCTCCATGTCGGCTGCCAGGGCGTCTTCGGGTTCCGCAACTACATCGCCGGGGTGCTCGGGGTCGGGCGCGACCAGATGCGCGTGCTGACCGATCGCGTCGGCGGCTCGTTCGGCATGAAGCAACCGACCTATGCCGAATATTACTGCATCCTGCACGCGGCCCGCGCTCTGGGTCGCCCGGTCAAGTGGACCGACGACCGCTCGGGCAGCTTCCTCAGCGATAGCCATGGCCGCGATGCCGAGATGACAGCCGAGCTGGCGCTCGACCGCGACGGCAAGTTCCTCGCGGTCCGACTGACGGGCTTTGGCAATCTCGGCGCCACCTACGGGGCGCCCGGCCCGCCGACCCGCAATGCGGTCCGGAACACCCTCGGCGTCT
>Ga0306920_100005100_pt1 | contig 16917 bp, 15 predicted proteins | sample flu12Cox44000170_FD_204666 | JGI IMG/M metagenome (GOLD analysis project Ga0306920, IMG submission 204666) | Lab enrichment of tropical soil microbial communities from Luquillo Experimental Forest, Puerto Rico - flux4day.12C.oxic.44.000.170 (v2)... | ecosystem: Environmental > Terrestrial >... | reverse complement strand
GGACCAGGCAATCGCCATCGGGTGGGCAAGCAATTGGCAGTATACACAGGCCGTTCCGACCTTTCCGTGGCGCGGTGCGCTTAGCATCCCGCGCGTTCTAACTCTTCGGAAGATAAGAAATCAAAGAAGCGCCTTTCTTGTGCAGAATCCGATATCACTGGAAAATCTGCGCGACAAAACTTTGTATGAGGGCTCCACCGTTATTGGGAGCGATCCCCTTTCTATTTCCCTCCAGGGAAATGCCAGCTTCGAATTCAACACGACTTTGGTTGATCGGTCCAATCTTGACGAAAAGCCATCCAGGCTTTTCATCGATATTCTGAATGCCGCTCGGGAAAAGGTTACGATCGGGTACGATTGGTCGACGTCGCGGATCTTCGTGGATCGCGGTAGGGCGCTTGGTTTCGCTGATTCCTTGTTCTCGCCTTACTTTGAGACAACGTGTGTCGGCGCAGAGGACGCGCTCAAGCTTCATGTTCTTGTGGACCAATCGATGCTGGAAGTCTTCGTAAATGACGGCCTCGATGTGTGCACCGGCATTTTCTACATGCGGCACGGCTCTCCGACTGAAATTTCCTGGCGCGTAGAGAAGGGGACGGTCGATGCGACAGACCTCCGGGTCTTTACACTCAAAAGTATCTGGAAGTAGAACCTTGACCTGGAGGGCTGCAGTCCCTCGCACCAATGCGGCCCGGCAGAGGCGTGTCCCCCCTCCAGGAATTGCTGGTGGAAGCTCCTCATTTGCGAAGAATTAGATTAGACGTTCTTGCGCCGTTTTGACAATCTATCAACAGACTCGGGCAGGTAGGGCCGGATCTCCGAGCCGGCCGTCCTAAGGAGGCAGACTCGTAATGCAAGCGCGCTACCCTCGGCGACCGGCTCGGAGATCCAGCCCTATCCTGTCTGCCACTTGAAAGCGCTCGCTTGGAATTGCGGCAGGGACCGGGTTGTCTCCTGTCCCTTCCGCCTCGCATTAGAGCTCTACTCCACGGAAATTTTCCGCGGTTTGACCCGTTCTGCCTTCGGAAGCGTCAGGGTGAGAAGACCCTGGTTAATGCGAGCGCTGATTTTAGAGGTATCTATTGCAGGATCAAGTTCATAGACGCGCTTGAAATCGTTGCGCACGATCTCGCGATGAACCAGTTCACCAGCATGTTGCAGGTTGTGCCGATGACCCAGGATGGTCAATTCCCCGTTCTCGACGGTGATTTCAAGGCCTCCCTTGTCGACCCCGGGCATTTCAGCCCGAATGACGTAGCCTTCTTCGGTAGACTGTATGTCCACCGTTGGAGTCAGATACTGGATCTGACGGGATTGCTCGCCATGGGCGCGATGGTTTGTTTCATTTTGCCGCTTTGGAATGATGTTCATAGCTTCTCCTCGTTTTGAAGGCGCCGAAGCCTTGGAGGCCTCGGCGCCAGTTATTCGCTAGCTCAAGGAAACTTCGATCTGTTTTGGTTTGGCTTCTTCAGCCTTAGGAAGAACGACTTCCAAAACCCCGTCCTTGTAGCTGGCCTTTACTTTCTCGACGTTCACGCCCGAAGGAAGCGTCAGACTCCGCTGAAATCTTCCAAAGAAACGCTCTGTCCGGAAACGTTGATCATCTTCTTTTTCCTGGGATTTTCGTACGCCTGAAATCGTCAAGGTGTCGCCGTTCAGGGAGATCTCGAGTTCCTCCTTTTTCATGCCGGGCACCTCGGCGACGACCGTGAACTGATCTTTGTCCTGGTAGACATCAACAGCGGGGGTCCATCTACTGAGTGTGCCGAGCGAGCGGACGCTCGAGCCGAACGCTGACTCGAAAACGCGGTCCAGTTCCTCATGCATGTTGGCAAGTCGATCCCAAGCTGGTGAAAAATCCGGCTGGGGATAACGTTGATAACGAATGATGTTCATAGTGTTTAAATGGTTACAAATATTCTGATGCCAAGAAACAGCTTAAGGGATGCCAGTTCGATAATTATTTCATAACACATTTATTGGTAACGGGTTACACAGAAAATGGCAAACCATGAGAGACTGGATATGCGCCAATATGGCGCATATGAGGCGTCAGAGTGGCGTAGTCGGAGTTAGCGCCATTGCGGCGCATGCCCGATCCGAGCGCATTGTTGGCCCATGCATTGCTCTGGGCAACGCGAGAGGGACTGTGGTGGGAGTAGATCTCCGAGCTGCCCGGCGAGAATGGCGCCTTTAGCCTCCGCAGAACGGCCAGCTCGGAGGTTCGGCCCTACCGATTTCGAGCGCGTTGGCAGAGAAACCGCTCTCAGCCTCGAATCGGATAGAGCAGCCGGTCGCTATGCTGATCCAGTTCTTTGACTATCGTGCAAAGATAAACGGATTGGTTAGTGAACCGGCGGTACTTAGTGATTTCGGATTGGTTCAAAACCCGAAATCCGTACCGCTCGAGAAATTTGAATCCGCGTCTGCCGTCGAAAGTAACAATCTGGGCATGGATCTGTTTCACTCCGTGATCGCGGAGAAATCGAAAGTAGGTTTCCAAAAGTTGTCGACACACGGCAACCGACCGGATCTCAGGCAGAAGATTGATGTGGAAATGCCCGATTGTGCGTGGTGCTGCTGGCACTTCGCGCCATGCCTTGGAAATGATCCAGTGGATGAAGCGGCGGGACTCGCGATTGTAGCTCCGGTAGCGACGAAGCATTCGGGAGGCCTGGAGCACGTTTTGCGTGAAGCTCCAGAATTGGTGTTTGACCGGGTAGCGCGAACCGAGCAGGTATCCCCTTACTACACCGTTCGCTGACACGACGAACGCCGAATCAGGTTCGTGTTTCAGATAGTAGTTGGTCAGGAAGTCAGCAAAAAGCTCGCGATCCTCAAAGACTGGGTCGATTGGTTTACCCAGAAAGCCGGTGTCACAACAGAGTGCACGTACAGCAGCGCGGTCTGAATCCCGATATCGCCGAACCTGAAACTCATTCAGGTCAAAAGGTGTCAACTCCTTCATTGATAAGAATTTAAACTGCAAGTTTACCGTAAATGTCAAACATCCTGTCAAATACCGTTTGCCAGGAATAGCGTCGAGCGACCCGGTGGCTGGCTTCCAACCCTGCCTTTGCCAGGTCTGTATTGCTCATGGTCAGGACGGCTGCGGCCAACGATTCTGGGGTATTTTCCTTTGCCCAGTGCGATTGATCCGCAAAGATAATTCGATCCATATAGCTGCCGTGGATCCCTACGACGGGCGTGGCGCAGGCCTGGCTTTCGAGGGCTACAAGCCCGAATGTCTCCTGGACGCCCGGGTGCACGAAAAGATCGGCGGCGCGGTAGAGCCTTGCCAGTTTGAGTTGATCGGAACAGTATCGCATCCAGGTAACCGATCGCGTTGTCTTCTGCAACTCAATCACATCGTCCCTGTAAAACCCGTCGCCGACGATAAACGCATGAAACCGCCCCGGGCACTGATTGTTGAGTTGGGCGAATGCTTGAAGAAGGGTCTTAACATTTTTCTCTGGAGCGAGCCTCCCTACGTACAACAAAACGATTTGACCGGACGAAATGCCGAACTGGTTCCGGGTCTCGAATTTGTCTGCGGCGGGCTCGAAAACGCGAATATCAACTCCGAGTTCACAGAGAACAACGTTTTGTACGCCCCAATCGGAAAGCAGGTCAGCCAAACCAGCAGAGGAAACAAAAGTGGCACGAAAATGATTATAAAGGCTGCGAACGTAGTTTCTTGCCACTTCCATCATCACATTGGTTGCTGTCTCGCCAAGGTATTTCATGGTGGTTCGCAGGTAAGCTTCTGGGAAGTGGGAGTGATAGAATCCCGTAACCGGTATATGCAATCCCTCTCCGGATGCGATCGCTTTCCAGGCTACCTGGTAGGGATCGCTCGATTCGATCACCTGTGGCATTTCTCGTTCCAGGATTTCCTCTACGGCGCCCAAATTCAGAAGCGCTCGATATCGGGAAGTCCTGGACACGAGCGGTGATGCAATGAAATAGACACGGTCTGAAGGGTTCTCGATCTTTTCAGTGTGTTTTCCGGGTACAATTAAAAGATGTTCATGACCGTGTGTAATGGCATACTTGCGTTTTTCTTCGAGGTAACGCTTTACCCCGCCGCTGAAGGGAGAATAGAATTGGGTGAGATCACAAACTTTCATTAGGGGATTTGTGCGGTCCGAGCACTTGACTCTCTCCCTTCTGGAATCCGTTCGCGGTCAATTCTTGGGCGCGGCAACAGACCGGCGCACTATCAATTCCGGCTCGAAGACGACGGTCTGCGGGGTTGTCCTCCCGCTCAATCGAGTAAGTAGCAATTGTGCTGCCTTCTGGCCCATAAGTTCGGCTGGTTGCGACACAACCGTTAATGGCGGCTCCAGATATCGCGCCCATCGAGCGTCGTCGAAACCTACGAGCGAAAGTTCCCGAGGCACTTTAACTCTCCTCTGTCGAACAGCTGAGAGTGTTCCGGCCATCATTTCGTTATTCGCGACGAAGATAGCGGTTGGTGGACTGTCCAGGTTAAGGAGCCGTTCGGCGGCCTGAAATCCTGAAGCTTCGCGGAAATCTCCAAATTCCACGTAATTCTTGGGGATCGAAATGCGCGCTGCACGCAGCGTTTTGCGAAAACCTTCCAGGCGGTCGCGGGCGTTGGAAAGATGCTGAGGGCCGGAGACGATGGCGATTCGTTTATGGCCGAGTTTGATCAAATGACGAGTTCCCAGGGAAGCGCCGAGCTCATTGTTCAATATGACGGTATCAATGTCTGGGAGTCCAGATTGGCGATCCAGATCGATCAGTGGAATCGATTTTCGATGGAGTACTTGCAGCAGACCGGGATTAGCGCCCGCAGAAGAGCGAATTACTCCGGAAACCTGGCGTTCGATGAACAGGCGCAGGGCCACCTCTTCGTTTCGCCCGTCCTCATCGGCGTTGCAGATCAACACGGTGTAGCCGTTGGTCCTGGCGACATCTTCGGCGGCTTTGACGATCGAGGAGAAGAACGGATTGCAAATATCTGACACGATGATACCGATCGTGTGAGTCGATTGCGTGCGCAGGGAGCGGGCAATGCCGTTCATTTGATAGCCGGAACGGCGAACGGCCTCCAGGACCCGAGTACGAGTTTCTGGAGCGACAATTTCCGGCCGGCTCAGCGCGCGCGAAATCGTGGCTGTGCTGAGGTTCAATTCTTTGGCCAAGTCGTTAAAGGTCATGAGCCGACGGTAAGAGCGGATGAATCAACTTTCGAGATCCGTCAGGTAGCGTTCCGCTTCGATCGCGGCGGCACAGCCTTGGCCTGCGGCGGTGACAGCTTGGCGGTAGATGGGATCTGAGACATCGCCCGCGGCGAAAACACCAGGTAAATTCGTCTGAGTACCGTTTTGCCTGCGTATATAACCGTTTGCATCCATATCGATCTTGCCTTTGAACGGCTCGGTATTTGGCGTGTGTCCGATCGCCACGAAAACGCAATTTACGGCTAACTTTGAAAATTCGCCGGTTTTAATGTTCCGGAGTTCAACTCCTTGAATTTCGCCTTGCTGATCGGGATTGTAGCGGGAAATCACCGTATTCCAGATCGGTTTGATCTTTGGATGGTTCAAGGCGCGTTCAGCCATGATCTTGGAGGCTCTAAGGGTGTCTCGCCGATGAATGAGAAATACCTCCGAGGCAAAACGCGTCAGAAAAATTGCTTCTTCGGCGGCCGTGTCGCCGCCACCAACAACACAAACTGGTACATCTCTGTAAAAGGCCCCGTCGCAAGTCGCACAGGAGGTCAGTCCATGACCCTTCAACTTGTGCTCATTTTCCAGTCCGAGCCACTTAGCAGAGGCTCCGCTGGCAATAATCAGCGTCTGAGTCTCGATCCATTCACCATCAACGTCGATCGAGTAATGGCCGTCTACTGATTCGAACCCGTGCACCTCGGCGTAACGGAACTCCGCTCCGAATTTTTCGGCCTGGCGGTGCATGTTCATGATCAATTGGGGTCCGTCAATGCCTTCCGGAAATCCGGGGAAATTTTCGACCAGAGTGGTACTCGTGAGCTGGCCGCCCGGTTCGCGACCTTCCAAAACGAGCGGATGCAGGTTGGCACGCGCGCTGTAGATCGCTGCCGTCAGGCCGGCGCACCCGGTGCCTACGATGATCACTTTCTCCATGAATGGGTTACCTCCCATTAAAGATTAAAATTGGCAAAGTCAATCCAGAGCTGCATTCGCAAGTTCTGCGTGCAAGTTTATAGTTTCTTTAATGTTCACCGGAATCATTGAAGCCATTGGCGAAATCGTTGGAGTCACGAAATCACCCACTGGCCCATTCCGTCTTGAGGTTTCCACAACGCTCGCGTCCCAGCTGCAAATTGGCGAGAGCCTCGCAAACAATGGCGTCTGTTTGACCGTGGTGGCCAGGAAACCGGGAGCAGTTGAGTTCGACCTGCTGGCTGAAACCGCTGTCCGAACCAATCTGAGCGAATTGAAGGTTGGGTCACTCGTCAATCTCGAACGGGCTATGCTCGCGGCAAGCCGATTTGACGGCCATATTGTGCAGGGTCACGTGGATGCCACGGCCGTCATCGTGACGATAGAAGGGCTGGGTCAAGATCATCGGATCGAAATTGAACTTCCGGACGCTTTCCGACGTTACATTGTTTTCAAAGGCTCCGTCGCAGTGAATGGAATCAGCCTTACCGTTGCGGAGGTTCGCGAGCGCAGTTTTGTAGTCTGGATTATTCCGCACACCTGGGACCGGACGAATTTGCGCTGTTTAGCGCCCGGTAGCCGTGTGAATCTCGAATTTGACGTAGTCGCAAAATATGTTGAGAGAATGCTCCAGACCAGCGGAACTCTTCGCCGATCGATCGAACCAGAACGAGTTTAGCCCGAAAATCTTACGGGCCAAAGCGCTCGTGAGATTTTCGCGCTCTGGAGCCGCTTGGCAAGCGGCTCGGAAATTGATTTAAAAACGAGCAAAACAGGCCGAGTGGCAAATTCCTCGGTTTGTGAACAATGTAGGTTAGTTAGGCCACTCAGAGCGCCGCGTGCCTTTGCGCGAGGGGTTTAATTGAGCACCGATGCTTGCTTTGTAAACGGCCGCAACGCCAGGGGCACTCGGCGATCAGCGCGGAGAGTGTTCGATTTTGTGACGATGCCGCTTGATTTCGGATCGATGTTCCTTGGATTTGCGGATTTCTCGTCTGAGAGCGCGGGGACGCGGAGAATTTTGACGCCGCTGGCGTTCGAAAGCGGAACGCTTCTCCGTTGCGACGCGTCTCCGTTGGTCCTCGATAAGCGTGATCAGCCTATGAATCGCCAGTTGGCGATTGCGGTATTGTGAGCGCGTTTCCTGCGCCGTAACCGAGATCCCCAACGGGCGATACACGACGGTTACTGCCGTCGAAACCTTGTTAACGTGCTGGCCGCCAGGTCCGGCCGAACGCGCAAAATGCTCATCGAAATCGTCAGCTCGGAGCGCAAGTTTCTTCAAGCGATCGGCTAATACTGGATCGGCGCTCAGCACTCGTCAGTCTAGCTCAGCGCTAGGAGCGGTCAACGAGAGGACGTGAGATCCGTGGCTTTCCTGAGCCTTTCCTCACTTCCGGGTTGACGCTTCTTCGAGGGCAGCCCTATCCTTTAACGCTCATGCCGTTCTGGCTTCTGTCGGGCAACCCCCTATTACATGAATATCCACGAATACCAGGCAAAACAACTCTTCGGGCGGTTTAACATAGCCACGCCGAAAGGCGCGCCCGCTGAGACACCGGAGGAAGCCGAAAGAATTGCTGCCGGCTTCAACACGTCCAAGCTCGTCGTAAAAGCGCAAATTCACGCGGGCGGCCGTGGAAAAGGAACTTTTGATACGGGATTCAAGGGAGGAGTAAAGCTTTGTTCAACGCCAGCCGAGGCGCGTGAACTGGCCGAAAAGATGCTGGGACACACGCTGGTAACGCATCAGACTGGTCCCGCCGGGAAAACTGTAAGAAAGGTGCTCGTTGCCGAGTCGGTAGATATCGCTCGCGAGGTTTATTTCGCGATTCTGATGGATCGCAGTACGGGATCGCCGGTTGTTGTTGCGAGCACCGAAGGAGGAGTCGAAATAGAAAAGGTCGCGGAGGAGCATCCGGATAAAATCATCCGGGAACTCGTTCATCCACTCCTTGGATTTCAGCCTTTTCAGGCGCTGAAACTGGCGAGGCAACTCGACTTTAAAAGGGACCAGCTGAAAGCGGCTTCAAAGTTATTTTGCAATGTCTTCAAACTCTTCGTTTCCCTCGATTGCTCGCTTGTTGAAATTAATCCCCTCGTAGTAACCCCAGAGGGTGTTGTCTATGCGCTGGATGCCAAATTCAACTTTGACGACAACGCTCTCTACCGCCACAAGGATATCCTGGAAATGCGGGATATTCAGGAGGAAGATCCGCGGGAGGTCGAAGCCTCGAGGTTCGGTCTGAACTACATCGGATTGGAGGGGGATATCGCTTGTCTGGTCAACGGCGCCGGTCTCGCCATGGCGACGATGGACATCATTAAATATGCAGGTGGCGAGCCTGCAAATTTTCTCGACGTTGGCGGCGGAGCCAGCGAGGAACAGGTGACGGAAGCCTTTAAGATCCTGGTCGCGGACAAGAACGTGAAAGCCATTCTTGTGAATATCTTCGGCGGTATCATGCGCTGTGATGTTATTGCTCAGGGTATTATCAATGCGGTCAAGGCAGTCAGTTTGCCGGTGCCGCTCGTTGTCCGTCTGGAAGGTACAAATGTCGATCTGGGCAAGAAGCTTTTGCAGGACTCCAGACTTCCGATCCAAGCGGCAACAGATCTATCTGAAGCGGCAAAGCTGGTCGTGGCAGCGGCGAAGAAGGTGTGAAGGTCGGTCCTTCGCAACTATGAAAATGAGGAAATCTTTCTGAAACAAGCTTCCAACCATGTCTATCCTTGTTGACAGTAACACCAGGCTTCTGGTTCAGGGTATTACCGGCAGTTCGGGGGCATTCCACGCGCGGGGCTGTATGGAATACGGCACAAATGTTGTCGCCGGTGTCACACCCGGTAAAGGAGGCCAATTGTTTGACGGTAAAGTCCCTGTCTTTGATACCGTCTATGAGGCGCGGCAGCAGACCGGTTGCAATGCGACGATGATATTTGTTCCAGCGCCTTTTGCAGGAGACGCCATATTGGAAGCTGTCGATGCGGGTGTTGAGTTGGTGGTCTGCATCACCGAAGGCATTCCGGTGATGGACATGATGCGAGTAAAGACTGCCTTGACGGGAAAGAAGTCACGACTGATCGGGCCCAATTGTCCAGGGATTATCACGCCTGGCCAATGCAAGATTGGAATCATGCCCGGATATATCCATAAGCCAGGGAAAATCGGCGTGATTTCAAGATCTGGAACTCTCACCTATGAAGCCGTCTGGCAATTGACTCAGCGAGGATTTGGGCAATCAACCTGCATTGGAATCGGTGGAGACCCGATCAACGGGACCTCGCATCTGGACGCGGTCAAGCTCTTCAGTGAAGATCCGGGCACCAAAGCATTGATTATCATCGGCGAAATTGGAGGCACCGCGGAAGAAGAGGCTGCAGTTTGGATAAAAGGGCATTACGATAAGCCGGTAGCGGCCTTCATAGCCGGGGCAACGGCGCCTCCCGGCCGGCGTATGGGGCACGCGGGGGCAATTGTTTCCGGCGGGAAAGGAACCGCAGCAGGGAAGATGGAAGCGCTGCGAGAGGCAGGTATTGCGATCGCCGATACGCCGGCAACTATGGGCGAAACCTTGATTAAAAACCTGAGGCACTAACTTATGTCTGGCATATCTAGAGGATTGGAAGGCGTCATAGCCAACGAGACGCGGCTTGGAGATGTCCGCGGGCAGGAAGGTCAATTGATCTACTGCGGGTATGATATCCACGAACTTGCAGGGAAAGCCTCATTCGAGGAGGTCATTTATTTATTGTGGCACAATAAACTGCCGAACAAGGCAGAGTTGGACGGGCTAAAAAAACAATTGGCTGCCGAACGCGAACTGCCAGGTCAAGTCATCGATTTTCTCAAATCAACTCCCAAAACGGCATTGCCGATCGATGTTCTTCGCACCGCGGTTTCTATGTTGGGACTCCACGATCCTTCGGTCGCGATCGATAATAGCCTGGAGGCTTCGACTCGCAGAGCGATTAGTATCACCGCGAAGGTTGGAGTGATCATCGCGTACTTTCACCGAGTCCGTCACGACTTGGATCTCCCACCGGTTCGACAAGATCTCAGCGAGGCCGCGCATTTTCTCTATTTGCTGGATGGGAAAGTCCCTTCGGAGAAAAAGACAAAGACGCTTGACGTCGCTTACGTATTGCATGCCGAGCACGGGATGAATGCCTCGACTTTCAGCGCTCGGGTCACGATCTCGACATTGACCGATATTTACTCTGCGATTACCGCAGCGATCGCAACTCTCAAGGGTCCGCTCCATGGCGGAGCCAATGAAGGCGTCATTCACATGCTTCAGGAAATCGGCAGTCGGGACAAGGTCGATGCCTACATCGAACAGGCGTTAGCGGAGAAGCGAAAGATAATGGGTATAGGTCATCGAGTATACAAGGTCCTGGACCCCAGAGCTCCAATTTTGAAAGCGATGGCGATTCAGCTCAGCGGCGAACTCGGTGAACCGAAATGGATTGAGATGTCCGAACGAATTGCGGCCCTGATGAAAGAAAAGAAGGGACTCCACGCGAACGTCGATTTCTATTCCGCGACGTTTTATTATTCGCTTGGCATTCCAACGGATCTCTTCACGCCGATCTTTGCCATCTCTCGCACCGCGGGTTGGACGGCGCATGTACTGGAACAACTGGCGGATAACAGATTGTACAGGCCGCTAAGCCAGTATACCGGAGATCCGGTCGGAAAGAAATTTGTACCTATCGAAGAGCGGTAGCCGCTGTAGGCGAACCGTCTCGATCAAGACTTCAATAACCGTTATTGGCTTTGGAGGGCTGCAGTCCCTTGTGGCCGCCGGAGCAGAACATTGTCCCCTCGGGTTTCGGGGCGCCTATCAGATCTTGAGCAAGGATTTGTGATCAATGCAGGCTAGCACCGTTCGCTCGTTCGTGTCATTCTTTGGACAGTTAATTCATGAACCGTTGCTGGTGTTTTCCGGATCCCTCGTCGCAAAAAGCTGCAAGCCGGCTCGCTCGGCAATTGGATCTTGTACCGGCATTCGGTTCAATCCTCGCCCGCATGGGGTTGGCTGAAGAGACTGCCGCCCGGCAGTTCTTGTTTCCGCGCTTGCGCAATCTGCATGATCCATTCGAGATCGCCGGGGTTTGCTCGGCTGTAGATCGCATCTTCACTGCTGTTGATCACCGCCAGAGGATCGTGCTTTACGGCGATTATGACGTCGATGGAGTTACCTCGGTGGCATTGCTCTATCGAGTTTTGAAAGCCTTCGGGGCGGACGTGTACACCTTTTTACCTCACCGGTTAGAGGAAGGCTATGGGCTTTCTGAAGAAGCTGTTCGGCGTTGTCTCACGACCTTTTCGCCTCGCCTTCTCGTGGCGCTTGATTGCGGGACGGCTGCTGCCGAGAGAATCTTGGGAATCGAGTCGTGCGGCGTCGACGTCCTCGTCGTCGATCACCACGAAGCAAACGGGCGGCTACCAAACTGTACTGCGTTTGTGAATCCCAAGCTGGGTAGGGACTATCATTACCTATGTACAGCCGGTCTGGTTTTCAAGCTTTGTCACGCGCTTTTGAAGAAACGGCAACTACCAGGCGTTGATCTGAAGCAGTATCTGGATCTGGTCGCGATCGCGACTATTGCTGATCTTGTACCCTTAATTGACGAAAACCGGACCTTCGTTCATTACGGCTTGCGGCAACTTGAGCGCACTGCGTGGATCGGCCTGGAGTCGCTTAAGCAGATTGCGGATGTTACGCCGCCGATTCGGCCAGGACATATCAGCTTTCGACTTGGTCCGCGTCTGAATGCGGCCGGACGCGTGGGTGTGGCACAAGATGCTCTTGATCTTCTGCTAGCCGACGAGAAAGAGAGCGCCGACGTGTTGGCACGAAACCTGGATTGGCAAAATCGCGATCGTCAAACCGTTGAACAACGGACGCTTTGTGAGGCTTTGCAACAGCTTTCTGAAACGTTTCTACCGGAACGCGACGCGGCGATTGTTGTCGCTTCGCGAAATTGGCATCCTGGTGTGGTAGGGATTGTCGCGTCCCGTTTGATGAAAGAGTTTCACCGGCCGGCTCTGGTCATCGGGTTCGACGATTTCGGACAAGGAAAGGGGAGTGGCCGCAGCGTACCTGGTTTGTCGCTTGTGAAGACCCTCGGGGAATGCGCCGCTCATCTATCCCAATTCGGCGGTCACGATATGGCTGCCGGCGTGAGGCTCGAATACGACCAACTGGCATCCTTTTCGATAGCGTTTCGGGAAGCGGCGAAACGAGTTTTAACGCCTGACTTATTACAGCCACGGCTCGAGCTTGCCGCCGAATTGTCCGGCGCGGACATTAACCTCCGGCTGTTGAGCTGTCATGAAATGCTTCAGCCATTCGGAATTGGAAATCCGCAGCCGTTATTTTGTGTTAGAAGCGTTATGCCGGCCACGGAGCCGAAGTTACTTAAAGAAAAGCATCGCTTGCTCAGGTTGCGCCACGGTCCGACCCTTTTGAGTGCCATCCATTTTAATGGGGCGAAAATTCCCCTGCCGGAGCCACCTTGGGATATTGCGTTCTATCTTGAAACCAATAAGTACCAGAATCGAATGCAATTACAGCTTCACGTCGAAGCAATCCGAAGTGCCGAAGAATAATCCGGCAGCTGCCGCGCCGCCCGTCAGATTGCCGAAAACGGCTTGAAAATTGGCCAAACTCCAGGCGGCAGGTGCCGGATGAGATTTTCGCGCTGTAACGGAAGCGCTCGATGTTCGTCGTCTGATGGTATAGAGCAATTGATATCGACCGTGAACGAACTTGACCAGGACCTCAACTCGCTTGCCTGGGTACCTGAACCGAAGAGAAAATTGCTCGAGCGTTTGGGCTTAATAACCTGGCGTCATTTGCTTGAGCATTATCCGCGGCGTTACGAGGATCGTGCGCGTTTTGCTTCCTTTCCAACCGGCGGTTCTGAAGAGCCGGTCTGTATCCGCGGTGTGATTGAAAAAATTTCTGGGCGTTACTTCGGAGGCCGCAAAATCGTAGAGGTCACTATTGAAGACTTGGATGCAAACGCATTGAACGGGCGGCTTGTCTGCCGGTGGTTTAACCAGCATTACATCCAACGGATGCTAGCTACAGGGCAGGAGATTGTTATTTTTGGCCGCCCGAAGGCTTCCAGAAATCGAATCTACATGGATCATCCGGAGTTTGAGGTGGTCGAGGATGAGGGAGAGCAAAACATCCATATGGGACGAATCACTCCGGTCTATCCTCTGACGGAGGGCTTGCGACAGAGGGCTTTGCGAGCGCTTTTGTTTCGCGCGGTCAACGAACTCGGCGCCTTGCCACGAGGTCCTTCGACCGATTGGGACCTGCTTCCGGAGTATACGGCGCTTTGCCAGATCCATTTTCCGGAAAGCTGGGAGGCGCAGAAGAAGGCGAGGAAAGCTTTGGCTCTGAGAGAGTTAGTGGCGATGCAGATCGCGGTCGAACAACGTAGGCTCAAAATCGCGGCTCTGAGCGGAGAGCGCCATGTGGGGTCGGGTCGTTTGACCGAACGTTTTCTCGAAACGCTTCCATACACGCCGACCGCCGCTCAGGTCCGTGTGATCAGAGAGATACAGCGGGACATGGCGAGAAAGGCTCCGATGAGCAGACTTCTGCAGGGAGATGTCGGGGCAGGCAAGACTCTGGTTGCGGCCGCGGCTATGCTTTACGCGGTTGAGTCTGGCTATGAGGCTGCTCTGATGGCTCCTACACAGGTTCTCGCGGAACAGCATTTTGATAACTTTCGGCGTTGGCTTGCTCCGCTGGGTATTCGAATCGCTCTGCGAACGGGCGCACGAATTGAAGATTCTCATCTTGAGCTGGAGGGTGATGCGCAGATCCTGATAGGAACGCACGCGCTCCTTTACGATACATACCAGTTCCAGCGCCTGGGTCTTGTTGTCATCGACGAGCAACATAAATTTGGCGTACTGCAACGTGCAAAACTATTGAATCGGAATCCCATCCCCGATTTGCTCGTCATGACTGCCACACCTATTCCGCGTACCTTGGCGATGACGGTTTACGGCGATTTGGAGGCCTCCGTTCTTGACGAGAAACCGGCAAACCGTCGTCCAATCATTACGCGGATTCGGTCTGCGTCAAAAGTTCCTGAGGCTTCGGCATTTATCCGCGAGCGTGTGGCGGCGGGTCGGCAGGCCTTTATTGTTTATCCGGTGATCGATGAGTCAGCAACGATCGCGGTAAAAGCCGCTAGCACGGAATTTGCCAAGTGGGAAAAATTGCTGGCTCCGCATCGCTGTGGGCTTCTTCATGGCCGGCTTAGTGTCGACGATCGGGAACAAATCATGACAGAGTTTCGTGCAGGCAAAACCGACATATTGATCACTACAACCATCATAGAAGTAGGCGTGGACGTTCCGAATGCCACCGTGATGGTGATTGAGAATGCGGAACGGTTTGGCTTGGCGCAGCTCCATCAGCTGCGGGGAAGGATTGGCAGGGGACGGCACCAGAGCTTTTGCATCCTTCTAACAGATACCAAAGAACCCGAAGCCCTCGACAAACTTAGCGTTCTCGAAAAGAGCGAGGACGGGTTCGAAATCGCAGAGGCAGATCTGAAGCTCCGTGGGCCGGGTGACATGCTGGGGACTGCGCAAAGTGGTTTGCCGCCGTTGCGACTTGCCAGCCTGATTGAGGATGCCGATCTATTGATGGAGGCAAAAGCAATAGCAAAGAAGATTCTGGAGAGTGATCCAGGATTGCAATTACCTAAACATCAGACACTTACTCGAATTGCTATCCAAAATGCCGAAACTGGAACAAGTTTAGCTAATTGATCGGATCAAAATGAAGAGTTTCCTCAAGTTTTTGGTGTTTGTTCTGCTCCTGGCTCTTGCCATTTCCCTGATCTACGTTTGGGAGGCCAGGCAGCCCGGGCAAGCGCAAGTGAAAGTTGAAAGATTTACTCCGGCTGACAAACCGAGCTTGGATTTCAACTCAGTAGACGTTTTGCAACGGCTCGATGAGGAATATACAAAGGTTACGGCCGCCGTTGTTCCCAGCGTGGTAAGCATTACAACGACGCGAACGGTGACTCGCCGGATGCCAATGGATCCGCTTGAGCTGTTCTTTGGCCGGCGCTTTTTGGATCAGAATCAGGGGCAACAGAAAGTCACTTCGTTGGGATCGGGTGTGATCGTCTCCAAAGAAGGGCATATTGTCACAAACAATCATGTCCTAAACGGAACAAACGATGTGACGGTTCAGCTAAGCGACGGACGCGAAGCAAAAGCCAGAATCGTTGGGACTGACGCGCAGATCGACCTCGCTGTTCTGAAGGTTGATCTGCCCAATCTGCTCCCGCTTTCACTCGGTGATTCCGACAAGGTGAAAGTCGGCCAGATTGTGATGGCTATCGGCAACCCGTTCGGCCTGGAGGAGAGTGTCAGCCAGGGGATTATCAGTGCCAAGGACAGGCGCGCTATGAATGATAGTCAGGTTGAATTTTTCCAAACCGACACAGCAATCAATCCCGGGAACTCCGGGGGGCCCCTGGTGAATATTCGCGGTGAGGTTATCGGCATCAATTCGGCGATCTACTCCCAGTCCGGTGGCAACCAGGGGATCGGTTTCGCGATCCCGTCGAATGTCGTCAAGTCGGCGATGAAAAGCATTATCGCTAAAGGGCGGGTTATTCGCGGCTACCTTGGAGTTGCCATTCAAGCTGTGACCAGAGAGATTGCCGAGCAATTCAAGCTCGATAGCGTTCGAGGTGCGATCGTTACCGACGTCACGCCGGGTTCGCCAGCGGAGAAAGCTGGAATCATTCGGGGTGACGTGATCCGCAAGGTGAACGATTATGATGTCAAAGACACTAGTTCTCTGGTCAACCGGATTGCCGAAGCTGACGTGGGTTCAAGTTTGAAGATCGATCTTGTTCGCGATGGAGAGTTCAAATCCGTGACCGCGCAGGTTGCGGAACAACCGGCAGACCTTGTGGCGCGCCTGAATCGCAATCAGAATGACCCTGGGCAATTTGAGGAGTCTCAGGGTGGCCTGTTTGCTGGGGTTCAAGTCCAGAATTTAACGCAAAAGCTGCGGTCGGAAGCGAATGTACCGGCGACGGTAAACGGGGTGATTGTCACTGGTGTCGATCCGGCTTCACCGGTGGCGCAGCAAATCAGGCCCGGTGATGTGATCGAACAGATAAATCGACAACCGGTTCCCGATGTGAATGAATTTGAGCGTGTTGTGGCTCAACTTGATCAGGACACACCAGTCTTGGTTGCTATAGCGCGCAATCGGCAACGATCCTTTGTCGTTCTCCAACCGAACTGAAGAGTCAATATCAACCAGAGCATGTAACATTATGAGCCAAGGTTCAGCGGGTAACGTTATCGCGGCGCTTGCGAGTTTTTTTCTTCCCGGGCTGGGTCAGTTGGTGCAAGGTCGAATCCTGGCGGCGCTGATCCATTTCCTAGTAACAGGACTGCTATGGCTGGTGTGGCTCGGATGGATAGGCCATATCTATTCATGCATTGATGCGGCGCGCTGGAAAGCTCCGTAGGCCGCGTTGATGAACAGGATTCGCTATACTAAACCCGGGACGGCGCCGGCTACTCTGGTTGCACCTCCGAATCAGGAAGGCCAAAAGGCCGAAATATCCCTGATCAAATATGACGCTCACACAATTTTGGAAAAGAGAGTTGAGCAGATCGATGAAATTTATTCCTGCCCGGAGAATAACAAAGTTAGCTGGATCAATATCA
>Ga0306920_100005099_pt1 | contig 16917 bp, 19 predicted proteins | sample flu12Cox44000170_FD_204666 | JGI IMG/M metagenome (GOLD analysis project Ga0306920, IMG submission 204666) | Lab enrichment of tropical soil microbial communities from Luquillo Experimental Forest, Puerto Rico - flux4day.12C.oxic.44.000.170 (v2)... | ecosystem: Environmental > Terrestrial >... | reverse complement strand
CGGGTGTGATGTGGGCTGCAGATGGCGCAATTATGCCGAATTGCGAGTCCAGAAAGGATCTCGACGATGAAATCGATCGCCATGTTGTCGTTTTCGCCGACCGAGTGGATTTTGACAAAGGGATCGAGGAACACAGCGCCAGCTTCGCGCCGGGCGATTGTCCGTTCGAGGGCGGCGCCGAGCTTCCCAGGTGTCATTTCGCCATGCCTATTCAGAGCAAGCTTGGCGTCAGCACGCCTTACAGCAGTGATGAAGAGATAACCCTGGCTGCCGGACGACGAAGCTGTTTCTGCCGAACGGCGGCTGGCATTTCTGGAGCCGCGAAGCCTACGGCCTCGGATACGTCTGTCAACGCGAAGACCGCTTCAGTCGACTCCAGAGGAGGGCTGCGATGCTCAACCAGCGACTTGGCGGCGAAGGCTGGGCCACCTGGGATCAACCCCCGCCGAAACCGAAGCGGATGCGCTGGGCAACCTATGAGCGGAAATTTGTCCAGTGGGAGCGTGCGGTCGAGCGGGCGCACGACGTGTGGATTTCGGGCGCAAGACAGCTTCTGTCGCGGCTCGACCGGCGACAAGAACGGCGAGGGTAGAGCATAGCATCGCTCGGTGCCGGCCGACGCCCGCCAGCGCAGAGGTCGCCAGATCGGCGGCCAGCACGGCTGACAGGTTCTGACAGGTAATGGGGTATATCGGCGTCACGCGCGCGCGTAGTACGTCGTAAACGGGCAAACCTGTCAGCATCTGTCAGCACGCCGGTCCTACGAGCGTTTCCGCGGCTTTGAGGGACAGGCCGCGGAAGAAGCGGTTGCCGGTATGGTCGCGGTATTGCACAAAGCCGCGGGTTTCGAGCGCGGCGAAGAAGTCCTTCTGCTTGCCAGAGAACTCGCCTGCCGCCTCGGCCCAGGCTTTCCAGCTCTCGAACAGCGTGCTTCGCTTGGTGTTGGCGCGGCGGTCTTGGTCGCAACAATCGTCGAGCCAGTTGGCGATTGCATCTTCCGAGGCAAGATAGGCGGCGGTTGCGTCACGAACTGCGGCCGGCGGAGCAAGGCCGATCCGCTGCCATTCGAGGCAGCCATTGATTGCCCATTGCATGATGCCGCTCCATTCGGCTTTCAGCTTCTCGAAAAGTTGCGTGTCGCGATTGGCCTCGGGGATCGTCACGTTGAACGGGATTAGGTGCAGCCGGCGGCGAATTGCTTCGTCCACCCCTCTCAGCCCCGGCTTATGGTTGGCGGCGATCAGCAGCTTGAATTGGGGAATGAACTCGAAGAAATCCTGCCGCATAAAGCGGGCTGAGATCCGGTCGCCACCGGTGAGCGCTTTGATTTTCGATTCGGCCCAACGACGGCCGGCTTCGGTTTCGTGTGCGACAACGAGACGGGCGCCGCGGAGCATCGCAAGGTCGGTCGGGTGATGGTCGCCTTTCGATGCGACGAAAGTTTCCATGGCCGCGGTGATCGCATAATCGCCCCAAATCGCGGCCAACGTGTTGATGAACACACTCTTGCCGTTGGCGCCCGTGCCGTAGCAAAAGAACAGCGCGTGCTCGGTCGTCTCGCCGGTGAGGCAGTAGCCAGCCATCCGCTGCAAATAGGCTTGCAGCTCCATGTTGCCGGCGGTGATTTCCGCGAGAAACTGACACCAGCGCGGGCAATCGCCGCCGGGTGCGGCAGCGGTTGACTTGGTGGCGTAATCCTCGCGGCGAGCCGGGCGCGTGGCGCCCGTGTGCAGGCCAACGGTTTCTCCCCCTGTTTTGAGCAACCACGGGTCCGCATCCCATTGCTCGACGGTCGCGGCGTGGCGCCGATCGGCCCGGGCGAGACTAAGGGTGGCAGCTACCGTCTTGGCGCTGGCGACGGCGGATGCGAGCTTGATCTTGTTCGGATCGCTGATCTCGGCCGAGGCGACACGGCAGATCGCGCGCGCCATGTCGAAGGCACGCATCGTCCTATCGATATTCCACCGCGCGCCATCCCACAGCAGCCACTTCCCCCAAGCTGTGACATAGCGGCTGCCCTCGCTATGCTTCTGCGAGAACCGGAGGGCGAGTGCTTCGTCTGAGTATTCCGGCGGCCGGGCATCGGCGACGCCGAGCTGTGCATCACGATGCTTCTGCTGAGCGGTCCATGCCGCATCGGCGGCGGCGCGGGGGTCAGGGCCGTCGGGGGTCATTTAGCCGCGGTCCTGGGTGGGTCGGCCCAATCGCCGGCCGGCGGCGCGACGATCGCGACTTGGCGTCCGGCCTGGCGCCAGTGAGCGTTGACAGCGGCGGCGGCCCGTCGGCCCGGTTCGTCAGCGTCGGCGGCAACGGTTAGACATTCGATCCCTGCGAGCACGGGGAAGCCGGCGAAGTTGCCCGCGCTGCCAAGAGCCCACACCGGCGCAAGACCTGCCATCAACAGCGCAATGCCGCTCTCGGCGCCTTCACAGATCGCCAACCCAAGGGTCGGCTCGTCAAAATCGCTGAGCATGACGGCGGCGCCTCTGGCGCGGCCGGTGACAGTCTTGCCCTTTCGGTCGCGCAGCCGGTCGCGCCCCTCCGCCTGCAAGAAGATGTTGACAACGCCGCACGGCTCGCCGCTGCGGATGTCACAAAGCAACGCGAGCAGCGCCGGGTGATGCTCAAGATGGCCGGTGTCGGGATGCCGGCGGTAGCGGCACGGCGCGTAGCGCAATACTCGGCCGGCAGGATCGACGAACCGCAGCGAACGGCCAGCAAGATAGTCCTCCGCCAGCGTTCCGACGATCGGGGTGGCCGCCCGCCAGGGACGGCGCCATCGGTCGGGATCATCTGGCACCCGCTCCGGGGTGTCGCGCTTAATCTGTGGCGGCAGCTCGGCCTCACCGCCCGCGAGACCGAGCCAGCGGCGTGACCAATCGAGTGCTCTGGCCATGTCGACGCGGAGAACGATACGCACCAGATCGAGCGCGTCGCCGCATTGGCCGGTGGCGAAATCGCACCAGACGCCAGCCTTGGGGCCGCTGAGATGCACTGCGAGGGAATTGCCTGCCTCACCGGCGACGCTGCCCGCGCGCCATTCCTGACCCTCGCGGTGACCACTGGGCAGAAGATCGATGACGAGGCGGTCGACGCGGTGCGCGAGCCTTCGCGCGATATCGCGGGCGCCGAGCAGCGTCACGGTGCACCCCCGCCGGAGCCGCGTCGTTTCGGCGGCATCTCAAACCAAGGGCGAACCAGCGTGAGGCCGCGCGGCGTCGGCCTCTGACGTGCTCCGGTAGGTGCACTCGATGAGCCACTGCTCCAGATCGTCGCGGCGGTAGAGCACGCGCCGGCCGAGGCGCACGAACTTGGGACCGGTGCCGGCCAGTCGGTGCCGCTCAAGGGTCCGGCCGGAGAGCCGAGTAAGCTCGGCGGCTTGAGGCTGGGTAAGTAGGTCCATTGGCGATCCTTGCGTCTGCCGCCGACCACCGGCGGCTCACGGCGCAGAGATCGCGCAGGTGGCGCGCGGCTAAGAGGCGGGCTTAGCCGGATCGGCTAGCTTCATTCCAGAGATGGACTTCTCCAGGGAGAGCAGCACGAAGCGTCGAGCATCGGCGGCTACGAGCGCGGCGATCTTCTTGCGCCACTCATCGGTCAACATGCTCTCCGCGTTTTGGGAGGCACTAATCCACCCGAGGTCTTCGGCGCTCAACTCCGACTGGAGCATCTGCGGCAGCGATCGGAGCAATGGCTGGGTTGCGTTGATCCTTTCACGCCACCGGCGCAGCGTGTCCGCCGTGACGCCACCCTTACCGCGGGTCGGTTTGATGCCGAGAGCATTCAGCTTCGTCGCAATCGCCCTATTCGCTTTCATGGGCGCTTGGCCCGTCCATTCAAGACGCCGGGCGGCGCCGACTGCGATGCCGATCAGCGCGTAGCGCCTGGGGCTGGATGCCGCGCGACCGGTCTGCTTTCTCGGCCTCAGGATCGGCTCGACATTGTTCTCGTTGAGCGCGAGCAGCGCGCTATGCAGGCTCATCAGCGGCACGTGGAGCGTCTCCGTCAACACCGGCTCGAACCGTGTGAGAAAACGCCAAGCCGCGCCGAGCGCTACGGCAGCGCTTAGTCGCCCATGAGTTTCGCCGGGAGGAAGGCTTCGCGCGAAACGCAGCTCTTGGAACAGCCCTGCCAGGGCGTGGTTCAGCGCTTCGAGATCGGCGGGCGCGATCTTGTCGGGCAGGTCAGGCGTGGCCTCGGCCGGATCGGGGTTGTGAGCCTCAGGCGCCATGAGCCGAGCGCTCGCCCAAGCCCTCGGCCAGCAACGTCACGGCGAGGGTGTTGAGACTTACCCCTTCGCGCTTGGCGCGCTCGGCGAGGCGGCGATGCAGCGATTTCGGGGCGCGAAGCTGCCATTTGCCGCTGTACCCCTCCGCTGGCTCGGCCGAAGGGGGCGGGATCGACCGGCCCGCCTCCTTCATCGCCGCGATCCAGGAGCGTTTTGCGTCATCGGCGTTGGCGATGGCTTCTTCGATCGTCTCGCCGTCGGACATGCAGCCTGGCAGATCGGGATACTCGACCAGCCAGCCGCCACCGTCTTCCTCGGTTAGCGGCCGGACCGTAAAGCGATATTCGATGTCACTCATGGCTCGCTCGCACCGCCTTGATGAACGCGACAAAAGCGGCGGACATAAACCGGCTTGATCGGCCGCCGCGCCGGCACGGATACCGCCTCCGCAACGCCGGGATGCTCGAAAACCACGTGGCTTCCGCGCGGCTTGCGAACGTTGACACCATTCGCGGCGGCCACCGCCTCAAGGCTCGCGATCCGCCAGTCGCGCGGGTTGGCCCGCATGCGGTCGAGCGTCCTGTCGGCGCGCGGCATGCTCTGTCCACTCTCGTCGGCTAGATGGTATCAGCAGCGGTACCACACAAGCAAGCTCGCCGGGTTTTGTTGCCGGTCGCGAACCACTTGGGCCGACGCGAAGGACGTATGCGACGGTTACGAAGGAAACTGGATCGGCCGGTAAATGTTGCTGGTCTCTCCGTTGTAGTGGACGAGATCGAGGCCGAAGTTCTTGCAGACCTGCCGATACTCCGCTTCCTTGTGCGATGCGCCCTCCGGCCGCGCGAACGGCGGAACTAGGATGATTTGTTGCCGCGTCTTAAGGATCGAAAAGGCACGGCGGTGCCTGTAGAGCCAATACGCGCTTTCGCAGGCCCAGACATGCGGCGCAAGGTAGCAGTTGGCATCGAATTCGTCTGAACCCCTCAGCGACTGCAAACGCGGCGCGTGCCACGTCTGCCACTGCTCAATGATGTCGGCGTGCATGCCGTCACCCTGATCCCAGAGCGCGACGAATATGAACTTGTCGCCGATGTTGATGGCGACAGTGCCTGTAACAAGGCAATGCATGAAATCAAACCGCGGCGTCGGATTGGGTGAGTTGATAATGAACACGCTGCCGAAAGGCGCTGGGTTGGTCGTCCCGCCGTTCGTCCATACCTCGTAGAGCCGCTGAAACAGCCAGACCTCGTGGGTGAAATCGGATACATCGAGCATAAAGGGCGAACTTGCGTCCTTGATGTCGAATCGCAACGACGCGTCTCGGTAGATGCATCCGATATGGATTTTGAGCGCCCACAGATACACTTAGGCCGGGTTCAGCACCCCTCGGGATATGCGATCCTCGATCTCGCCAAAGCGATTATTAGCCTTGTGGTCCGCCGGCACCTTGTGGTGCTTATATTTGAGGGCCGCCCCATTCGGAACGATCAAAGTCTGCTCGGCTAAACCGAATCTCATCTGGAGCCAGCGCGGGATAACATGTTCGCTGGAGTTGGTGTCCTTTCCCGTAAACATGCATCTCACTGAAAGATACCTCGCGTCAGTACCGCGCAAGCAAACTCAGCCGGTCGCGTTGCCTTTCCGGGAAGGGAGCGTGACCACCTCGGCCGATGCAGCGGCGCCGACCTTTCGGTTCATCGCGGCGGCAATTCTCGCTCCCACCGCGTCGTTGGCGGCCCGGAGAGGATCGGCCGACAGGTGCGCGTAGCGCGCCGTCGTCGTCGCGTGCTTGTGACCGAGTAAGGCGCCGATGACCGGGAGGCTCAGCCCGCCGGCGGCACCGACGCTCGCGAAGCTGTGTCGGAGATCGTGCAGGCGGACATCGGCAAGCCCGGCAGCTTTGCGCACGCGTGCCCAGACCTTGTCGATCACAGGTCCTGCACTGTCGGCCCGCACGCCGGGGATCACGCGCGGATTGTCCGCCATGCGCGGAAGTTCCTGCAACAATGCCCGCGCCGGCGCGTTGAGATAGACCACCTTCGCGCCAGTCTTACTGTCGGGCAGCCGCAAGCATTCGTGCTCGAAATCGATATGCTCCCAGCGCAAGTTGACGATCTCGCCTTTGCGACAGCCGGTTAGGAGCAGCAGCTTTATCGCCACGGGCGGGTAGGGGTTGGCCGATTGTTGGGCTTCAATATCGAGCGCGTCCGCCAGCCGGGCGATCTCGGCCTCCGAAAGGAAGCGCTCGACCTTGCGCACCGGCGTTTTCTTGACGCCACGAGCCGGATTCTCACTACACAAGCCACGCCCAATTGCGAAAGCATAGATCGAACTTACGAGTGCCACGCATTGCGCGGCGACACCCTTGCCGCCGGTGGCGATGCTGCCTGGTCGTCGCCGATCGGAGCTCACGACCTTATCGGCTGTTTTGCCGGCCGCTACGGCATTCCGCATGCGTTCGATGTCGGCGCGACCAATTTGATCGGCTCGCAGTTTGCCAAGTAACGGTCGTAGATGATGCTCAATTCGGCCTCGATCGACCTTGATCGTGGAGAGTTTCTTGTGCCCCGCACCTTCGGCCAGATAAAGGTCGATCAACTCGCCAAAGGTCAGCGCATTTCGCTCGTCCTGCCGCGCGCTCGCGGGATCACGGCCCGCGGCAACCTCGGCGAGCAGCCGCTTCGCTTCGATCCGCGCCATCTCCGGGGTCCAGGGCGAGCCATGCTTGCCTATCGTCAACTTGCGCAGGGCGGCGCCACGGCCGGTGCCAACGCGGTAATGCAAGATGTAGCTCCTCCCGCCGGCCGGCCTGGCACGGACCCCGAAGCCTTTCACCCCAGTGTCCCACAACACCGTTTCGACGCCGCGAGCGGCGGTCAACGCGTCAACCGCGCGCTTCGTGATCTTGCCTCGCATGGGGTCCTTCTCCCGACGTGGTTGGACCTCTGGGTATCACCGGGGTATCACCGGAGATCGTAGCCATGGCGGCGTATGTCGGAATTTGGTAGCGAAAAGTCAAGCAATTCAGCCGATCTCGGTGGTACCCGCGGTTACTGGCGGCTCTCGGCAGGGTAGGTAACCGGATTTTGATTCCGCCATTCGGAGGTTCGAATCCTCCCGCCCCAGCCATGCGCCGGTGGGCCGACGTCATGAGCGGCGTTGCTCTCGGAACGGCTGGTAGAACGTTCCCACGATTAACCCAAGCGGTAGGAGTAGCAACAGGAGCCCCGCGTAACCTGCGCTCGTGACCACGAGAGCGCGGCGTCGCCAGCGACGGCTTCGAACAGAACGGTGGATCGGCGCCGCGATGTCGCTCGACGCCACTGGTAGCGCGCTTGCTTCGACGTCGATCTCCGGTGCGATCGCAGTGAAATCGATGAGACCGTGCCGATTGCGGGCAAAGCGATGACCATCACCGCACAACGCGGCACCATCGCTTTCCGATAAAGCCATGTGACAAATCGGACAGCAGGGCGAAATTGGGGTTGCCGGCTCAGTCGCGCGTCCTTGCTTCAGCAGACGGAACTTCACCCGGTCGCACAATACAAGGTTGACCACCGGCACCGAGCGCAGGGGCTCGAGCAGGCGGCTCAATATCGGCATCCACTCAGCTGGAGCCACAAGCATCTGAAATTCGATTGCCGCTCCATCGAAGATCTGACGCTCCACGACAAACCCGGCGCGGTCGAACTCCCGCTGCCAAAAGGATGGGGGCCGTGTGTGGTCCTCGCCGATTGGGGCGCCGCGCCGGCCGAGCACCCGTTTGACCCGCTGACGCAGATGTTCCAGCCACCAGCTCGCACCATTGGGTGTGGCAATCGCACAGACGCCGCCGGGCTTGAGCACGCGTGCGAATTCGCGAAGAACCACCGAGGGATCCTCGACGTGCTCGATGACCTCGTGCGAGGCGATATAGTCGAAGACGGAATCGGCAAAAGGCAATCGCTCTAGTGTCGCTTGGTAGAAGACGGCGTTATCTGCATCGGGTCGTGCTACTGCGCCGGCCAACGTCACGGATGAGACGTCGACACCATGTATTTTCAGTCCCGGCGCCAAGCGTCGCAGGTTCGCCGCCTCGATCCCGGTGCCGCAGCCGGCATCGAGGAGGTTCCCCGATGCCCCTTCGGGCAAAGCGAGCAGGCCATAGAAATCGGCGCGAATGAGATCGGCGAACCCGCACTCCCACAGCTTGCGGAAGCGGGCAGCTTGTCGGTCGGCGAGGGGATCGCGATGCAATGCCTCGCTGGCAGCTCGATAAGCAGCACTTTTGCCGGTGAGGATCTGGTCCGACATCGCTCCCGGCCGTTCTTGGCCTCTCAGTCCGGTTTGCCGAAATGGCGTTCGACTTTGAGGATTGCCTCGACCGTGTCGTTGGCCTCGGCCTCCCCGTAATTCTCGTTCAAGTAAAGGCAGAATGATCGGTCGCGGATGCTGCGGGCATTCTCGGTCTTGAACCCGTCTGCCAAGTAAGGCCGAACCCACGGCCACTCATCGACGACGAAACGGTAATGCGGGTTGAGGTCGATGCCCTCCGCGCGGACAGCTTCGGCAAATTCGATCTTGCTGCAGCTGATCCGGTCGGTGTCGACGACGATTGGGAAGAAGAACGGCGAATCCGCCGGGCTATGCGCGTAAGGCCGACAGATTTTGGCGTGTTCGGCGAGACCTGCCACGACATCGGAAACAAAGGATTGCCGCCGCAGGATGGTCAGATTGAGGCGGCCTAGCGAAGCCACACCGATCGCGCAAGAGATTTCGTCGGTGTGATGATTGAGCGCGGGGAAGAGATAGGTCGAAGGGTCCCGGTCGCTGAAATCCTCGCGCCAGCGTGGCTTGCCGCGATCGGAATGGGCGAGCGCCTGACGAAAGAGCTCGAGATCGCGGCAATAGACGACCCCGCCAGACGGCCCGGTCATGTGGGCCTTGCGGTACATCGTCGAGAAAGCGGCGATATCGCCAAAGGTGCCGACCGGCCGGCCGGCGATCTTGGCGCCGTGCGATTGGCTGCAGTCTTCCACGACGCGGATGCCGCGCGCGTGTGCTTCGCCGACGATTTTGTCGGCCTCGGCGGCATGGCCGGCGGCATGAACGAGAAGGATCGCCGAGACGTTCGGGCTAAGCCTCTCGCGGATCTGCTCGACACCGATATTGTAGCTGTCGGGCTTGCTGTCGCACAGGCGCGGTTTTAGCTCGTTCAGAATGATCGCACTCATCGACCCCGGGTCGGTGATCGGCGACACCAGCACTTCGCTGCCCTTGGGCAGATCGAGCGCCGCCAATGACACGAACAGCGAAGCGGTCCCGGTCGCCACCGCATCGGCATAACCACCGCCCATCATCGACACGAAAGCGTCGGTGTAGAGCTTTTCAAACGGCCCTTGGTAGCCCGGGTCGATCTGTTGCTCCCGATAGTAGGCGATGACCTCTTGGATCATTCGGACTTCTTCGTCGCCGAGCGCGAGGCGCGGCGGCATCCGTTCGCGGCGCACCGGTTCGCCGCCGTGGATCGCGAGCTTCTCGTTGTGGTGTCGATCGCTCATCGTGGCTCACCCAAGCCCGACGCGTTGCGAGATTGCGGCGAGGCTCAGCCCGTGATCCGCCAGCAGGTCGTGGTGTCGTCCGTTATTGTGGATAAACCGATCCTGGAGCGTGAAGGTGTCGAGCCGGCAGCGCGCTTGGATATCCCACGCGATCTGCTTGGTCTGCGGCGCAAGCCCGCCCTGCGGGACATGCTCCTCGATGACGATGACGTGCTTGTGGCGTTGAAGGGCTGCGATGATGCCGTCGCGGTCGAGCGGCTTTAGCGTGTGGCAGGAGAAGAACGAGACCGATTTTCCCTCCGCCGCGAAGCGGTCGGCCAGCTCGGCCGCCATTTTGCTTATGACGCCGTAGGAGAGGATGCAGACATCCGAGCCACGGCGCAGGCAGCGCAACTTGCCAAACACCCAGGGATCGGCATTCTGGGTCAGGTTCGGTTCGCCGGACTTGCCGATGCGCAGATAGACCGGCCCGTTTCGCTGCCGCGCGCACCATCGCGTCGCCTCAGCGACTTCGGCGGGGTCGCACGGGGCCACGATCTGCATGTTCGGGATCGCGCCGGCGATCGCGATGTCCTCCATCGTATGATGCGTCCCGCCATGATCGGAGTAGATGACGCCGGCGCCCATTCCGACGACCGTCACTGGCAGGTTCTGGTAGCACAGATCGTCGCGCACGATCTCGAACGGCCGGTAAAGTGAAAAGGTCGCGATCGTGTAAGCGAAAGGCTGACACCCCTTGAGCGCAAGCCCGGCGCAAATGCCGATCATACTTTGTTCGGCGACCCCGACATTGATGAAGCGTTCGGGATATTCCGTGCGGAATTTCGCCATGTTGCCGACCGGGGAAATATCGGCTACGACGATGAAAATGTCTGGATTTTCAGTCGCCTCGCGATACAGAGCCTCGGCGAACATATTTCTCATCGCGCGCTCTCCAACTCGTCGATCGCACGGAAATATTCCTCTTTGCTCGGCGCCCGATAGTGCCAGATCGGCACATTCTCCATATAACTGACACCCTTTCCTTTGACTGTCTTGGCGACGAGCATGAATGGCCGGCCACCTTGTCGCCCGGCGACCGCCTCGAAGATGGCCCCGGAATCGTGCCCATCGACCTCCGCTACCTCCCACCCGAACGCCCTGAATTTTTCGCCAAGTGGATAGAAGCTCGGATGAGTTTCAGAGGTGCGCCCGAGGCTTTGAAAATCGTTGTTGTCGACTGCCGCCACAACATTGTCGAGACGGAGCGAGGAGGCCATCAGCACTGCTTCCCAAGTCGAGCCTTCCTGAACCTCACCGTCACTGAGCACGGTGTAGATGATGCCGGCGCTCTTACGCGCCCGCTCGGCCAAGGCCATGCCGCAGACCATCGAAAGGCCGTGACCGAGCGACCCGGTGGCGGCCTCGATGCCGGGATTGCCATAATCGGGGTGAACGCCGAGACGGCCGCCGGGTGTGCAATAGGCGTCGAGGTCAGCGCGCTCCAATACTCCATGCTCCTCGAGGATGACGTATTGGATCATGCAGCCATGACCCTTCGACATCAGGAACGTGTCGGGCGAGGAGCCGTCGGCATTGTGGCGCATTAGCCCGCGATAGATGCAGTCGACAATCTCAGTGCATGAATAAGCCGAGCCGATGTGCAACGCTGCGACTTGCTGAGAGATGTCGAGGATGCGCCGGCGATAGTGCCGGCACCGCTCCCGCGCGAGACGCGCGTCGAAGCTGTTGATCATGGCTCGTCCCCTCTCGTTATTCGATGATGGTCCAGTAATAATCGCCCGTATAGCCCGCCTCTTCAAAGAGCTGACGCCAGCCGACCGGATCATGATGCGTCTTGGCGGTAAGCACCCAGCTGAGAAAGATCTCCTTCTCCTCGGGAGTGCGATACGAATCGACCTGGATATAGGCGCGTCCCGGGGACAGGCGTTCGATCTCCCGCACTGCGGTAATGCATTCTGCACGATCGAGGTCGTGCACGACATTGATTGCAATCGTCGCCGCAAAGCTGCCGTCCGGGAATGGCAGCTTGACGCAATTGCCGAGATGCAGCCGCCCGACGATTTCAGGCTCGCAATGCATCAGCGCGTATTCGGAGATGTCGAGACCAAACGCTTCGAGCCCCGCACAGGCTTTCATGAAGTCCTTGACGAGAAAACCCTTGCCCGCCCCGACATCGAGCAGGCGATCACCGGGCTTGAGGCCGAAATGTTCGATTATGTCCTCGGCAATCGGCAACCACCTTCCATCGTAGCGATACCCCCCATACCCAGTATCCCGTGACCCGTCGAAATATTCGCGTCCATATTGCCGCGCGATACGGATATTTTCCTCACTCTGCGCGCCGGTTCGCTTTTCGATATTGCGCTTGGCTCGCGGATAGCGACGCAGGAGATTGACTTCAGCCATCCGGCCGGTTCCGAATTCCAAATAGGGGCGTCGAAGACAGCAGTGGCTGACGGCGCTAGCAATTTCCTCTGTAATGCCGCCTAGACAGGCCGCCTCCCGGCTGGGACACGATGCGCACGGGACGGTCGAGTGTCAATCCTCCCATAATCGACCTCAACATCCTAGCCCGGCTGCTGCAATCTGAACCGCGGCCTCGAGGATCGCGCCGCCGATTATCCTTTGATACGCGGCGACGACTTCTTTGATCGGACCCATTGTGACGACCCGGCCTTGATGCAGCAAAATCCCACGATTGCACCACTGCTCGACCAGCTGCGTCGAATGCGAGGCAAGCACGAGGATGCTCGAACCGCGAACGAACTCCTCGACGCGCCGTTGAGCTTTGTCCAAGAACTGGGCGTCGCCCGCGGTCAGCCATTCGTCCATGATGAGGATATCGGGCGGAATACAGGTGGAAATCGAGAAGGCCAGGCGAATCATCATTCCTGCCGAGTAGGTGCGCACCGGCATGTCGATGTAGTGGCCGAGTTCGGTAAACGCGGCCACCTCGTCGGCGCGCATACGCATCTCGTGCGGGTGGATGCCCATATACATGCCGCGCAGGATGATATTCTCGCGCCCGGTCGCATCGGGATTGAGACCGACTTGAGTGTCGAGCAGCGAAGAGACGCTGCCCGATGAGACAAAACGCCCCTGGCTCGGCTCGTAAACGCCGGCGAGCACCTTGAGCAAGGTGGTTTTGCCCGCTCCGTTCAGACCGATCAGTCCGACCCGATCGCGATTCAAGATATCGATGCTCACATCGCTGAGAGCGCGGACATTGATTCGATCCAGAGCGTCTCGCGCGAGATTCCCATGCGTCGAGGTGGCGAGCAGCGCCTTTTTCAGCGATCGACTGCTGCCTTGATAGATCGGAAAGTCGACGCAGACATTGCGCAGACGAAGGAACGACAAGGACGCTAGACCCAAAAAGCGATGCGCGAGCGGAATCTTGCAAAGAACGCGAACGAAACAGCGCATCCGAAGACTGTCATGATCACCAGGATCGCCCACGAATACCGCGCGGTCGGCTGACCGAGCAGCGGGCCGCGCAGGACGTCGATGGCCGCAAAAAAAGGATTGAGCTGGGCCCACCAGGCGTTGGTGCCAAGCGCTTGGACAGGCCACATGACCGGGGTTACAAAGAACACGACTTGCACGATGCTGGCGACGATTGGCGGCACATCGCGGAAGCGCGCGCTGATCATACCGAGCAATACGCTGACCCAAACGCCGATGATCGTGATCAGTACGAGGCCCGGAACCAGTTCGATTAATCTCGTCCACACAATCGAGTGCGGAAACAACCACAGAACAATTGGGATGATCACGAAATTATGCGCAAGCGTCAGCAAGTTACGATAAACGAGGCGATAGGCGTGAAGCGAGAACGGCAGTTTCACCTGTTGGATGATGCCTTGTACCGCAATAAAGGTACCGCAGCCCTCCGTCACCATTCCAGCGATGAACATCCAAAAAATCAGACCGACACTCAGCATCGGCAAATAATCGTGAAGATCGGTGTGAAACAACTTCGAATAGATGAAGCCCATTCCCCCGATCATCACAGCCGTCGTGAGGGTTTGCCAAAACGGACCAAGGATCGAGCCGCGATAGCGAAGCTTCACATCCTGCTGTGCCAAGGTCGTCCAAAGCCAGCTCTTGCGCACTCCTTCGACAAGGTCGATTACCGCGAGAACGACTCGAGTCGGCGGCTCCATCAACTCAACGATCCGGCTGGTTCCGGCGTCGGGAACAGTCTGAGAATGCGTCATGTTTCAGCGATTACTGGGCTATTGTTACGAAACTTCTACGCTGCTCGGCCGATTTTTCTAAAGCCCAACGGCAACCCCTTCCGCTCAGGCCCTATATCATGATCCGAATAACGCGTCCAGCGAGCGCCAAACCCAAGGAAACGCCAGGCCGTTGATGGCACGTCAAATGGTCCTGTCGTCGCGGGCAACCGCTCTGGTTCAACTACGAACTGACCGCCTTGGCAAGACCGTGCCGGCCGATCGGCCGAACCGCCGCTGCGCCGGTCCTTGATGCAGGCAACGTTCTTCGAAGAACTCGCTGTAGAGCGCATCATAGCGGCTGACGATAGCCCGCAGGTCGTAGGAGCAAACGATCCGGTTACGAGCTTCGGCGCCGATCGATCGGCGCGCACCGGGTCCCATCGAGATCAATGCTTGCCAAGCTGCTTCTAGTGCTTCCGGATCACGCCGCGGTACTACCATACCTGTCGGGCCGAGGATTTCGGCGGCGTCGCCACAGTCGGTCGCAACGCACGGGACGTGGCACAGCATCGCCTCTCCGAGCACGTTAGGCCAACCTTCGCCAAAAGCAGACGACAACGTCGCAATATCAAGTGCCGAGTAGACGCTGACCATGTCATCGCACTCACCCAGCAATCTCACATGGTCTACGAGGCCATGCGCCTCGGTCATCTCTGTCAGGGCCCGGTTCGACCTGTCAACGCCTGACCCTATGAGCAGGAAGACTACCTCTGGCCGGACTGCAGCAAGCCTCGCTGCAGCGGCGAGAAAATTCGCGTGATCCTTCATCGGGTGGAAGCGCGCGGGTAACCCGATCGCAACCGCGCCATCCGGTATCCCAAGCTTTCGCCGCAAGTTTACGCGCGCCGTTCCGTCGAATCGGAACAGGCTTGCGTCGCAACCGTTCGGGATGTGTTCCCAGCGGCGTGGCCGGTATCCGATTTGCTCATGGAAGCGCTGACCGGCTAACGAATTGACGATGACGCCATCCGGTCTTGTCGAACACCAGCTTAGTAACCGCCTGACGCGATCAGCCCCGATCGATTCGGTGCACCGGATATTCCAGAAGAGAGCAAAGGGCGGCCCCCACAGCTGCGCGAGCACACCAAGGAAATCGGCATGATAAAGCCAGGTCTGCAAAATCCCGGGGCGCACCCGGCGCAGGATGCGAGTGAGGCGCGTCAGGCCGCGCGGATCCGCCATTCCTCGCCGCATATCGAGGGTATGCAATTCGATACCGGCGCTTGTCAGCAGGGGACCCACGGCCCCCTGCCCGGTCATGCTCACCACGACGGAGCGGTGTCGCGCCCGATCTAAACCCGTCACGAGGCGAGAGAGCATTCGCTCCGCGCCTCCGGTCTCAAGTCCGGTAATCAGATGGACAATTGTGACCATCGTCGTACCGCGCCGGTCATATGATCGCACCCGTTCCGCTGTTGTGCGCCGCTTCCATCATTTCCCTCAATCCGCGCTCCAGCGTCGCGAATGAGAAGTCTGGAAAAGCGTTGCTGCACACCGTTATGTCAAACGCGCGGTAGCCGTTGTGCGGCATCGGACCGCTTCTCGGGAGTTCCTCGATCGGCACCAGGCGACCCGTCAATCGAACGATCATCCCGGCAATTTCGTGAAAGCTCGCGACCATGCCAGTCGCAATGTTGAGCACTCCGACCGAGCGCCGGTAAATGACCCGAGCCGCGAGTTCGGCGACATCATCGATCAGCACGTGATCCCGTCTCTCCTCGCCCTTCCCAAACAGCTTGATCGGCTCACCTGCCGCGGCGAGCCGCCAAAAGCGGTTCGGCCCATAGCCGTTATGCGGGTCCGCGGCACCATAGATCAGGGTCGGGCGAAGCATTGCGAGTGGCGCCTTTATTTCGCTCGCGAACATGATCTCGCGTGCCAGATGCATGACCCCGTGGAGCGAATCGGGCGCTCTTGCCGACGCTTCAGTCAGCGGGGTCGCGGAATCGGCATAGACCGCATCGGAGCTGATGTTGACGACAAGCGCCAGCGGCTCGGCCGTCGCAGCCCTTAGCATTGCGGCCGCCATAATGATGTTGTCTCGCAACATCGTGATGTTACGGCAGGGCGCCAAGGCCGATACCCCGACAAGGACGTCCTCGGGGCGCAGCAGCGCCGCGAGCTGGTCAGCACCGTCCGAGGCTAACAGGTCGACCTCGCGCCTCGTCAGGCGTAGCACCGGGACCCCATCCCGCTCCAATCGAGCGGCGATCGCATTGCCGACAAACCCGCCGGCCCCCATAACCACGACGCGGGAGGGTGCAGCGGCACGATCATTGCCATGCATCAGCATGAACACGGCCTCGGCTCGGCGGGTCCGAGAGGCGGCATACCTAGAGCATGGTATTCGAAACCTGCTGCCGCCGCCTCTTCATCGTTCAGCAGTCGGTACGGATCGATGATCACTCTTCCGGTCATCGCCCGCGCCAAATCGGCAATCCGCAACTCGCGATATTCGGGCCACGGCGTTACGAGCACCAACGCGTCCGCGCCTTCGGCGCAACCCAGCGGATCGGGACAGCCGGTGGCAAACGGCACCATCGCGGCCGGAACCGCGGGATCGTGGACGCGGAGGTCCATACCGCGCAATCGTGCGAGAAGTGCGAGCGAGGGAGAGTTCTTGGTCGAGCGCGTATGCTCCTTATAGGCCAGGCCCAAGACCCCGATTCGCGCATTACGGTTTATTTTCAGGACCCGCTCTTGGAGCACCCGCCAGCACCACTCCCGACGATGACGCGAGTTCGCGATCCATGCACGTACAACACCGACATCGGTATTCCCGCTGTCCGCGAGATTGAGCACGGTGCGAAGATCGCGTTCGAGATTCCCGCCGGCAATGCCAAGCCCAGGATTGAGATAAGCATGGGGGCCAATGCGCCGGTCCAAACGCGTAATGCCGGGACGA
>Ga0306920_100005096_pt1 | contig 16921 bp, 13 predicted proteins | sample flu12Cox44000170_FD_204666 | JGI IMG/M metagenome (GOLD analysis project Ga0306920, IMG submission 204666) | Lab enrichment of tropical soil microbial communities from Luquillo Experimental Forest, Puerto Rico - flux4day.12C.oxic.44.000.170 (v2)... | ecosystem: Environmental > Terrestrial >... | reverse complement strand
CGGGCACCGGGTGCCGTGTGCTGCGGTGAGTGGATCCCAGGCTTGCCCGGTGGTGATGACGGCGTGCAGGTGCCGCAAGATGGCGGCGGCGATGACGGTCTGCGCCTGGGTGGGCGTGAGCCTGTTGTGCTCCCTGCTGGTCAGGTGCTGGTAACGGGCCCGGTAGACCGGATTGGCGCGCTGGGCTCCCCAGACCGCCCACCACGCCGCCAGGCGCAGCCCAGGGCGGCCCTGCCCGGTCAGCCTGGTCCGGCCGGTGAATGTGCCGGACAGTTTCTCCCGCGGCGCCAGCCCGGCGTGCTTGACCAGCGCGCGGGCTGTCGCGAAGCGGTGAGGGTCACCGGTCTCGGCCAGGATCGCCGCCGCGCCGATCGCCGAGATACCGGTGATCGAGGTGGCCAGGCCGGTCAGCCCGAGCTCGCCGAGCACGGCGGTCATCCGCAGCTCGGCCTGGCCCATCCGCTGGTGGGTGAGATCCCAGTCCTCCAGCAGCAGCTGCACGCGCTCCAGCGCGCCCAGACGGTGGGCGAGTACGCCGGCCGGGTCGCAGAGCGCGGCGAACACCGCCCGCACGATCCGCCGGCACGGTTTCTGACCGCCGCGGCGGATAACCTCCCGGCGCACCGCCTGCTCGAACCGCGCCGCCCCCAGACGCCGGGTGCGGGCCAGGTTCCCGCCGTCCCTGCCGGTGATCACCGCCAGCGATGCGATCCAGGTCGCCGATCGGAACGGCTGCCTGGCTGCATCCAGGACTGCGGGCCAGGCGCACTCCAGCAGGTCCCGCATCTGCTGCACCTGGCTGCCGGCCTCAGTGATCAGCTGCTCCCGCCGGGTGCCCAGATGCCGCAGCCGGGCCCATGTCTCATCCACCGGCTCGGGAATATAGCAGCGCAGCTGCGCGGTCAGCCGGGCGATCAGCACCGCGTCCTTATCGTCGGTCTTGTCGCACGTCAGGTCCTCGGTCCGCCGCGACCACGAGGTGACCACCGGCTGCACGCAGACGAACGGCATCGACCGGTCCGCGGCCAACTGCCCCAGCACCCGCCACCGGTGCCCGGTCGGCTCGCACGCCACCGTTACCCCAGCCCAGCCTGCCGCCACGGCCCGCCCGGCGGCCCAGTCCAGCGCCGCGCCCAGGTCCCAGGCCCGGCACCGGAACACCCGCCGCGCGATCACCCGCGAGTCGTGATCGGTCACCACCACCATCTGCTTCTTGCCCGCCAGGTCGATCCCCGCGATCGCATTCACCGCCGGCACCAGCACGCGCAACTGCTCCAGCCGGGCATTGCGGTTACGGTCACCTCGGGACACGCCACTACCGTTACCCATGAACGTCCTCCTGCTGCGTGGGACACCAAGCCCGAAGCGCATCAGGGGGACGTTCCTACGTCACGAACCGACACGCAGAACGTGTTTCTATGCCGCTGACCGCGCTGGGTAAGTAGGGCAAGAGCGCGGCTGATGCGTCTCCCAACAATGTGACGCAGGGATCATGGGCGAGGACGCTACGGCCGCCCGGCCACAACTCTATGGCGTGTCCGCTAGCCGCCCGTTTGCGGACAGGGCTGCGCCGTCAGCGGCCGACCGGCCGCTGACCTGCCCGGTCCCGCTTGGAGACCACGGCGACGTGGACGGTGTGGCCCTTCCCGACCTTCACCGTTCGGTACGACGGGGGACGGCGGGCCTGGCGTTTGCGTTCGGTGTAGCGGCCGGTCGCCCGGGTGTCCTGGCCGCGGAAGTATGCGGCGGTGGGCCGCGGGTGGTCGAGGAAGTAGTTGCGGGCTTCCTCGGCGGCCCGGTCGCGGCGTTCCATCTCGTGGATGATCTGCAGTTCGGCGCGGCGGTCGGCGGCGGTGTTGCCGCGGGTCCCCTTGTCGTAGTGGTCGGCCAGGTCGAAGTCGCTGGCCCGGCGCAGCAGCCGGTCGGGCAGGATCACTGGGTAGTTGCCGGGGTGGACCCGGTAGCCGCGGCAGCAGGCGTGCGGGCACATCTTCCCCCGCGCTGACCGGGGGGCGACCCAGTGGCCGATCAGGTCACGGATGTTGTAGTAGGCCATGACGGCGGGCTGCCTCTCGGCGGGTGTGGGGGAGGCCACCCCGGCCCGGGAGACGGAAGATGCCACTCCCCGTGACCCGGGCTGGAGTGGCATCGTCTGTGATAATAGCGGCCCGCGAACCTGCGATGGGACAGGCGGCGCAGACACAGAGAGGGTGAGCTGCAGAGCGTTGAATCCGCTGCTGCACGCGCAGGTTTGGCTGAAGCCGCCGGACCCTTGATCGCGACTTTGGGGCCACAGCGCTTCATGCTCTTGCAGCTGCGGTGCTCGGTTTATGCGGGTCATGCGTCTTATGTCCAGCACTCGTTGGAGGCGCCGTGAGCGAGCCGTCCAGATCCAGCTGGTGGGGATGTGGCTAATGCTGGCGCGGACAGCGCCAGCACCCGTGCCGGTGCAGACTAGTTCGCGGCCGGTGAGGCAGCGGTCTGCCGAGCGGTCATGGCGTTGGGCGACCGGGGCTGCGGTGGCGGTGGGGGTGTGTTTCTCAGTCTTGCTGATGAGTGTGTCGTTCGGGGTATCTGCCGACATACAGCGGCGGCTCAGCCTGCAGGTGCTCGCTCACCTGCCCGGGGTTCATGTCGCGGTCATCGACGCGATCTTGGCCGCGCTGACGGTGCTGGTGACAGCGGCGGTGCTGAGCCAGACCGCAGTTGTCACATATGTGCTGGGGGCGAGCGCCATGGGTGGCCGCCGTGAGGAGATCGCGGTGCGCCGGCAAAGCGGCGTTCTGCGTTCCCGGCTTGTCGGGGAATTCCTGGCGGTGGTGCTGGCTGTCTGCCTGGCTGGGGGCGTGGCCGGGGAGGTAGCAGGCGTGGCCGCTGGGCTGGCTGTGCGGCAGTGGACCGTGCTCCCGGTACGGTTCACGGTCCTGTCAGTGCTGGGAGCGTTCCCAGTGGCGGTACTGCTCGCGGTCGCAGCCACGCTCGTACCGGCCTGGCAGGCGGCCAACGTGAGCCCTGCGCTGCTTAGGCGGGACTAGCCATGAGCCAGCCAGTCGGCTCCCCACCTGCCCTGATCCGGATCCGAGACCTACGGTACCGGTACCCAGGCTCTGTCAAAGACGTCCTGCGTATCCCGTTCCTGGACATCAGCGAGCGGGGCCTGATTGCGATCACCGGGCCGAGCGGGGCAGGCAAGACCACCCTGATCGAGCTGCTCGCGGGCACGTTGAATGAGCCTTACGAAGGATCGGTCGAGGTGCTGGGCGTGGAGTGGAGGCAGCTCACCCGCGACGCGGACCGGCAGCGGCACCTGCGCAAGATCGGCCTCATCCCGCAGGACTATGGGCTGCTCACAGACCGGACCGCACGGCAGATGCTGCAGCAAGACCTCGCCGACAGCGGCGTCCCCCGCGAGCAGCGGGACCAGCGGCTGACCGCGGCGCTGGACCAGGTCGGCCTGAGCACGTTCGCCGACCGGCAGCTGGCGACGCTGTCAGGCGGGCAGCTGCAGCGGGTCGCGATCGCGCGCATGCTCGCGCGTGATGTCCAGCTGGTCATCGCCGATGAGCCAACCGCCAACCTGGACCGTGACCTGGTCGCGGCCACGGTCGCGATCTTCCGCGACCTGGCCCGCCGCGTCCCGGTGGTGCTGATCACCCATGACCCGCAAGTGGCGGAGGGATGCGACCGCACGATCGTCTTGCAATCGACGGTGGACGACCAGCCCGCAGCCACGCCCCCACCATCGCCACCACGCCGCAGACTGATCTGGCCAGTAGCGGTACTCACCGCCTTGGTCCTGATCGGCGGGGTCGTCATCGCCTCGATCCGGCTGGCTAGTCACCAGCACCCCACCCACGGATCAGTACCTGCCTCAAGCGGCCAGTCGGCCACCCACGCCGCGAGCAGGACCAGCAGCGCACCGCCGACAGCCCAAGCACCCCCTGCTGGGCCGACCACCGGGGGAACGCCCACGAACCCCGCCGATGTGGTTGGCGCCTTCTTCGCGGCCATCAACCAGCGTGACTGGCCCCGGGTCTGGCAGCTAGGGCAAAGAACCTCGGCTTTTCCTACCAGCAGATGGTGAACGGTTTCGCGCATACCCGCCACGACGATGCGACCATAACCTCAACCAACGCGGGCTTGGTCTCCGTGCTGCTAGTCGCGGTCAAGACTAATGGCCAGGTGCAGATCTATCACGACACCTACATGGTCAGCCACGGAGCCATCACACAGGGCACCCAGACCCTTCAGCTCACCGGCCCCCGCATGGCCCCCGCCTTTGCCGCATTGGTCGGCAACTGGTACGGCCACGACCGGATCCTGACCATCTCCGCCAACGGGCTGGGAGTCGCCCACTTCAGGATGTTCCGCTGGTGCAGTACCAGCCCAGCGCCACCATGCGACACCTTCGGCAACCTGAACATATACCCCGGCGGGGTAACCGTCTTCCAGCTCACCGGCTTCAACGGCAACCAGGCCACCGGGTACATAGAAGACGCATCTGTCCCACCGGCAAGCGGCCATATCGGCCTCACCCTCAATCAGGCGACCCATTCGGTCACGCTTACGCCAATGAACCAAGCCGGCCTCACCTACTGTCGGCCAGGAGCCCCAGCCGGATACTGCGGAGCATGAACAAGACCAGTTAGCCCACCGCGTCGGCCCACGTGCGGGTACGCCTCCTCCGGGAGAGTTGACTCGGGCCGAGAGCTGTCTTCGCCGGCGCCGCTCTCACAGCCCTCTCACGGACTGCTGAGACGGCATGCCAAACGGGTGCCTTGGAGAGACACCCGCATTGACCCTGACCTGCGCAAAGAGACCCGGTGAGACCAGAAAGAGCCGCGCCATTCCTCTACGGATCAGAAGGTTGGGGGTTCGAGTCCCTCCGAGCGCGCCCAGGTCAACGGCCCCTACCCGCTCCGGGGAGGGGTCTTTGTCGTGGCGGTGGGAGCCATGTTGGGAGCCACGGCGGCTCGTTCAGGGCCGAACAGGGCCCGGCTCATGGACGCCGCAACGGCGCGGCGGTCCCCTTCCACCAGGTGCCCGTACACATCCTTTGTGATCGTGATGCTGGCGTGCCCCAAGATCTCCGACACCACATGGAGCGGTGTGCCCTGGCTTTGTGTTCGGGTGCAGCCGCTGGAGTCGGCCGAGCAGTTCCGCGCCGGTGAGCGCCGGCATCCACTGGTCGGCGAGCACGAGCGCAACATCCTCGCCGGCGACCGCCATCCGTTCGAGCTCTGCGAGCGCGGTGTCGGCCGAGTGCTCCGCGACGATGCGGTAGTCGGCCGCGTACCGGCGTCGAAGCTCCTCCGCGGTGCGTTCGAGCGCGACTTCGTCGTCGTCGACGACAATGAGCGCGGGCGCGATCGGCTCCAGCGCCCGATTGTCTCCCAAGCCGTTCCGCGGCGCAAAGCTCCGGTTTACGATCTACGGATGGCGGACGTTCTCCGCAAAAGCGTGGATGCCCCGGACGAGGTCGTCGAGTTCCCGAACGTCCGGACGGACATCGTCCATCTCGGCGACCTGACGGTCGGCCGGCTGGTGAACGAGCCGGGCTGGCGCTGGTCGACGGACGTCCGCCCGACCGTCGGCGGCGAGCTGTGCCAGATCCGGCACGTCGGCTTCGTAATTTCCGGCCGGCTCGGGGTCGACTTCCCGGACCGTTCCTCGGTCGTCTTTGGGCCCGGCGACGTCTTCGAGATCCCGCCTGGGCACGACGGCTATACGGTCGGCGACGAGCCGGTCGTCCAGATCGAGTGGAGCGGGCTACGCAACTGGGCGGGCTACAGCACGCACAGCCGCGTGCTCCTCACGTTCCTCTTCACTGACGTCGTCGGCTCGACTGAAGCGGCGGTCCGCGTCGGGGATGGAGCTTGGCGCGATCTGCTCTCGCAGTACTTCGAGGCGGTGCGAGATGAGCTCGAGCGCTTCGGAGGCCGCGAGGTGAAGACGACCGGCGACGGGATGCTCATCACCTTCGACGGGCCGGCGCGCGCGATCCAGTGCGCGGCCGCGATCCGGCGGCTCGCGCGCGGGCACGGCCTGCGCCTACGCGTCGGCGTCCACGTCGGCGAGGTCGAGGTGGTCGGCAACGACGTCCGTGGCGTCGCTGTTCACGAGGCGGCACGGATCATGGCCGTTGCCGGTCCGGACGAGATCTTGGTGTCGGATATAACTCGGACCCTCGCCGGCCCTGCCGGCTTTGCGTTCGAGGACCGAGGCACACACGCGCTGAAAGGCCTCGACGGCGAATGGCACCTCGCGGCATTCGCCGAAGCGTGAGGGGTTTCGCTACCGCGACCGGAAATGGTCAGGGGCGGGGTCGAACCGCCGGCCTTCCGCTTTTCAGGCTGGCAGCCACCCCCTGACTAACCACGATAAGCCTACCCACAGAGACAGAAGAAACTGTCGCGCTGGGCTGTACTCCCGCACACACAGACTGGGGCGCCGTGCCCGTGTCGTGCCCGATCAGGTCGTTTGCCTCGGACTCTCACGGCCACTCGCGGACGCCAGGCCACGACACCGGCGCGACAACACCAGATGACAACAACTGGGCCGCGTCCCGCTGGACGCACCCACGCGCGCGCACTCTCATTGGCCTCGTAAAACTTCGTTAACCAGCAGCCGGAATTCAACTGATAAGGATGAGGCGGTGGTTCAAGTCCACCTGGGCCCACCGAGGTCACCCTCCCGCAGGTCGCCGGGTGAAGGCCGTAGAACACGCCTCCCCGCCAGGCCTCAACCGACGACCTCACCATGAGACGCTACCGACGGGGAGCTCTGCTAACGATGAGGACACACGGGTCCTTGATGTCGACGGGCCGACCCTGAACTGAAGCACACCCGCCATCTGCCGAGTCTCCGCTCATGCGGCCTGCGGCGTTGCTGGCGCCTGAACCATGTTCTGATCGGCTCGGCGCCGGTTTGCCGCGGGTTGCGCGGGCCTGCGGCGCGCATGAACGTCGCGAATCCGTGCCGCAGGGTCGTGGAGAGCCCGACCAGTCCAGGTCCGAGTGGTCAAGACTGCTGCCGGGCTGGATTCTCGATGAGTCGTTTGTGTAGTTCGGCGGTGAGGGCATGGATCTCGCGGGTCAGTTGTGTGTTCGTTTTGAGCTCAAGCTCTTGCTCTGTGAAATCGTGGTCGGCCTTAGCCTGCTGGAATGCCGCCTGCCGGTTCTGGCCGATCATGACGAAGGTGGACAGGAAGATCGCTTCCAGCGACACGATCAGCGTCAGCGTTGGCCACGGGCTTCTCTCGATCAACAGCATCCAGACGGCGAACAGCGCTATATGCAGGTAGACAAAATTCATCGATCCCGCAAAGGCGGTGATCCAGTCGGCGATTCGTAGCTGGACGTTCTGGAGCCGTTGCTGTTCTACCTCAAGGATCGCCGGATGGCGCTGGCGGGTGCCCGGTGGCGCGGTATGCCTGCCATCACCCGGCCTTGGCGCCGGGCCGCCGGCACCGACGGCGCGCTCCGCCGATTCCGGTGGCTGTGGCTGGGGCGGCGAGGCGCCAGGGCCTTCTGGTCCCGGATCAGATATGGCCATCGTGCTGCCTCCGTAGTCGTTGCGGTCGGTGGTCATTGTGACGGGCCGTTGCCAAGCCAGGCCAGGCCTTGGGGCACCGGCTGACGCCCGCTTCAACCCGCTGGATTGGCGCCGATGTCACGATGGCCAGCAAGGCAGTGCCGAGACAGGTGTGTAGCCTCGGCGGGCGCATCCGTCGTCTGAGCTGATCACCACGATTGCAGCCGGGTCCGACTGCTATCAAATACTGCGGCCGTGGACTGGTTTATGAGGAGACTGGCCACCGTCGGCAAGCTTGGCGCACGGCTGGCCCGGCTGCGGGGGCCCGTGATGTGCCTGGCCGGATTTTGGCCGGACAACATCGCGCACCACCGCCGACACATGCGAGGCTATGAAAGGCAACCTGGCAGGCCAGGCGGTAAGTCCGCTGTTCAGCTCAGCCGTGTGCGCAATCTACGGATCAGAAGGTTGGGGGTTCGAGTCCCTCCGAGCGCGCCACTGAACGACCAGGTCACAGACCTGACGCCTCATCCGCTGGCCTCGCACAGGCCGCATCTGGACTCATTTTGGACTTACCCGCCTCTTGGGCGGCACTGTCTAGCCGGTCGGCGTAGCGGTCCATGTCGCCGGGGTAGAGGTGGCCATACAGGTCCAGTGTCGTGGTGATGCTGGCATGCCCCACGATCTCCTGGAGCATCTTCGGCGGGTACCCGGCCTTCGGCCGAGTACCCCTGTACCGAGCCCGACACGTCCACCCAGCGGCCGCTAACCGCCAGTACCCGCCTTAGCGACCCGCAACGGTACCTACGGGGATCGGCGCACGGCGCTCCACTATGGTCTTGTGATGCTGTCACGTTGGCTCGGCGGGCTCGCCGCCGCCGCCGTGGCGCTGGTCGCTTGCGTCCTGGTGATCCTTGACCTGACCGACGCCGGGCTGCGGCGCTGGTGGGACGCTCACGCCCTGACCACCGACGCGATCGCGGGGCTGCTCGTGCTTATGATCACGGTCCTGGTCGTTGAGCAGGTGGTCAGGCTCCGGCAGGGCAACAGCCGGGCCCGCGCCGTGGCGATCCAGGTCGCCATCTTGATGACTCAGGCCAACATCGCGTCGCGGGCAGTGTCCCAGGTACTGGCCGGTTCGGGCGACCGGGACATGGCGTACGAAGAGTTCCGGACGTACACGATGATGGTGCTGTCCGTCGCGCCGGTACTGATCGACGCCAGGACGTCACGGAACTTTCTCGAGCGAGCCCAGGACCTAGACGGTGCGATGGCCCAGGCGCTGAGTGTGCTCGCCACGGAGCCCAGCCAGGAAAAATTCCTGGCCGCCCGGCTCGACGACACCCTGCAAGCGCTCAAGTCCGCATCGACCCCGCTGCTCCAGAACCTGACCCCAGAGCTGCGCTCGGCCGTTCGCGGAGATGATCCCGCCTGACCGGCCAGGAACACCACAGCGTGCGACCGCATGCGATACCGGGCGGTGAACTGCGGCCACAACGGGGTTACCACGGTCAATAGCGGATGCCACTCGATGGCGGCGATAGAGGCATCTTCCCAGGTCAGCTGGCTCTCACTCTGGTGGTCAGGGGCGGGGTCGAACCGCCGACCTTCCGCTTTGCAAGCAGGGGTGGGAATCCCTTCGGCGCGGGCGCCCGATGGCCTGCGTGCGATCCTGTTGGTGTGAGTTCTGGGGTTACGGCAGCGGCCTGGGCTGACCAGCGGGTCGCGGCGGTCCGCGACGACCCGGCGGGCCGGCTGGCCCTGATGCAGCGCTGCTATTACGGCCCGTTCGGCCAGGCCCCCCGGCATCTGCCCTACCGCCGGGCGGCGCTGTCGTTCATGCACTGGCAGCTCCAGCGAGGTGTGCTGGCGCCACCGTTCAGCGACCGTCCCGGTAGTCCGTGGTGGCGTGCGGTGAACGAGCGTATCTTGCGCGATGGCTGCGAGGCCGTGGCCTTGAGTGGGGACCTTCGCGGCCCGGCCTCCTCGCGCACCGTGGACTACTGGATGTCGTTTGCCGATTACCCGACCGCCCGGGCCTGGTACCGGGCGCACAACGGGAGCGTGGTCGCCGCCTACCTCGAGCACCGCGGCCTGGCGGAGGCGGAGAGCCCCGCCGAGCGCTTCTTCATGAACGTCGTACTATGCCGGGTGCTGTACACCCACGCCCTGGTCGCAGCCCCCCGGATCTCGCTCGGGTGGCTGAGCCCGCTCGCCCCGTTCCTTGGTGACCCGAGGCTCGGGATGACCGGGATCTTCTTGCACCTGTCTCGCGTGCTCCCCCACGAGTACCCCTCCACGGCAGCGTCGAGTCTTACCTCGGTGCCGAACTCGGGTTCGGCCGCCTGCTGGATTACGGGGTGATCGTCCCGAGGTTGCAGCAGCTCTACGCGTGGTCAGCTCACGAGCTCGCCGCGCCCGGCCTGGTTGATTGTGTCCGCGACGGGGCTCTGACCTACGCGTGGTCATTTGAGGACCGGGGCGTCTGGCAGCCCCCCAAGTCGTTCATCTTCCAGATGGCCCGGCGGGCGCTCCCACCGGCTCGACGTGACCGAGGCCGCGACGAGCGGCTGACCACCATGGCCTGATTTTGGCCTTACGGCGACGCCAAATGCCGGCAACTACTGCGCACTGCTGAGCAACAGCCTGGCAGGTCAGTGCCTGACCTGGCTGGCCATGAAGGCGGGCGTATATATCTACGGATCAGAAGGTTGGGGGTTCGAGTCCCTCCGAGCGCGCCATTGTTCTCCCAGGTCACGCGTTGACCTTGTACCACCCCCCCCGCGCCGTTCCTCTCATCTAGCCGGATTTGGCCGGACCGTGCTGATCACCAGGACTCCGACGGCGAGGCGCGCACTCCGGCGCGGCCCCTCGATGCTCGCCTCAGCACATACCGGGCGGCCCGGAGGCGCTGCCTAGACGGTCACTGGCGGCGGGGCCATCCACCTACCTGGCGAAGCAGGCCAACGTCGTCTCTGCACGCCCAGTGCTCGACCACCTGACCGTCAACGACCCGCCAGATGTGAACGTAGGTCCAAGTCACATCGGAGTCTGTGACCCTGACACCGGTCAACAGCGGCATTGTCGATGCCCGATGGTGGCCGCAGATGGTCATGTGGTGGGCGACGAGGTCGCCTTCGGCGATGAGGTGGTGATGTTCAATGGAGAAGTCGCTACCGAGGTCGGTCCTGATGTTCTCGATGATCTGCTTCCACCCTGCCCGGCCCTGGTGCGCAGGACCGGCAGCATGGTTGATCATGTCCTCGGCGATGAGCTCATCGATCGCCGAGTAGTCGCCTTCCGCCCCGCGACGAAACAGTTCTTCAATCACGTCCTTCGGCTTGGCCGTCATAGGCGAGAACGGTACGCCTTGCGCATTGGGCACGCCATTGCCGGGACCCGATCGCGGTGTGGGTGGGTTCGCAGGCCGGATTGTGGCCGGACAAGGCCGCGGAATGCAGGCCAGCGATGCGCACCGCTGAGCGTTGTCCCGCCAGGTCAGAAGGCACATGCCAGGTCGCTAGGACCCTCGGAACAATCTGCGGATCAGAAGGTTGGGGGCTCGAGTCCCTCCGAGCGCGCAGGCGTGCGAGTTGATGTAGCCGACGATGTGGCCGGTGTCGTTGCTCGCCGTCGCCCGAAAGCCCGCCGGGCCGACCTGGCTGATCTTCCCGTCGTGGATCAGGAACGCACTGCCGTTGGAATCCCCGACGATGTCCCCGGCGGGGCGGAGGCTGGCCCTGACGGTCTTCTTCAGGTAGGAGGAGCCGACGACCTCACCGGCGGTGTTGATCCCCAAGCCGAAGCTTTCCGGGAAGCCGAGGTTGCCCAGATCGGTCACCGTGTAGGTCTGCGTGCTGGCCCCAGCGGCAGGCCCGCCTGCCAGGCCGGTGACCGTCCCCACCAGCAGACCGGCCGCGGACGTCAGCCCGATGACCCGCTGCCTGCTCGCCGCCGCCCGGAGCAGGTGAAACGACGCGCAACTCTCGTGACCGGAACGCTGACAGCAGCATGCCAGGCGGACGTTGGCTGTCACACTGGGTGAGCCTCGATCGTGGCCCTGGTGGACTCGTTTCGGTCGGGCGTGCCTGCCCTGCCGGTGATGCGCTTCCCAGGCGCAAGCCGCGGGCGGCGGCCAAGCCCATAGTGCCTTGGCCGCCGCCCGCGTTGTGCGTGGACGGTTGGCTAACTGTGACTTGCCAGCTGATGCGCGGCGAAGATTGTCGCCTGGCAGCCGGTGATCAGCGCGCCGCCGTGCGTGATCCTGGTGTTGTCGAACGCGGCGGCGTCCAGGGCGTTCTTGATCTGGATGGCGAGCCGGTCACGGACGACCTCGAGCGACTTGAGCGCTTGCACCACGCCCAGGTAGGTCGCGTCTCCGGCGCTCGTGCTGTTGATGGCGTTGGTGTCAGCGGCAAGGGTGAAAGCGCCGAACTCGCCGACGCTTGAGTTGAGCTGCTTGTAGCACTCGCCAAGCTGGGTGGCCCCACCTGCTCGCAGCGCCTGGTTCGGGTCAGAGACGACCTGGCTGATGACCCGGCCATCGTGCACGTAGCCGTCCTTTAGGCCGGTCAGGTACATGATGGTCGGCCTGATGTCCGTTTCGTCAATCCACGGACCCGTCAGTTGTGTCTGGAAGACCTCGATCTGGCCGCTGTTAGGGCCAGCCGAGTTCGGACCCGCGCCAGGCGCGTTGCCGTCTAGGCTGAGGTGCTTGACTCCCGGTCCTACCAGGCCGAGGTAATTGGTGTTGATCTCGGCTGCGTAAGCGCCGTGGTCATAGCCGAACTGAATGTTCTGGGTCACGCACGGCCCGCCGCAGCTCGGTCCTCCGTTGAACAGGAAGTAATCGGGCTTGGCGAACATCGCGAACGTCGGCGTCCGCGCTGGGTCGGCGTTGACCATGTGGAGTATCGCCTCTTCCGTCGGGTCGGCGACGAAGTTGTCGATCGTCTGGTTGGTGCCTGTGTACGGGTTGTTGTTGGTCAGCCCGGCGACCAGGTGTTCGAGCGAACGGACCGGTGCCGCGTCCGGCGACGGCTGGCCGGTCACGTAGAACTCCGGCGCCGTGTCGTTCTCCAGCGTGAACGGCGTGGTGTTGCCCGCCGCCGTCAGCAGGCCGCTGATGTTGCCGCCCAGCTCGCCGAACGAGCCGGCCGGATAGGTGCACAGCACGTCGGGAGTCACGGTGTCGCCGCTGACCTTGGCGCCGTCGCAGTTGTCCGGCGTCGGCTGGATGGCGCGGCCGACATTGGCCCCGACCTCGTGGTCGCCCTCATCGGAGCTGAAGATGAACAGCGTGTTCTTCGGCGTGATCCCGTCGGATGCCAGGCGCTGGAAGAAGGTGCCGAACTGCTGGTTGTAGAACTGCCCCTGGGCGATGTAGCAGGCGCTGCCGCTGCCGAGCGCCTGCTCAGAATTCAAGCCGGCGCACGGGCCGCCAGCGCCTGACAGACTCGGGATGTTCTCGTTGCCGTGGATGTCGGCCATGTACATGTTGACCACGGGCACGCCGTTCTCCAGCATGTCGGCGCCGTAAGCCAAGGTCTGCGAGGCGTTGATGGTGCCGAATCCCGGGAAGCCGGGGTGGGTCGGCAGGAACGCGTCGTCGATCTCGTTGCCACTCAGGTCAACGAGGTTGCCAGCGGAGTTGGTGACCTGGTACCCGTTGTGCATGAGGCTGGCGGTACCTGCGCCGAGCTGCGGTGCCACGTACCTGTGGCCGAGCAGCATGTTGAACCCGGTGTAGCCGCCTGGCTGGTCGGGCAGCAGGTCAGGGACCTCGGTCGCCGACGGCGTGGTCTGGCCGAACTTCACGGCCTGCGCGTTCGCGCAGAACGAGTTGTCCTGAGCGCAGTGCACCGCGATGCCGACGTAGTCGGCCGTCTCCGCGTCCTTGAAGAAGTCGGGGTCAGCGGCTAGCTGCTGGGCCTCAGGCGAGTTGGCGCCAAACAGGGTCTTGATGTCAGGCGTCGTGTTCTCGAGGTCCTGGTTGGCCGTGGCGACTTCGCCCACATTGCAGCCAGCTTCGGTGAACGGGACCCACGGCGCCGGCGCCACCGTGTTCGGCGTGATCGCCGGCGACGCCGTAGCGGGCGGGACCGGTGAGTAGACCATGTTCGGGTTGGTGTCGCGGAGCGGGTTCGTCCCGTTGGGGATCGCGTCCGTCCAGTAGGCGAAGTCGGAGGCCGCAGTGGTCGTGCCGTCGGAGTTGTAGGACCTGTTGCTGTTGGCGATCGGGTCGCCGTGCCGGTCGCCGTAAACGCCGGTGATGGTCGTCAGCAAGTCATTGGCGGTGTGCGCGATCAGCGGCGTGTGGTTGTTGGTGAGCATCGTGCCGTTGCTCTCGATGAAGTGCAGCAGGTTCGGCATCAGCTCGAGATCGGATGGCACGTTCGGGTTGTCGCGGTAGTAGTGGACGTTGTCAAAGGTGAGCTGGACCACGTGCGTGATGCCGTTGGCAAGATGGCAGCTGGTCTGGTCCTGGTGCCGCGAAGCGGGCTTGGCCTTGGCGGCGTAGGCGGTAGTTGATACCGCCCCCGCAAGGGCCGGGGAGCTGGCGATCATCGCGCCCGCGGCGGCGGTGGCCAACGCGGCCCCGACTAGCCGGCGGCCGCTACAGTGCAGCAGTCGCATCCGATCCTCCTCGTGTGCCGCTTTCCGGCCGGAGCCGGAACGTCCAGCAGGTCAGGTTAGGTGCAGGAATCAAACCAGAAGCGACCGGGCAGCAACGAGCAGGCCAAATCTTGCGCGCAGACGTCGCCGGCCTGCTCACCTGACCGTCGGCACAGGAAACTCGGCAGTGTGCTGCGCCCAATGGCGGAGCAGGACCACCGCGCAGGGGCGCCTCGGGTCGCACCGGCCCCTCCGCGCGCTCCGGGAAGAGGGAATCGTGTGCTCGGTGCGGGCTGGACTTGGCCGGATTTTGGCCGGACAACAGCGCGCAACATAGGCAAACCACGCGGAGCCATGAGAGGCAGCCTGGCGGGCCAGGCGGCACGTCGCAGGTCAGCAGATCCCTTTGCGCAATCTACGGATCAGAAGGTTGGGGGTTCGAGTCCCTCCGAGCGCGCCACTGTTCGCCCAGGTCATCGCCTTGACCGCTCACCCGCATCCCTGCGGTTTACCCCGGGGAGTCCTGGCCTGCAGCTTTCTTGCGCGTCACGTGCCAGGGGATTCACACTCGTGGGCATGGACATCCCCGAGACCCGCTATGCGCGCAGCGGAGACGTCATGATCGCCTACCAGGTGGTCGGCGAGGGCCCTTTTGACGTGGTCGTCACCCCGGGCACCGTCTCCCACGTGGAGTTGTACTCGGACATCGCGGGGATGGCTGCTTTGCTGCGCGGACTTGCCGAGCACGCGCGTGTGATCTTTTTCGACAAGCGGGGCACTGGCCTGTCCGACCGGGTCGCGGGAGTGCCGACGCTGGAGGAGCGCAGCGATGACATCCGGGCAGTGATGGACGCGGCCGGGTCCGACCGCGCAGCCCTGTTCGGGCTTTCGGAGGGCGTCCCGATGAGCGTGGTCTTCGCTGCGTCCCATCCCGGCCGGGTGTCCGCGCTGGTGCTCTACGGGGGCGAAGTCCGCACGCTGTGGGCACCGGACTACCCGTTCGGCGCCACCGAGCGCGAGTACCGCAAGGCGATCGAGGAAAAATTCGACGCGTTCGTCACCCCCGGGGGGCTCGAGGAGATGGTGCGCTCCGGTTTCCCGTCCGCGGCCGAGGACGAGGTGCGGGCGTGGGCCCGGGTGTTCCGCTACGGCGCCAGCCCCGCATCCCTTGAGGCGCTGGAGCGGATGAACATGGCCATCGACGTGCGGGAGGTGCTGCCCGTTGTCGGTGTTCCCACCCTGGTGGTGCATCAGCGCGGTGATCCGTGGGTGCGGGTCGAGAGCGGCCGCTATCTCGCCGGGCACATCGCGGCTGCGGCGTATGTGGAACTGGACGGCGATGAGCACATACCCACCGCGGCTTTTGTGCCACAGCTGCTGGCCCAGGTAGTGCCGTTCCTCCAGGACGCGGCCGGCCGGGAGGCGCCCGAGCCGGACAAGGTGCTGGCGACCGTGCTGTTTTCCGACATCGTCGACTCCACGACCCGGGCGGCCGAGCTCGGCGACACCCGGTGGCGGCAGCTGCTAGGCGAGCACCACGCGTGTGTCCGCCGGCAGCTGGCCCGGTTCCGCGGGGTGGAACTCGACACCGCCGGGGATGGGTTTTTCGCCCGCTTCGACGGCCCGGCCCGCGCGATCCGCTGCGCGCTGGCGATCCGCGACGCGGTGCGCGAGGTCGGCCTGCAGGTGCGGCTGGGCCTGCACACCGGCGAGTGCGAGGTCCTCGATGCCAAGGTGACCGGGATCGCGGTCGCGATCGGCGCGCGGGTGGCAGCGCGGGCGGCGGCCGGTGAGGTGCTGGTGTCGCAGACGGTCAAAGACCTGGTCGCCGGGTCCGGGATCGGCTTCGAAGACCGGGGCCTGGCGGAGCTGAAGGGTGTGCCGGGGCAGTGGCGGCTGTACTCGGTGACATCCTGCTAACCCAGCGGCCAGTGAGTGGCCGCGCTTCGAGACTGGCCTGAATTTTGGCCTCGCCGTGACGCCAAACGCTGACAACTGCTGCGACCTGCTGAGCAACACCTCAGCAGGTCAACGCCGAACTCGCTGCAGTCCAGGCCGACCACCATCTTCACGACCTTTTCCTTCGATTCCGGAGTGCAATACTTTCCTTTCGCCATTTCCCCCATCCCCTTTCAGGGAAGATCCTATTTATCTCCCTGTCCGGGAACTCGGGGGCACCTCAACTATTCATCTGGCTGTGGCAGGCGGCATCCATATCGGCAGCGCTGACGGCTTGCGGCGGAGGGCATTGCGCCCGCAAGAGCGGGTCGGGTATCCGGTCGCCGAGTCGCAGCAAGCCGGCCCCGGTCAGTGCTACCGCCAAGGCGCCGCCCCACCAGACGGCGTCGGGTGACGTTGCGAGCAGCGCCGCCGACCGCGGGCCCGAGGGCCACGCCTGCCGTGAAGGCGAGGCCGTAGAGCGACATGTAACGGCCGAGCAGATGCGGCGGGGCGAGATCGGCGACGATTGGGCCGAGCACGATGAACTGCGCGCACTCACCAATCGCTATCACGATCGCGACCCCAGCCAAGACGGTGGTAGCGGTGAGCGTCGAGCGCGTTAGCGTTGCGAGCAGGACCGCGAGCAGGCCGATTGCAAATAGCGCGCTGGTCGCGGCAAGAGCGTGTGTGCGGCGCATCCGCCTGACGACCCGTGTGGCTGGAATCTGCGCGACGACGATAAAGAAGGTGTTGATGAAGAAGACGACGCCGATCTCGCCCGGCCCGACAGGCGTGTGCGCCTTCGCAAACGGCGCGAGGATGTTGGAAAACA
>Ga0306920_100005095_pt1 | contig 16921 bp, 7 predicted proteins | sample flu12Cox44000170_FD_204666 | JGI IMG/M metagenome (GOLD analysis project Ga0306920, IMG submission 204666) | Lab enrichment of tropical soil microbial communities from Luquillo Experimental Forest, Puerto Rico - flux4day.12C.oxic.44.000.170 (v2)... | ecosystem: Environmental > Terrestrial >... | reverse complement strand
CCTTGATGGATTCCGTAAAGATCGGCGTCAGCGATACCCAATCGTGCCCCAACACAAACCCCCCGGCGTGATTGAAGAAAAGGTCGCATAGAGTCATCGATCCGAGCTCGCAGCTCGCCGTGCCCGGGGTGCCTTTGCCGCTATAGGTCACACCCCCCGTTACGAAAACGCCGTCGTCTGTCCAGAGTGCAAGGACCGCTTCGACGTGCGCCAGCTTAGTAGCCGGGTCAGTTCCCGCATGCGACGCGGCCCGGTGAAAGGCGACGTGTAGATCTTTCAGTGCGACGATATCGCGGGCACGCGAATCATCGTCGGCGAAGGCGGCCAGTGACCCCGCGATCATGGCCACGGCGGCAAAAGCGTTCGTGATGGTAACTTTCTTCATGATGTCTCTCCTCGAAGTATCGGGCGTATCTTTGGTGCTTTGAAAGCGTCCTGGCCGGACCAGGCCGCTGCCGGTCGCCTTTGTTTCATTTTTCGCCGCGAGAGGTGTTGCTACTCCCGCCTCATGTCAGCTGTCACCGAACGTTGCAACGAGACGTTAGAGGCGATTGCCGTTGTCGGCGGGATCCGCCTTGTGATCTGGAGATAACCTCTGATTGGGGCGGCTTCGTCATGATTGTCCCTCCCCTGAATCCAAGCCGAATTTGCCCTGCTGCCACTTTTTCCGAAGGCACGACACTAATCGACGTGCGCTGGCGTAACCGGTTGACGAGGAGAATCCACACGAGCGCTAGCTCGAAGGCGCCGAGCCCGCCACCGCCGCCACCTCCGCCACTGCCGCCAGTGCCGCCGCTCCCTCCACCGGTGGCTGCTACAGGTGTCGCCGGTGTGAGGTCGACCGAAATCACGTCAGACTCGCTCGCGAGGTTATGAGCATCACCGCCGTAGCTTGCCCCGAAGTCATGCGCGATCGCGGTCAACGCAGGGGTCGTGAGAGTGGCAGTCCCGGAGCTGAGCGCTGCTGTTCCCAGCGCGTTGCCGTCCATCCCGAAACTGACCACACCGGTCGGCGAGGATCCCTTGACGACCGCCGTCAGCGTCGGCGCCTCACCTACCTGAGGATGCGATGGTGTCAGCGTTAGCGTCGTCGTGGACGCCGCCCGCACATGCGCTATGACAGGCTGCGAGTCGGTTGGGGGGTTGCGGGCGTCGCCACCATACGAGGCGCGTATCGTATAGTCGCCCGGCGCCAGTGAAGTCGTCGTGAATGTAGCGCTCATGCCGCTCAGCGCCACGACACCCAGCGCGCCTGAGTCATCGAAGAACGTCACGTTGCCGGTGGGGTGATCGCCGCTCACGAACGCGGAGATATTGAGGGGTTGCCCGGCGATCGCAGGGTCGTCCGACACTGCAACCATGGTGCCGGAGACAAATGTCTGCGCGGCTGTTATCGCGATGAACCCGTCGCCAGCAAAAGACATGCAGAACGGCAGCGGTCCCCACACCAGGCACGTTCCGCCGTAGCGAGGCTGAAGCGCATTGCCAGTGACCGGAAAGTAGTTCGGGCGTATGAGCCCGGTAACGGTCGCGCCCGCCGCGATCATTGCGCCAGCCCGGTTGAGGGCGAGTCCGAGACCTGTGTCTGTTTCCGACCCACCAAGAAACGATGAGTAGAGGAGGCGGCTTCCATCGCCGTCGAGCTCGCTGACGAAGGCGTCCGCGCGGCCCGCCAGCCGGGGCTGTATCGCCTGCGGTGTCACCGGAAAGTTTCTCGAGGCGGTGGTGCCCACAATGTACGCATGGCCGGCGGCGTCCACCGCAATGGCCTGACCTCCAGCGCCGTCGCTGCCGCCCAGGTAGGTGGCATACACGAGCGCGCTACCCGCGGCGTTGAGTTTGGCGACAAAGGCGTCACTCGATCCCACGAGATGCGGCTGCGGTGCCCCGGGTGTCGATGGAAAATCGGCGGACGCCGTGTTTCCGGTGATATAGGCGGCGTGCGCCGCATCAATCGCGATCGCTGTAGCGGCGTCCACGTCGTTGCCGCCGAGCAGGGTCGAATAGATCCAGGTGCTGCCGTCGGAGCTCAGCTTGACCACGAAGGCATCGGACAAGCCCTTGCCTGCGGAACGCACCGCGCCTGCGGCTGCGGGGAAGTCGGCCGAGTCGGTCTGTCCGGCGACGTAGGCGCTCCCGGTCTCGTCCACCGCGATTCCCAGGCCGACCTCGACGCCTTGGCCGCCGAGAAGCGTTGAGTAAACTGCCGCGGTGCCCGCAGCATTGAGCTTGGTCACGAACGCATCGCCCCGATGTGCCGGGTCACGCGTCTGCGGTTGCGCTGCTCCCGCGGTGGTCGGGAAATCGGCCGCCGTGGTGCTGCCGGTGACGTAGGCGTTGCCGCTACCATCGACCGCGATCGCGTGTCCGATCGATGCTCCGGTCCCACCGATGTAGGTGGAATATGCGAGCACGCCCAGCGGAGAGAGCTTGGCGACGAACGCGTTCGGGGACCCGCTCGGCTTTGTAGGCCGCCATGCGCCGGGCGTGACCGGAAAGTCCGTAGAGGCCGTGCTCCCGGTTACGTAGACATTGCCTATGGCGTCGACAGCGATGGCATTGCCCGCGTCATCGGCGCTGCCCTGCAGAAAGGTGCTGAAGATGATTCGCGCGCCCGAAGGGTCGAGCTTCATGACGAAGGCATGAATGTTGTCCGGAGTGCCGCAACCGTCTCCCGTGTGGCACACGATATTTTTCGGCTCCTTGCCGCTCGTAATCGGAAAGTCGGGCGAATCGCTGGTACCGACGAGATAGATGTTGCCTGCCTGGTCGACCGATACTGCGGCGACGGCGTCACCCCCAACACCGCCGATGTAGCTGGCGTAGCTCAGGACGGGATCGATGACGAGTGCTCTCGATGTGTCATACCGTCCGACATCGAACCGCACCAGAGTGCGATGATCCGGCCCCTGTATCAACGCGTAACGAGCCGGCACCCTCACCCGCCGGCCGTCGTCGATATCCTGATATGCGACCGGCGCGTGCTGCACGAGCTCACCATGTGCGACCGAAATCCGCAGATTCCCCTCGCCATCGAGGCGCAGACCATCGCCACCGCGGATATCGAGACGAATTCGCTCCAGGTGTGCACCCGGAGCGACCGTGAAGTCATATTCGAGCCGCGAGCCCTGGCCGTGATAAACAAGATCGATGCCGGGATAGACGTTGCGATACCGCACAGCTCCGTAGCTGGTCACGTTTCGCCGCCAGTTCGCCGGATCCACGCCCGCGAAGTAATTCGAGCGCGACAGCTGCCGCGTGACACCCTCGAGGCGGGGCTGCGGATTGGCGGATACCGGCCTGATGTCAATCAGCGTCCTGGAGTCTTGAGGCTGCGCGACGAGGAACGTGACGCTCTGCTGCGTCAGCCGAACGGCATAGCCGGGGCCGCGGGCGATGTAAGCGATCTCCCGCCTGGGAGCTGCCGGCAGGCGGGTGAAAGTCATGGGTGCCTGCTTCCAGAACTGTCGGGCTACCGCCCCGGCCGGTGCCGTCTCCGCGAGCGCCGGCGATGTCAGCATCCCCGCCGCGCACCCAACCACGCCCCAGAAATTGCCACGCATGAGCCCTCTCCCCTTGACCGTCGCCGGCGCGCGTCAGTGCATCCGCGAAGCAACCGATGCGTCCGGCGCAAAAGTGATTCGGAGGTGGGGCTTTTGGAATCCCGCAGGGATCCTCAATTGATCCTGAAGTTATCCGCAACGCGAACCACTTGATTCACGAGGGGATCTACAGATGCGCCGACCCGGGTTAGCGGTCGCCGGGAGCGAAATGGTAGGTGACCGATGCGCCGAACCGTCGCCCGTTGGCAGAGTCGGCCCCGTCCCGTAATGCCCGCACCGGCGCTCAGGAGCTGCCGGGCACCGAGCCAGTTCAGGTTGTCGGAGGCGATGAACTGACGAAGGCGCGACGTCGCAACCACCGAACCCAGCCAAGACACAGCAAAGCAAGCCAGTCGAACGCGCCTCCGCCACCGTGTGGCTGCGCGCTTTGTGCTGGGGCCGGCGGGCTGGCGTTGATGGTGACGAGTTCGTGCGCTTGCGGGCCGAGCACCGCGCCGTTGGTCGGATTGCTCAAGTCCACCGTGAACGATCTCGGTGACCCGGCGCTGAAGTTGCCCTTGACGATCGGGATGACTGCAGTCTGGTCCCCCCCAGCGCCATCAGCCCAAGACAAGGTTACGGGCGTGGCCGAGAAATCCGCACTCGTCGCTGTTCCCGGGACCGGAGTCAGCGTCACCGAGATTGCTCCCGTGGAGTTATAGTTGCGGACGACGTCAATCTGCACGGTGCCATCGGCCGCATCCGCCGTGATGGCCGGCTGTGCAAATCCCAGCTCACCGGCCCGGTCACCGTCGGTTGCCACCTCAACCGCGCCTTGTTGTGTTCCGAACTTCGCGCCCCCCGTGGCATTACTGAGCGTGACGGCGAAGCGTTTGGGCTCCTCGACCCGCCCGGCGGTAAGGATAGGGACCGTAATCTGCCGGTCGCTCCGATCCCCGTCTGCCCAGGTCAACTGCCCAGTCACCGGAGTGTAGTCGGTACCGGAGGTCGCAGGCGGGGCGTCAGCACCGGTGTAATCCGCAGTTCCGTAGGTAACGCTCACCGAGCCCGTCGCGCCACCCATGCGACGGACCGTCACGACGGCAGATTGGTCTTGGCTCTTGACCGCAACAGGAGATTGCATGACGCCAATGACACCGGGCCCCGCGGTGCCGGCCGTGCCCACCAAACGGATCAGCAGTGGTTGCACTCCAAAGCCTTGTGTCGACAGCTCGCCGCCAGCGGCGAATACCTGCCCGTCAGCCAGCACGCTCATGTCGTTGATAGCCGGACCAGTTGCCGTGCTCGACAGCAGGTCGATCCAGGTCGAGCCGCCATCACCGAATAGCGCATCGAGCAGCCCGCTCGCCCGCAGGCGCATGATCAGCGCCCCTGACACGCCGGGCTTCGGCAGCCCGGCGACCAGAATCGAGTCAGCCGCATCCACCGCCATCGCCGTCACCACGGTCATGTTGGCTTGCACAGCGCTCGCCGCGAAGCTCGGATCCGGCGCGCCGCTTGCGAGCAGACGGCCTACAAACGCATGGTCGCCTTCCTGCCCGGCCAGCAGCAGGGCACCGTCCGACTGGCTGGCCATCGATGGGCAATTAATTGAAGCAGCGGAGGATGGCGCAGCGATCCCCGAAGCGCCGAAGGCCGTGTTTAGCGTGCCATCGGCCGTGAGGGCCAGCACACCGCAATAGGAAGGCTGATTGGGATCTGTTGGTAAGTTGTCGGCATTGACACGATACTCGCCGCTGGCGGTGCGCAAAATATGCATGTGTAAGCGATCACTCGGTGGCACGCTGCCTGGGTTTTCACTAATCGGTGGCCCGATATAGACCCCGCTGGAGCCGAACGATCCGTCGAAGCTACCGTTCGCCAGTAAGCGCAGCACGATCAGCTTCCCGGAGCTTGAGCCACCGACGACGATCGCCCCGCTGGGATCGAGCATCACCGACCGAGCGATCGAGTCTGACCCGTACTGCACCACGCCCTGATGGGCAAAATCGGGGTCGAGCGAACCTGCCGGCACCAGCCGGAATACCGTAAGTAGTGAGCCCGTTTTGTTAAAGGTACGGCCCACGGCCACGACCTTGCCGTCGGTTTGCAGCGCGAAATCGAGGACCTCGATGGTGCCCAGCTTCCCCACCGTGGTATCCATGCTCAGATCGAGCGAGCCTGCAGGGGAGATCTGACTGATGAATCCATCGGCATGGCAATTGCTGTACTCGCAACCGTCGTGGATGTGGAAACCCTCAATATCGCCGCCCGCGATGAGACTCTTGTCCCCCGCAAGCGCCTGGACGCTAAAGGCAGGACCTATGTGGCCCAACCCCACGTCGACCCGGCCCATGTCACCGAAGGTCGGGTCGAGATCCCCCGGGGCGCCGAACGATGGTTGTGATAAGAGTCCGGAGGCGATTGCCGTTGTCGGCACGATTCCCCTAGTGATTTTGGAGATAACCTCCGACTTCTGCGGCCTTGTCATAGTTGTCACTCCCCTCAATCCAGGCGCAATTGAACGCTCCGTAGCTCGGCACGTTTCGCGTCCAGCTCGAGCGATTCATGCACGAGAAGTAGTTCGCGCGTGAGGACCGCTGGACGACGCTCTCCGGGCGCGGCTTCGAGTTCCGGTAGATCGGTCTGAGTTCGATCAGCTCTCTGGGGTCGTGGCGGGGACGCGATAACGAATGTCGCGCCCTCCTGGGTCAGCCGGAGGGCGTAATTCGGTCCCCAGGCAATGTAAGTAACCGCCCACCCTGGCAATGCCGGCATGCGACTGAGGCTCGTGGGAGTCGGCGCCCGCGATGCCACGACCCCCAGCGCGCATCCGACCACGCCCCAGAGGCACACGTTCGTGAGAGCTCTTCGCTTTGTAACCATCGGCGCCGTGTTAGCAAGGTCAGCGAGCCCATCGATATCGCCGCGTCCGGCGCTAACGTGATCCGAAGAGGAGGGCTCTGGGAATCCCGCAGGGATCCTCAATTGATCCTGAAGTTATCCGCAACGCGAACTGACTGATTCGCGCTGGGATTTACCCGATGCGGGGGCCCCAGCTAGCGGTCGCCAGCAGCGAAATGGTAGGTGACCGACGCGCCGAACCGCCGCCCATTGGCAGGGTCGCCCCAGAGGATCGAGTCGGGAGGGCCGGTCAGGCTGAATGTCGTTGCGTATTGACCGTTCGTTACGTAGTGCTGATCGAGGAGGTTGCGTCCCCAGAGCGAGAACTCGAAGGCCCGTCCTGTAATGCCCGCACCCGCGCTCAGGAGATCCCGGGCACCGAGCCAGTTCAGGTTGTCGGAGGCGATGAACTGACGGTCGGTCACGTCGAAGCCTGTCGACACGTACCAGCCTCGGTCGCCCACCCAGTGGCCATGCAGGGTTGCCCTCAGAGCCAGCGCATTGCGCGGAGCGCCCGGCAGATGGTTACCGCCCACATCCGGCACGAGGGGCATTGACGCCGTGCCCGGAACCATATTGCAGATCGTGGGGCTGCAATTGCTGAGCACCCCGAGATCGATCACGCCGCCGCGAAACCGGGCGTCCGCGTAGGCGTACGCGAGCCCGAGATCAAGCCAGGCAGCAGGCTGCGCCTCGACGGTTAGCTCAGCGCCGTTCACGATCGACCCGGTGAGATTGCGTATCACCGGGAACGGGAAGCCCGGATCGCTCGAGAGCCCTTGCATCTGCATGTTGGACCAGTCGGTGTAGTACACGGCAGCGCTTAGCTGCACGCGCCCGGCGGCCAGACGCGATTTCATGCCCGCCTCGTAGGTCCAGTTCTCTTCCGCCTGGAACTGCGCCTCGCTCGGTACGCTCGGCGGGTAGGGATCGTTGAAGCCGCCCGAACGGGTGCCTTTGGCCGCGGAGACGTACAGCATCTCGTCGGCCGACTTGTGAAATTCAATCGTCAGGCGCGGCGTCCAAAACTCCCACTGACCATTCTGCGGCGGCTCGTTGACCGGAGCACCGAAGGCGAGCATTGGTTGCCCATGCCAGCGGTCACGGCTGTAACGCAACTCCGCCTGCAGCTCGAAACGGCCGAACGAGACGCCGAGCGAGCCGAATGCTGCAGTGATGCGGTCCGAACCGCTCCCGTCGAAGGCCGGGAACAGGTTCAGGGGCGTGCGTGTCTGATCAGTGAAGTACGCGCCCGGAAACATCTCGTCGGCTGCGAGCCCGCTGCTGTCGGTCGAAGAGCCGGCATGATAGGAAGAGGAATTGGTCGAATAGGCAGCACCGAGCATCCAGCGCAGCCGCGTTTGCCGGCTCGCCAGCCGCAACTCCTGGCTCCATTCACGATCGTTGGTTTGAACGCCGCTGAAATACTCGTTTGCCCGCTGATAGCGAACGACGATGTCGGGAGCGTTGATCTTCACCACCGGCAGCAGCTGTCCTGTGCTGCTGAGGTCCCAATCATCCGGAGGAGTGTCGTTGTATGTGGTCACATAGGCTGTAACGCTCGTCAGCTGCAGGTCTCCGATCGGAATTGCAAGCTGCAGCTTGCCGATGAAGGTGTCCGTCGTGAGGCCGCGTGCACCCGGTGAGATATCCACCGAGGAGCGCCCGGGCACGACGCCGCAGTAGTTCACATCCGGTGTGCCGCTCGCCGGATCGGCACCGCAGTTGAACGGCGCTGCGGGGTAACCGATCGCAAAGCGTGCGGTCGCATCGCGCGTATTCCTGAAATAGTAGCCGGCGAGCTCGGCGGTTCCGGAATTCTCAGCGCCGTTCCAGACCCACATGCCGCTCGCACCCAGCTTCGACCAGCCGCCGAGTAGCTGAGACGGCTCGGCTTGATTAGTGATGGTGCCGTCGAAGCTCTCGGCACGCACCGCCAGTCGCACACCGAGTGAGGGTGCCAGTGGCCCACCTAATGCAGCCATCCCTTCGCGGAACTGGTTCGAGCCTGCGCCGACACGGGCCGTACCCTGCCAGGTGGTGGTCGGGCGTTGTGGCGAGTACATCACGGCGCCCGCGAACGCGTTGCGGCCGAGCGCGGCGTTCTGCGGGCCGCGCAGCACATCCACGCGCTCGAGATCAGCCATGGTGGGGTCGACAGCGAAGGCATTGGCAATGTAGACACCGTTAAATACCGTGGCAACGTTGTTTCCCAGCTCGGCAAAGCTGGTGTCCGTCTGCGACATGCCGCGCACGACCGGCACGCTGCCGGTACCACGACTGAAGCTATACGAAAGGCCCGGTGCAGCCGCAGCCAGCGCGTCGAGGTCGTGGATCTGCAAGCGGTCGAGATCGTTAGTGTCGAGGCTGGTCATCGAGATGGGTACATCGTTCGCGGCCTCCGCGTAACCGCGCGCGGTAACGATGACCTGCGGCAGCGGCGAGGGACCCGTTTCCTCGGCGGCGGCCGCGGTTGCTGCGAGGCATGCGCCCAAGTGCAGCAGACGCGGAATTCTCATGAATTCCCGCTCGGGTCGCTTCAGAGCCCGAGCCCGGTAAACGTCACACCCATGCGGCGCGCCAATTCCTTGAACTCGGGATCGTCCTGCAACCACGCGCTGCCTTCGCTCTCCGGCCAATCGAAAAAGAACTTCTCGTTTTCATCCACCGATCTCGCCAGCCAGGCCAGAGCCTCCTTGCGGTGGTGCAGGGCGACCTCGACCAGCGCCACGCCGGAGGGGTAGTCGAGCGCTTCGGCGTGAGCAATGAGCTTGGGTAACATCGCTTCTGCCTTGTCCGTCTCCCCAGCGAGCGCCTCGGCCCATGCCAGACCGACTTGAGAGGTCAGTGAATCCGGGGAGATCGCCTCCGCCGCACTGAAGGCGGCCACGGCTTCCTGATAGCGATGCATTTCCGTTAAAGCGACGCCGAGCCGGAACTGCGGAATGAAATTCATCGGATCGAGCTGCACCGCCCTGCGCAGGTACTGCAGCCCCTCCTCGGCGTTTCCGGACTCTACCAGCGTGCTTCCATACACACCGAGCGTATACGGGTTGAGCGGATCCAGATTGAGCGAGATCCGCAAATGCTCGATGCCCTTCTCCCTCTGGCCCACGTCGCTGTAACAATCCGCCGCCGACTTGTGCATCCAGGCGTCGCCGGGAGCCAGATCGAGCGATTTCTGGGAGGCTTCGAGGCACTTCGGATCCCCGTCCGGCAATGCCATTGACAGCGCCATCCATGCCTGCGCTACCTCAGGACTGAGCGCCACAGCGCGACGCGCCATGATGAGCGGACGTGGGTCCGCCTCGATGCGACGCTGGTTCATGACGGCTGAATCACGCTCCGTGGTGTACGCCTCGGCGAGGCCTGCGTAGGCGGGACCGAAATTGGGATCCAATGCCCGGGCAGCCTCGAAGTAGGCAATGCTGCGTTCGATCGCTTCCTTGTTGCGCTCGTAGCGCAGCAGATGCATGCCGCGCAGGTAAGCGTCATAGGCGCCGGGAATCATCGAGCGGCCGCTGGAGACCGTCGTTTCGTGCCTACTGGATGCTGCAGTCGGCGCCAGGACCTGCCCGGCACCTGCCGCCAGATCGGTCATTAACGCGCCGAGCGCCGTTCTGTCGCGCGCGAAACTCTGCGTCCACAAGCGCCGCTCATCTCTTGCGCTGATGAGCTGCACGTCGACGCGCAGCTGCTGCCCCACCTTCACGACGCTCCCTTCGATCACCGCATCCACGGCGAGCTCATCGGCAAGACGGGATGGGCGCGGGTGCTTGCCCCGATAATGCATCGCGGTCGCGCTCGAGATGACGCGTAAAGGAGTCAGGCGTCCGAGGTCGGAGATCAGAGTGTCGGTAATGCTGTCCGGAAGGTAGGTCTGCGTCTTATCGGCGGACAGATCATCGAAAGGCAAGACAATCACGGATTGGAGTGGATGCCCGGCGTCACCATGGCGCCGTAGCTGCCATACCGCTGCCGCCGCGATCGCAACGATCAGGACGCATGCGACCGCCCTGAGCCAGATGCGCGCTATCCCACGACCTTCTGGCCTCGGCCGCGCCAGCGGGATGTCTGGAGTCGACGCTCGAGACTCGGCAGGAAGCGGGAGGTCGCGTCCCGCAGGACCGTTCGATGACTGCTCCGCCGTAACGCCGGGGCCGGGCACGGCGGTCAAAGGATAAATGAAGCGATAGCCGACACGCGGCACAGTCTCGATAAAGCGCGGCGAGTCGGCATCGTCGCCGAGCACTTCCCGCAGTCGCTTGATCGCGTTGTTCAGCCGGTGATCGAAGTCGACCAGGACATTCGCTGGCCAGAGCCGCCTGCGCAGCTCTTCGCGCGTGACAACCTGATTGGAGCGCTCGAGAAGCGTCACGAGCAGCTGAAATGGCTGCTCTTGCAGGTGAATGCGCTCTCCGTCGCGAACGAACTCGCGAGCGGAAAAATCGACTACAAAAGAGTCGAAGCGATAGCTGGACTCGTTCATACGCGAGCCTCAAGCACCCTACATTTAGTATATGTCAGCAAGCCAGTGGAGGCGTCGGGGGACGCGGGTCTTGTATTTCCCCCTGGAGCCGATTTGCAGCCACCGAGGTACCGAACTCTCCATAGGAATCAATGACCTGTGCGCGAGCTTCGATTCCCACACTAGCCTCCAGACTGTTACTGAGGCATAGAGATTGGCCTCAAGTGACTCCTTCTAGAGTGCCGACTCTCGCCCTGCAGCCAATCCACCTCAGAAGGCGCGACGTCGCAGCCAACGCACACAGCTGAGACACAGAAGTGTCAACCAGTCGAACAGGCCGCCCCCTCCGCCGGATGGCGCCGGTTGTGGCGCCGGTGGTGGTGGCGGCTGATAGTCGTAGTTGATGGTAACGGTCAGGTGCGAGTGCGGACCGATCAACGCGCCATTGGTCGCATTCGATAAGTCGACCGTGAAGGTCTCCGGCGCCTTCGTGACATTTTCGTTGACGATGGGGATGTTCGCGGTCTGTGGTTTCTGATCGCCGTCAGCCCAGGACAAGGTAATCGGTGCGGCTCCAAACTCGGAGGCCGTGGCCGATCCAGCGATCGGAGTTAACGTCACCGAAACCGCCCCCTTGGAATAGTAATTCCGGTTGACCACAACCTGCACATTCCCGTCCGCCTCGGAGACAGAGAGGGCCGAGTCTGCAAATCCAAACTGGCCGACCGGGTCACCATCGCCTGCAAGCTCGACCACTCCATCTTGCGTTCCAATCTCCACCCCTCCCTTGGCATCGCTGAGCGTGACATTGAAGCGCTCTGCCTCCTCCACCACCCCATGCACCACATCGGCAATGATGGGTACCGTAATCTGCCGATCACTCCGATCGCCATCCGCCCATGTCAGGCGGCCGCTCACCGGTGTGTAGTCGGTACCGGAGATCGCAGAGGGGGCATCGGCGGCCTTGTAGTCCGCGGTGTGATAGGCGACGCTCACCGCACCCGCCGCGCCTCCTGTGCGACGGACCGTCATGACCGCAGTTTTGTCTTGCTCCTTCACGCCCACGAGCGAGTTCGTGACGCCAATGATCCCCGGGCCAGCGGTGCCGCCGGTACCCACCAGGCGAACTAACAGTGGTTGTTGTAGACCTCCATTTGCTGGCGACTCTCCGCCAGCCGCCAGTATGCGGCCGTCGGCAAGCACGTTCAGGTCACTCAGCGTGGGTCCCGTCGCTTGGCTTGACGGGAGGTCGATCCAACTGAGGCCCGCGTTACCGAACAGCGCATCGAGCAGCCCATTCGCTTGCAGGCGAACGATCAGCGCTCCGGACACGCCCGGGTTCGGAGCTCCAGCGACCACAATTGAACCGGCCGCATCGACGGCCAGCGCAGTCGCCCCAGACATATTCGCTTGGACCGCGGGTGCTGCGAAGTTCGGATCCAGCGCACCGCCCGCGAGCAAGCGGTTGACAAACCCATGCCCACTTTCCTGGCCGCCCAGCAGCAGGCTGCCGTCGGATTGAGCGGTCATCGCCTGGCAGCCGGTCGAGGCACCAGGCTGATGAGGCGGTATTGCGGCAATCCCTGCTTGCCCGAAAGTCGTGTCCACTGCGCCAGCGGCGGTCAGGGCGACCACACCGCAAGAGGAAACTCCAGCCTGTGGCAGGTCCGGAAGTTTGACGCCCACGCGGTAGCCACCCGTGCCCGTGCGCAAAATATGGAAACCTGTGCCTTCATTGGACGGACCGTTATAGATGCCACCCTTGCCGAAGGATCCGTCGAGGGTGCCGCTTTCCACTAAGCGCAGCACCATCAGCTTGCCGGCATTCGATCCAGCGACCACGATGGCTCCGCCTGGATCGAGGACCACGGAGTGGGCTTCGGTGTCCGTGCCGTAGTTCATGACACCACTTGTAGCGAAATGTGGATCGAGCGAGCCTCCCGGCATCAGACGGAACACCGTGAGGACTGGCTTATACGCGCTTATCATTTTGCCCACGGCAACGACCTTACCGTCGGGTTGTAGCGCGAAGTCCAAGACTTGCGTCTTGGCCAGTAGGTCGGCGGCAACCTTCAGATCGAGCGAGCCCTTAGGGGACACTTGCCCAATGAAGCCGTCGACGCGGGGGCAATAGTACTGGTAGTAGCCGCAATGTCCGAAAGTTAGTTCTTCACCGCCCGCGATAAAACTCTCGTCCGCGGTAAGTTCTTGAACACGAAACGCCGCGCCGCTGAGCGGGAAGCTGGCGCGACCCACGTCCCCGAATGTCGGGTCAAGATCCCCCGGAGCAGCGAACGATGGCTGTGATAAGAGTCCGGCAATCGCTGTAGTTGGCACGACACTCTTTACGAACCTCGGAATGATCCGCGTCGCCGACTTGTGCAGCTTCTTCATGGCCATTGCTCCCCAAACTGACGGACAGGGATTGCGCTCCTATTCGTCGAGCCAGTAGATATTGGTTGCGTCGATATGGTCCCCAGTCCCGTAACTCGACTCGATTCCAACTTCAATGGTCGGAGCGCTTCGAGCCGCCCCAGACCGTGAGTGGAAAGTTAACTAGCGGCTCGGACGGAAATCCTTATTGACTTCTTAGGAGGTGGTGAATTTTGAGGTTGGCGTGAGCACGAAATACGGATCCATCTGCTGAGAACCGTTTAAGACGGTTCGTGATACGAGCCGGAATCGTCGGCGACTTGTGCAGTGTCCTCATTGTTATCTCCACTGTCGCCTATGCTCGTTGGTGTGATCAGCAGTAGTCGGGCTCCCAAAGAATAGAGATCGCCAGCAAGGAGCCGTCCGCCTGTTGCCTGCCCGTGATGTGGAAACCCGGTTGGCAGATCCTGTCCCAGAAAGGAAAGTAGCGCGGATTGGAGAAGAACAGATCCGGCGGCATCGGCCTGACCGTGTGCGCTCCGTCGGGACCGATATAGCTGAATTTCGTGTTTGCGTCTGTGGCAATCGGATGGCCCATCACCTCGACAATGGGATCAGCGAAACCGATTTCCCCATACCAGGTATCGATGACCCATGTCGGGGATACGCCCTCCGACCCTGGTCTTCAGACTCAGAGCGCCACGAGATGTTTGATTCGGCCGCCGCTTAGCGGCTCTGCGCTCTTGCCTTGTTTAGTGTCACGGCGGCGCGGATGAGCGTCTTCAACGCCTGTCCGTCGATCTGCTCGCCCTCGTGAAAGTCGATAGCGCGCCTGGTATTCCCCTCGAGACTCGAGTTGAAGAGGCGCGAAGGATCCTTCAGAGCGGCTCCCTTGGCGAAGGTCATCTTCACGACATTCTTGTAAGTCTCGCCGGTGCAGATCAGGCCGTCGTGCGACCACACCGGCACCCCTCTCCACTTCCACTCCTCGACGACTTCCGGATCGGCTTCCTTCACCAGGGCGCGGAGCTGACTGAGCATCTTGCCCCGCCAGTCCCCCAGTTCCTTGATTCTTGCGTCTATCAGTTGAGAAGGTGATTTGCTTTTCTGCGGTTCGCTCTTCTTCATGCCCTTGTCTCCTCCTTGGTCCCGAGGCTGATGAATGAGGGGCGGCAGCGTGCAGTTTCTACCTTGACCAACGGTCGACCACAAGCTATGCCGCAGGGCAGGGCGGACAGGCTTACAACCGCAAGAGCAGCATCAGTCTCTTTGCCACCGGCACCTTCGCAGCCGTACTCTTGAAGCCAGCTTTGCTACGTAGAGGACGGTCGCATGGCAAGAACCGCCTCTCCGGCACTCTTTCCGCAGAAAATCCGTACCGCATGCGCACATGCAGGTTCTGAGCACACCGCGCCCGGATGATCTGGGGCTACGGCACCTCGGCAACACGCGGGGCCTGCGGGTCAGCGTCCTCCCCAACGGCGCCGTTTTCGCCATCGAACACGAGCAGCAGGGCCGGCGGATCAGGGTCAACCGCTCGCTTGCGTCCCTGGTTGGCGGCAGCATGGGACGCATCTGTTTGCGTGTCGGCGGCCGTGGGCCGTTGATGCTCCGCGTCGCGGGAGCTGAGGCGCAGTGCCGCATCGGCGCGGCCAGTGACCGCTTCGTCTGGCAGGGAGAGACTGCCGCCGTCTCGCATCAGGTGACCCTGCAGCTGCATGCCGAGGAAAACCTCTGGCTGTGGCGTGTGTTGCTTCGCAACGGACGAGCCGAGGCGCTGCACTGCGACGCCATCCTCATCCAGGACCTTGGCCTCGGCGATCCGGGCTTCCTGATGAACAACGAGGCGTACGCCAGTCAGTACCTCGATCACCACGTCGCCCAACACTCACGCATGGGGCCGATCCTGATGGGGCGCCAGAACCTGGCGCAGAACGGCGCCTACCCGTGGGTCGCGCACGGGTGTCTCGAAGGCGCGCTCGGCTATGCCACGGATATGCTGCAGTTCATGGGTCCGGCTCATCGCGATGCGGATGACTTCGCCGTCCCCTTCGGAACGAGCCTCCCCTCCGTCCGCTTGCAACACGAAACTGCCTGTGCGGCCCTGCAGACTGCGCCGGCGGCGCTCGCTCCCGGCGCTTCGGCCTCGTGGACCTTCTTCGGCCTCTACCGGCCCGACCATCCGACAGCCTCCGGCGATGCGGACCTCGCGCTGGTCGATGCGGCCGTGAGTGCCTGCAGCGACGTGACACCCCGGAGTGTGGAGCTCTCCGCACCGCACCGCAGTCTGCTGTTGCGGGCGCGCTGTGCGGTTGCGGACAACATGAGCGCGAGCACGTTGCAGCAACGGTATGCACCGCAGACCCACCTCGAGCGGGTCGGTGGCGAGGAGCTGTCGCTTTTCACCGAGGGAGCAGGTAGCAGTCGACACCTGGTGCTGCGCGACAAGGAGCGGCGCGTGGTGCGCCGCCATGGCGCATTACTGGTCAGCGGACGTTACATGCTGCCGGATGAGCGCGCGCTTTGCCTCACCTGCTGGATGCACGGGGTATTCGGCGCACAGCTCACCCTCGGCAACACCTCGTTCCATCGACTCTGGTCGATCTCACGCGATCCCTACAACATCACGCGCGACAGCGGTCTGCGCATGCTGGTGGACACGGGCGATGGCTGGCGACTGTTGACCGTTCCGTCCGCGTTTGAGATGGACCTGGCGGATTGCGTGTGGGTCTACCAGCTCGGCACCCGTACCGTCACCGTCTCAGCCACCGTGTCCGGGGAGGATTCGGCGGTGCAGTGGCGCGTGTCGGTCACAGGCCCACCGTGCCGATTCCTCGTCTTCGGTCAGCTCGTCATGGGAGAGCAGGAGTTCGCCCATGCGGGACAGGTCGAGATCGACACGGAGCTCAAACGCTGCAGCTTCAGGCCGGAGGCGGGAGGTCTGTGGAGCCAGCGCTATCCCGCGGCGATCTATCACCTGGTGACGAGCACACCGGAGTGCATCGAGGCCATCGGGAGTGACGAGCTGTTGTATGAGGACGGTAGCGTGCGCACCGGCGGCTATGCGGTCCTGCAGACGGCGGCGACGCGCGAGCTCGTCTTTGCGGTCGTGGGCTCCCTGACCGACGCGCGCGAGGCCGCGCGGCTCGCCGCCAAATATGCAACCCGCGTCGCCGACTCCTCGATGCGGGCTCAAGCGCTCAGCTACTGGCACGGCCTGACGCGGGGCATCCGTGTGCGCAGCTCCGGCTCCGATGGCGCGGTCAGCGCGATCGATGTGAGCTTTCCCTGGCTGGTGCACGATGCCATGGTGCACCTCACCGTACCGCACGGACTCGAGCAATACACCGGAGGCGCCTGGGGCACCCGGGATGTCTGCCAGGGCCCGATCGAACTGCTGCTGACGCTCGAGCACGACGCGACCGCGAAGTCCGTTCTGCGCATTCTTTTTGCGCAACAGTACGAGCAGCGTGGTGACTGGCCGCAGTGGTTCATGCTCGAGCCTTACTCCTCTATACAGAGCCGTGACGCGCACGGAGATGTGATCGTCTGGCCGCTGAAGGCCTTGTGCGATTACGTGGAGGCGACCGGGGATTTCGCCTTTCTAGGGGAGCAGGTGCCGTGGCGGCGCGAG
>Ga0306920_100005094_pt1 | contig 16923 bp, 11 predicted proteins | sample flu12Cox44000170_FD_204666 | JGI IMG/M metagenome (GOLD analysis project Ga0306920, IMG submission 204666) | Lab enrichment of tropical soil microbial communities from Luquillo Experimental Forest, Puerto Rico - flux4day.12C.oxic.44.000.170 (v2)... | ecosystem: Environmental > Terrestrial >... | reverse complement strand
AGTACGCTCGACGGAGAGTCGCCGATGTACCTCCACCTCGTGGGATGACCGAGCGGCGTCCAAGTGTTCTTTACTAGATCGTAAACCGAACCTTGATTTGTCAGCTGAAGTGGATAGTTGTTTCCCGGCGTGTTGTACTCACCGCCGACGATGGCTAATCGGCCATCGGCCAATACGTCGGCAGCGAAAGCGTCGGGACCGTAGCCCGACTGCAGCGACGCAACTTGGCTCCACGTGCCGTCGCTATAGTTGCCCTTGGCGTCCGGAACGTAACGGTACCAATTACTCAAGTTCGCTCCGCTTTGCGTAAGGATCGAACCGTCGGTCAAAAGCCACGCCATCGTCATGCCGACCGGCGGCTGGCGATGGATGCGGGCAAAGTCTCCTGGGCGGCTCTTCTCTAAAGTTTCAAGCGATTGTTGAGAGATGCCGGGCAGCATCGATCGCCCGCCCGAACATGCCGCTGTCCCAAAGACGATGAGTGCGGCGACCACTCCCAATAAGGACCTAACGTTAGCGCGACACACGCAAACCTCCAAACATAAATTGTTTAATTTCATGACGAGTGGGTATGCCACCCGAGCTATTAACCTGAGTACAAGCGAGGGCGGCATACCCCGAGTCCAGCTCTTATTATTTTATCGTGACCTTGACGGGTTTTGATGGGATGCCGTTCGCGACCACGACGAGCGTGCTCGCGCCCGTTTCCATCTTCGCCGGAACGTCGAAGTGGGTCGAGACCGGTGTTGAACCGGTGGCAACGCCCATCGTGCTGTGACCGTGCGTGCGCGCGTAGAAGACGTTGCCGGTAGCCTTATTGGTGATGCGCACCAACGGGTAGTTCGTAGCATTTTGGTATTCGTCGCCGAATGACATCGCCTGTCCGAAGCCGTTGAACTGCGTTCCGGCGATCTTATAGGTTTGACCGCGCGTCAGCGTCGTCGAAACGCTCTTGATCGTCGGAAGCCAATTCGCTTGCGGCTGTCCGGCAGGCGTGTAGAGACTAACGCTCGAGTAGCCCAACACCATGACCTGTCCAGACGGCAGGAGCAGCGGCGGGCCACCGTAGCTTATCCCGTTGATCTGAGAGAGCGTCGATCCGTTCCACTCATAGACGGTCCCGCTCACTCCAAAAACCAAAACGTTTCCGCTCGGTTCGAGCGTTGCATAACTATCGCCGGCGTTGTCACCGTTCGGAAAGTTCGGCCCAACCGTCCACTTGCCCGAAGCGGTGTTATAGATCGCCGTGTGGCCGGGTCCGCTCGTTGAGTAGGATCCGGTATAGAAAACCGTTCCGTCGGGGCGGAGAATCGCAGGTCCGATCTCACCGGGCGGATAGTAACAGAGGCCCGGACCGTACATAAGACATCCATACGGTGAGGGAGAGTGCAAGTCAACAATCGTCGAGCCGGCGCTCTTCCAGGTACCCGTAGCCGGCGTGTAGATCTCGGAGTTCGGCGCGTTCTTCACGTCGGCGGTGAGAATCGTGCCGTTGGGAAGAAGCGTCCAGCCTTCCTCGGCATTGAAGTCGGACTTACCCGTGTGACCGACATGCGTCCACGCGAGCGTCTTGGGATTCAAATACGCGTCCCAAACGTGAAGCTTCTGTCCCACAAGCATATCGCCGTTAGGCAGTACGCTCGACGGAGAGTCGCCGATATACTTCCACCTTGTGGGATGACCGAGCGGCGTCCAAGTGTTCTTTACCGGATTGTAAACGGAACCCTGATTCGTCAGCTGCAGCTGGTAGCCGTTCCCTGGTGAGTTGTACTCGCCGCCGGCGATGGCGAGCCGGCCATCGGCGAGCACGTCGGCAGCGAAAGCGTCGGGACCGTAGCCCGACTGCAGCGACGCAACTTGGTTCCACGTGCCGTCGCTATAGTTGCCCTTGGCGTCCGGGACGTAACGGTACCAGTTGCTCCAATTCGCATAGCTCTGCGCAAGAACCGAACCGTCGGTCAGCAACCACGCCATAATAATCCCGACCGGCGGCTGGCGGCGGATGCGAGCAAAATACCCTGCATGGCTCTTTTCTAAAGTTACAAGCGATTGTTGAGAGACGCCGGGCAGCATCGATCGGCCGCCCGAACATGACGCCGCTCCAACGGCGATGACTGCGGCGGCTATTACCCATAAGAACTTAACGTTAGCGCGACACACGCAAACCTCCAAGGAAAAGCGAGTCTGGGAAAGCCACTAGGTTTGAGTTTAGGCGACGGTTTCCCGCTGAGAGAAAGGTGCGCCCTGAAGGGAAGGCAACCCAAGCAAACCAAGCTTCCACTCATAGTAGGAGGGTTTGGCCGTGTCTGCACTTCCGTCGCGCGTGCCCTCACCACATTTGCCGCAGCGCTTCTCGTTGCGAGTCTGCCGCAGATCGTCAGCGCGCAAAGCATTTCCGTCACGGTCAACGGCCAGCCGCTCTCTCTTAGTCCGGGCCCGATCTTGCGCTCCGGACGCGTCTTCGTTCCGTTACGCGGAGTCTTCGAACGTCTTGGCGCTAGCGTCGTCTATTCTGCCGGCGAGATCAATGCCACGAAAGCCCCTACGACGGTTTCCCTACGCATCGGCTCGACGCAAGCGACCATCAACAATCAACCGCAGACGCTGGATGTCGCGCCGTTTATTATCGGCGCAACGACGTACGTTCCGTTGCGTTTCATCGCCCAGTCGCTCGGCGCGCAGGTTGGTTGGGACAACGCGACCAGCACCGTCTCCATCGTGACGGCACGGCCGGTCGCCGTCGTCCCGCCCCGTCCGGTTCCGCCGCCGGTTCCGCCGCGTCCGGTTCCGCCGCCTCCGGTGGTAAGATTGGGTGCTCAGCAGCCGCCGCCCGGCGTGTCGATAGGCGATCGCTTTGCCGTCATCTCGGCCCAGTTCACCCAAGGGGTTAACCCTGGAAGCGTTCGCGTTTGGCTCGACGGCAACAACATCACGGCACGCAGCGGGGTCTCCTCGACCGGGTTCTCGTATAGACCCCCCGCTTCGCTCGATTTCGGGACGCGCACCGTAAGAGTGGCAGGACGCGGACCCGGCGGAGTCCCTTTCGACCATTCCTGGTCGTTCACAATTATTCGGTCAGGCCCGGGGCCTGTAATGCGACTGAGCATCTCCGAGCCCGTCGCTAACGGCGTCGTCGGGCGCAACTTTACGATCACGGGGAACACCGTCGCAAACGGACGCGTTCGGGTTACGGCGGGCGCGGCGCCCTCGGTCACCGGTCAATTCAATGGGAACACGACCGCTGGTGCCCGTGGGAACTTCAATATTACGGTGGCGCTCGCTACGCTCCGGGGACCGCAGCCCGTTTCGGTGCGGATCGTCGCCACCGATCCGGTTACCTCGCAGAGCACCGAGACGACGCTTCAGCTGCGGCTGCGCTTTTAGACTTTCTTAACCCGTCGCTCGTAGAGTCCGGCCATGAGCAGAAAATTAATCGCACTCGCCGTCGCGCTGATCGGCATCGTCGTGAGCGCGTGCGGCGGACACATGACGGGAAGCAACCTCGCCGTGCCCGGGGCAACGTACGTCCTTCCTCCGGTGGATGGCGATTTGCAGATAACGGCGGTGCTTCCGAAGCGCACCATCGGTGAAAAGCTTCCGGCTGAGGGCCTCGGAAAGATCAACGACGAGCATTGGGAGGCCGTGTTGGGCGGCTACACGCAGCAGCGCTATTCGCAAGCGCTCGGCTTTCGGCCCGGCACCAAGATCACGATTCGCAACCTCTCAAAGAGCCTTCCCCACACGCTCGACGTAGTTGCGGAGATCAAGCGGCCGCCGGCGCTGTTTCCGAAGAATCCAAAGTTGTCGATCAAGGCGCATGGCGGAGGAATACTCGATGCTGGGTATGCGAGCGGCGAGATCAAACCAGGCAAATCGGTGACCGTGACGCTGAGCAAAGCCGGTATATACCTAATCGGCTGTGCGTTCCACTACAAGCTCGGTATGCACGACGTTTTGGTCGTCACGACGTTCGCTCGGCCGGGACCTCAAGCGACGCCTCCGCCGACTACGAAACCAACCACGACGCCGACGACACGTTCCAGCTACGGTCCGTAGCTCCGTTCCTTAGGAGTTTCGTAATAGCAGCTTAAGAAACGGTTGCTAGCATGAACTCCGCATGCTGGTCTTCGACCGTGAGAAGATCGAACTGCTCATCGCGCAAGGCCGCTTCTCGGAAGCGGCCGCCGCGCTCGCGGTATCGCACGCTGAAAATCGCTCTACCGATGACGCACGAATGCTCGCCGGCGTGCACGCGCTTACGGGCAACGAACGTCAGCTCGCAAGGCTCGTAGAGCCGAACCTCTTCGCTTGTCGCAGCGCCGCCGAAGTCATCGCGCATAACGACGCTGCCGGAGGTGCCGGCTTCCCCGATGATCTTATCGGCGGCGTCGTGCTGACGTGGTTGGGGGATTCGGTGGGCGCATACGAGCTGCTGCGCCGCGCGGCCGATCGCTCGATTGGCGAGCAGCGCTTTCATTTCGCGATTGCCGCGCAAGAACGGTTGGCTCATCACGCGCTGCTGTTTGGGGATCTCGACGTAGCGACCAGCGCACTCGACGAAGCAATCGCAACAGCGTCGGATCGAGCTCTGCCCGACCTGTTAGCGCGCTGTCTCGTGGCGGCCGCAGGCCTCGCGCTGGACAAGGGAGACTCGACCGGCGCTACTAGATTGCTCGAGCGCGCGCTTGCACAGAAGCGTTCTCCAGACATATTGGCGCTTTGTGCGCCAATCGGAGTGCAAATCGCCGCCGAGCGAGGCGATGATGCATTGCTGCGCGGTTGGATTACCGCCGACGTCATCGACACGGCGCTGCGCGGCGATGAGCCCGCGCCCGCAATGGCCGCTACGCTCGCGCTGCTGATCGCCGCGGCAACGCATGACGACTTGCCAGCGGCGATTGGGCTCCGCCGCGCGCTGCTTGCTTCCGAAAGTCCCACGACGGCGCCGGAGCTCTTTTCTATGGGCGCACGCTACGGCGATGTGGTTGAAGCCCGCTTGGCGTCGCGAAGATTGGCTGCCGCCGTCGCGCCCAGACGCCGATATTTGCGCGCTCACTATCTGTTGGCGCGGGCGCACCTGTCGTTTCGCGCCGGCAAACAAGCCGCACGAATTGACTACGCGAGCGATGCGGCGCGCGCATTCAATGCGATGGGTTTGCGACGCTGGACGAATGAAGCGATGCTGCTGATGGTTCGGCACGAGGGCGCCGTCGCGCGGCGCGGCCTGCAGAACCGTCCTTCCGGATCGATGCTCACGGAACGCGAGCAGCAGGTTGCGGATCTGATTCGGCGCGGCGCGCGCAATCGTGAAGTTGCACTCGCGTTGCAGATCAGCGAGCACACCGTCGAGCGTCACGTTAGCTCAATCTTAGGGCGGCTCGGATTGCGATCGCGTTGGCAAATCAATGACGCGCGGACGAAGCATCACGATTAAGTCTCGCTTAAGTTTCTTAGGGCAAGGTGATAACGGATTCCGCTAGGTTAACGCTCGCTACGAGTTCCAGGATGCAGCGTACCGACGTAATCGCCTAGCATCGGCGGTGGATGAAGTCGGCTCTTCTGTCGGCCCTCCGTTGCTGCGACTGCTGGGAGTGTAAGCTGCTCGAAGACCTCTTGCGCGTCAACAAGCTCATTGTTTTGATCGGCCTCTGTTGCATAACGACGACGGCCGCGGCATTGGCGGAAACCGCCGGAATCATTTCGGGGACGGTCACCGACGAGCGAACCCATTTGCCGCTGGCGGGGGTGCGCGTTGAGGCGAAATCGCCGAGCGGTACGTACCGGACGGTGACCGATGCGCAAGGCCGCTTTCGGTTCTTGAGCCTGCTTCCGGACAACTATTCGCTGACGTTCTCGCTGGTGGGTTACTTGCCGTACTCGGAGTCGATCGTGGTCCTCAACGGCTCGCAGCAAACCGTCACGGTGCCGCTCTCGAAAACGATCAAAACGATTGCGGTGACGCACGCTCGCTCCCCCGGAAGCGCCTTTCAACGCGGGATGACGATCGATACGTACACGGTGACCGGCGCGCAGATCGAAACGGTGCAAGGCAAGGCCTTCAATACCAATGAGAACCAACTGCTTCGCAGCATTCCCAGCGTAACGATCGACAAGAGCGGGACCGTCTCGATTCGCGGCGGCTTTGCGTTCGAGGCGGCCTACGAGTTTGAGGGCATCGACTATACGTCACCGCAGCCCAACTTACAGAATACGCTGCAGAACATCAGCAACTTTGGTCTGCTCAACGGGGTCGGCAGCGTGCAGCTGATTCCCGGCGCCGGTGACGCGACGCGTGGCGATACCGGGACCGGCCTGGTGCTCTTCACGGCCAAGCACGGAACGTACCCGAGCTACTTTCACGGCGATGCCGAAGTGCAGCAGTTTCCGTTTTTGCACCAGCTCGGCTTGGAGTGGGGTTGGGCCGATCCGTCGCAACGGCTCTCCAACTATGCCGGCTTCATCGGTCAGCGCCGGGCCTTCCAATACGGGATTCCCGGCACGGCGGCCAACACGTTGGGAACACTGGGCACCAACGCCGCGACGCTCGGGAGCACCATCGATCCGAACCTGGTCTACTACGCGCCTTCATTCTTGAAGTCGAACGACTTCGTCGACAATTTAATCTATCGTTTCGGCCACAACCAAGGGCAGCGGCTGCAGTTCTTCATTCAAGATCAGGCGATTACGCAGACGCTCGACTATGGCGGCTTTGCGTTTCTGCCGTATATTTCGGGCGGCACCTCGGCGGGAAAGTGTGCTCCGTACGTCGTGATCGGTCCGCAGGGGCCGGTGAATACGGCGCAACAGAACTTCACCTGCGACAACCTGATCCCGCTCTTTCCGGGTCAGCCCAACACCTTCGCCTTCGTCTCCTCGCCCGACCGGCTCAACAGCCCGTTTCTCGCGTACAAGTTCGAATACGGCGTCAATCTTGGGACGACGTCGCTGCTGACGGCGCGTTACTGGCGTACGTGGGCCGAGCAATCGCAAATCATGCCCGCGCAGGGCATCTTGGCCGATCCGTACGGCGGGAAGCGGACCGCCGGTCAGATCGACGTCACGACCCAGTTGGGCAGCAAGAATCTGCTCAAGTACGGCGGGATCTATGAGTTTATCGTGCCCTACGGCAATCGCTACGACTTCACGTCGTACACGGCGTTCACCACGCCGGCCTACATCATCGGTTATTCGATCACGCATCCCAATCAACCGCTGCCCCTGCCCTACACGTACACCGGCTTGTTGCCCAACAACAACCCGAGCGCGCAGCAAGGCTTACAGCAAGATTTCTTTTCGCCGCAGTTCTGCGCGCAGCTGGGCCTGCACTCAAACTGCGGCTATTTGAGCGGGTACTTTCCCGGTGGCGTGCGCTTTCCGTTCGAAGAAGATATCGCGACGGTCAGTCAGCAGCAGTACGGCGCCTATCTGCAAGATACGATCGAGCTGAGCAGTCGCTGGAAAGGCGAGGCCGGCCTGCGGCTGGACGGCTATAACTTTCAGATTCCGACGCAGGCCGGCGCACCCGCGTCGATTCCGGCAGTCGAACATCAACGGCTCTACGAGCCGCATCTCAACGTCTCGTATCTGCCCGACCCGCGCGATACGATTCGTTTCGGCTTCGGCCATACGCTCTCGGCGCCGCTGCCCAGCTTACTGGGCGCCGACGTGAGCCGCGCGCCGTATGCGGCCTTTGAGAACATTCCGTCGTACGACAACTCGACGGGTAAGCCGGCGAGCTATTGCGGACCGCGCGTCACCCAGTTGTGCAGCAGCTACGCCGATCAGCTCTACTGGCTCACGCGCGACTACCGCTACGGCGCCGCTTCGCTTGAAGCGCCGCTGGTCGGCGCCACGTTTACCAACATCGATCTTTCGTGGGCGCACGAGTTTCGCGACGGCGCGGCGATGAAGATCACGCCATTCTACCGGCGCGGTTACAACGTGATCGAGCAGACGGCACAGATCATCGGCTACAACTACCAAACCGGCTCACCGGTCTTCGGTAACGTCGCATACTCCAATCTGGGCATTCAAAAAGCAACCGGCATCGAGGCGCTCTATACCAAGGAAGTTCCGGTCGGCGTTTCGGTGCAGCTCGGCGCTACGTACATCAGCCAGTTCGGCAACGAGCCGCCGGGGACGTACCTGCAACCGGCGGCGCTTGCGCTGGGCGAGACGTACCGCTCACCCGATCTCTCGCCGTTTCAACTGAATGCCGCCCTGAACTACCGGAGCAAAAACGGCTGGCGGATCAATCCGATCGTCGGCTTCAACGTCGGCTATCCGTACGGCACCGGTTATTACACAGCCGTTTATTGCAACGGCATTCCGGTGATCGTACCGAATACGAGTCTCGCGATCATCTACTCGCAAACGCCGGGGTACATCGATCCGCTCGATCCCGGCACGTGCACGAAGCCGAACATCGCCGCAACGCGCGGAATCCACGAACCGGGACTTCCCGGGGGGCTGCTGACCACGCCGCGGGTCGACGCCGACCTCACCGTCGAGTACCGGCCGCCGACGCACGGGCTGCTCGCACAATCGGTCTTTGGATTACAGATTCAAAACCTGTTCAACCAGCTCTACAACGTCCCGGTCTACAACGGCTGTTACGGCGCACCGGTCACGACGGGTCTGCAGAGCGGAAACGCGCCGTGCACCTACTCGACCGCGCCCTACGCACCGCCGGACGTTTCAGCGCATAGCTCGTCGCCGTATCTGACCTTTCCCAACTTGGCGCCGCTATCGTTTCGCTTCTACTACCAGGTGCAAATATGAAACTCCCCATCATTGGTTCGCTCGCGCTCGGTGCGACGACAGCCGCATTGGTTGCATGCGGCAACGGCGGTGCCTCGGAACCGCCGGTGACGTCGTACGATCCGGCGGCGACCAGTAAGTTACAGTTTGCCGTCGGCGTCGCGACGCTCGCATTCGGCCCCGGACAGAAGGTTGCGTACGGTCTCAACACCGTTGAGACGCTGCGTCAGAAAAACGGGCTCTCCGGAACGCTCTACAACGTACCGATGATCATCGGCCCGACGAACTTCAACGTATTAATCTCGACGGAAACCGGGAGTGAAGTGCAGTCGGCCGGCGGCGATACCGGAACCAACCACATCACTTGGGGGACGCTCAATCAGTCGCTGTGGACCGGACCGCCGCGCGGATTGAAATCCTCCAGCACCGGGGCGTTCGGATACGGCCTCTGTCCGTGCAACTCCGATTCAGGACCCGGCAACGGCTTCACGCCGCTCTATCAAGCCTACTATCAACCGATCTACGGTAACATCGCCTACGTCGCACGCTGGTACGGCGGACCGCCGGCATTTCCGGCGGCCGGCCCGTCGGTGCGCGCGTTGGGTTGGCTAGGCTACTCGCTGGGCTTTAACGATTTCGCCGTGGCACCGGCACTTGGGACGTATCATCTCTACGCGGCCGTGCCGCCGGCGTATGATACGCCGCAGAATCCGACACCCAGTCCAGGACCCAATGGAACGCCGACGCCGCCGCCGGGAATTTTAGCGGCGGGCGCACAGCTGGCCAATCTGCGCGGGTTGCCGCCGTTTGCAACGCCGTCGTTCACCGCCGACGGCCATGGCGGCGGCACGATTCATCTGAGCGTTCCCCGCGGTGTGAGCGAAACGATGGTGGAGGTGCGCGCGGTGGGCGGCAGCGGCATCGGCGTCTGCGTGCAGTCGCATCAAACCGATAGCTTTTACACCATCGTCACGCACCACAACGGCACGCAGGGCCTGTTCTTAGCCGACGATCTCGGGCCGCTGACGCAATCCGGACACAAGACGCCGTCGATCTGTCCAAGGGGCGAGTATCAGATCTATGCCGCCGGCGTCGATTATCCGGCCTATGAATCCTCGTATCCGCAAAATCTCGCGCAACTCCCGCTGATCAAAGGCAGCGGCGGTCAGGCTGACGTGACGACCTCGAACCTTCTTACGGGGAGCTATCCATGAAGAGTGTGCGTAGTGCAATTACCTGCGTCACGGCGACACTCGTTGCCATAGCGTCGACGGCGTGCGGCGGAGGCGGTAATCTGCCCAACGGTCCCGTCGTAAACAGCCCGGGTGGACCGGGGCACCCGCCTACACAACTCGTTCCCGTAAAGGTGACCGTAACCGTTCCATCGCGCACGACTCAAAGAAGCGTTCGCCCCTATTACATTTCGGTCAACACAAAGTCGCTCGTTATTGCGCTTTCATCGGTGGACGGCCAGGGCGTGACCGGCATTAATCCGACGACGATCGATACCGTTGCGCGCGCGCACGGCTGCAAGGTGGAATCGCGACAGACCGTCTGCACTGGGACTGCATCGGGATCGCCCGGGGAAGACGTCTTTGCGGTAACGACTTACGACGGTACGAATGCGAACGGAGCGGTGCTTTCCACCGGCACCGTGCAGGCGAAGATCCGCGCGAACAGCGGGGTACAGATCAACAATCAAGTATCGCTCGCGCTAGGCGGGATCATTGCGTCGCTCCAGCTCTCGGTCTTTCCTAAAAGCGCCAAACGCGGCAAACGGTCGACGGCCGCAATCACACTCGCGGCCTTCGACCCCAGCGGAGCGCAGATCGTCGGCCCCAGCGATTTCGCGTCACCGGCCACGCTAGCAATCCAAGGTGATACGACCCACTCGTTCCTGTTGCACGACCCGGGAAGATCGGGTACTTCGCTCGCGATCCTGAAACCCACATCGCTGATCACGCTAAGCTACGACGGCAACACGCGCGCTTCACCCATAACGATCGCCGCAACCGTCAGCGGGTTCGGATCGGTCAGCGCGAGCGCGACGTTCGCACTGCACGGTCACGTACCGCCGCCTCCGGTCGGCACGATTTACGCCTTGAACTTTGGCGCAAACGGCGGCCGAGCTGCCTGGGTGACCGAGTACGACGGTAAGGCAAAAGGAAATGCCGCTCCCGAGCGGACGTTGTCGCTAAGCTCTACCCTTTACGCGCGATCCATCGCCGTGGATTCACATGGGAATCTCTACGTCGGTTATCTCGACAACAGCATCGGCTTCAATCCCGGAAACGGTGCACCCGATACCGGCAACCAGATTGCGATTTACGCGCCGGGTGCCAGCGGCAAGACACCGCCCAAGGCCGTACTGAAATCCGATTCAAAGACGAACACGGCGCTCTTTCCGGTCTTTATCAGCTTCGATCCGTCGGGCCGGCTTGTAACGTTCGGTGCCACCTCTATCGACAACAACATCAATACGGCCGCGGTGCTGACCTACGCAGCTGGAAGCTCGGGACCAACTGCGCCGCTATACGGTTTCGACTTTGCGCCGACGCTTGACTACGCCGGAGCCATTCCGACCGGGCTCGCGATCGACTCGGCCAACAACTTCTATGTTAACGGCGCGTTGCATACGATTCTTGGAAATCAATACGGCCTGTACGTTGCATTGGCTGCCGACATCGGCAATCCGGTGACCGCGCCTGCGCGCACGATTCCGTGGGATTCGACCTCGCAACTCCAAGCCGGGTTTACTGCAAACGTCAGCTTGGACCGAGCCGCGGAGCCCTTTATCGGACTCTGGGCAAAAGTGGGCAGCGGCAGCCACGCCACGTGTCAAGCGCTTGTCAACGTCTATTCCGCAGGTACAAGCGCCAGTAGTTCCTCCGCGCCGCTGCGCATGCTGACGCTCGGCACCGTTTCGACGCATGGCGCAGCATGTTATTCGTCGCGCAACCCGCTCATCGCGTACTTTCCGAGGATTGAGCTCTACCAAACGTCGCTCTTCGCAGCCGACGACTTCAATAACGCAATCAACGTGTTCGCTGCCGGCGGAAGCGGAAGCGTTAACCCGTCATTGCGCATCGTGGGCTCGGCGACGCATCTCGTAGCGCCGGTCGCACTCGCAATCTCATCACTTTCCGCGTCGGCCACGGCCGGCTCGGTTAAGCACCCTCGATAGATACTTCTCGCCTAATGTAAGGAAGAATACATGAACAAGACCTTCGCACCACTGGCGTTGGCAACCGTTGCAGCGGTCGCGATGCTCAGTGCTTGTAACGGAAACTCCGGAGCCGGCTCCGGAGTCTCAGCGCTGCCGAACGCGCCTGCTTCCCACCACGGCCGCATTCGTCCCAACGACAACGGTCCGCAAGACCTCCATGCCGGCGGCGCCACCTTCCCGGCGTACGCCTACAACCTCGGTGACCAGCCCGTGGGCACCTTTAACTCGCCGCAGCCCTCACCCGGGCCCGGCTCGCTTCTCGCTGCTGCCGGCACGACCGGCACCGTCTATTACTGCCTGACCGGCAGCGGCTTCGGGCGCAAACAATTCGACGGAGCATCGGTCACCGCCACCTTAGCTTGTGCCGGGCTCGGTCTACCGCCGGTCGGGTTCGGCGGCCGTCAAGATCCGCTCGACTTCAACGGCAGCGACGTCGCATTGGCGTCAACCGAGTGCTGCGGAGCGACTACGCCCTATGCAACGAATCGCGCTGCAACGTGGGGACAGCCGTTCGAAGTTCCCACGATCGGCGGCCCGATCGTCTTCCCGTATAACAAGAACGGCTTCACCGGCGTCAAGAGCAAGGCGTTCCTCCACCTCTCGACCTGGACGTACTGCGCAATCAGTAACGGCACGGTTAGCAACTGGAACGACGCCGCGATTACTGCCGACAACGGCGGCAAGTCGGTTACCGGCGGCGCCAGTCAGACGATCCACTACTACTTCCGCTCCGACGGCAGCGGCACCAGTTATCTCTTTACAAACAAGCTCAACACGGCGTGCAACGGCACCTGGCCGGGCAAGTACGGCAGCGATCCCTATCAGGATCCAGGCAAAGGCCGCGATGCCAGCTGGGCGTTCGGCGTGAACCAGAACTGGCCGGGCCCCGGTTCGTCAAGTCACCCCAACCCGAACTTCATTGGTGAGAGCGGCAACCCGGGCGTCGTCGCCGGCATTCAAGCCGACGAGTTCGGCACCGGTTACGCCGAAGGCGCATGGGTAGCGGCCGCACCGCCCGGAGGCTTCGGTGCGCTCAAGCAGTCGAGTCTTCTCGATACCGGCAACACGACGTTTGTGAACCCGACGAACAAGTTGGCTGTCACCAACGGGCTGAAAAACGCGCACACGATTACCTTTGGTATGGGCAGCGACAGCATTTCGCTCGGCTCGAGCACGCCGTGGTGCCAGCTCTACATCGATCCCAGCCAGTTCGTCAAGCCGCCGGCACTTGCATATCCAATCGTCGGCCTGAGCTACTGGCTCTTCTACGGCAACAACAACGGCGTCCACGTTCCCGACAAAAAGAAGCTGATTACCTTTATCACCACCACGAAGGCCAACAAACTGCTCGTCCCGCTCGAATATTCGCCACTGGCCGGAAGCGTTCACACGGCAATACTTACCGCGCTCAAAGGCTCGGGCTCGCACGCAGCTTGCCTCAAGTAACCTAAACTGGAAACTACGTACGCGCGCCGCGGTCCCGAGCTTGTCGAAGGGCGGCGCGCGTACTCCATCAGCTTATGACTTGGTTTATACGATTTATTCTCATCGCTATCGGTTCTGCATTTACGATTACAGGATGCAGCGGTTCGAGCTCGTCGCCGGCGATGCCGCGGCAAGCCGGATCGGCGCGCGCGCGTTTTGTCGACGGCGCACCGTCACTAGAGACGATCATCAACGGCGTCCCGCAGGACATCGGTCTGGCCTACCTGCAGCTCAACGGCTCAACGGTTGCGTCGTCGTTTGCGTACGGCACGTTTACGCCGTTCATGCCGGTGCCGGCGGGGACGCACTCGCTGACAGCCCGCGACGAGGTCGGCTATGCGGTCGGTCCGCTCAAGACAAGTTCGCTGACCGGGGGAAATTTCTATACGCTGGTCGTTGTCGGAAGCTTTCCGAACTATCGCGTCCTGACATTCCAAGAGCCGAAAAGCTCGAGCGGGGCGCAGCTTTCGTTCTACGAGGCTTCGCCGGCGGTGCCGTCGGCCGATTTCGGAAGTTTTCGCGCATCCAGCTTCTCGAACTTCAAGAAACTCGGCAGCGCGCGGCTCGGCAATGTTGCAACGGTGTCGCTGGGCTCGAGCGTTTCCAACATCGGTGGTTTCGCCGGCCCTGCGAGTGCGCCGATCGGAACGGTGAAACCAGTCCAGATCAACTCCTTCGACTCACGCAACGCCTTGCCGTTTCACAACATCGGCCGGCTCTCGCTCTTTCTCTTCGACATGAAGGCCGGCAGCATCGCGCCGGTCTTTGGGAGCCTCGACCGGTGAAAATCTCCGCGTTTTTTGCGCTGCTGGTCGCGGCTGCCGGCTTCGTTGCACTCATCGCGGGCTGCGGTTCGAGCGGTGCGGTACCCGTGGGATTCCAGAACATGCCGCCGCCGACCGTAACGCCGGCAGCGAAGCGCCTCTACGTCGATCATAATGGAACCTTCTACGAGTATGCGTTGCCGCTGACACCCGCCTCGAAACCCAACCGAACGCTGGTGGAATGGCCGGGTCTCCCAACCGCACCGCAGATCGCGGTCGATCCCCTCGGGCGCGTTGCGCTCGCCAGTCCGAGCTTCATTCGAATCTTCGCGCCGCCGATCGTTTCGTTTGCAGTGTCGCGCGCCAAGCTGGTTGTTCCGCTGACGCCCGCGATTACCCAAGTCGGTCCTTCGGGCGCGGTTCTGGCAGACATCGAGTATGACCCGAATCAAAACTTGTGGCTGCTCAATAATATCGGCGGCGCAATCACCGAGCTGCGCGCGCCGATTTCGAAGTCGAGCGTCGCGGCGGTGACGATTATCTTCGGCGCGCCCGGTTCGAAGACGGCCGGCTTTTCGACATTGATTCAAGCGCGCTTCGACGTCAACGCGGCGCTCTACGTCTATGCCAGCTCGTCGACGCGCGCGCGGGTCTTCAAGACCGGCTTTCCGTATGCCAAGCCGCCCAGCTCGATCGGTTTGAACTTAGCGCAAGCCGATTTCGTCGATTCGAGCCAATGGCTGCCGACGGCTCCGCAACAACCGTCGCTGCTCTTGGGCCAGTATTTGGGTGCGTTACGCTCGCCTGCGCCGGGTTCGCCGCCGTCGCCGCCGGTCAACGTGCTGAGCCAATTTGCCGAACCGTTGAATGCGCGACAGCAGGGACTCTTCCCCGACCAGTTCGCGAACACGATCGTGGGAGCGCTGATCGCGGACCCGCCGCGCTCGAGCTTCTACACGCTCGATGCGGCGACCGGACGCCTCGACGTTTACGGTTTGCCGATGCAAAACAAGGCGAAGCCGAAGCTTTCGCTGCCATGCCGCGGCGGCTCAAGTCACTGCAGTCACAAGCCCGAACACCTTCTTTTAGCGCCGTAGTCTCTTTGTCACCCTGAGCGGAGTCGAAGGGTGACGTAGTGTCGAACGCTCATCCGCCATGCGCGCGATGACCCTCGAGAACCCGGCACCGATCGAAACGAATCCGCTGCGCTTATCCGATCGTCCGCGCCCGGTGCCGGCGTCGAACGAGATCTTGGTACGCATTGTCACCTGCGGCGTTTGCCGTACGGATTTGCACGTCGTCGAAGGCGACCTCGCACCAAAGTTGGCGAACATCGTTCCGGGGCACGAGATCGTCGGCGTCGTCGCGGAAAACGGTAAGGACAGCCGGCGCTTTGATGTAGGCGACCGCGTCGGCATCGCGTGGTTGCGCGAAGTCGATGGTACCTGCCAATACTGCCGCACTCATCGTGAGAATCTGTGCCCGAATGCGCGGTTCACCGGCTGGGACCACGACGGCGGCTACACCGAGTACGCCGTCGTCCGCGAAGACTTCGCGTACTCGCTCCCCGAGGCAATCGACGACGAGCACGCAGCGCCGCTGCTCTGTGCGGGCATCATCGGTTTTCGCGCGATCAAACGCGCAGGCATCACACCCGGCGCGACGGTCGGCCTCTACGGCTTCGGCGGTTCGGCGCATCTCGCTATTCAGGTACTCAAGCACTGGGGTTGCCGCGTATTCGTCATGAGTCGCGGGGGTATTCATCGCGAGCTCGCGCAATCGCTCGGCGCGCAATGGATCGGCGAGGCATCCGAGCTGGCGCCGGCGCCGCTCGATGCGGCGATACTCTTTGCGCCCGCCGGAAATTTGGTCCCGCCAATCATGCAGTCGCTACGGCGCGGCGGGATACTTGCGATTGCGGGAATCTACGTATCTCCGATGCCGCCGCTCGCCTACGAGCGCGATCTTTTCTTCGAGCGAGAGATCCGCAGCGTTACGGCCAACACGCGCGCGGACGGTGAAGAGTTTCTCAAGATCGCCGGCAAGATCCCCATCAAGTCCGCGACGCTGGGAATGCCCCTGGAAGAGGCAAACCGTGCGCTGGCGATGCTCAAGCACGACGAACTTGCGGGTGTGGCAGTACTGCACGTATAGCAGGCGAAACCGATTGCTATGAGTCGAATTCCTTCGTTTATTGCTGTGTTTGTGCTGGCGGCATGTGCCGGCTCGTTCGACGAGCGGGTTCACCAAGAAGTGCAGCAAGCAATGGCGCTAGAGGCTCCCGGTACCGTAAACGTCGAGAATATCGCGGGCACCGTGACGGTTACCACCTGGGCGAAACCGAGGGTCGACATCCGAGCCACGAAGTACGGGTACGACGCGCAAGAGTTGCGCTCGATCACGATCGACGTGCGAAAGGAAGGGCGCTCGATCTTTATCGCGACGCGATATGGCAGCGGCATGCATCGCGGAGGCGTGCGCTACCGCATCCAGCTGCCGGCGAGCGCGTCGGTGCACGTTTCGAACGTTGCAGGCAGTGTCGACGTCTCCGGTCTGCGCGGCGACGTGTCGGTCCAGACGCAGGCCGGAACCATCGTTGCAGATCTCGGCCGAGTTGCCGGAGCGCGATCGGTCGATCTGCAAGCTACGACCGGCGCGATTCGCGTTTGGATCGCACCCGATAGCGAT
>Ga0306920_100005093_pt1 | contig 16923 bp, 14 predicted proteins | sample flu12Cox44000170_FD_204666 | JGI IMG/M metagenome (GOLD analysis project Ga0306920, IMG submission 204666) | Lab enrichment of tropical soil microbial communities from Luquillo Experimental Forest, Puerto Rico - flux4day.12C.oxic.44.000.170 (v2)... | ecosystem: Environmental > Terrestrial >... | reverse complement strand
GGGCCCGAGCACACCGAGCGCATGGGCCTCGTCGACCACGAGGATGGCGTCGGCCTCTACCGCCGCTTGGGCCAGCTCGGCCAGCGGGGCGACGTCGCCGTCCATGCTGAACAGCGACTCGGTCACGAGCAGCCGGCGCCGGGCGCCGCTGCCCTCGGCGAGGTGCCGCTGGGCCGCCGCCGCGTCGCGGTGGGAGTAGACCGCCACCCGGGCCCGCGCCAGCCGGCAGCCGTCGATGATGCTGGCGTGATTGAGCTCGTCCGAGACGATGAGGTCGTCGGGGCCTGCGAGCGCGCCGAGAACGCCCAGGTTGGTCTGGTAGCCGCTCGGAAACAGGAGCGCCGCAGGGCGCCGGACGAACGCCGCCAGACCCGCCTCGAGCGCGCGGTGAGCGGGCAGGTCGCCGGTGACGAGCCGCGAGGCCGAGGCCCCGAACCCGTCCCGCGCTGCGGCCTCCGCGGCGGCCGCCGCCAGGGCGGGGTGGGCCGCCAGGCCGAGGTAGTCGTTGCTCGCGAAGCTGAGGAGCCCGGCCCCGGGGCCGCCCCCCTCGGCAACGCCCGGACCGACAGCGAATCCGAGACTCGGCCGCGCGCGCGAGGCGCCCGCCAGCTCGGGGCAGCTGCGGCGGCGGTTGGCGGCGGACAGCGCCTCGAGCTCCGCGGTCAGCAGGTCCGAGAAGCCACGCACGGGGTCCGGTTATACCCCGCCAGGGCGTCGCGACGAGCCCGTTCCCGCGTCGCCAAGGCCGACTGTTCCACGTGGAACGTCGACCTGGACGAGGGCGCGCCGGCCCCCGTCGTAGAGCACCGAGGGGAGCCCGGCGGGGACCGCATCCGCTGCGAAGAGCCCGAAGACCCGGCCTCCCGGCGCGACGAGCCGCCGGCCGAGCGCCAGCCAGGCCTTGGGCGCGAGGGTAGCCCGGGAGGTGGCGGCGTCGAAGCCGGGCGGCGCCGCGTCGGCGATGGCCTCGCCCCGCCGCGGGTCGACGCGGACCCGGTCGCCGAGGCCGAGCTCGCGGATGGCGGTGCGCAAGAAGGCGCCCTTCTTCGCGATCGGCTCGGAGAGGTCGATCGAGAGCGCCGGCCTCAGGAGCGCGAGGGGGAGGGCAGGGAGGCCGCCGCCCGAGCCGACGTCGATGACGCGCGCGGGCTCGACGAGGCGGCTAGCGAGGGCGAAGGCGTCGGGGAAGTGCTCTTCGACGAGCTGGTCCGCGGAGCGCGCGCCGGTCAGGTTGATCCGCGCGGTCCAGGTCATGAGCAGGTCGGCGTACGCGAGCAGGGCGTCCCGCTGGTCGGCGCTCGCGGGCACACGCCACCCGGTCTCCAGCGCCGCGAGGGCCGAACGTGCGGCAGCCACTGTTCCCGACATCGCGCGGCACGTATTATCACGCGGATGCTGCAAAGCCCGATGCTCGCCGACGTTCTCGTCCCGTTCGTGCGTGATTTCGCGGGGGGGACGGCCGGGACCGTCGAGACGCTGGTCGGCGACGCGTCCACACGCCGCTACCACCGCGTGCGCGTCGCCGGCGGAGATCCGACGAGCGCCGTCGTGATGGAGCTGCCCGACGAGCCGCTCAAGTCCGACGAGGCGACGGCCGGCGACCGTCCGCCGGAGCTGCCGTTCCTCAACGTGCAGCGCTACCTCGCGGCGGGCAGCTACCCGGTTCCGCGCGTCCTCAGGACCGACCTCGGACGGGGGCTCATCGCGCTCGAGGACCTCGGTGATCGGACATTCGAGGCCGCTGTGAAGGCCGCGTCACCCGACGAGCGCGGTCGCCTCTATCGGGCGGCCATCGACCAGATCGTCGCGCTCCAAGAGCTCGGGTCGCGCGCGCCCGATCCCGGGTGCCTGGCGTTCTCGCGCCGCTTCGACGAGAAGCTGCTGCGCTGGGAGCTCGGGCACTTCCGCGAGTGGTACCTCGAGGCGCAGCGCGGCGTGACGCTCCCCGCGGCGGCGTCGGCGGTGGTCGAGGCCGCGTTCGACCGGATCGCGGTCGCGCTCGCCGCCGAGCCCGTGACGCTGGTGCACCGCGACTTCCAGAGCCGCAACCTGATGATGGTCCCGGCGGCGGGCGGTCCGTCGGACGCGTCGCCGGCCGAGCTACGCGTGATCGACTTCCAGGACGCGCTGCTCGGGACGCGCGCCTACGACCTCGTCGCGCTCCTCCGCGACTCGTACGTCGAGCTCGCGCCGGAGGAGGTCGACCGGCTCGTCGGCTACTTCGTGACGCGGGCGGGGATCGCCGACGAGGCGGCCTTCCGGCGGCTGTTCACGCTCCAGACGCTCCAGCGCAAGCTCAAGGACGCGGGGCGCTTCGTGTTCATCGACCGGGTCCGAAACAACCCGAGCTTCTTGCGTTGGATCCCGACGACGATCACATACGTCCGCGACGCGCTCGCGGCGGCACCGGCCGAGCTCGGCGCGCTCGCCGAGGTCCTCATCGCGCACGCGCCCGAGCTCGGCGCAGCTCGTCCGGGGCGGGCTTAGCAGTTAGCTAGGAACAATTTGTCACACGAAACGCTTATATACTCTGGGGCGGCGACGGCCATGCAAGGGCAGACGACGGACGACCAGCAGACGCAGACGATCTTGATCGTCGAAGGGGACGAGGCGACGCGGCGGATTCTCGATCTGAGCCTGCGTCACGCCGGGTTCGAGGTGGGGCTCGCGGCCGGCGGCGACGAAGCCGCGAAGAAGCTGGCGGCGGGCCCGGACCTGCTCATCGCCAGCGCCGACGACGAGGGGCTGGCGCTGTGCCGGCAGGCGAAGCAGACGACGACGGGGATCCCGCCGGCGGTGGTGCTGATCGCGAGCGCGGACGTCGAGAGCAAGCGCCTCGGGCTCGACGCCGGCGCCGACGATTTCGTCGCCCGCCCGATCTACGTGCAAGAGGTGGTGACGCGCGCGCGGGCGCTGCTCCAGCGTCGCGAGCGCGAGCGGATCGAGGTCTCCGCGCAGAAGGGGTCGCGGTTCAAGAGCGGGCTCGAGGACGTGCCGCTCGTCGATCTCCTGCGCGCCATCGCCGTCAACCAGAAGTCAGGCGTCGCGGTGATCGTCGACGGCGCGGGCGCGCGAGGCGAGCTCTTCTTTCGGCAGGGGCGCGTCGTCGACGCCGAGGTCGGCCGGCTGTCGGGGCGCGAGGCCGTCTACCGTCTCTTCTGCTGGACGGCGGGGACGCTGGAAGTCGAGTGGAAGAGCATCCGGCGCAAGGACACCATCGAGCTGCCGCCCCAGGATCTGCTGATGGAGGCGCTGCGGCGGGTCGACGAGTGGCGCCGCTTGCTGCGCAACCTGCCGTCGCTCGACACGACCCTCGAGGTCGACTACCGGCTGCTCGCCGAGCGGCTGGCGGACATCCCCGACGAGGTGAACCGGATCCTGCGGCTGTTCGACGGGATGAGGACGCTCATGCAGGTGATCGACGACTGCGGGCTGCCGGACCTCGACGCCGCAGCGGCGATCGGCAAGCTCGCCCGCGAGCGGATCGTGCACGACGTGCGCGTCCCGGTGGAGGACGAGGAGGCGCTCGGCGCCGACATGGAGGGGTGGCTGTCGGACGCCGCCGGTCCGTTCCGCGCCCCGCCGCGCGTCGAGCGTGATCTGTTTGGCGTGGGCCCGGGGACCGGGATCGGCGTGCACGGGCGGCCGACGGCGCCGCTCGATCCGCTCGGCGAGGGGGCGCGGGACGCGCTCGACGCCGACATGCGCTCGCGGTTCACGGATCGCCTGGTGGCCGAGGGGCAGCCGGCGGCCGCTGCCGTTCCCCCGCCGCCCGTACCGGTGGCGATGCCGCTGCCGGTCCAGGTGCCGGTGCCGGTGCCAATGCCGATCGAGGTGCCGGCCGCGGAGTCGGGGCCGACGGGGAACGGCGCGCGCCCGACGACGCTGCCCGGTCTCGGCGCCGCGAAGGGGGACGGCGGACGGGCGGTGGAGGAGATCCCGATCCAGGCGCTGGAACCCGCGCCCGAACCGAAGCGGTCGACGGCTCCCGGCCCGGGCCCCGCGATCGGCGAGCCGGTGCTGGCGATCCCCGCCGCGCAGCCGCAGTCGCACGCCCCGCGCAGCGTGTCCGGCGAGATCCTGGTCAAGAAGCCTCCGATCAAGATGAAGCCGTCGGTGGACGGGCCGCTGCCGCGCGTGCGGGCGACGGAGGACCGGGCGCCGCTGCCGTTCCTGCGACCGTCGCAGACCTCCACGCCGCCGGGGAGCGCGCGCGCGCTCGACGAGCTGCCGCCGTTCACGGAGTCGGCCGTCGTGATCACGCCCGCGTCGTTCGAGCCGCCGCCGACGCAGAATTCGTCGGGCGAGTTCTCGGCGTCGGCCGCGGCCGACGAGCTCGGGATGCCGTCGCGCTTGCGGGGGATCGCGCTCGGGCTCGGCGCCGTCGCGGCGGTCGCCGCCGTCGCCTTCTTCGTGCTCCGGCCGCGCCCGTCCCACGGGCCGCGCGCGAACGCCAGCGACAGGCCGAGCGAGCCGCGGGCCGGCGCCGCCGCGGGTCCGCCCGTGATCGAGCCGCTGGGCACGGCGCCGAGCAACGCTGGCGCGCCTCAGCCGGTCGCCGCGGCCGTCCCCGGCGACCTCGCCGACAAGGGCGGGGGCACGCGCCGCACGCTGGCGGTGGCCGCCGTGTCGGGGCACGAGGAGCTCGACGAGCGCGGCGCGGACCCGAAGATGGCGCGCGCGCGCGCCGCGGAGGCCAGCGCGCTGCTCTCCGCCTGTCACCTGGCGTTCGCCGAGGCGCGCATGAAGGACGCCGAGGCGGCCTGCACCGCGGCCAAGGACGCCAACGCCGACTCGGCCGAGGCGTACGGCCTCCTCGCGCACGCGCTCTTCAACCGCAACCGGCGCCGCGAGGCGCTGGGCGCGGCCGAAAAGGCGGTCAGGATCAACCCGAAGTGGGCCGACGCCTACGTCATCATCGGCGGTGTCCACCAGGACGCCGGCGAAGTCGCCGAGGCCAAGCGGGCCTACGAACGCTACCTCGAGCTCGACCCCAAAGGGCAGTACGCGCCGGATCTGCGCGCGATCGTCGGCAAGCTCGAGCCGGCGAAGATGTAGTGGGGCGGCGTTCCCATGCTCGTGCTCGGTGTCGAAACGTCGTGCGACGAGACCGCGGCCGCGGTCGTCGAGGACGGTCGTCGTGTCCGCGCCGACGTGGTCGCCTCGCAGATCAAGGCCCACGCCCCGTACGGGGGCGTCGTGCCGGAGGTGGCCTCTCGGCAGCACGTCGCCACGATCGTCCCGGTGCTCCGGCGCGCGATCGCCGACGCGGGGATCGCGTTCTCTGACCTCGACGCGATCGCCGTGACGGCCGGGCCGGGGCTGGTGGGGGCGCTGCTCGTCGGCGTGGAGACGGCGAAGGCGCTCGCCTTCGCGCTCGGCAAGCCGCTCGTGGCGGTCAACCACCTGGCCGGCCACCTCGCCGCCGCCCGGCTCGAGCATCCATCCTGTCCCGAGCCGCCGCCTTACCCGCACCTCGCGCTGCTGGTGTCGGGCGGGCACACGGCGCTCATCCGCGTCGACGCTCCCGGGCAGACGCGCCTTCTCGGCGCGACGCGCGACGACGCGGCCGGCGAGGCGTTCGACAAGGTGGGCAAGCTGCTCGGCCTCGGCTACCCGGGCGGCGTGGCCATCGACAAGCTGGCGGCCACCGGCAACCGCGACGCCGTAGCGCTGCCGCGCGCGCTGCCCGGGCGCGACGACCTCGACTTCAGCTTCTCGGGGCTCAAGACCGCCGTGGCGACGATGCTCGGCAAGGGGAACCCGCCCGAGGGTGAGGCGCTCGCCGACTTCTGCGCGAGCTTTCAGGCCGCGGTCGTCGACGTGCTGGTGCGCAAGTCGCGGCGCGCGCTCGTGCGCGCGGGGCTCGGGGCGCTCGTCGTCTGCGGCGGCGTGGCCGCGAACCGCGGGCTGCGCGCGGCGCTCGCGGACGCCGCGCGCGAGGACGGCTTCGCGCTCTTCATCCCGCCCCCGAAGTACTGCACCGACAACGCCGCCATGATCGCCGCCGCCGGGAGCGAGCTCCACGCGCGCGGGGCGCGCGCCGGCCTGGACCTGGCCGTCGATCCGGGGCTGCCGATCTCGCACGCCTGACATGGCGCGGCCGGCGCCCGAGGATCCGCGCCGCGTCCTCGCGCGCCACGGCCTCGCCGCCAAGAAGTCCTGGGGTCAGAACTTCCTCCACGACGCCAGCGTGCACGCGCGCATCGTCGCCGCCGCCGGCGCCGGCCCGGACGACGTGGTCGTGGAGATCGGCGCCGGCCTCGGCACCCTCACCGCCGCGCTGGCGCGCCAGGAGCCGCCGCCGGCCCGGATCCTGGCCGTGGAGCGCGACCCCGACATGCAGCGCGTGCTGGCGGCCGAGCTCGCCGGTGAGGGGCGGGTCGCGGTCGTCGCGGCCGACGCGCTGGCCTTCGACTTCGACGCCGCCCGCCGCGACGCCGGGCGCCCGCTCGTCGTCGTCGGCAACCTCCCGTACCAGATCGCGAGCCCGCTCATCGTCGCGCTGCTCGCGGCCGGCGGGCGCGGCGCGGTCGCGCGCGCGATCATCATGGTGCAGCGCGAGCTCGCGCAGCGGATCGTCGCCCCGCCCGGCAGCCGCACCTACGGCCGGCTCACCGTGGCCGTGACCCAGCACGCCGAGGCGCGCATCCTGTTTCACGTCCGCCCCGGCTCCTTCCACCCCGCGCCGGCCGTCACCTCCTCGGTGCTCGCGCTCGTGCCGCGCGCGGCGCCGCTCGCGCCGGCGCGTGATCCGGCGCTGTTCGAGGAGGTGGTCAAGCAGGCCTTCGCCACCCGGCGGAAGATGCTCCGCCGAACGCTGGCCACGGCGTTCGGGGACGCCGAGGCGGCCGCGGCGCTCGCGGTGAGCGGCATCGCCGGGACGCGGCGGGCGGAGGAGCTGTCGGTCGCCGACTTCGCCCGCCTCGCCGATGCGCTCGCCGAGGCGCTTGCGAACGCGCGCGCCCGGGGTTAGGAGCCTCCGTCATGCCCGAGCTGCCTGAAGTCGAGACCATCGCCCGCGGCCTCGGGCCGCTGCTCGTCAGGCGACGCGTCGAGGCCGTCTGGGGGAGCGGGAAGCCACTGCACCTACGTCGCAAGGTGGATCTCCGCGGCTTGCGCGCGCTGGCGGTCGGCCGCCCGATCACGCGCGTGGGTCGCACGGGGAAGTACCTTTGGGTCGCGCTCGGGCCCGCGCCGGCGGTGCCCGTGCGGGGAAGCACCGACCCGGGGATCGTCATCCACCTCGGGATGACGGGCCGCTTGCGCGTCGTCGAGGTGGGCGTGCCCCGGGCGCCCCACACGCACATCGCCCTCCGCCTCGACGACGGGCGCGAGCTGCGCTTCGCCGACGCGCGCCGCTTCGGGTGGGTCGAGCCCGCCGCTTCGCTCGCCGGAAGCGCGACCCTCAGCCGCCTCGGTCCCGATCCGCTGGCGGCGCTCGACGTTCCGGCACTCGCCGCGGCGCTCGACGGCGTGCGCGCGCCGATCAAGGCCTTCCTGCTCGACCAGCGCCGGATCGCCGGCCTCGGCAACATCTACGTCTCCGAGGCGCTCTACCGCGCCCGCATCCACCCGACGACGCCCGCCGGCCGCCTTCGCCGCCGGGCCCCGGACCTGCTCGAGGGGATCGTCGGCGCGCTCGAGGGGGGCATCGCCCGCCGCGGCACGACGCTCCGCGACTACGTCGACGCCGGCGGGCTGCCCGGCGACAACGCCGCCGCGCTGCTCGTCTACGGTCGCGCGGGCGAGGTCTGCGGCCGCTGCGGCGGCGTCATCCGGCGGCGCACGGATGCCGGGCGGTCGACGTTCTACTGCCCGGGCTGCCAGCGCCGCTGACGCCCCCATCCGGCCGCCGCCGGCGCCAGATCCTTTTCCGGGCTGGCGCGTCTGCATCGGCATGCGCTGCTACCTGCCCGTGATTCCAGCCGCCGCCGATGCCCTGGATGCCGTCGAGATTCCCGTCCCTTGCGAGGTCCCTTGGGAGTCGATGACCGGCAGCGACCAGGTGCGGCACTGCGGCGAATGTCGGCAGAACGTCTACAACGTCAGTGAGCTCACACGGGCGGAGGCGCTGCAGCTCCTGGCGTCGCGCTCAGGGCGGGTCTGCCTGCGGATCTTTCGGCGGGTGGACGGGACGGTGGTGACGTCGGACTGCCGCGAGCGGCTGCGCGCGGCGCGCAAGCGGGGCTGGCTGGTGTTCGCGGGCGCGCTGCTGATCGTCGCCTGGGCGCAGATATGCGCCCAGGTGGTCGGGCTCATGGGGCTGCGGCGGCTGGTCCGCGGCGGCGTGATGGGGTCACCGCCCGTGAGCGCGCTCGCCGTCCGCGGGCGTCCTGGCCTGCCGCCCGCCGTGCCGCTGACGGGCGTATCCCCGGCGCCGCCCACGATGGGGGAGCCCACGCCCATCGGCGAAGCCAAGGGCCACATCAAGGTGAAGAGGGGGGAGAAGGGCCCTGACCTCATGGGACGCAGCACCCACAAGATGGGGAAGTCGGCGTACCGCGAGTGAGGTGGAACGCGCGCTAGCTGGCGGCCTCGAGCGCGGCGACGGCCTCAGCGAGCGCGGCGAGCGGATCGGCGACGCGCGCGGCGTGGAGCAGGGCGCGCATCTCGGCGTCGGTCTCGGTGATCGCGAGGCGGGCGGCGGCGGCGGCGAAGCGGGCGTCGAGGGCGCGGCGCAGCGGCGCGAACAGGGCCTCCTCGGGATCGGGGGCCCGGCGGGCGAGGGCGTCGCGGATGGCGGCCACGTCGAGGCGCAGGCGCGGGAGCTGGTGGCGGAAGAAATCGGGGACCGCGCCGGCCTCGATCACGCCGCGCGCGTAGGCCGCGAAGCGATCGACGGCGGTGGCGATCGCCTCACCGATCGCGGCCGCCTCGGCGGGGGGCGGCGCCGCCTCGCCGAGCGTCCGCAGCAGCGTGGCGCGCGTCCGATCGACGGCGGCCGTGACGGCGTCCTCGAGCAGCTCGGCGAGGAACGCCTCGTCCTCGGGCGTGGCGCGGTGCTCGCCGAACAGCCACGAGCGCGGGCGGACGAACTCGCGCACCTCGTGGGCGGCGCGGCGGTAGCCCTCGTCGATCCGGGCGCGGAGCGCGACCCGCTCGCTGGCGAGCGTCGCGCCGAGGTCGCGGCCGAGGCCGGCGAGCGCCGCCCCGGTCGCCGCCGCGTCGCTCGAGGGCGGGGCGGCGGCGGCCGCGGCTTCGCCGGCGGCGGCGACGAACCGGCGCAGCGCCTGGAGCGCGGTCGCGCGCTTGAGCGCCAGCGCGTGCGCGAAGAACCGCTCCTCGAGGGCGGCCGACAGGGCGGCGAAGGCAGGATCGACGGCGCCGGCGCGCCGGGCGGCGAGGGCGCGCGTCGCCGAAAGCGGAACCACGGCCTCGATGAGCTCGCCGAGCGATCCGGAGACGTGCCGCGTCACGGCCTCGATCTCGGCCGCGTCGGCGTGGTCGATCTTGTTGAGCACCCCCAGCACCCGTTTGCCCGCCCCGTGCGCGAAGGCGAGGGCCTCCTTCTCGCTGGCCTTGGCCGCCTGGCCGATCGCGAACACCCAGACGATGGCGTCCGCCTCGACGAGAAAGTCGCGCGCCACCCGCTCGTGCTCGGGGCGGATCGAGTTCAGGCCCGGCGTATCGACGATCTCGACCCGGCGGAGCGCTTCCACGGGGAGGAAGATCTCCACGAGCCGGATCTCGCGCGCCTCCTCGTCGCCCATGCGCGACAGCACGCCGGCGACCTCGGCAGCGGCGAGATCGCGGACCGCGCCGTCGTGGCGGACGATGCGGGCCGCGGGCCGTTCGCCGTACCGGAGGACGTTCACGGTGGCGGTCGTGGGTGTGACGCCCGTGGGGGCGATCTCCGCCCCGGCGAGGGCGTTGACGAACGACGACTTGCCGGCGTTGAACTCGCCCATCACCGCGACCAGCAGCGGGCGATCGAGCGCCTCGGCGGCGTGGCCCGCGCCGGCGGCGAGGCCCACGAGCGCGGGTGTCGACGACGCGAGCTCGTGCGTCCAGCCGAGCAGGCCCGCCAGGTGGCCGGCCGGCGGCGGCGGCGGCGCCCCGTCCCGGGCCACGAAGCGGCGAGCCGCGTCGTCGGGCGCGAGCCGCCCGAGGCGGAGGAGGTCGGGCTCGCCCGCCCGCCGCGCGGTGAAGGCGGCCAGCGCGGCACCGAGCTCGCCGCCAGCCGGGGCCCCGCCTGCTGTCGCGTCGCTGGCGAGCGCGGTCAACGCGGCGCGATCCTCGGCGCCGAGCGCGAGCGCGGCCCGCGCCTCGAGCGGCGGTGCGAGCCCGAGGCGGGTCTCGGCCTCCGCGGTGGCGAGCCCCTCGCGCCAGCGGCCAGTCGCGGCGTAGGTCTCGCGGGCCGCGCGCCGCGCGGCCGGATCGTCGGGGGCTTCGGCGACGCAGGCTTCCACGAGCGCCACGGCCTCGGCGGCGCGATCGGTGCGGACGAGGCGCGCGGCCAGCGCCGCCCGCAGCGGACGATCGCCGGGCGCGCGCGCCAGCCCTTCGCGGAGCAGCCGCTCGGCGAGCGCGTCGTCCGCCGTGGCGGCCGCCGCTTCGATGTAGAGGTGCGCGTCCGCCCCCTCGGCGCGCGCCGCGCGCGTGAGCCACTCGCCCGCTTCGCGTTCCCCGAGCGCCACGAGTGTCCGCCCGTAGTCGAGGGCCAGCTCCCTGTCGTCGCCGCCGAGCTCGAGGGCCTTGCGCTCGGCCCGCGCCGCCGCTGTCCACTGCCCCGCGCGGGCATGGACCCGCCCGAGCGCGGCGTAGGCGCGCGCGCGCAGGCCGGCGTCGAGGCCCAGCGCGAGCGCGCGGCGGAGCGCGTCGCGCGCCGGCTCGAGCCGCCCGAGGCGCGCCAGCGCGTCGCCGAGCGCGTACCAGCCCTCCGGGTTGTCCCCCTCGAGATCGACCGCTCGCCCGAACGCGCTCACCGCCTCCTCGAGCGCCCCGCGCTGCGCCCGCACCCGCCCGAGCGCCCGGAACGCCGCCGCCCCGCGCGGCGCGCGCGCCGTCAGCGCGACGAGCGCCGCCTCTGCCTCGTCGAGCGCCCCGCTCGTCGCCAGCTCGTCGGCGCGCGCGATCTCCGCGGCATCGGCGTCGCCGGTCAGCTCGTCGAGGGTCCCGGCGATGCGATCGAGGATCCCCATCCGGCAAGCCTACCAACTCGGCGGCGGACTAGAAGGAGTCGTTCTCAACCGTCTCCCCGCGGGGCTTGGCGGCGGCGGGGCTGTCGAGCGGCGTGCCGGCCTCGATGAGCAGGGGGCCGCGGCCGCGCTTGCGCGGCTTGGCCGCGTCGGTGCACGCGCGCGCGATCCCCGGTCCCACCTTGGTCCAGAGGTTGTCCTCGATCTCCGCGCTGAGGTGGAGCTTCGACTCCTTGAACGTCGTCTGCACAACCGTCCTCCCGGTATAGCCGCTCCGGACCTGCAGGGTGACCCGCGAGGCCGCCGCCCCTTCCTTCAGGTTGCCGTCGACGTAGCCCACCAGGCCGAGCGCCGTGGCCATGTCGCGGTACTGCTCGGCGGTGTCGACCTTGCGCACGCCGGTCACCACCTCGAGCCCTCGCGCGTGCAGGAGGCGTTCGACCTGGGCGCCGATCGCGTGGTCGTCGTCGTCCCGGAACGGGAACACGACGATCTTCCCCTCCTGGTCGGGGACGATCTTGGGCCGCGGCGCGGCCCGTTTGCGGGCGCGTTCCTTGGCCGGCTTCGCTCGCTTGGCGCCGGGCTGCGCCGCGACCTCGGGCGGCGTGGCCGCGAGCGCCACCAAGCCGGCGAGCAGCCCGACCAGCCCGACCAGCCCGACGACGATCGGTGGGCGCGACGCGCAGACACGGGGCTTCAGCATCGGAGGGAAAGAGTAGCCGAGCCGGCCGCCGGTCGTCTAACTCCCGCGGAAACTCCCGCCAGCTGCCTAGGCGGGCTCGGGCTCGGGCGTGCCTTCCGGCGCCCAGACGCGCTGGCGGATCTCGGCGATGCGCTCGTCGATGGCGCGCAGGCCGGAGATGGCGGCGTCGAGCTGCTTGGCGTCGGCGGTGGCGGCCTGCTTCTCGTCGGCGGCGCGGCGCTCGCGCAGCGCCTGGTCGAGCACGCCGGCGATGCCGCGGGCCAGCGCGTCGCCGGCCTGGGCCACGAACTCGAGCAGCCGGGCGCCGAAGCCGTCAATCACCTCGTCGAGCTTGGGGCCGACGATCGCCGCCACGCGGTCGACGGCCACCGGCGCCTGCTCCTTGGCCTCGGCCTTCACCTGCGCGGCGACGCGCCCCTTGAGCACGAAGGCGAGCACCGGCGCGGCCAGCGTCAGGGCGCCGCCGACCATGTTGTTGAAGAACAGGAAGATCGTGGTCCCGAGGGCGCCCACCGCGAACACCGAGGCGTCGTACTTGAGCGTGTCGACCTTGATGTCGACCTTGGTCTCCGACGGCCCCAGCTCTGCGGAGACGCCCCCCACGGTCTCGCGGATGTTCTCGTTCGCCACCTGGATGACCTTCTCGGCGAGCCCCTCGAGCTCGGCGGCGATGCGCGACCCCTCGGCCTCGGTCCAGGCCTTCCAGGTGTCCTGCACGAAGAACGACAGGTAGCGGCGGATGTCGCCGGCGTCGGCCTTCTCCAGATCGGCGGCCAGCGCGGCGCGCAGCTCGCCTGTGAAGTCGGCGAGGTCCTGGCGGACGCGGGCCTTGAGCGCGGCGGTCTCCGCCCGGACGGTCTCGGAGGCGGTCTCCAGCACCTTCTGGCCCGAGGCGAGCCGCGTCTGCGCGCGCGCGATCCGCTGCTCGAGCTCGGGGAGCGGCAGCTCCAGCGAGCGGCGGTGGATGGCCAGGCTCTGGCGGATGAAGGCCGACAGGCGGCCGGCGTCGGCGAGCGCGTGGTCGAGCAGCAGCTTGCGTCGCTCCTGGGCCACCGTCGCCCCCAGCGCCTCGACGAACGCGTCGAGCCCCGAGCCGGCGCGGTCGCCGGCGAGCGCGCGCTTGGCGGACACCGCGTAGATGGCCGGCTCGGCGACGATGGCCCCGAGGTGCTTGCGCGCGAAGGCCATCGTCTCGGCCAGCTCCTTGTCGTCGAGGAGGTCGGCCTTCGCGATCACGAACAACAGCCGATCGCGCGTCGAGCGCAGGATCCGCTCTTCGAGGAACTGCCGCTCGGACGCGGTCAGGATCTGCGTGGCGTCGAGCAGGAAGATCGCGGCGTCGGCGCGCGGCAGGTAGCCGTAGGTGATCTCGGCGCGCTGTTCGTTGATGTCGTTGACGCCGGGCGTGTCGACGATCGTGAGGTGGTTCTCGAGCAGCGGCGACTTGGTGGTGAGCTCGACGTGGTGGATCGGGTCCTCGCCCGCGCCCCCACCGTCCTTGCCCCTGCCTTTGCCACTGGGCTTCGGCTGCGCCGCCCCCTCGACGGTGACCCAGTCGCCGAGCGTGGAGGCCTCGAGCTTGCGCCGCTCGCCCCCGTCGGTGACGGCGGTGGCGGCGGTCTTCGCGCCGTGGCTGATGTGCGTCAGCAACGCCGTCGTCGGCGTGATCCCCGTCGGCAACAGCGGCGCGCCGAGCAGGGCGTTGATGAACGTCGACTTGCCGTGGTTGAACTCGCCGAGCACGACCACCGAGTAGCGCTCGTCGTCGAGCTTCGGCAGCCGCACCTCGCGCACGTCGCGCTCGACGAACGGCAGGCCCGCGGCGGCCGCCGCCTTGCCCAGATCGACGAGCACGCCGCGGATGGCGGTCTTCTTCTCGTCGAGCGACGCCCAGGCGCCCGTCACCTCAGCACCGCGATTAGCTCGGCGACGCGCGCGTCGCACTCCTCCTTCGAGGTCCCCTCCGGCAGCGCGTCCGGCGCCGCCCCCGCCGCCCGCCCCGTCCCGGCCAGGCTGCGGAAGTAGGCCGTCTCCGCGAACAGCCGCAGCGCCGCCACGCGCTTGGGGAGGTAGGGGTGCGAGCGCTGAAGCTCGTCCAGCCGCCCGATCCCCTGGCTGGCCTCCTCCATCTGCGCCAGGTACTCCTCGAGGTTGACGTCGCTGTAGAGCTTCTTCGATCCGAGCGCCAGCTTGACCAGGCAGCCGATGGACACGTCGAGGTCGCGCGTGCAGATGAGCCCGGCCCGATCGCAGGTGATCTCCGCGCGCCGTGCCCAGCCGTTCAGCGCCAGCACCGCCGGCTTGACGCTCCAGCGCAGAAACGCGTTGGCCGCGTGGCGCAGGAAGTGGAGCGTCGTCATGTAGACGACGTGGTTGTTCTGGATGTGCCCGCACTCGTGGCCGATGACGTCGAGCAGCTCCGCGTCCGACAGGTGATCGATGAGCGCGGCGTTGACGACCACGTACGGGTCCTCCGCCGTCCCGAAGGTGTGCGCGTTCAGCGACCCGATGTTGGGCGACACGTACAGCGTCGGCACCGGGATGCGCAGCGTGTCCGCGCAGCGCTCGGCCAGCTTGGCCAGCTTCGGGAACTGCTTCCCGGTCACCTTGACGGAGGTCCCGAGCATCCGGCTCTTCTCCACCGACTGCCAGAGCCGCACGGTCGCCTCGACCGCCAGCGTCACCGGCCGGACCTTGTCCAGGGCCGCCCGCACCTTGATGTCGCCGCCGTAGGCGTAGGCCGCCCCCTCGCGCGAGCGCGCGGAGGCCTCCCCCTTGCGGGCCGCGACGTAGCGCGCGAACGACAGGTCGATGTCGGGCTTGGGCACGGGGCTCCGCTCCCCTCAATGATAATGGCCACCCGCCCCATCCGCGAGCTTTGGCCCCTCATCCGCGCCGGGAGCGTGGCTCGGTCCGCGGCGGCGGCGGGCCCGCGCCGGCTTTGATAGAATGGCGGGTTTCGAAGCCGATGAGCTCCGCCGCATTTTCGAACCTCCCCGCCGCCGATGCCCTCGCCGTGGGCGAGCGCGAGCTCGCCTTCATGCGCCGCGCCCTCGCCGAGGCGGAAGCGGCGGCCGGGCGTGGCGAGGTCCCGGTGGGGGCCGTCGTTGCCGTGGGCGACACCATCGTCGCCGTGGCCCACAACGAGCGCGAGACCGGCAGCGATCCCACGGCGCACGCCGAGATCCTCGCTCTGCGCCGCGCCGCCGCCGCGCTCGGCAGCTGGCGCCTCAACGAGGCCGACCTCTTCGTCACCATGGAGCCCTGCCCCATGTGCGCCGGCGCCCTGGTCAACGCGCGCATCCGCCGCCTCTACTTCGGCTGCGACGACCCGAAGGCCGGCGCCGTCCGTACGCTCTACAACCTCGTCGAGGACGCGCGCCTCAACCACCGCGTCGAGGTCGTCCCGGGCGTCCTTGCCGCCGAGGGGGCCTCGCTCCTCCGCGCCTTCTTCTCGCGCCTTCGCCAGCCCCAGCCCACGCCGCCCAAGGAGTCGTGAATGACCGCGACCCTCACGGACGCGCCCTGACCGACGCGCGCCGCACCGGCGAGGCGAGCTCGCCGCTGGTGCTCATCGTTCCGGGCCTGGGCGGCTCGGGTCCCGAGCACTGGCAGACCCGCTGGGAGCGAGCGCACGCGCGGCACGCGCGCGTCGAGCAGAAGGACTGGGATCGCCCCGACCTCGAGGGGTGGGTCGCGGCGCTCACCGCGCGGATCGAAACCGCCGGAGAGCCGGTCGTCCTCGTCGCGCACAGCCTCGGCTGCGCGCTCGTCGCCCACCTCGCGCACCGCCGCCCCGACCTCCCGGTGCGTGCGGCCCTGCTCGTCGCGCCCGCCGACGTCGACTCCCCCGCGCACACCCCGCCCGAGACGCGCGGCTTCGCGCCCCTGCCCATCGGCGCCCTCCCATTTCCTGCCACCGTCGTCGCCAGCCGCGACGATCCCTTCGTGACCCTCGACCGCGCCCGCGCCTTCGCCGCCGCCTGGGGCGCCACCTTCGTCGACGCCGGCACCTGCGCCCACATCAACGCCGCCTCCGGCCTCGGCGACTGGCCCGCAGGCCGCCGCCACCTCGACGCCCTGCTCGCACGGGGGTAGCCAGACTGCCGCCCCGTTCTCATACTTGCGCGCATGCCTGACCAGAAGACGCCTGTCGTGTTCATCCACGGCCTTTGGCTGCACGCCCAGAGCTGGAAGGATTGGATCGATTTCTTCCGCGAGGCGGGGTACGCGCCGATCGCGCCGTCGTGGCCGGGGATCCCGGACACGGTGGCCGAGACGCGCGCGCACCCGGAGGGGATGGCGGGCAAAGGGATCGCGGACGTGGCGGACCACTACGCGCGGATCATCGCCACGCTGCCGGCGAAGCCGATCGTCATCGGGCACTCGTTCGGGGGGCTCATCGCGCAGAACTTGCTCGGGCGCGGGCTGGCGGCGGCGGCGATCGCCATCGACGCGGCGCCGATCAAGGGGGTGCTGCCGGTGCCGCTGTCGGCGCTGCGGGTGGCGTTCGTGGCGCTCAAGAACCCGGCCAACAACAAGCGCGCGGTCTCGCTGACGCCCGGCGAGTTTCGGTACGGGTTCGCCAACACCGTCTCCGACAGGGAGGCGACGGAGCTCTACGAGCGCTGGACGATCCCGGCGCCGGGGCGGCCGCTGTTCCAGGCGGCGTTTGCCAACGTCAACCCCAAGGCGGAGTCCAAGGTCGAGACCGGGAACGCCGAGCGCGGGCCGCTCCTGCTCATCGCCGGCGAGAAGGACCACACCGTCCCGCCGGCGATCACGCGGGCGACGCTCAAGCAGTACCGGAGCTCGAAGGCGGTGACCGACTTCAAGGAGCTGGCGGGGCGGGGACATTCGCTGACGATCGACAGCGGGTGGCGGGACGTCGCCAGCGCCGGCCTCAGCTGGCTCAAAGAGCACGCCCTCTAGCCGTTGTCGCGCGGCCGTCGGACGCCGTCGGACGCCGGTGCCGAGGGCGATCCCTGCGCGGATTAGGCGGCTCGACGGGGTTCTGGCAATATGCGGGCATGTCCCGATTGATCGGTCGGCGGTCGAGTCGACGTTCTTGGCGGGTGG
>Ga0306920_100005092_pt1 | contig 16925 bp, 16 predicted proteins | sample flu12Cox44000170_FD_204666 | JGI IMG/M metagenome (GOLD analysis project Ga0306920, IMG submission 204666) | Lab enrichment of tropical soil microbial communities from Luquillo Experimental Forest, Puerto Rico - flux4day.12C.oxic.44.000.170 (v2)... | ecosystem: Environmental > Terrestrial >... | reverse complement strand
TGAACGGCTGGCTTTCCGGAGGACCTTGATCGCCAAAGAATTGCCGGAAGAACGGATCGTTTTGGAACGGATTGTAGATGTTCTGCACGCCGTGGACCGTGGCTTTGATGAGCACCACAGACGGCTCGGCCTGCTTCACGACACTGATAATGCGCTGCTCAAAATCACCGCCACCGAGCTGCTCAAGCGGCGCCGCCGACGCGCTATCGAAACCGGCCGTCATGGGCTCGGCGTGCATGAACCTTGGCACCGCGAACGCGATGATGAACGCACCGATAAGAACGCCCAGCAGTCCCATGAGGAGGAAGCCGAGCGAGGTCCGGATTTGGGGACTCATCTTGGTTTATTGTGCTCCTGACAAACAGCGATGGAGGGGAAGAACGGACGGATGTGCGCGCCGCGGCCTGGCCGCGGGCTACACCAGCGCCTGCGAAAACTTACTTGTCGTGTGGGGGAATTGTTGCCAGCCGTGACATCTACCCTAGTGTCCCGTACAACGGACGGAAACACCGGTTGGAATCAGTTAGCACTATAGCATCGAGAGTGCTAACCAGTCAAGAAGCTGCGTGCAACGCGGCTCGAGTCAGTGGTCGCTAGTTCCGCCGAATGCGGCAAGTATGCCGAAGAGCAAGCTGTACGCAACCGTGGCGCTAATGGCTGCTTTCCGGGGCATTCGCAATATGGCCTCGAGCGCGATGACGACGACCAAATAATACCACACTGCGCCAAGACTGTAGGCAGTCAGAAATGCGGCAAGCTGTGGCGAGTGTGGAGCGAGCCAGGCGGGCGACGGCAGCCGTACGAGATCGGCTGGCTGCGAAATGGTCGAGGGATCGGTCAACGCGACAAGTGTCGCATTGACGACGCCGGCTACCCCGTAAACCGCATACGAGTTGAGCGTCGCAACCCAGGCGCCCCTAAACTGGGGGCGCCCACGGCCAAGCAGCGCGACGATCCAAAAAAAGATCGCGATCAACAGCCAGACGAGCCATGGCGCGACCAGCGCACCAACAACGAAGAACGTCTGTCGCATTGAGGCGACTTGAGCAGCGGCAAGCTGCTCGCGCAACCGTTCACCTGGCGGCATCGCTGCCATGCGTTGCGCTTCCATAAGCGCCATCATGTGCAACTGGGCGTGTTGCGAGAGCAGTACTGCGGCGAGCGTCAGGCCCAGACCGCACAACGCAGCCCATCCCCACGTCGGGCTCGACTCAAGCTCGGAGAACGCGCGTCGCGGAGCGACAAGAACCCGCATATAGGTCATGAGGCCCCGGAGGTTCACGCCAGGCTTACTTCTTCAGTGTGATCAGCAGTTGTTGTCCGGGGGCCGAAACGGCGTGGACGACCATGGTCGTGGGATCGTACCAAACGTCGAAGTTCATCTTGCCTGTAACGGACAGCGCAACGTCCGCCGCTGGAACCGATGCCGGCCGCGTCGTAACCGGATGGAGATCCACGTTAGCCACCACTTGCGCAACGCTGCGTGGCGAGATCAGTGAGAACTGCGTGACTTTTGACACGTGGAGCTCGGCCGGCAACAAGACGTAGCCGCTCATGAGCGTTCCCTCGATGATGTATGCGTGCTTGATTCCCGGCGGATTGGGAAAGGGCGCGGTGCCCGACGTCCCGTCGATCGTGACCGTTGCGCCGGCGCCATCGACAGCCACGCGAACCGTTGTTGCGGTCGTTCCCCGTGCGTAGGCACCCGTGTATGCTTTCGGGTCCAACGTCGTCGTGTCGAAAATCTCATCGATCGTGTAGTTGAGCGAGCCCTGTAAGCTCTGGCTTTCGTGCACCGACAGACCTACGTCAGAACGGCCGATGCTGACCGTCGCTGTGCCCAGGTCGTTGCCTCCTTGCTGCACCGCATACGTATACGTGCCAGCCGGTGCAGAAAAAGAGGTCGGCGGCGCGCTCGAGTTTCCCGTCCCGCCGTTCGCAGCCACGTTGACCGCGGCCGCGACGATCAGCGAAAGCAACATCACGATGCTCCCGCAGCGCCGACGCTGCCAGAACCTGCATCGGAAAGGTCATCAGCTGGCGCCGTCACTTGAGGAAGGGGTGGGATCAGCCCCTGCGCCGTGCCCAAGGAGGCGAGGCCGCTGACCGCGCCGAGACTCATCGTTTCGACCGCAGTGCTGGGGACAATGATCATGGCGCCTTTCTCCTTAAGCCCTTCGTACAACATGTTCATGGCGCGCAGATGGAGCGCGACCGGATTTCCGGCATATTGCTTCGCCGCCTGCACGAAGGAATCCGCGATTTGACGCTCTGCATCTCCGAAGATCACTCGCGCCTGGCGCTCGCGCTCGGCCTGCGCTTGACGCGACATGGCGTCTTGGAGGTTTTCGGGTATCTTGATGTCTCGGATCTCGACCGACTGCACGGTGATACCCCACGGCGTCGTGCGGCCGTCGATCGCATGTTGGAGATTCGTGTCAATGGTTTGGCGATTCGAGAGAAGGTCAGCCAGATACGTTGTACCGATGATGTCGCGCAAAGCGGTTTGCGCTGCCCATCCGATGGCGTCACGATAGGAGGCGACTTCGAGAGCGGCTTTTTTGGCATCCCAAGCGACCCAGAAGAGCACCGCATCCACATCTACCGGCACCGTGTCCTTGGTCAGTGTCTGCTCGGCCACGAACGTGCTGGTCTGGACGCGCTGGTCGATCCATGACGTAACGTTGTCGACGGCGGGGATCAGCAAGAAGATGCCGGGTCCAGCAAGTCGCTGGAACCGGCCGAGCCTGAGCACGACCGCCTTCTCCCAGGCCTTGGCGACTTGGATCGAGGTCAAAGCGAGCAACGCCAGCACGACGCCGCCAAGGACCCACGCCGGGGACCCAGTCTGTGCGACCATGTACAGACTTCCGCCGAAGCTCACGATGGCGACCAGCCAAGAGATCGCGTTCCCGAAATGCACTTGCGGGGTGCCTGCGATGACGGCGCCGCTCGGGCCGCTCGCGGGGGCTGGGGTGACGGTGGGCATGGCTAGTTTGACCTCCTCAGGTGTTGTCTACACGTATGCTCAGTGCTCACCGCGTCTGATCGCACTGATTAGTTCATCGGCGGTAAAGCCGAACGTACGCGCCTCGGCGAGAGCGCGTTTTGCGATGTCGTCGAGCCTGTCTTTCCGCTTGGGACCGCCGGTTTTGGACGCTGACTCTGCGATGAACGTGCCTCTGCCCCGCGTGCTATGGAGCACTCCGTCGCGTTCGAGCTCGGCGTAGGCGCGATTCACCGTGTTGGGATTGATCGACAAATCCACGGCCACCTCACGGACGGTGGGCAGCTGATCGCCGGGTCGCAGTTCACCGAGAGAGATGGCATGCAAGATCTGCTCCCTGAGCTGGAGGTAGACGGGAATACCGCTGGACGGGTTGAGGTGGAACAATGCAGTCGTCTATATGTCCTATTGTCCTAATTTATTGAGACAATCCAAAGTATACGTTGTCACGCACGGATTGTCAAGGCGCTTGTCGGCCGGCGGCAGGGTGGGATGCGATATGACATGGTCATGCTCATCGCGCCGCTGGCTGCTATTGTGGTCGCGCTATCCGCGCCCACGCCGCGACATCATCACCGTCCGCGGCGTTCGGTGCACGCAATCGTCCCTCGAGCCTCCTCGGAAGCTGCACTGCGCAGGTCGGTGTCACGGATGACACTGCTTGCGCTCTTGCAGCGCCGGCAAGCACTGCTGCATGAATTCTTGGTGCGTGCTAACACGGAAACGCCGCTGCTCAATGATGGCGCCCCGCACGAACCGTTGTCCGGCATTTTGATCAACACGACGCTCGTGTCGCGTGACCTCATTGGCAGTCCGATCATTCGCGCGCGCGTGACGAACCGCCGGTCAGCCGTTATCTCGATCGTGCTCATAGCCGACCTCGCCGACGCCAAAGGCCGCACGGGCCGCGCGTCATCTGCTCTCGTCCTGCAACCCGCCCAAACGCGTACGGTGGAGCTGTTATGTCCGTCTGAACTCTCACCGGTGTCGCTGCGCTGGAGCGCCCTCGCGCTGTAGTATCGGCAGGCCCAACGCTTGGGTCGCCTAAATGACCAACGAATGCTCCACGAGTTCTTCCCGACGCCGCATGACGATGCGTCCCTCGAGCCGCTGCATGACCCAGCCGGTTCCTTCGTCCGTGTCATCCCCCTCGGGGGATGCGGTGAAATCGGTCGCAACACGACCCTGTACGAGACCAAGGACGACATCATCGTCGTCGATGCCGGCGTTCAATTTCCAGAAGAAGAGATGCTGGGCGTCGATCTCGTCATCAACGACGCATCGTATCTTCTGGAGCGGCGTCACAAGGTTCGCGGTTTAGTCCTCACCCATGCCCACGAAGATCACATCGGCGGCGTGCCGTTCTTCTTAGCACAGCTCAACGTGCCGGTCTACGGCACCGACGTGACCCTGGCATTGTTGCGCGGCAAGCTGCGCGAGCACAAGCTGCTCGAAAAGGCCGATCTGCGCGTGGTCGATCCTGGCGAGACGGTGCGCATCGGCACCATCGACGTCGGCTTCATAGCCGTCACCCATAGCGTGTCGGGCTCCTGCTCGATCGCGTTGCGCACGCCACTGGGCACGATCATCCACACGGGCGACTTCAAATTTGACCAGACGCCAATCGACAACCGCCCCACGGATATGGCGCTGCTCGCGGAGTACGGCCGTGAAGGCGTGCTGCTGTTAGCGTCGGACTCGACCAACGCCGAGCTGCCCGGCCACACGCTGTCCGAGCGCGTTGTGGGTGAGACCTTCAACGATATCTTCGCGCAGTGCAGCGGTCGCATCATCATCACTATGTTCGCGTCGAACGTGCCGAGGTTGCAGCAGACCGTGGATGCGGCCACGCGGCATGGCCGTAAGGTCTGTTTCGTGGGCCGCAGTATGCAGAATGTCAGCGCCATTGCGCTGGAGCACGGCTACCTTGAGATCCCGTCGGGCGTCCAGATCCGCGACCATGAGCTCGACAATTACCCGGACGACAAACTCGTCATCTGCACGACCGGCAGCCAAGGCGAACCCATGTCGGCGCTCGTGCGCATGGCAGCCAACGACTACAAGCGCGTCAAGCTCAAACGCGGCGATACCGTCATCATCTCCGCAACGCCGATCCCTGGGAACGAACGCAGCATCGGTCGCACCATCAATAATCTCTTCAAATTAGGTGTCAACGTTATCTACGGCCAGCAGCGCCTCGCGCATGTCTCAGGCCACGGACGTCAGGAAGAGCTGCTACTCATGCTCAACTTGACGCAACCAAAATATTTCCTGCCCGTGCACGGCGAGTACCGCATGCTCGTGCAACACGCGCGGCTTGCAGAACGGATCGGTATCCCGGACGACCGCATTTTTGTCGCTGAGAACGGCGACGCGCTCGAGATCACGCCGGCTGGTGCCCGTTTCAGCGGCCGCATCTCGGGAGCGCCCGTCTATGTCGATGGTCTCGGGGTCGGCGACGTCGGCAACGTCGTGCTGCGCGATCGTCGCCATCTCTCGGGCGACGGCATGATCGTCGTGACCGTCACGGTGGACAGCGAAGACGGCAAGGTGCTCGCAGGCCCGGACATCACCTCGCGCGGCTTCACCCACGCTGGCGACGGCGAAGGCGTTCTCGATCAGGTCCGCCGCGAGGCGTCGGCTATCATGGAAGATGGAGCGCGCAACGGCTTGACCGAGTGGACGACCATACGCGAGCACGTGCACAAAGGCTTGCAGAAGTTCATCTACGATCGGACCAAACGGCGACCGATGATCGTACCTGTAGTGATGGAAGTCTAGCGCTGCATGGCCCAAGCCGCCATCGAACTCGGCGTCCGCGATCTCGAGACGCCGTTCACATCGACCTGGTCTGACGGATGGCGCCGTTTCCGGCGTAGCCCCTCAGCCCTCATCGGGCTGGGCATCATCTTCTTGCTGGCGGTGTGCGCAACGCTTTCTCCGCAGATCTCCGGCCACACAGACCCGCTCGCGCAGAATCTAACCCAGCCCACGATGGCGCCCTCGTTGCATCACATCGCCGGCACTGACAAGCTCGGCCGCGATATCTTCACGCGGTTGCTCTTCGGTGCGCGACTGTCAGTTGAGATCGGGTTCGTCTCTGTCGGCATTGCGCTTGTGGCCGGCACGATCGTCGGGCTTGTTTCCGGTTTTTGGGGCGGCAGACTCGACTCCGTGCTGATGGCGGTGATGGACGTCATGCTGGCGTTTCCCACCATCATCCTGGCGATCGCGATCTCGGCGATCTTGGAGCAACGCGTGAGCGATGTCGTCAAGCTTTTCTTAGCGATCGGCATCGTTGCGATTCCCATCTACGCACGGATTGCGCGATCGTCGGTGCTCGCCGTGAAGGAACAAGAATTTGTGGAAGCCGCGCGAGCGGTCGGCAACGGGTCGCTGCGGCTTTTAGGCAGGCACGTGCTGCCGAACATCCTCGCGCCACTCATCGTCCAAGCGACGCTTGGCATCGGCACCGCCGAACTCGATTCCGCCGGCCTCTCGTACCTCGGTCTCGGTATCCAACCGCCGACGCCGGAGTGGGGATCCATGCTCAACGATGCTCGCGACTACTGGCTCAACGCACCCTGGGCGCTGCTGTTCCCAGGACTTGCTATCTCACTGACGGTGCTCGGCTTCAACTTGCTCGGTGATGGTCTTCGCGACGCGATCGATCCCAAGTCGAAATAAGCGCCAGTAGGCCCGTGTCTGCCATGCATCGAACGTTTGTACGCCACAGCATGAGACAGACCAAAGCCGCGCGTTCACGGCGGGTCGATCCTCTTCCGGGCCTCACGCTCAACCTTGAGATCGTGGGCGCGGGGCTATTGGCGGCGGCGCTGATCTTGGGCCTAGCACTTACGCTTCCCGCAGGCCGCTCGGGTTCGTTCGGTGCGCTCGCGGGCGCTGCGCTGCGCGGTGGTTTTGGGGACGCTGCATGGCTTGCAGTGGCGTTGCTCGCGACGCTTGGCATCATTATCTTCCTCGAGCTGCACGCGATGCGGCGGCTCGCGCTGCTGTCTGTCTGCGCCGCGCTTGAATTCTTGGTGCTGACCGGGTGGTTGGGAGTTGCAGGTCGCGGCGGCCTAATCGGCGATGCCGTAGGTCGTGCTGCGACCTGGATCTTCGGCCCTATCGGCGCTGGCATAGCATTTGGCTTTGGCGCGGTTGCATTTGCGGTGGCGCCCACCGGTGTGTCGCTCAAGGCGACATTTCGCGCGCTCGGGCGATACACGAGCGTTGCATGGAACGCAACTGCTGCGGCGCTGGCCTCGCTTCGTCACCGAGCGGAGAGAGATGCCCCCGCGATGGACGGCATTCGCCCGGCGCCTCATCGACAAGAGCAACCAGGAGCTGCGGCAAGCTCAGAGCCCGAAGCGCGGGCGACACTCGTGCCGGTTGCCCTGAGCGACCCTGCGCCCTTGGCTACGGCGCCCACAGCGATGACCGCCAGCGATACGCCACAGCCGTCAGTCGTCATGCCGCAACCAGCGACGCTCGACGATGCGCCCGCGTTATCCATGCCTGTGCCGGACATCGTTGCGCCTCCCGCCCTGCCCGAAGACGATCGCACGGTGGCGCCGGCGGGACTTGCGCAGACGCCAACAGGCGCCCGGCGCGCGCAACCTAAGCGCGCGGGGGCCGATACCTCGCGCGCACTTAGCTCCGGCGGCTACCGTTTGCCCGACTATGCATTGTTCAATCCGCCGGAAAAACGCGTGCACGACGAAGCGAGCGCAGCGCTCGTGCTCGAGGAAACGCTCGCATCGTTCGGCATCAGCGCGAAAGTCACGCATATTGAGCGCGGACCGAGCGTGACCCGGTATGAGATCACGCCAGGCAAAGGCGTGAAGGTCAGCGCGATCAAGTCACTTGCCGATAATATCCAGCTCGCGCTTGCGGCGCAGAGCATCCGCATCGAGGCGCCCATCCCCGGTAAGGCGGCCGTGGGTATAGAGGTACCGAACAGCGCGGTTGCAACGGTTAGCGTACGCGAGATTCTCGATTTCCTGCCGCGTGGAGAGGGCAAGCTATTCTTCGCCTTGGGCAAAGACATCACGGGCCGCCCGATCATCGGAGATCTGACGCGTATGCCGCATCTGCTCGTGGCCGGTGCTACCGGTGCGGGCAAAAGCGTCTGCCTCAACGTCATCCTGACGTCATTGTTGTCGACCTGCACGCCGGATCAGGTACAGCTGATGCTCATCGATCCCAAGCGCGTCGAGCTGACCTCGTACAACGGCATTCCTCATCTTATCAAAGACTGCATCACGGACCCCAAACTCGCCGCCGGCGCATTGTATGAACTGACCAAAGAGATGGATCAGCGCTACGAGCTGTTCGCTCGTGCAGGCGTGCGCAAGATCGAGGAGTACAACGCCGATCGTGAGGACGATAGACTCCCATACATCGTGGTGGTCATCGACGAGCTCGCCGATTTGATGCTGGTAGCGCCCACCCGGGTCGAGACGAGCATCTGTCGCATCGCACAGTTAGCGCGCGCAACCGGTATCCATCTCGTCGTCGCCACGCAACGGCCGTCGGTCGATGTGATCACAGGCTTGATCAAGGCGAACATCCCATCGCGCATCGCGTTTGCAGTGTCATCGCAGGTGGATTCACGCACCATCATCGACATGGCTGGAGCAGAGCGGCTGCTCGGGCGCGGCGACATGCTCTATCTCCCGATCGACGCTCCAAAACCGGTGCGCGTGCAAGGCGCGCTTGTCACGGGAGATGAGCTCGAGCGTTTGTGCGAGTTTTGGCGCTATCAAGAAGACCCCGCCAATCGCATTGAGATGGAGCTGTCGGAGGTTGAGGAAGACGGTCGCGGCCCCTCTGACGAGCTGGCGTTCGACGCGGCCAAGATCATCATCGAGCGGCAGATGGCGTCGGTCGCGCTCTTGCAAGCCGAACTGAAGGTTGGGCATCCGCGCGCGGTGCGGCTCATGAAGATACTTGAGGAGTTCCGCGTTGTCGGCCCGACTGAGGGCACAAAACCACGCAAGATCCTGGTCGGCACTGGCGATATCGACAAGCTCGCCGAACTGCTCGCCGTGCGCAGCAGCGAACAAAGTCTACTGTAGCCGCGGGCGCTGTCGGCTTCCGGAGTCGAAGCGCAAAGGCCGGTATCTGCGCGTCGCCGAAACGCGAGAGCCTATGACGCAGACCGCCACGACACTCGAGACGATCGCGGACAAACTGCGTTCGAGCGAGCCGCTTTCCCGTGGGGATGGCGTGTTTCTGTATACGCAGGCGCCCTTCCACGAGGTCGGCAAGCTCGCTCACGCGGTACGCACCCGCAAGAACGGCATGCGTGCCTATTACGTCGTCAAGCGCTATCTCAACACGACCAACATCTGTTACGCGGACTGTTCGTTCTGCTCGTTTGCCGCGCACGAGAAGGAAGAGCGAGCGTATCGGATGACGCTCGATCAGATCCTCGAAAAGGCCTGCGCCGAGCCCAACGATTACGACGAGCTGCATATCGTCGGCGGCCACGACCCCAAGCAGACCAGCCTTGAGTTCTGGGTTCCAGCCATCGCTGAGATGCACGCGCGCATCCCGAACGTGCAACTGGCGCTCTTCACCGCGGCCGAGATCGACTATATGTGCAAGCGCGCGCGCTGTTCGTACAGCGAGGGCTTGCGCCAGCTTCGCGATGCAGGCTTGACCTCGCTCAACGGTGGTGGGGCCGAAATCCTCGTCAAGCGCGTGCGCGATATCGTCTGTCCGCGCAAGGCCAGTGCCGAGGAGTGGTTGGAGGTGCACCGCGTCGCGCACGGGTTGGGCATCCAGACCAACTGCACCATGTTATACGGGCATGTGGAGACGATCGAAGAACGCGTCGAACACCTTGCGCTGCTCCGCGAGCTGCAAGCCGAGACCGGCGGCTTCAAGTGCTTCGTGCCGCTGGCGTTTCATCCAGAGGGCAACGACCTCGAGCAGTATGGATGGACAGGCGGCATCGATGACCTGAAGACCATCGCGGTGTCACGGCTGATGCTGGATAACATCGATCACATCAAAGCATACTGGATCTCGTACGGCATAAAGATGGCGCAGCTCGGCTTGCACTGCGGTGCCGATGACATCGATGGCACCGTCCACAACGAGCAGCACATCTACCGCGATGCCGGAAGTACGACCGACCAGAGCACCCCGATCCTTGAGCTCAAACGAAGCATCGAGGAAGCAGGCTTCCAACCAACGCGGCGCAACCTGCTATACCGCATCCTCGAGCCGGCGTGAGGAGTTCGCATGACTGACCGTATGCCACGCTGCGGCCGCATCTCATACACCAACGATCTGCCTGTGTATGCGGCGATCGATGAGGACGCAGTCGTGTTTCCAGGCGAGATGACTGCAGGTGTGCCGGCCGACCTCAACGCCGCACTTTTGAGCGGCGATCTCGACATCAGTCCCATTTCGTCCGCTTTCTACGCAACGCACGCAGACCAGTTTGTGCTCGTGCCGGGCGTGTGCATCGCTGCGGCGGGGCCTGTCCACAGCATCGTGTGCGTCAGCGATGCCAAGCTCGACGACCTCGATGGTCGCGAGATTGCGACCACGCGCGAATCGGCCACGGGCCGTATGCTGTTCCGGCTGATCTGCCGCCGGCTTGGATTCGATCCGGTGTTGGTGGACAGCGATGATCCGTTCGCACACTATCAAGCGGATATGACGCCCTGCCTGCTCATCGGTGACAAAGCGATCGACGCAGCCCAACAGGTGCCCCTCGCAAGCGTCCACGATCTTGGGCAGCGCTGGTTCGAGCTTACGGGCAATGGCATGGTGTATGCGGTATGGGCGGCGCGCCGCGACTATGCGATCGCAGCGCCGGAAAACGTTCGTGCCGTGACGGCCAGTCTGCGTATGTCGCTGCACTGGGGCATTGAGAACATCGCGAACGTCATCGCGCGAGCACAAGCCGTGCGGTACCGTCCTACGGGCTTCTACGAAATGTATTATCGAGCGTTGCGTTTTGAGCTCTACGGCGACGCGCGCGCGGCGCTTGCCCGGTTCTTTGACGCCGCGTATGCGCATGGCATGATCCCCGCAATGCCTCCGCTGCAGTTTTTCGAGGAAGTGCCGCTGCATGTCTGACGTGGCACGGTTGCTCGAACGGTCCGCGGCGGGCGAGCGCTTGAGCCACGCCGAGGGATTGCTGCTGTATCGTGAGGCGCCGTTGCACGATCTTGGTGCCGCCGCACACGAGCGGCGTACGCGATTGCACCCAGGACGCGAGGTCAGCTACGTCATCGACACGACGATCAATTACACCAACATTTGCGACGTGCACTGCTCATTTTGCGCGTTTTTCCGGCCGGAAGGTCACGCCGAAGGCTACACCATGTCGCATGATGAGGTGGTCCAGCGCGTCGCGTTCGCAACCGAGCGCGGCGCGACGCAGATCATGATCCAAGGGGGAGTCAATCCGCAGCTTCCGATCGGTTACTACATAGAGCTCTTCGAGCGGATCGGAAAAGTGTTCCCCGATGTCGACATCCACTCGCTCTCGACAAGCGAGATATGCGGCATCGCCAAGCGCGAACAGATGACGGTCGAAGATGTGCTCGTAACTTTGCGAGCATCGGGTCTGAAATCGTTGCCCGGTGCGGGAGCCGAGATCCTCGTCGAGCGCGTGCGCAAACGCATCTCCGCCCGCAAGATCGACGACGACCGTTGGCTCGAGGTCATGCGTACTGCGCAGCGACTGGGAATGCCGACGACGGCCACCATGATGTTCGGTTCAGTGGAAACCGATGCGGAGCGCATCACCCATCTCGACGTACTCCGAGAGCTACAGGATGAGATGCAGGGGTTTTCGGCCTTCATCCCATGGTATTACGTGCCCCACAAGACACCGTTGCGCGGGCGTGAGGCGACAGGCATTGAGTACCTGCGCGTTATCGCGATCAGCAGGCTCTATCTCGACAATTTTGCGCATATCCAAGCGTCGTGGCTGACCCCCGGATTGAAGCTTGGACAGCTCGCGCTGCTCTTCGGTGCGGACGACATGGGCGGTACGATCCTCGAAGAGCGCGTAGTAACCTTGGCCGGCAGTACGAACGTCGCTACCCGCAAAGATCTGGAACGAGCGATTCGTCAAGCCGGATATGTTCCGGCAGTACGCGACACGTACTTCAACCGCCGAGACTATCCGCTCGCCACCAGCGCCTAGATTATCGAGAAACCAGCCGGAAGAACTCGAGCAAGCTATCCAGGGGTGGCGGCAGCGGCGACCCTTGCAGGATAGCAGTGAAGAACCCGTCGCGGACGGCGTCGGGAGCAAACGCTGCGAGTCGTCGCACAAATTCCTTTAGGTTCAATTCGGTTGAGTAGGTTGCCGCATCGCCGAGGGCTTTGCGGAAATTGAATGACGAGGCGTTCAGGTACCAAAGTTCCGGCAACTTGTCGATCCGCAGGGCGATCGCGTAATAAAGCTCCTCGCTCGTCACTTCCGTGCCGCCACGTTGGCTCGGATCGAGCGCCGATCGTGGCAACTGACCCGTAGCACGCAAGGCCGTCGAACTCAGCGCCGACCCTTGCGAACGCGGCGGCATTCGTCGGACTGAGACGTGCCGGATACGGGCTCCGTAGAGCGCCTGCAGCTGCTCGACTGGGATCAGGCGTTCAGCGCCGCCATCGGCGAGCTGCACGCGCAGCCGTCGCTCGGGGGACTCGAAGACGAGCGTGCCGATGCGTGCGTTGGGGGGCATCGCCACACCGAATTCCTCTCCCTCAACTGGTGCAATATCTTGGGCCTGCTGCTCATCCATCATCGTTACCGTTTGCCCTGCCAATCGTCAGAAGTGAAGTTGTCCACGTGCACGTCGGGATACAGCCCGTCCACACGGGCCTTGGTGAACGCGTCCAGCAGCGCGAGACCAGCCTCATTGGCGAACGTGACTTGCGCGACGTTGAACGGCGCCATTGCATCGTTAGCGTTCGTAGCGGTGAATTCGATCATCACGTGGTCCGTCGTGTCGTACAGGTCTTTCGTGCGTGTGTCCCCACTCTTTTCGATCGCATCATAACTCTCTTTGTGACCGGCACGGTGACGTGGGTGTGCTGCAAGCGCAGCACGCACATCGTCTTCTGACATCCCGAGCGTCACGCCAAACGGTCCGCGAAACTGCGGATCGTCGTTGACTGAAACCGCGACGACTTTACCATCGCGCAGCAGCACTTGGCCGAACGGATAGGTCATGACCTGCGCCTGGACTCCAGGGAGCGAGAAGGGTCCTTCGTCGTGCGGCTTGCCGAGCAACTCTATCACGCGGGCACGTGTGATACCCGGCACGACGTCCGGCCGATAGCCGTTTGTCACCGCGGCTTGGCGCGAACACGACGTGGTCACCACGATCACCGTCAACGCGAGTGCGGCCACAGGCGGCCGGCATCGACGAACCAAGCCAATCATCGATCAGCGCCTACTTCGCACGATTCGAAGTCGAACGTATACACCCCAAGCCCGTACTCGACCGGACGCAGCGTAAGGTCGTGATGCCCGAAGTGGCGATTCATTACAAGTTCATATGCCCGAGGTGCATCGACCGTCACAAAAGAGCGCCTGTCGGCGTCATAACGGACGTCGCTGCCGGCGTCTTGTTGCGCGAGCGGCTTCCCATCTTGTTCTACATATACAGTAATCGGCTTCCCGGCTTCCGGTTTCAGCACGGAAACGACTTCGATGGCGTGATAGCGGAGGTCAATGTGATCGCTCGCCGCCGCATCAGTCCGCGCGTGCACCATCGCCTGTTCGGCGTTGAACCAGGGACCTTGCAAATACACAAAACCGTCAAAATGGTTGCGTCCGCTGTCGTGATAGTTGACCACTTCGCCGCGGTGATATCCCTCGCGGTTGCCGAGCGCGGCATCGGGTGAGCGCCATAGCCCGACGTACACCTCGGGCGTTTGCGGATAGCATACCGCGCCAGGTTTTGTGTAGCTGTCAGCAGCCAGCAGCGCCATCGGTTTGGGCAGCTGCGCTCCAGGATGCTGCGCTTTGATCAGGCTTTGGATTTTCGCTTCGGTGGCAGGATAATCGCCTTCGCCGACGTGGTCGAGCACGACATGTCCGTCCGCATTGGCGAGGAACTCATGCGGCCAGAACGAGTTATGGTAGCGTTGCCAGATCGCGCCCTGACCATCGAGCACGACGGGCCAAGAGATGTCGAGGCGCTTCACGGCCGCGGCCACGTTGGCTTGCTCACCGGAGAATACGAATTCGGGCGTATGCACCCCGATGACCACAAATCCATATTGCTTGTAACGATCATACCACGTTCGGACGTAGGGCAGCTCTTTGAGGCAGTTGATGCAAGTGTATTCCCAAAAATCGACGAGCACGATCTTGCCCCGCAGGCTCTGGGGCGTCAACGGGTCGGAGTTGATCCAGCCGGTGTTGCCGTCAAAAGGCAGGATGGCGGGGACGCTTGTTGCAGCCGCAGCACGCACGAAGCCTCCACCTGCCAGCAAACACGCCGATAGCAGCGCCACGAGGATGAGCAGGCAACGTAATCGGCTGCCTTGTGGGCTCATGGCTCGATGATGCCTGATGCCAGCACTTCCTCGTCCGCGTCATCGTAGAGCACGAGGAGCTGGCCTGGTGCTAGCAGAGGCACGGGTTCATCAAAATCAACGACGAGCGCGGAGCCTGCAAGGCGCGCGGTCGCAGGGATGCCTTGGCTGCGGTAACGGCACACTGCCAAACCCCGCGCTGTGCCAGTGCTGAAGTGTTCGGGTCGCAACACGTTTGCTTGCGAGCACACCGCGCTTTGGCGGCGCAGATCGTCACGCCGGCCGATGATCACCGCGTTGGACATGCGATCCGTCCGTACGACATACCACGGGCCATCGGCGAGCGTATCAGGCAGGCCGCGACGTTGCCCAACGGTGTACCCGAGCAAGCCCTCGTGCTCCCCGATGATGTGGCCGTCAAGTGTGACGACTGGTCCGCGGAGGGCGCTTTCCGGATGACGCTCGACGATGAACGAGCGGTAGTCTCCGTCGACAAAGCAGAGATCGACGGAATCGGGCTTGTCGGCGACTTCTAATCCGAAGGCTCGCGCCAGGGCCCGGGTCTCGTCTTTCGAGTACTCGCCGAGCGGCATCACAAGCGCACCGAGCTGTGCCGGCTGCAAGCCCGCGAGCATGTATGACTGATCCTTCGTGCGATCTATCGCGCGTCGCAAGTGCGGGCCGTTGCCGTTGCTCTCGACACGCGCGTAGTGCCCAGTGACGAGCGTCACAGCGCCGAGCGCTCGTGCAAAATCCAAGAGCACGCCGAACTTGACGAGATTGTTGCAGGCCACGCACGGATTGGGCGTACGCCCCGCCAGGTACTCGCGGCAGAAATAGTCGACGACCGCTCGGCTGAACGCCGCCTCGAAGTTGACGATATAATGAGGTATACCGGCCACGGCGGCGGCGTTTTTCGCATCTTCGTACGCGGTCGGACCGCAGCATTGGCGGACCTTCTCGCTCAAGCGTCCGGAGCCTGGACTCCAGAGCCGCATGGTAACACCGACCGCTTCGACCCCAGCGCGGACGGCAAGCGCCGTCGCGACGGCACTATCGACGCCCCCGCTCATGGCAGCAAAACACAGGCCGACCGCGCCTGGCAGGCGGTCGACGGGTATTTGGAGCGTTTCGCTGTCGGTTATCACAAGCTGCTGTATTTCACGCTGGGGCGAACAGTCCACCGGAGGACAAACCCCGGGCCTTTCCAATTCTTGGGAACGGCGCCGCGTTCATCCACGCTCTTCGAACACCGCTTCGCACCCGTCGTGGCCTTTCGGACGGTGCCGCACGGCCATCCCGAAGGCTCCTTTGCCCAGCGACGCAAGCGCCAAGGCTTTATGAGCGACACACGCATTCAGGACATCGGCCAGCAGCTCGCAAGCGCGCGCGAGCGTCATGGCCTGTTGCCGTGCGATGTGGCTGATCGCCTACGCATCCGAGCCATGTTCGTGAACGCTTTGGAGCGCCAGGAATGGGCGGTGATCGGCGAGTTCGTGTACGTGCGCGGCTTTTTGAAGAATTATGCCAAGCTTGTTGGCTTGGACCCCGCCCCGCTCGTCGCTCAGCTTGCCGAAGAGTATGCGCCCGAGGTCGCCGCGCCTCGCCCCGCGCTTGATTCGCTCGCCGGCGCGGGTCTCTCGAGCGTCCGCACGGAGGAGGAGCCGACATCGCGACACTGGTTTCCATGGATGTTGGGAGCGCTCACGACGATCGCCGCAGCGCTGGTCGTGATGGTGGGCATTAGTCTTGTCCAAACGCTGACTGCAGGCAACCGCGTGGTGCCTGTTGCGACTCCGCTGGCGCTTGCGACCACGTCGTGGGCGACGCCGCAACCCGCTGTCGCACTGAGTGATGGTCAAAACGACGGGCAGACGCAAAATGAAGGTGTGAATCTCCGCTTGCAATTGACGCAGCCCAGCTGGCTATCGGTGGCCGTCGATGGCAAGCGTGTCGTGTACGAAACGTTGCCCGCGGGCACCATTCGAGAGTTCCACGGCGTCCGGGAGATCACGCTTCGGGCCGGCAACGCGGGAGGCGTGGTCGCAAAGATCGATGGGAAAGACCTCGGGACGCTCGGCCACTCAGGACAGGTCCAGGACCGCATCTTTGCCGTGAAACCGCCGTCGGAGCAGCAGCTCAAGACGCTGCATGAGTGAGTTCTCGTTTGACATCGTCTCCAAGGTCGATGGCCAAAGCCTCGCCGATGCGATCCATCAAGCCCAGCGGGAGATCGCGACACGGTTTGACTTCAAAAACTCGCGGTCGTCCATCGAGGTTGCCGATTTCACGATCACCATCATCGCCGATGATGAGATGAAGCTACGCAACGTCGTCGATATCATGCAGAACAAGTGCGTGAAGCGCGGTGTCTCGCTCAAAGCGCTGAAATACG
>Ga0306920_100005091_pt1 | contig 16925 bp, 14 predicted proteins | sample flu12Cox44000170_FD_204666 | JGI IMG/M metagenome (GOLD analysis project Ga0306920, IMG submission 204666) | Lab enrichment of tropical soil microbial communities from Luquillo Experimental Forest, Puerto Rico - flux4day.12C.oxic.44.000.170 (v2)... | ecosystem: Environmental > Terrestrial >... | reverse complement strand
TGCCGGTAGAAGTCGGTCCACCCCAGGTAGGGGAAGATCGCGGTGAGGTGCGCGGGCCGGGCCGCCGCCGCCAGGTACTGGATCACGGCGAAGTACGACATCCCGGCCATGCCGGCCTTGCCGTCACACCATGGCTGTGTCGCTGCCCACTCGATCGTGGCAGCGACGTCCTTTTGTTCTTGGGGGTCGAACTGGAAGGACCGGGTTCCCCCGGAGCGGCCGGTCCCGCGCGCGTTCACGGTGAGCTGCGCGTACCCGCAGGCCACGATGTACCTGACCGCGCCGACCTCGTTGACCGGCAGCGGGATGCCGGTGTTCTGCAGTTCCTTGGTGTAGGACGACCAGGCGACGAGGACCGGATAGCGGCCCGGGGCCGCCGGCCGGTACAGGTCACCGCGCAGCACGGTCCCGTCCGGCAGCGGGATGGCCACATCAGCGTCCATGTGCACCCGGTACCGCGGTGATGACGGCGGGCTGGGTGCCCACCCGGCGAGCTGGCAGCCGGCCAGCCGCGCATGCGGCCGTAGGGCCAGCGGACGGCTGGCAAAGGACCCTTCTTGATGCATCATCGCGCTCCGATCCGCCCGCCGTGATGGCGGCCGGTGACGACGGTACGGGTCAGCGTGCCCGCCGTCATCACCCGCCATGGTCGTCCGGGCGTCACCGGCCGCGCTGAGACCTGCCGACGATCTCACCCGGCCCGGTGAGGAACAGATCATCTGCGGCGATGACGACATCCCGGCGTCCCGTGAATAGCGTCACCAGGGACTACGCCGCGGCGGACTCGCGGCAGCTGACGACAGGACCGGAAGTGAATGAGATGTCACGGGCAGGCGGCAATGGCCGCGGCCGGCCGGGCACGGCGGGCGGCCGCCATGCCCGGCGGCTGTGCCTGGTTCTGGCGGCTCTGGCCCTGGCCGGGACCGCCTGCGCGAGCCAGGCCGCATCCTCCCCGCACGCCACATTGTCCCGGCAGGCGGCGGACCAGAACGGGATGCCGGCCTTCTACTCGGTGCCCCGGCCGCTGCCCGCCGACCCGCCCGGCCAGCTGATCAAGGAGCAGCGGCTCAGCGTGCCCGGCGTGCCCGCGATCGTCTACAGGGTCATGTACCTGTCCGAGTCGGTGAGCGGCACCCCGGTCGCGGTCACCGGCCTGGTGATGGTCCCCGGCCGACCCGCCCCGGCGGGCGGATACCCGGTGGTGACCTGGGGGCACGGCTCCGATGGCCTGGCCGACCAGTGCGCGCCCTCCCTCGATCCCGCGACCGCCGTGCCGCTGGCCAGCCAGCTCCTGGAGCAGGGATGGGAGATCACCGCCAGCGACGAACAGGGCGAGGGCACCCCCGGGCTGGCGCCTTATCTTGTCGGGGTCAGCTCCGCGCGCAACGCCATCGACATCGTCCGTGCCGCCCGGCAGCTGCCCGCCGCCCGCGCCAGCCGCGACTACGTCGTGTGGGGGCACTCCGAAGGCGGCCAGACCGCCCTGTTCACCGCCAAGATCGGATCCTCGTACGCGCCGGAGCTGCACCTGGAAGGGGCCGTGGCCGGAGCGCCCCCGTCGCAGTTCTACGCCATGTACCAGGCCCTCAGGAACAGCCCGTACCACCACTACCTGTTCATGGTCGCCGCCGGGTTCAACGCCGCCTATGGCAACCGGGCCGCGCCGCTCAGCCAAGTGCTGACCCCCTTCGGCCTGAGCCAGCTGCCCGTGCTGGGCCGGGTCTGCGACGTCGCCAGCGCCATCGACAAGTACCCGCTGACCAGGCTGGTAAAAGCTGACCCGTTCACCGTGCCGGCGTGGCAGTCGCTGATGACCGCCAACGATCCGGGGACCTTCACCACCCCCAGCCCGGTGCCGCTGCTGATCATCCAGGGCGGCAGCGACGCCGAGGTGCCGGTGATATCCACGCAGCTGCTCGCGACGCACCTGTGCGGCATCGGCCAGGATCTCGAACGATGGATCTATCCGGGGCAAACCCACACCGGGGTCTTCACCCCCTCCGCCGCGGACATGATCGGATGGATCGCCGACCGTCTGCACGGCGCCCCGGCCCCTGACTCCTACGTCCCTCATGGCCAGCCAGGCATCCAGGTCACCCGCTGCCCGGGCGCCGCCCGGTGATCCCAGCGCCGGCTGACGCGCCCTCCCGGAGGTACCCGATGACGAACCGGAAGGCACGCGATCTCTCGCGCCGTCGTGTCCTTGGCGGGTCCGCCGCTGCGCTGACGGTGCTTGCCGTCTGCGGCTGCAGCCGCACCCGGCCCGGCACTGGCACCGGACGGGCGGCACCGGCCCAGGCCAGCCTGGTGCCTAACGTGCGGGTGAGCCGCGACGCCTTTCCCGTGCACGGCGAGCCGTACCTGGCCGCGAACCCCGCTGACGAGCGGAACCTGCTGGGTGCCTGCTCCGTCTACCAGGGGGCCCAGCGGTCGGTGGCCACCTATGCGTCGTTCGACGGTGGCGTCAGCTGGCGCAACAACGGGCCGCTGCCGATCGGCCTGGCCGACGTCACCGGGAACCTGACCGCCGGGAACGTGACGGTCGCCTTCGACTCGCGCGGGCGCGGCTTCGTCTGCGCCGTGGCCGGCAATGGCCAGACCCAGCGGGGTGGCATTCAGCTGTGGCGCACCGACGACGGGGGACGCAGCTTCGCGCCCCCGGTCACGGCGGCCACCGGGTTCCTGGACCATCCGGGCCTGGCCGCCGGCCGGTCGCCCGGAGCAGCCGGCAACCTCTACCTCGCGGCGGCGTATTTCGCCACCCCCCGCGACGGGCGGCTGGTGTTCTGCCGCTCCACCGACGCGGGCCGCAGCTTCGAACCCAAGCGCTATCTGGACCCGGGCAGCGGGACACGAGGCCGCCTGCCGGTGATCGCCGCTGGCCCGCATGGCACGGTCTGCGTCATGTACTTCGTGGCCATGCCTGATGGCAGCAATCTGGTCAAGGTCATCTCCTCCCAAGATCACGGCCGGACCTTCGCCGCGCCCGCCCAGCTGACCCGGGTGATCCCCGCCCCGGCCGTGGCGGGCGTCACCGTCCGCTCCTGCCCGGCGATCGCCGCGGACCCTGCCGGCGACCGCGTCCACGCGGCCGTCGCCGGCTACGACGTGGCGGCGAGCCTGTCCCAGGTCCAGCTGTTCACCTCGCCGGATCAAGGACGCAGCTGGAATCCCCCGGCCGTGCTGGCAGCCAGCACCCGGGTCACCTACATGCAGCCCCAGGTCGCCGTCGCTAGTGACGGGCGGGTGGCGGTATCCGTCTTCGCCCTGGCGCGGGACCGGGTCAACGTCTTGCTGTTCGTATCCGACCGCCAGCAGCGCTTCGGGCGCCCGCTCCAGGTCACCAGCCAGGGATTCGACCCCGCCTACGGACCCGGCAACAGCGCCGGCGAGCACTGGATCGGCGGCTACCAGGGGCTGGCCGCCACTTCCAGCGGCTTCCACCCGTTCTGGAACGACACCCGGACCGGGCACATGGAGATCTTCACCGCCACCGTGCCGGCCAGCTGATACACCCCACAATCCGAGGAGGAGGCGAGCGGTGTTCCCCCCGTGCACTGACCTGTCCCGCAGAACGTTCCTGAGCGGCCTCACCGCCGCGGCGGCAGCCCTGGCTGCCGGCAGCCTGCCCGCATGCTCGGCCGACAGCGCGCATTCGGCACCTGCGGCCCGCTCCGCCGGCACCGGCGGTCCGTTCCCGGGCATCCGGGTCAGCCACGACGCGTTCCCGGTGCACGGCGAGCCGTCGGTGGCGGTGAACCCGCGCAACCCACGCAATCTGCTGGGCTGCTGCATGGCCCAGTCGGGCACGGCACAGTCCATCGCGACCTACGCCTCATTCGATGCCGGAGCCACCTGGACCAGCAATGGCCCCCTCCCGGGCCACCGCGCCTATTACTACGTCAACGCGACCGTCGCCTTCGACCCGCAGGGCCGCGGATACATCAGTGCCGTCGCGGGCAGCGGCCCGAACACCCAGGACGTCGGAGTCCTGGTCTGGCGTACCGGCGACGGTGGCCGCACCTTCCACTCCCCAGTCGCCGCGTTCAGCGGGCTGGCCGACCATCCGTGGCTGGCGGCCAGCCCTGGCCGCCAGCACGTGCCCGCGCCGCTGCACGTCGCCTGGTACGGGGTCGGCGGCCTGGGCTACACCCGATCGGCCGACGCGGCCGCCAGCTTCGAGCCGGCACGCATTCTCGTCGGCCAGCCGCTGGTCGGCTGGCCGACGGTCACCGCCGGGCCGCACGGGGCGGTGCACGTGGCCTACGCGGGGCAGGCAGGGGTGAACGGGGTGCGGTCACCGCTGCCGCTATGGGTCATCAGCTCCCGCGACTACGGGGCGACGTTCTCCGCGCCGGTCGAGGTCGTCCGACAGACACCGCAGCCGCCAGCCCGGCCCGGCGGCCCCGCCTTGGGCAAGTCCGGCCCGGTCATCGCCGCCAGCCCGCGCGACGGCTCGCTTTACCTCGCATCGGTCCGCTACCAGCCCGGCACCGGCCATACCGACATCATGATCTCCAGCTCCCACGACCAGGGACGCACCTGGAACGCTCCCGTCCCGGCCACCCCCGCCGACCAGGTGATCTACTTCTCGCCCAAGCTCGCCATCGACGAGACGGGCCGCCTCGGCGTGTTCGCCTACGGCCTGGTCCCGGGCGGCATGGACGCCTTCCTGATCGTCTCCCGGCCACGCCCGCCGCACTTCAGCGCGCCTGCCCGGCTCACCGCGCGGCCGTTCAGCCCGGCACTGGGCGTTGACCGGGGCGGCACGTACTGGTGGGGCGACTACCAGGGCCTGGCGGCGGCCGGGACCGCCTTCCACCCGTTCTGGGCCGACGGCCGGACAGGCCAGATGGAGATCTTCACCGCTGCCATGCGTGCCACGCGGGACACGGCGACCGACTGAGCACCCGTCCCAGGCCCGATCCCGCGACGGCAGACCGCCTTGCTGAACACACCCGGAGCACCGAGCCACCGCACGGAGCCGCCAGCCCTCGGCCCCGGGCCCTGGGCCCTGCCCGCGCCCCTTCGGGCGGGTTGCAGCCGGGACCAGGCTGGCGCGGGCCGGCCCGGCGGTTACCGTGGTGAGATGACTCTCGCGCCAGGGCGCCTGGCCGCTACCGCCCGCCGACCCTGGCTTTCTGATGCGCTGCTGGCCGGCGCCCTGCTCATCCTGGTGGAGGTCACCGTGCTGGCCAAGCAGGAAGCGTGGTCGCGGCCGGTGTGGCTGCCCGCCGCCGCGGGCGCGGCCGCGGTGATCCCGCTGGCGTGGCGGCGCCGGGCGCCGCTCGCGGTGCTGGCGGTGTCGGGCGCCGCGACGCTGGCGGTGATGCTCTACCACGGGTCTCCGGGGCTGCTCGCTCTCGGGCCCCTGGCCGGCCTGTACACGGTGGCGACCACCAGTCCGCGGCGGATTTCGCTCGGTGCCGCTGGCGTCACCCTTGCCGGGGTGACCGCCGGCGTGGCCGCCGGCCATCACGGGCGGCTGACCTGGGAGGTGTTCCTGCTGCCCTGGGCGGTCGTCGCCGCTGCCTGGCTGATCGGGGATAACCTGCGCGTCCGGCGCGCGTACGTCGCCGAGCTGGAGGCCAAGGCGGCCCGGGCCGACGCCGACCGGGCCGCCGAAGCCGAGCGCGCTGCCGCCCGAGAGCGGGCCAGGATCGCCCGGGAGCTGCACGACGTGGTCGTTCACCACGTCAGCGTCATCGCCGTGCAGGCCGGCGCCGCCCGGGTGGTAGCCCGCCGCGGCGGGCCCACCGCCGATACCCAGCAGGCCCTCACCGACGTGGAGGCCACCGCCCGGCAGGCACTCGGTGAGCTGCGCCAGCTTCTGGGAGTGCTGCGGCACAACGGCGACCCGCCGGCCAGAGCGCCCGCGCCTGGCCTGGACCAGCTCGGCCATCTCCTCGACGATGTGCGCCGCGCCGGGCTGCCCGTCGAGGCCAGCACCGAAGGAGACCCCGTGCCGCTGCCGCCCGCCGTCGACATGTCGGCGTACCGGATCGTCCAGGAGGCGCTGACCAACGTCCTCAAGCACGCCGGCTGCGCACCCACCAGCGTCGTCATCGGCTACACCGGCCAGGACCTGCGGATCAAGGTCGCCAACGGGCGGCCAGCCGGCCACCCGTCCCGCGCCGGCCCCGGGTCAGGGCAGGGGCTGGCCGGCATGCGCGAGCGGGTAGCCATGTTCGGCGGCGAGCTGCACGCCGGCCTCAGTCCCGGCGGCGGCTTCACCGTCTCCGCCCGCATCCCGCTCGACGGTGCGCGCCGATGAGCATCACCGTGCTGATCGCCGACGACCAGGCGCTGCTGCGGACCGGATTCCGCATGATCCTCAGCGCCGAGGACGACATCGACGTGATCGGCGAGGCCTCCGACGGCCACCAGGCCGTGCGCCTGGCCCGCCAGCTGCAACCCGACGTGGTGCTGATGGACATCCGCATGCCCGCGCTCGACGGCATCGCCGCGACCCGCCTGCTCGCCGGCCCGGATGCCACCCATCCGGCCCGCGTGATCATCCTCACCACCTACGACCTCGACGAGTACGTCTACGACGCCCTGGCCTCCGGCGCATCAGGCTTCCTCCTCAAAGACGTGCCACCCGAAGACCTCGTCCAGGGCATCCGGCACGTCGCCGCCGGCGACGCCCTGCTGGCCCCGAGCATCACCCGCCGGCTGATCGCGCAGTTCACCCGCTGCCGCCCCGCCCGCCCCGTCCCGCCAGCTGCCGACCTGCTCACCCCCCGTGAACTGGAAATCCTCGCGCTGGTGGCCACCGGCCAGTCCAACGCCGAAATCGCCGCCTTCCTCCACCTCAGCGAGAACACCGTGAAAACACACGTCACCCACGTCCTCGACAAGCTCGGCCTGCGCGACCGCGTCCACGCCGTCGTCTACGCCTACGAGACCGGCGTCGTCGAGCCAGGCGGCCCGCGATGACCGCGCCGTCCCGGCCCGCCATCAGCCCGCCACACTCGCCGTGCCGCGCCCGCTGCCAGCCCCTGGTGGCCGCCCGATGACCGCGGGGCCATCGCCCGCCCCGGCGAGCGTCGTCCTCCCGGACGGGCGCCGCCTCGCCTATGCCGAGTACGGCGACCCGGACGGGATAGCTGTCGTCCTCGCCCACGGCGGTCCCGGCAGCCGACTGGAGTTCGCGCCCCTCGACGCCGACGCCTTTCGTACTCGTGGATCAGCCCGCCGAGGACCTTGTGGCGTCGTGTCCGCGCCGCCGCCAGGTCGGTGATCGGCGGCGGGCACCGCCGGTCGGCCTAGTCCGGCCTCGGCTTAGGGTCCCCGGCCACGCACACGGCCACAAGCGAAAGGACTTGTCAGCGAGCCTGGCGGCGTTTCTGGAACCCTACAGGTATCAATCGGCCTGCGGCGTGTCGTGGATGCTGCGTTCCCGCAGGCCGGAGAGGTGCCGTGAGGCGGTCACGAAGTCGCTGTCGTCATGGAGCACAACGAGGTCGTGGTGCGCCGCGGTGGCGCAGATCAACAGGTCCACGGCCGACAGTGCACGGTGTGCCCCGTGGCGCAGCAGGCGATATTGTGCCGTCTCTATCCACCGCCAGGCGCCCTTGGGGACCGCAGCATCGGGGTACAGCGCATCGAACATTTCCGACATCTGCTCGTACTCGTCGAGGGTGCGGGCTGAGCGGCGGAATTCAATACGCTGCGGATGACAGGAACCGATCACGCCCAGGGAGACGACCTCGGCCCAGGATGCCCGGAGCGCGGCGTCCCGCAAGATCCGCCACAAGGCGGATGAGTCGAGCAGGTAACGAATCACGCTGCCGGGTCTTTTCGGCCGCCCGCCGGTGCTCCCATCCCTCAAAGTCCCACCCCGCTGCCAGGGCCGCGTAGTGCTCCAGAGCCGCAACCCGGCGGTACCGGGCAGCGAACTCCCGCAATGCCAGGTTGACTGTTTCCTTCTTGGTCTTCGCGCCGGACAGCCGCATGGCCTCGGCGAGGGCGTCCTCATCGATATCAATCTGCGTCAGCGCCACCACGCCCCCTACGACGGTTGATGATGTACATCGACAGCATACATTATCAATATCGCTGGGGCCTGCTCATCCCATTGCGATCTCGCGGACGTGACCTCGGCAAAACACCGGAGAGCGGGTTCCAGACGCCGCACGATCGCTGTCCGTATAATGGCACGTCCCTCTCTCGAGTCCGGTACCGCATACCAGCGGCGACTACGGATCGTATCCGCTACCCCGGCGGGTTTACGCCGACTCTCCGCGCGGTCGGGGCCGCCCGTAGTGCCGTGCGCAGCGGTCCAATTTCGCGCTGGCCCGGACCTACAGGCGGCACTGGTCTAGACCTCTTGGGGTCGGATGTTGGCTCCACGCTTGCTCGGACGTCGCGGTACTGCCCTGTACCGATTCAAAATGTCGTGACCTAGTCTGACCTGCGGGTTCGGCGGCTGGGTTTATGCGGCCCGGTAGTACTCGTTGATCACGCCACCGAGCACCTTCCGGCGCCGCACCGGCCTGCCTAGCGGCACGACGACGCGCTCGTCATGATCGGGTGGCCGCTGCTGGCGTGACTGATGCGGACGGTGGCCGTTATAGTGCCCCACGTAGGCCCGCAGCACCGCCCGCAGATGGGCCTTGTCGTAGATCAGCATCCGGTCCGTGCACTCAGCCCGTACGGTCCGCACCCAGCGTTCGGCATAACAGTTCGCCCGGGGCGCCCGCGGCGGAGACTTCACTGTCCTTACACCTTCGCTCGCCAAGACGTCATCGAACGCGGCCGTGAACTTAGCGTCCCGATCACCGATGAAGAACCGGAACTGACCGATCCGGTCGGCGAGGTTCATGACCAGGTGGCGGGCCTGCTGGGCAGTCCGGGCACCGTCCGGGTACCGGGTCACCCCGAGGACGTGCACCCGCCGGGTCGCGACCTCCATGACGAACAGCACATGCAAGCGCCTAAGGAAGACCGTATCCACGGTGAAGAAATCACACGCCAGCAGGCCCTCCGCCTGGGCGCGCCGGAACCTCCGCCAGGAGGTATCCAGACCGCGCGGGGCAGGCCGGCAGCCGCAGGAGCCGAGAATCCGCTGGGCCGTCGTCTGGCTCACATGATGGCCGGGGCGGGCCAGTTCGCCGTGCACCCGGCGGTACCCCCACGCGGGATTCTGCCCTGCGAGCCGCAGCACCAGGTCGCAGATCTCCTGGCCGGCCGGCGGGCGGCCCGGCCGGTTCGGGTACGTCCACCTGCGGGCAGTCAGACGGCGGCGCCCAGCCAGCAGCGTTCCCGGCGTCACCAGCCGGCTCCCCCGCAATGCCGGTGCCAGCAGGCGAGCCAGGGCCGCCAGGATCGCGCGGCCGGCCCAGCCCGGCTTGGCCCGGGCCACCTGGCGGCGGAGCACCGCCACCTCGTGCCGCAGCACCATGATCTCTGCGTCCTTGGATGCCTGACTGCGGCCCAGCAGGACCAGCCAGGCCAACACCTGGACCAAGATCACGTACAGCAGACGGGAAGACATAGACCGCGATCATGCCTCAACTCCCCCACAGGCACCGACCGCAGCTCAAAGCTCGTGTAGTGAGTTCTGAAGCGGTACACGTTCTTCCTCATGTCCGCAGGCCTTTCGGCAGTCCGGCAGCGCCCTTGGCGTGATCCATGCCCGGTATCGGGCACAGATGCCATCAGCCGCAGGCATGCGTCCCTGGACAGGCACGTCAGCGTCGAGCCCTAGGGCGCCGACAATGTCAGGGACGATCGCCGGCCCGGCCCGCGGCGCGCCGCCGCTGATCTCAATGCTGCGCAGCTCGCCAGTTCCGCTACGCGAGCAGCCGAGTACGGCGCACCTCAACCTGATGTGACTTTCGGCCCTGTGGGCGGCCCGGCTACCTGGCTACATTGCGACCGCAAGACGGACGCACGGATTGGAGGTGCAGGAACAGTGGCGATGCATCATCATGACGCCACCGTGCATGGCCATCTGCACGCTCACATCGTTCACTACCATCGTCACGGGACGGACTGGGAGCACATAGTGAGCACTCACGATCACGAGCACAGCCATGCGGCAGTCGACCATGAGCACGAGCCTCACCAGAATCCCGAGGCCGAGCATTTGCGCGAAGCCCACATCCACGACCACGCTCACCCGCTTGTGGACTGAGAAACGCCATCCGCCAGGTCGTTGCCCGCGTAACCGGGCCGTTCACCGCTTGCCGCTGATTGCGCTTGGCGGCCCGCGTCCGCCGCCTCAGTAAGAATGGCGCTGGTCAAATCTGGTCTGCCCTTGACCGGCTAAGGACCTTCCACCTGGGCTTCGAGATCCCGCCGCAATCGTGGCCCCTTTGCACTGGGCCAGAGGTCCTGGCCAGTCCGGCCTACCGACCCTGCCCTGCTGCCCGCCGCCGCACGAGAACTGATGCCGAGGAGTGATGCGGGATGACCGAGCCGGAACGGCCGGTCGCGGACTGGTCCGGGGAGCCGTGGGGTCAGGTGGCCGAGACCCATTCGGCCGTGGTGTTCTTCGCCGGTGACCGCGCCTGCAAGCTGAAGAAGCCGGTCAGCCTTGGCTTTCTCGACTTCAGCACTCTCGAGGCCCGCACGGCGGCATGCGCGCGGGAAGTCGAGCTCAACCTCCGGTTCGCGCCGGATGTGTACCTGGGCGTGGCCGAGATCCGCGGCCCGGGCGGCGGGGTCTGCGATCACCTGGTGGTGATGCGCCGGATGCCCGCGGCGCGGCGGCTGTCCGCACTGGTCCGCTCGCGCGCGCCGGTGGCCGGACCGTTGCGCCAGGTGGCACGTATCCTCGCCGTCTGGCACGCCAGGGCGCCCCGCGGCCCGCAGATCGACCAGCAGGGCAACCGTGATGCGCTGCACCGCCGCTGGGCGGACAACATCGACCAGACCAGGCAGATTCAGGAGCAGGCCGGGCCGCACGAACTGCTCGACCCCGCGGTCACCGGCGAGATCGGACGGCTGGCCTTGCGGTTCCTCGCCGGGCGGGCACCGCTGTTCGATGCGCGGATCCGGGACGGCCGCATCGTTGACGGTCATGGTGACCTCATCGCCGATGACATCTTCTGCCTTGATGACGGGCCGCGGATCCTGGACTGCCTGGACTTCGATGATCGGCTCCGCTGGCTGGACGGACTCGATGATGCCGCGTTCCTGGGCATGGACCTGGAGCGGCTGGGAGCCCCGGCGCTGGCGGAACAGTTCATGACCGCCTACGCGGACGACTCCGGGGACCCGGCGCCCGCGTCCCTGTCCCATCACTACCTGGCGTACCGGGCCTTCGTCCGCGTCAAGGTCGCGTGCCTGCGGGTCCTTCAGGATGATCCGGCGGCCGGCTTCGAGGCGCGTCAGCTGGCCGAGGTGGCGCTGCGGCACCTGCAGGCCGGCGCGGTCACCCTCGTCTTGGTGGGCGGGCTGCCCGGGACCGGCAAGTCCGAGCTGGCCGGTACGGTGGCCGGTCGGCTCGGCTTCGCGGTGCTGAACAGCGACCGGATCCGCAAGGAGCTGGCCGGGCTGCCCGCCGAGACCAGCGCCCGCGCGCCCTATGGCAGCGGCATCTACACTGCCGAATGGACCGAGCGCACCTATGCCGAACTGCTGCACCGCGCCGTCGTCCTGCTCGGCCACGGCGAGTCCGTGGTCGCGGACGCGTCGTTCATCTCCGCGCAGCAGCGGGCCGCGGCGGCGGCCGCAGCCGCCGGCGTCAGCGTGGACCTGATGCAGCTGCGCTGCAGCGCCTCCCGGGAGCTGGCCGCCCGGCGGATGAGCGCCCGGGCCAGTGGGGCCTCGGACGCGGACCCGGCGATCGCCGCCGAAATGGAGGCCGTCGCGGAACCATGGCCGGATGCCACCGTGATCGACACTGGAAGCGGCGGCACCGCCAGGGCTCCAGGCGAAACAACGCAGAAGGCGGTGGAGCTGATCCGCCCCCACGGCCCCGAGCATGTCTGGCGCCCCGCCAGGCCATACATGCTCCCCGGGTGAGGCCCAGCCGCGTCTCCCCGGTGTCATGCCGCGGATCGCACGAGTGGGTCCGGCCCGGCTTGGGGTGCGTCATGGCAAGCCGGAAGCCGCCCAGGTCCGGCAGATAACCACGCTGTCCTGCCGGGTTGATCGCTGGGTGAACAAGCGAAAGTCGCAGTCCAGCAGGGCCTGACGCAGGTGGCCGGGGTCCTTCGTCACTCCGTGGGCACTCCGAGGTCCCGTCGCTGTGGTTCTCCCGGCCCTGCCCCGGCCGATGCGAGAAGCGCACCATGGATGCATGCCGGGTGGGCTGCTGACAGACCTCTACGAGCTGAACATGGCCGTGAGCTACCTGCGCCGCGGGATGACCGGGCCTGCGACGTTCAGCCTGTTCGTCCGGCAGCTTCCGCCGGACGGCGGGTTCCTGATCGCGGCCGGCCTGGAGGATTGCCTGGCGTTCCTGGAACAGCTCGCGTTCACCGCGGCGGACCTCGCCTGGCTCGCCGAGTCCCAGGGGTTCAGTGAGCCGGACTTGGAGGCGTTGCGGCGGTTGCGGTTCACTGGCGACGTCTGGGCGGTGCCAGAAGGCACCGCGGTGTTCGCTGGCGAGCCGCTGGTGGAGGTTACCGCGCCCATCGCCGAAGCGCAGCTGGCCGAGACGGTGCTGCTGAATCACGTTACGTTCCAGACCGGCATCGCCAGCAAGGCGGCCCGGTGCGTGCTGGCCGCCCGCGGGGCCCAGCTGGCCGACTTCTCCTTCCGGCGCACTCAAGGCATCGAGGCGGGGCTGGCGGTGGCCCGCGCCTCGGCCATCGCCGGCTTCACCGCGACCAGCAATACCGAAGCGGCACGGCGTTACGGGCTGACCGCCGCGGGCACGATGGCGCACTCCTATGTGGAGGCATTCGGCAGCGAGGAGCGGGCGTTCACCGCCTTCGCCGGTGACTTCCCTGGCAAGACGACATTCCTGGTGGACACGTACGACACCGAGCAGGGCGTCCGCGCCGCCATCGACGTGGCACGGCGGCTGCGGTTGCCCGGCCCGGTGGGGGTCAGGCTGGATTCCGGGGACCTGGCCACGCTGGCGGTGCGTGCCCGCCGCCTGCTCGACGACGCTCGCCTGCCGGACGCCAGGATCTTCGCCAGCGGCGGTCTCGACGAGCACGCGATCGCCGCCCTGCAGCGGCCGACGCCCCGATCGACGCCTACGGGGTCGGCACCAAGATGGGCGTAACGGCCGATGCGCCCTACCTGGACAGCGCCTACAAGCTCGTAGCTTACGCCGGCCGCCCGGTCATGAAGCTGTCACGGGGCAAGGCAACCTGGCCGGGCGCCAAGCAGGTTCACCGCGGCCCGGCCTGCGACCAGCTTGCCCTCCGGGACGAGCCCCCACCGCGCGGACATGAGCCGCTGCTCACCGCGGTCATGCGCGCCGGCCGCCGCCTCGGCCCACCCGAGCCGCTGGCCCAGGCCAGGCAGCGCTGTGCGGCAAGCCTGGCCGGGCTCCCACCCGCCGCAAGAGCCCTGCGCAATCCAGCGCCGGTACCGGTCACCATCAGCCTGGCACTGGCCGCGATGCGCCGCCGACTGGCCCGTGACCTGCGCGGACGCCCCGGCTGCCGTGGGTCCGCTGCCTGTCATTGACTGGTTACGGACTGCGTGCGATGGCTGGAGCCGGCGAGCTTCGCACCGGCCGCCTCGATCTGGCTGAGCATCTCGATCACCTGGCCGCTCGGCCCTCGTAAGTCGGGTCTTTCGGCCTTATCCCGTCGATGCCGTTGAGCCTTATATGTGAGGTAACGGGAGGGCCTGGACGCTGGGCCAGCCTTGTACGACGCGATGCGCCGCGAGGAGGATGTCATGAGCACTTACAAGGTAATTGAAGTGATCGGGACGAGCGCCACGTCATGGGAGGACGCGGCGGCGCAGGCGGTAAAGACCGCGGGCGAGACCCTTCATGACCTGCGGGTGGCTGAGGTGGTCAAGCAGGACATCCACCTGGATGAGGGCGGAGGGATCACCTTCCGGACCAAGCTGGAGCTCTCGTTCAAGTACGAGCACGAGCACGAGCACGAGCGCTGATCGGGTCACGTCCGCGATCCAGGTCCCTGGTGGAGGTTCCAGGGGTGAATGACGATGTGGCCCAGTCGATGCGGCCCGGGCCGCGGCTGGCATTCTCCGTGATGGTGGGCGATGAGTGCCAGCGCGGCCGATGACGTCTTCGACTGGGCGGCGCGCGACCCGGGCCGTGCCATGTTCAGCCGGGAGGCGGACGGCAGGTGGTTGCCGGTGACTGCCGGGGAGTTCGCCGGCCGGGTCGCCGCAGTCGCCGCTGGCCTGATCGCGGCCGGGATCCGGGCCGGTGACCGGGTGGGGCTGATGTCGTCAGCCAGCCTGGACTGGGCGGTGTGCGACTTCGCCATCTGGGCGGCTGGGGCGGTGACGGTGCCGGTCTATGAGACCTCCTCGGCGGAGCAGGCCCGCTGGGTACTGTCCGATTCCGGCGCGGTCGCGGTGTTCGCCGAGAACGCACAGCGCGCCGCGGTGATCCGGCAGGCCCAAGTGCCGGGGGTCGAGGCGGTTTGGGTGCTGGAGGCCGGCGCCCTTGACTGCCTGGCCCGGTCCGGGGCGCAGGTCAGCGCGGAGGAGGTCGTGAAGCGGCGCCGCTCGGTGACCCCCGCGATGCCCGCGACGATCGTCTATACCTCGGGCACGACAGGCCGGGCGAAAGGATGCGTGCTCAGCCACGGCAACCTGGCCGCGGCGGTCCGCGCGGTCACCAGCGCGCCAGGCATCAGCGAGCGCGTGCTGACCCCGGGCTGCTCGGTTCTGCTGTTCCTGCCGTTGTCGCACATCCTGGCCCGGGTGGTGGCGCTGTGCGTAATCCATGCCGGGCGGCGGACCGGGTACCTCGCCGATCTGGGCAGGCTGCCGGCCGCGCTGGCCGCCTTCCGCCCGACGATCCTGCTCGCGGTACCGCGCGTCTTCGAAAAGCTCGCTGCCGCCGCCCGTGAGCAGGCTGACCTCGCCGGCCACCGCAGGCTGTTCGCCGCGGCCGAGGCCGCTGCCGTCACCTGGAGCCAGGCGGAACGCCGGGCGGGCCCGCTGGTCCGGCTGCGGCACGCGGTGTTCGGCCGCCTGGTCTACGTGCGGCTGCGCGCGGCTGTGGGCGGTGAGGTGGCCTGGGCGGTCAGCGGCGGGGCGCCGCTGAGCGGCCGGCTCGGGCATTTCTTCCGCGGCGCCGGGATCCCCATCCTGGAAGGCTGGGGCCTGACCGAGACCGCGGGCCCGGTCACCTTCAACCTGCCCGGCGCGGAACGGATCGGCTCAGTAGGCCTGCCACTGCCCGGTTACGCCGTGCGGATCGCACCCGACGGCGAGATCCTGGTCGCCGGACCGGGCGTCTTCCAGGGGCACTGGGGCGATCCGCAAGCCACCCGCGACGCGTTCGACGGCCGCTGGTTCCGCACCGGCGACCTCGGCCGGGTCGATGACGACGGCTTCGTCTACATCACCGGCAGGAAGAAAGAACTGATCATCACGGCCACCGGGCAGAACATCGCGCCCGCGGCCCTGGAAGACGCGGTGCGCCAGCACTGGCTCATCGACCAGTGCGTCCTCACCGGCGACCAGCGGCCCTACATCGGCGCGCTCGTCACCCTGGATCCCGGTGCCTTCGCCCGGTGGAAGCAACGGCAGGGCAAGTCGGCCAGCGCCACCATCAGCGACCTGTGCGACGACCCCGACCTGCAGTCGGCCGTCCAGGACGCCATCGACCACGCGAACAGCGCCGTGTCCAGGGCCGAGAGCATCAAGCGATTCCGCATCCTGCCCGCCGCCTTCACCGTCGGAGCCGAGCTCACCCCCACCCACAAGGTCCGCAGGCACTACGTGCTGGCCACCTACGCCAGCGACATCGACACCCTCTACACCTGAAGCAGGCAGGTAGCGGCCGCGCATGGCAGGGGCACACCACATGCGCCCCCGGTGTCTTCGACGCAGCGGCTTGACCCGGGCCGCGCCGTTGCTGTATGGCGGATCGTCCTGGACGCGGAGGTCCTGGTGATGCTGGTCCCGATGCCCGCGGACCTTCGGCCCTGCCGCCCGGTGGGGCGCCCTGATCGCCTCGAGTTATGACCAGCTACGTCGTCTCGGTTGACTTCGGGGAAGCGCTCGCGCCTCCGCGGCAGTGCCCCGGCTGCGGCTGCGGTTCCGGTCTCCTGGTGACTGCCCAGGGCGGAGAGCCCGCCGCGTTCAGGTGCTCGTCATGCGGCCAGTGCTGGCAGATAGAACTCGGCTGGGCCCGCCGGATCTGCTCCCCGCGCCCGCATCAGATGGCAGGAGACCGGCCATGCGGATCGGGCTGATCGCCCCGCCGTGGATCCCGGTGCCGCCGCCCGCCTACGGCGGGACCGAGGAGGTCATCGACAATCTCGCCCGCGGCCTGGCCGCTCTTGGCCACGACGTGCGGCTGTTCACCGTCGGCGAGTCCACCTGCCCGGTGCCGCGCCAATGGCTGTACTGGTCGCCGGCCCAGCCGATGGGTGACCGTTTCCGGGAGGCGGCGCATGTCCTGGCGGCCTACCAGGCGCTGGCCGACACCGACATCATCCACGACCACACCGAACTGGGCCCGCTGCTGGCCGGGCGGCGCGGCATGTCTCATCCGCCGGCGGTGACCACGGTTCACGGGCCGGTCATCCCCCGCAACCGCCGCGCCCTGGCCGAGGCCGCCCGGCACGCGGCGATCGTGGCGATCTCGCACGCGCACGCCCGCTCCTTCGGAGCCATCCCGGTGGCGGCGGTCATCCACCACGGCATCGACCTGGACGCCTGCAAACCCGGGCCCGGGACCGGAGGTTACCTGCTGTTCACCGGCCGGATGTCCCCTGACAAGGGCGTGCATCACGCGGTGCGGGTCGCCCGCTGCGCGGGCTGGCCGCTGGTCATCGCGGCGAAGATCCGCGAGC
>Ga0306920_100005090_pt1 | contig 16926 bp, 14 predicted proteins | sample flu12Cox44000170_FD_204666 | JGI IMG/M metagenome (GOLD analysis project Ga0306920, IMG submission 204666) | Lab enrichment of tropical soil microbial communities from Luquillo Experimental Forest, Puerto Rico - flux4day.12C.oxic.44.000.170 (v2)... | ecosystem: Environmental > Terrestrial >... | reverse complement strand
GGCCCGGCGGCAGCTGCTGCTGGTGCGGGACAATTGCGAGCAGGTGATCGGCGCGGCCGCGGAGGTGTGCGGCCGGCTGCTGCTCGGCGCCGACGACGTGCGGGTGCTGGCCACCAGCCGGGAGCCGCTGCGCATCGCCGGGGAGGTCCGGTACCGGCTGGGACCGCTGACCCTGCCCGGCCCCGAAAAGCCGGACAACCCGGACGGCCCGGCGGATCCCGAAGCCGATTCCGAGGCGGTGACGCTGTTCGCGGACCGGGCTCGCCACGCGGAGCCAGCCTTTACCCTCGACGCACGGACCCGCACCACCGTGGCCGAACTGGTGGCGCGGCTGGACGGGATGCCGCTCGCGATCGAGCTGGCCGCGGCCCGGGTGGACGCGCTCGGCGTGACCCAGCTGCTGGACCGGATGGACGACCGGTTCGCGCTGCTGGTGGACGGCGACCGGCTGGCCCAGCAGCGGCAGCGGTCGCTGGCCGCCGCGGTGCGGTGGAGCTACGAGCTGCTGGACGAAGCCGAGCAGAAGACGTTCCGCACCCTCTCGGTGTTCCCTGGCCCCTTCACCCTGGACGGGGCCGAGGCGGTGGCCGGACCCGGCGCCCGGCCGGTCGTGCCGCGGCTGGTGGACCGCTCGCTGCTGGTCCCGCCGCGGACCGGGCCGGACGGCCGGACCAGGTACGTCATGCTGGAGACGCTGCGCGCCTACGGGGCCGGCCTGCTGGCCGAGAAAGGCGAGGACGGCGACGTCGCCGCCGCGCTGGCCGGATACGCGGCCGAGGTGGCCGAACAGGCCTCCGCCGGGTTGTACACGCGCACGAATGAGGCGGCCAGCCTGCGGCGGCTGGACGCCGAGGACGTCACCCTGCGCCACGCCCTGGACTGGGCGATGGAGCACGACCCAGGCACGGCGCTGCGGCTGGCGCTGAGCCAGGCGCCGTTGTGGGGCCTCCGGGGCCGCCTGATCAGCCAGGTGCCGGTGCTGGCCGCGGCCGCCGAGTACGCGGAGGTCGGCAGCGGCGAGTGGTGCGGCGCGCACATGCTGCTCGCCCAGGCCGCCAGCTATGCCTCCGATCCGTCCGCGGCCCTGGAGCACCACGCCAGGGTCAGAACCGCCCTCGAGGACCCGGGACGGCCCGCGTCGTGGGAGGGCCCCGTGCTGCTGTCGCTCTGCCTGGGCGGCCGGTCGGTGGCCCTGCTGCAGATGGGCCGGGTGGCCGAGGCGGTCGACGATGCCCGCCGGGCGCTGGCCGTGGCTCATCAGGTCGGCTCCCAGGGCCTGGAAGCGAGCGCTCTGGCCTGCCTCGGCGCGGCGACCTGGGAGGCCGGCGACCGGGACGGCGCCCTCCGGCTGGCGTGCGAGGCGCGGGACATCCCGGACGAGTTCGCCGGCGGCCTGTACCGGGCGCTCAGCCAGTTCGTGACGATGATCCTGACCGAGACCGGCGACCTGGCCGGCGCCGAGCAGGCCTGCGCGGCGGGCCTGGCCTCCTGCCGGGAAGTAGGCGACCTGGCCAACCTGAGCGGTCAGCTGTGGAACCAGGTGATCCTGGACCTGCGGGCAGGCCGGGTCGACGACGCGGCGGCGCACCTGCGCGAGCAGCTTCAGATCGCGGTGCAGACCGGGATGCGGCCCGCCCTGATGGCCGGCCTGGATTGCTGCGGCCACCTGTGCGCGGCCACCCGGCGACCGGCCGAAGCGGTCACGGTGTGGGCGGCCGCGTCCGCGCTCCGCAGCCCCTGGCCGCGGCCACACGAGTCCAGGAACCTGGCCGGGCGGGAGGAACTCCAGCGGAACGCCAGGAAACAGCTCGGGCCGGCCGGGGCGCGGGCGGCGGAGGAACGCGGCGCCGCGATGAGCCTGGCCACCGCCGCCGAGTACGCCCTCCTCCTCGCCGCGGCCCAGCCGACAGGGCCGCCGCCCGAGCCGCCGTGGCCAGCGCCGACGCCGGCTCTGCCCAGGCTCAGCCCCCGGGAACGCGAGCTGATCACCCTGGTCGCCGAGGGCCGCACCGACGCGCAGATCGCGGCCCAGCTCTACATCACCGTGCGCACGGTCAGCTCGCACCTGGACCGGATCAGGGACAAGACCGGCTGCCGCCGCCGCGCCGACCTCACCCGGCTCGCTCTCACCGCCGGCCTGGTCTGACCCCGCCGCATCCGTGTGGGTGATTCCACCCCTGCCGCGAACCGGGCCGTCGGCCGACCCTGGTGGCTATGAAGGCATGCATGCGCTTCTTCAGATGGGAGTAGACAGGTGAGTCAGCTGGAATCCTTCGCAGGCAAGCTCGCCGCGGTGACCGGCGGCGGCTCCGGCATGGGCCGCGAGCTGGTCCGGCAGCTCGCGGCGCAGGGCTGCTCGGTCGCGGCCTGCGACTGGCACCCGGGCGCCGTGGCGGAGACCGCGTCCCTGGCGCGGGCGGAGGCCGGGCCCGGCGTCCTGGTCACCAGCCACGCCTGCGACGTCTCCGACGAGGCGCAGGTGCTCCGCTTCCGCGACGAACTGCTGGCCGGGCACGCCAGCGACCACGTCGACCTGGTCTTCGCCAACGCGGGCATCGGCGGGGGCGCCAGCTTCGTCAACGACAGCCGGGAGGAGTGGGAGCGCACGTTCGCCGTCGACTGGTGGGGCGTGTACTACTGCGCCCGGGCCTTCCTGCCGCTGCTGATCGCCAGCGGCGACGGGGTGCTGGTCAACACCAGCAGCGTGAACGGCATGTGGGCGGCGCTCGGCCCGGGCACGCCGAACACCGCCTACAGCGCGGCCAAGTTCGCGGTGCGGGGCTTCACCGAGGCGCTGATCGAGGACCTGCGGACCAACGCGCCCCAGGTCCGGGTGGCCGTGGTGATGCCGGGTCACGTGGGCACCGACATCATCGGGAACACCTTCCGCGCTCACGGCAAGGAGCCGGAGCAGATGACCGAGGCTCAGCTGAAGGAGCTGATCCCCGCCCGCGCGCGGGCCGGGCTGGCCGCCGCTGGCCTGCTGCCCGGGGACGCCTCGGCCGAGGATCTGCGGCGGATGCTGATCCGGGTGAGCAACGACTTCCGGGACAAGGCGCCGCTCAGCGCGGCCCAGGCGGCGACCGTCATCCTCGACGGGGTGCGCTCCGGGGCCTGGCGGATCCTCGTCGGCCGGGACGCCAGGACGATCGACGAGCGGCTCCGCGCCAACCCCGAGGCCGCCTACGACTACGCCGAGCTGTTCCGCGGGGTGCGAGCGCCATGAACCGGAAGGTCACTTCGACCGGAGCGTCCCTGCTGCTGGCTGCGGGCCTGGCTGTCGGCGGCTGCAGCGGCGGCAGTAGCAGCAGCGCCGCGCCGGCCTGCTCCGCCAAGCCCGGGCCGGCCGTCACCGCGAGCGGTCCGCTCCCGCCCGCGGCGGGCAAGCCCGCCGCGGGCTGGACGCTGCCCGGCGCCGACCTGGCCAACACCCGCGACGTGGCCAGCGCGATCACCGGCTCGGACGTCGCCAAGCTCGGCGTGGCCTGGACCGTGCCGCTGAAGACCTCCGCGCACACCGACGGCGCCTACGCGACCACGCCGGTCGTGGTGAACGGCGTGGTATACGTCCAGGACCTGCTGTCGAACGTGCTGGCCATCAGCCTGGCCACCGGAAAGGTCCTCTGGACGCACACCTACAACTCGCCCAACGGCGGGCCGGACGGCGTCAACGTGGCCGGCGGGGTGGTCTACGGGGCCACGAACCACGCCGCTTTCGCCCTGGACGCGGCGACCGGCAGCCAGCTGTGGAGCCGGACGCTGATCGGCAACGACCACGAGGGCATCGACATGACCCCGGGCTACAACCACGGCACCGTCTACGTGTCCACCGTGCCGGTCAACCCGACCGTGGGCGAGTACCTCGGCGGCGGCAAGGCGACCCTGTGGGCACTGAACGCCGCGACCGGCGCGCCGGAGTGGAGCTGGGACGAGGTGCAGGACCTGTGGGGGAACCCGGACATCAATTCCGGCGGCGGCCAGTGGTACGCGCCCTCGTTCGACGCCCAGGGCAACCTGTACCTCGGCGTGGCCAACCCCGGGCCGCTCTTCGGCCAGCGCTACCCGCTGGGGAGCAGCCGGCCCGGTCCTGACCTGTACACCGACTCGGTGGTCAAGCTCAGCCCGCGGGGCAGGCTGCTGTGGTACTACCAGCTGACCCCGCACGACCTGTACGACTGGGACCTGCAGGACCCGCCGGTGCTGACCACCGCGCACGGGCGGCCGGTGGTGCTCGACGGCGGCAAGGCCGGCATCCTGATCGAGCTGGACGCCCAGACCGGGAAGCTGCTCTGGAAGCGCCCGGTCGGCGGGCACACCGGCCCCGCGAACGGCGGGCTGCTCACCGAGCACGCCACGACGGCCTCGCAGGCCGGCCTGCCCAGGGAGTTCTGCCTCGAGCCGAGCATCTACGGCGGCATCGAGACCCAGCTGGCCAGCAACGGCACCACCACGTTCGCCGCCGTCAACGACCTCGCGCTGCCGGCCACCCCGGCCGGCTACACCGGGTCGATCGCCTCCGTCGTCGCGGCGGTCGTGCATGCCACCGGCGAGATGGTCGCGGTCAGCCAGGACACCGGCCAGGTCGAATGGGACGCCCGGCTCCCGTCCTCGCCCTACGGCGCCGCCACCGTGACCAACGACGTGGTGCTCACCACCACGTTCCACGGCGACCTGTACGCGCTCGACGCGGCCACCGGCAAGATCCTGCTGAAGACGCCGATGTCGGCCGGGTCCAACGCCCCCGTCGCCGTCGACGGCGGCTACGTCATCGCCGGCGCGGGCACCCCCCTGACCGCCACCCAGCGGCCGATGATCATCGCGTACAAGCTCGGCGCCACCGGCAAGCTCCCCGACACCGTGGGTTCGTAGAATGCGCCTACATGACCGCGACCCCGGCCACCCTGACCTGGAGCAGCGTCACCGCCCGGCGGATGCCCCGGCACGCGCCGACGCTGGCCGTGGGCCCGGTGACGGTCGGACCGCACGCGTAAAACGTGACGCAACCGGATGGGAGGTAACCGCGTCATGAAGGCATGAGCTTGCGCCGAACCCCCCTGACCGCGATCGTGGCCGCCGTACTGAGCGCCCTCCTCCTCGTCGCCGGAACCGCGACCGGGGTCGCCGCCGCCCAGTCGGCTAACGCTGCCACGCCGGCCCGTGCCACCCAGCCGGCCGGCGTCCCGTGGAACCGTGTCGGCCCCGGGTGGGTCCTGGCCCAGTACACGACCGCGGCACCCGAGGGCGGTAAGACCGGCCCGGTCACCCTGTACCTGATCAGCCCGGGCGGCGCCCGGTACCAGCTGGCCCGGTGGCCGGACATGCGGTTCGCGCCGCAGCTGGTCGCCTGGTCACCGGACGGCAAGCGCGCGCTGTTCCAGGTCTTCTCCGGCAAGGGCGGCGTCGCGCAGCTCACCCTGGCCACCGGCCGGATGCGCACCTTCGTCATGCAGGGCGACGCGACGCCGCTCGGGTACACCACACCGAACGGCCTGAACATCGTGGCCAGCCGGCCATCGGGTTCCGGCGCCAGCCTGGCCCGGTACAGCCTGTCCGGCAGGCTGGTCCGCTCGCTCGGCTACTCGGCGAACGGCACGGCGCTGTACGCGTCGTCCGGCACCGAGTTCGTCACCGGCACCAGCCACGGCCTCAAGCTGGTCAGCAACAGCGGGGCGCTGATCAGGCAGCTCCCCGTGCCCCGGACGAGCGCGAACACCTGCAACCCGGTCCGCTGGTGGAACGGCGGCACGGCGCTGGCCTCCTGCTCGCCGCCGGGCAGCGCCGTACCGCAGCTGTGGCTGGTCCCGCTCGGCGGCGCGCACCCGAAGGCGCTGACCCCGCCGCGCAACCCCAGCAGCGGCGACCTGGGCGACCTCGACGCCTGGCAACTGCGCAGCGGGCTGTACCTGCAGGCCGCCGGGCCATGCGGCGTGCTGCAAATCTTCCGTCAGGCCCGCGGCGGCTCGATCAAGCTGGTGACCGTGCCGCACACCAACGGCGACAACCAGGTGCTGACCGCACGCGGCTCCCGGCTGCTCATCCAGGCCCCGACCGACTGCACCGGCAGCGTCTCGCTGCTCTGGTACGACCCCGGGACACGAGCCGAGCAGTGGCTGATCCGCCCGCCCGCCCACACGATCGGCGTCACCATCGCCATCCCGTTCTACAGCCGCGAGAACGGCAACCTCTGACCCAGTAAACCGGCGCGGCGGCGGACCCGGTGGTTGCTGACGTTGACCTGGTTGGCGCAGCGGACGCTGCAGAAGCGCCGGGTGCCGTTGCGCGAGGTGTCGACGAACGCGATCCCGCAGCTCGCGCGCTGGCAGAGGCCGAGCCGGCTGCCCCATCCCTCGGCGATCAGGTAGGCGAGCCCGGCCGCGGTGAACGCCTTGGCCCGGGCCGCCAGGTCACCGGCCAGCGGCTTGTAGTGCAGGTGGTAGGGCAGGCCGTCGTGGGAGATCAGCCGGGGGCGGCAGTCCGACTCGATGAGCAGGTCGTTCACCAGCACGGCCCGCTCCTCCTCGGCTCGCCTCCCGAACACGGACCGCAGCCGCGCGGTCCACGCCCGCAAGGTAGCCAGTTCCGCCGCGCTCGGCGTCGGCTCCTCCACGTCGAACCCGGCCAGCAGGGCGCCCACCGCCGCCGCGTCGGTCATGGGGTCGTTGACCAGGGCGGCGGCTATGTGCGCACCGGACGACGTGTAAGTGTTGAACTGCACAAGGGCATTACATCATGCTGGTCCGGTGGATGCGCAGACGGCCGGGACGACGCGGCCGGGGACGAGGGTGCGGCCAGGCGGCATCGGCGCCGGCCTGATCGCAGTGTGCCTGTGGGGGCTCGCCCCGGTGGCCACCCGCGCGCTGGTGTTCCAGCTCGCCCCGCTGCCGCTGCTGGCGTTGCGGCAACTGCTGGCGGCCGGCGTCCTGCTCCCCTGGGCGGTTCCGGTCGTACGGCGTATCGCCGCGCGCGACACGCCGCGGTTCGTCGTGGCCGGCCTGCTCGGCATGGTCGGATACAACCTGCCCGTGACGGTCGGACTGCAGTGGCTCCCGGCGTCCTCGGCCGGCCTGCTGCTGGCCACCGAACCCGTCTGGGTCCTGGTCATCGGCTACGTCTTCCTCGGCGAACGGGTCAGCCGCCTGGTCCGGCTCGGCAGCGGCGTTGCCCTGGCCGGGGTCGCGGTGATCGCGGGCCCGAGCGCACTGTCCTCGGCCAGCGGGATACGGGCGGTGGCCGGCGCCGCGCTCGTCCTGCTGGCGACCATGGCGTTCGGCGGGTACACGGTCATGCTGCGCCCGCTGAGCGAGAAGTACGGCCCGGTGTCCGCCACGGCGGTGTCGAGCGTGGCGGGGGCCGTGCCCTACCTGGCGCTGGCCGGCACCATCTGGCCGCCGCGGCTGTCCCAGTCGGCCTGGGCCGAGTTGCTCTTCCTCGCCCTCGGCAGCACGGTGGCCGGCATGCTGCTGTGGAACCGGGCGATCGTGCGCGGTGGCAGCGCCCGGATCAGCCGCCTGCTGTACCTGGAGCCGGTGGTCAGCGTGCTGGGCGCGGTGGTCCTGCTCGGCGAGCAGGCGACCGCGGCCGTCGTGATCGGGGGAGCGCTCGTGATCGCCGGGGTGCTCATGACGGGAGACTCGATCAAGCTCAAACGGCGGGCTCGAGGCCAGCCTCGATGACCACCGGTGGCCGCCGGGAACCGGTCAGAGCGGGCGGAGGCCTGCGCCCGTGAGCAGATAGGCGTCCTGGTCCGGGCCGGGGCCGGTGACCAGCCCGGTGACCGCCTGGCCGACCCCCTCGGGGGTCACCGCCGGCCCCGGGCCGCCGGCCGGGGTGCCCTGCCGGGCGGTGTAGGCGGCCACGTACATGCCGCCCAGGGCGGTCGCGGGGGTCAGCTGCGGCAGCAGCGAGACGAACCTGATGCCGAGCCCTTCCCGGCCGGACTCTTCGGCGGCGTAGGCGGTCAGCCAGCGGATGGCGGCCTTGGCCCCGGCATAACCACCGGACAGCGGCGAGCCGCGGAGCGCCGCCCCGCTGGACAGCGTGATCACGATGCTGCCCGGCTCGAGCGGGGCGAGCAGTGCTTCGCGGGTCCAGTGGAACGCGTGCTGGACGTCCACCTCCCAGTTGCGGCTGAACGTCTGCCAGGTGTGGTGCTGGATCGGCCGCGGCAGCGGAGTGGCACCGGCGTTGAGTACCAGGATGGCCGGACGATAGGCGTCGATGAGCTTCCCGGCCACATCCGAGTCGGCGGCGTCGGCGGACACCGCGGTGAAGGATCCGCCGAGTTCGGCGCGCAGTTCGTCCAGCGGGCCGCGGTCGCGAGCCACCCCGACGACCTGGGCGCCCTGCTGGCTCAGGGCGGTCGCGATGCCGCGGCCGAAGCCCCGGCTGGCGCCGGTGACCAGCGCCGTAGCGCCTGCTATCTGGTGTTCGGGCATGACGTCCTCCGGGGTGCTGGGGTTTCCGCCGTCCGTTCGGCGGCCTGCTAGTACAGACCAGCCGGCCGGCCGGGAATCGCCGCGGCGGCCGTCGGGCAGCACGGCTTCGTACCATCGGGGCATGTCCCGGGTGCAGCGGCTGACGGTCGTGCTGGTCATGAACGTCGCGCTGGTCGCGGGGCTGGTGATGGTGGGCCTGATGGCGCATTCGCTGGCGGTCTTGGCGGCAGGCGCGGATTACCTGGCCGATGCCGGCGCGATCGGCGTGTCGCTGCTGGCGATCTGGCTGGCCGGGCGGCCGCCGAGCCCGGCCAGGCCGGCCGGGTACCCGAACGCGACGAACGTGGCGGCGCTGGTGAATGCGGGCTGGCTGCTGGCGCTGAACGTGCTGATCGCGGTGGCGGCGGTGCAGCGCCTGGTGACCGGCTCGCACCGGGTCGAGGGCTTGCCGGTGCTGATCGCCAGCGCCGTCGCGGCGGTCGTCATGCTGGCCGGCGCACTCGTCCTGCGCGGAGACTCCGACGGCGGAGACACCGGCGGGGACGACCTGAACGTGAAGGCGGTGCTGCTGGACACGGCGGCCGACGCGGCCGCCGCGGCCGGGGTGGCGGTCAGCGGCGCGATCATCCTGGTGGCCGGCGGCTGGTACTGGCTTGATCCGGCGGTTGCGTTGGTCATCGCGGTAGTGGTCGGCTACCACGCGCAGAAGCTGGTGCGCAAGGTCAGGGCGGCGATCTGGCCGTGATCGCGCCGATCCCGGTGGCCCGTAGATGCGAGTTACATGCTATTGCGACTTCTTTGCAAGTAATTTTAGACTGGGCGGGCCGGATGTCCAGCGCGAAGGGTGACCCGATGGCCGAGCCGACGAGCCGTATGGCGAGGATCCGCCAGAGCCTGAGCCCGGCCGAGTGGACGCGGGTGGGCGGGATGGTCGCCGCGGTCGTCGGGCTGAACGTGGTGGGCTGGGCGATGCTGGCCGCCGCGGTCGGCGGGCACTACAAGATCACCTCCACCGAGGTGTTCGGGTTCGGCACCGGCATCCTGGCCTACACGCTCGGCATGCGGCACGCGTTCGACGCCGACCACATCGCGGCCATCGACAACACCACCCGCAAGCTGGTCAACGAGGGCAAGCGCCCGCTCGGCATGGCGATGCTGCTCAACTTCGGCATCCGCGCGCTGGACCAGCAGGTCAAGGACGACAACTCCGGACTGCACAACGTGACCGGGATCATCGGCACCACGGTGTCCGGCACCTTCCTGTACGTCATCGCGATCCTGAACATCATCATCCTGACCGGCATCCTGCGGGTGTTCCGGGAGATGCGCGCCGGCCGGTACGACGACGAGGAACTCGAGGAGCAGCTGACCAAGCGCGGCCTGATGAACCGGTTCTTCGGGCCGCTGGGCCGCCGGATCGACACGCCGTGGAAGATGTACCCGCTCGGCGCGCTGTTCGGGCTCGGCTTCGACACCGCCACCGAGGTCACCCTGCTGGTGCTGGCCGGCTCGGCGGTGGTGTCCGGGCTGCCGTTCTACGCGATCTTGTCGCTGCCGATCTTGTTCGCGGCCGGGATGTGCCTGTTCGACACGGCCGACGGGTGCTTCATGAACTTCGCCTACGACTGGGCGTTCGCCAAGCCGGTCCGCAAGGTCTACTACAACCTGACCATCACCGGCCTGTCGGTGTTCGTCGCGGTGTTCATCGGCACCATCGAGATCCTCGGCCTGATCGGCAGCGAGTACAAGCTGACCGGCGGGTTCTGGTCGTTCATGGGCGCCTTCGACATCAACAAGGCCGGCTTCGTCATCGTCGGCGTGTTCGTCGTCACCTGGGCCGCGGCCCTGGCCATCTGGCGCTTCGGCCGCATCGAGCAGAAATGGGAAGCCCACACGGTCACCGCCGGCGACCAGGACTGACTGGGCCTAGGGATCGGGCGCCAGCGTGCCGTCCGGCGCGATGTGGCCGAAGATCTGCTCCAGCATGGTCAGCACGTGCGGGTCCTCGACGGTGTAGTAGGTGTGTCGGCCCTCGCGCCGGGCCGACACGATTCCGGCCAGTCGCAGCTTGGCCAGGTGCTGGCTGGTGGTGGGGATGCTGAGCCCGACCCGCCGGGCCAGCGTGCCGACGTCGGACGTCTCGTGCGCCATCAGCCACGCCAGGTGCAGCCGGGGCGCGCTGCCGAGCAGGGCGAAGGTCGCGGCGGCCGAACGCAGCTGAGGCTTCGTCGGTTCCGACCGGGCCCCGCCGGGCCCGGGGGCCGGCCGCCCCGGCGGCGTGGGCGCTTCCAGCATTGTCTCAGTCTGCTTTGCTCCGGCGGGTTACGCCACCGAGTGACCTGTCTCACAAAGATATCGTCATTTGCGCAATCAACAAAATGTCGGCTATCCTGGTAGGCGTCTGAAGGGGAGTAGTCCGGCAACCTGTCGTCGACATCCTGAGGGCTCCGCGGCCCTCCGGTGGCAGGGCCCGATCCAGGGTGGGCGAGACCTTCGGCCAGCCAAGTCGCCTGGCCGGGGTGGCCCCTGGTCCGGGCGGCGCGTCCGTCCGGAGGGTGGTCATGTCCCCGAAGTCGGCGTGGCCGGTCGCCCGGCCGGTCGCGCTCTGCGCCGCGCTAACCGTCCCGGCCCTGATCTTGCGCCTGAGTGGCGTGCACCCGGCCGCCGCGCTCAGCCTCGCGGCGTTCGGGGCGGCGGTCGTCGCCGCCTCCTTCCTGCTGGCCTGGGCGGCCGAAGCGGCCCGGGTCGACATCGCGGGCCCGCTGGCGATCGCCATCCTGGCCGTCATCGCGGTGCTGCCCGAGTTCGCGGTGGACCTGTACTTCGCCTACACCGCCGGCCATCACCCCGACTACGTGCAGTACGCGGCGGCCAACATGACCGGGTCCAACCGGCTGCTGCTGGGCCTGGGCTGGCCGCTGGTGGTGATCGTCTCGCTGTGGGTGGCGTCCCGGCGGTCCGGGCGCGGCGTCCGGGAGCTGGTGCTGCAGTCCGGATACCGGACCGAGCTCGGGTTCCTGCTCGTCGCCTCGCTGGTGGCGTTCCTGGTCCCGCTGTCCGGCCGGATCAGCCTGGTCCTCGGCTTCGCGCTGCTCGGCTTCTTCGTCTTCTACCTGTGGAAGGCCTCGCGGGCCGAGGCGTCCGAGCCGGAGCTGGCCGGGCCCGCCGCCCGGATCGGCGACCTGCCGCGACGGCGGCGGCGCCTGCTGGTGACCGGGCTGTTCGTGTTCGCCGCGGTCGTGATCGTGGCCTCGGCCGAACCCTTCGCCGAGTCCCTCATCGCCACCGGCACCCAGCTGGGCCTCGACCGGTTCCTGCTGGTGCAGTGGGTGGCCCCGCTGGCCTCCGAGGCACCGGAGTTCATCGTGGCCATCCTGTTCGCGGTCCACGGCCGGGGCTCCGACGCCATCGGCACGCTGATCTCCAGCAAGGTCAGCCAGTGGACCATGCTGGTCGGCAGCCTGCCGGTCGCCTACCTGGCCGGCGGCGGCGGGACGGCGCTGGCGCTGGACGGCCGGCAGGTCGAGGAGTTCCTGCTGACCGCGACCCAGACGATGCTCGGGGTGGCCGCGCTGCTGACCCTGCGCTTCCCGCGCTGGCTGGCCTTCACCCTGCTCGGGCTGTTCGCCGTGCAGTACGCGCTGCCCGGCCAGGCCGCCCGCTACCTGCTGTGCGTCCTCTACGGCACCATCGCCGCGGCCGCGCTGGTCCGCAACCGCCGGTACGTCGTGCCGGTCCTGGCCGCTCCGTTCCGCGGCCTGCCCAGCTCACCCCTCCAGCCCGAGCCCGGCGGAGCGGGCCCGGCGGTCCTCGAGGCTCCCGCGCGGACACGGGTCGGGGCGGCGCCGGTGAGAACCCCGGGACCTGGCCGTGGCCCGCGCTCTCCGGACCACGGCCAGGCGTCAGCCGGACCCCCGCGCGCAGGCCAGGGAGCGAAGGCCCGGAAGCGGCAGTCCGGCTGGGCGGTGAAGCCGAGTGGCGGATGAGTTCACGGTGGCCGCGACGGCGCCATCGCGGATCTGCCGTCGCATGTCCACCTCCCCTGGCCGCATGGCACGGCCGGTGTCCCGGTGCTGGCCGGATACGGAGAGAGCGTCCGGCAGGGCCAGCGGAGGTATCTATCCGTTGTGTTACACGGACCAGGAGCGCAGCCGGTTCAGTTCCCGGCGAGCCCGGTAATCGCCCGCCTCGCCCTCCTGGTCAGACGTGGCCGCGACCCGCTAGTGGCAGGATCGGCGTATGGACCAGCGGGAGATGTCGCCGGAGACCCTGGCGGCGCAGGGCCTGGGCGAGGCCGACCCGGTCTCGGGCGGCCTGGCCCCGGTGATCAACCTGTCCACGAACTACGAGCAGCAGCCGGACGGCTCGTACCGGCAGGGCCGGGTCTACACCCGGGCCGACAACCCGACCTCCGAGCACGCCGAGCAGTTGCTGGCGGCGCTGGAGGGCGGCGCCCCGGACGGCCACTGTGCGTGCGCGCTGTTCGGCTCGGGGATGGCGGCGGCCACCTCGGTGTTCCAGTCGCTGCTGCCCGGCGACCACGTGCTGGCCTCCCGGGTCCTGTACTGGGGCGTGCGCAAGTGGCTGGCCGAGTTCGCGCTCAGCTGGGGCCTGGACGTGGAGTTCACCGACACCGCCGACCTGGACGCGGTGGCCGCGGCGATCCGCCCCGGCCGGACCAGGCTGCTCTGGGTCGAGACGCCCGCCAACCCGATGTGGGAGATCACCGACCTGGCGGCCGTCTGCCGCCTGGCGCACGCGGCCGGGGTCAGGGTCGCCGTGGACAACACGGTGGCCACGCCGGTGCTGACCCGGCCGTTCGAGTTCGGCGCCGACCTGGTGGTGCACTCGGCCAGCAAGTACCTCAACGGGCACGGCGACGTGCTGGCCGGCGCGGTGCTGGCCGCCCGCCGGGATCCGTTCTGGGAGCGGATCCGGTCCTGGCGCCGCAACGCCGGAGCGATGCCGGGGGCGTTCGAGGCGTGGCTGCTGCAGCGCGGCATGCGCACGCTGTTCCTGCGGGTGCACCGCGCGTCGGCGACCGCGCTGGAGGTCGCCACCCACTTCGACGGGCATCCCGCGCTGGCGGCGGTGCTCTACCCCGGGCTGCCGGACCATCCCGGTCACCAGGTCGCGGCCCGGCAGATGCGCGGCGGGTTCGGCGGGATGCTGTCCATCCGGCTCGCCGGCGGCGCCGAGGCGGCCCGTGACGTGCTGCGCGCGGTCAAGGTGTTCAAGCGGGCCACCTCGCTGGGCGGGGTGGAGAGCCTGATCGAGCGCCGGCGCGACTCCGAGGGACCGTCTTCCCCGGTGCCCGGTGACCTGCTCCGGCTGTCCATCGGCATCGAGGCTCCCGGGGACCTGATCGCGGACCTGGCCGCCGCGCTCGAGAAAGCCGCGCCCCGGTGAGCGATCTCGCCGCGCGGGTGACAGCCGCGCTTGACCGCAGCGTGCTGCCGTCCGTCATCGCCCGCGGCGCCGCCACCCTCCGCGTCGTCGGCGCCGAAGACGGCGTCATCACCCTGCAAGCGGACGGCTCCCCGGGCGCGGTGCTCCCGATCCTCGGCCGGATCGAGGCGCAGATCCGCGCCGCCGTGCCCGGCGTCACCGCCGTCCGCCTGGTCACCCCCGCCGCCGGGCCAGCCCAGGAAACCTGGGATGACCTGGCCGAGGCCGCCCGCGCCGTCCTCGACGCCGAGATCAACCCGGCGATCGCCGCCCATCGCGGCCGGGTAACCGTGGCCGGTGTCACCGGCGGCTGGATCAGGGTCCGCCTCGAAGGCGGCTGCCAGGGCTGCAGCCTGGCCGAGGTCACCCTCCGGCAGGGCATCGAGCCGCTGCTGCGGGCCCGCTTGCCCTCGATGACCGGGCTCGTCGACGTCACCGACCACGAGGCCGGCACCGAGCCGTTCTTCTCCCCGGAGAAGCGGTGACGGCGCGGCCGCGCGTTCTGCTCTTGGTCCCCGCGCGCACCTACCGCGCGGCCGACTTCCTGCTGGCGGCCGGGCGGATGCGCCTGGATCTCGTCGTGGCCAGCGACGGCGCGCTGCCGCTCGGCGGCCGCCCCGTCATCCCGGTCAGCCCGGCCGACCCCGACACCAGCGTCCGCCGGATCCTGGCCCGCAGCGGGCCGGTCGACGCGGTCGTCGCGGCCGACACCCCGATGCTCGTCCTGGCCGCGACCGTGGCCGCGCGGATGGGCCTGCCGCACAATCCGGTCGACGCGGTGCGCGCCGCCACCGGCAAGGCGGCCCAGCGGCAGCGCTGGGCCGCGGCCTGCGTGCCCCAGCCGTCCTTCCGTATCGTGCCCGCCGCCGGGGATCTCGTACGGCAGGCCGCCGAGGCGGTCGGGTTCCCGTGCGTGGTCAAGGCGGTCTCCCTCAGTGCCGGCCAGGGCGTCCTGCGCGCCGACGACCCGGCCGCCGCGGTCGAGGCCGCCCGCCGGATCCGGCGGGTCCTGGACGAAGCCGAACGGCCTGCCGAGGAGCCCCTCCTCGTCGAGGAGTACCTGCCCGGCGCCGAGCTGAGCATCGACGGCGTGCTGCACGACGGCGACCTGACCGTCACCGCCGTGTTCGACAAGCCCGGCACCCCGGACGGCCCCACGTTCGAGGAGACCCTGCTGGTCAGCCCGTCCCGGCTGGCCTCCGGGGTGCTCGCCGCCGCGGTCCGCACGGCCGCGGACGCGGCCCGCTCGCTCGGCCTGTCGACCGGCCCGATCCACGCCGAACTGCGTACCGGTGAGCGCGGCCCGGCCATGCTCGAACTGGCCCCGCGGTCCATCGGCGGCCTGTGCTCACGCGCGCTGCGCTTCCCCGGCGGCGCCAGCCTGGAGGAGATCGTACTGGCCAACGCCCTGCGCCGGCCGCTCCCCGCCGCCCCCGTCGGCTCCGCCACCCGGCCGGCCCCCATCGGCCCCGCCACCCGGCCGGCCCCCGTCGGCCCCGTCCGGCCGTGCGGGGTGTTCATGCTCCCGGTGCCGCGGCCGGGCGTCCTACGCGCGGTCGACGGCCGGGCGGCCGCCCTGGCCGTGCCCGGGATCACCGGGCTGACCATCACCATTCCGCTCGGCCAGCGGGTCCGCCCGCTGCCGGACGGGGACCGGTACCTGGGGTTCATCTTCGCCGAGGGCGACACCGGGCCGGAGGTCGAGCGCGCGCTCGCCGCCGCCAGCGAGCGGCTGCGCGTGATCATCGAATGATCCGTCAGCGGGCGTGACCGTGGGCGTGACCGGCGTGCGGCTCGTGGGCGTCGGGGCTGCCGCCCATCATCGCGAGCATCTGGCGGCCCCCCGTGCGGAAGAACCGGATCAGCAGCGCCGCCGCCAGCAGCAGGAAAACGATGTTGAGGATCGTGGTGTAGTTCCACTGGATGCCGGTCTCGGTGACCTTGGCGGCCCGTTCGGCCGGGATCAGGCCCAGCCCGCCGAAGACGAACTCCACGACGTAGCCGGCCACCACCATCGTGACGTAGAAGATCCCCAGGATAGTGAGCATCATCCGCGTCCCGTAGTACTTCCGGTAGATGACCAGGATCGGGATGATGATCAGATCGGCGAAAATGAACGCGATGACGCCGCCGAAGCTGATCCCGCCGTTCCACAGCACCGCGGCCAGCGGCACGTTGCCGATCGAGCAGACGAAGCTGAGCACCGAGATGACCGGGCCGATCAGCGGGCCCCATAGCTTGGCGGCCAGCGGGTGGCCGGTCAGGAACAGGTGCTGCCAGAACGAGTCGGGTACCCAGGCGCCGACGGCTCCGGCGATCAGCAGCCCGAGGACGACGTCGCGGATAACCGCGGCCCATTCCATGACGAAGATGTGGCTGACCGAGGTGTAGCCCTCCCGGCTGCCCAGCCGCCGCCAGAAGCTGCCGCCGGAGGCGATGCTCATGTCCATGGCGGCGTGCCCCTCCATGGACCCGGCCAGCCCCCGGTCGGCCTGCACGCGGGCCTCGTCGATGAGCCGCTGCCGGACGAACAGCCGGAACGCCACCGCCACCAGCACGATCATGATCGGCCCGCCGACGAACTCGGCCAGGGTGAACTGCCACGACAGCAGCAGCGCCATGATGATGCCGAGCTCGATGACCAGGTTGGTGCTGGCGATCTCGAAGGTCATCGCCGCGGTGAAGCTCGCGCCCCGGCGGAACAGCGCCCGGGCCAGCGCCACCGCCGCGTACGAGCACGACGACGAGGCGGCGCCCAGGCCGGTGGCCAGCGCCAGCGCCTTCGGCTTGTCGTTCCCGAGCATCCGGGTGATGGTCTGCCGGCGGACCACCGCCTGCACCACCGCCGACAAGGCGAACCCCAGGATCAGCGACCAGGTGATCTGCCACGTCATCGAGCCGGCCACGGCCAGCGCGTGGCCGATCGCGTCAAGCACCCGCATCGTGGCCGTCCGGCGAGGCGATGGTGAGCAACTGGCGCAGGCAGTGCTCGAGCAGCGGGTGCGGGAAGCCGTCGGACAGCCGGTAGAACACCATCCGGCCG
>Ga0306920_100005089_pt1 | contig 16928 bp, 18 predicted proteins | sample flu12Cox44000170_FD_204666 | JGI IMG/M metagenome (GOLD analysis project Ga0306920, IMG submission 204666) | Lab enrichment of tropical soil microbial communities from Luquillo Experimental Forest, Puerto Rico - flux4day.12C.oxic.44.000.170 (v2)... | ecosystem: Environmental > Terrestrial >... | reverse complement strand
AGTGAAGTCGGCCCGAGGCGCGGTTCCGGCCTTTCGGCCGGCCCGTTTCCCCGGGCCGCTTCCCGCACCCGCCGTGCGGCTTTCACCGCAACGGGCGCTCCGCAAGCCCCGTATCGGGAACCGTGGTGGCGATGCCTCATCTCGTGAACGGCCAGGGAGTCGGGATCGCTGTTCCCCGGTACCGGTAGCGCGTAGTGCTGACCTTCGCCGGGTTGAGCAGTGCTCTTTCCTCCGTGCGCGGCCACCAGCCGCCGCCGCAGAAGCGGCGGCGCAGGTCCCTCACGGTGATCCGGCGGTGTTTGCGGCGCAGCCATCTGATGACCCAGGCCCACGCGTAGGCGCTGAGGTACTTAAACGTTGCGCTGGACACCCCGGGCCGGAAGTAGCCGCACCAGCCTCGCAGCATCCGGTTGAGCTGGATGAGCAGGGCATCGAGCGGCTGGCCGGTATCCATTCGGCGGCACACGGTCTTCACCTTGGCCATCACGGCCTTGACGGCCTTGCGCGAGGGATAGGTGTAGACGTAGTGCCGGTTTGTGCCCCGCTTGCGGTGGCGCTGGATGCGCCACCCCAGGAAGTCGAGGCCCTCGTCGATGTGGGTGATCAGAGTCTTCTCCGGCGACAGCCGCAGTCCCATCGCCGACAGGGCCTCAGCAGCCTGCTCGCGCAGCCTCTGCGCGTCGGCCCGGGTCCCCGAGACCATCAGGCACCAGTCGTCCGCATAGCGGATGAGCCTGTAGTTCGGCAGACCCAGGACCTTGCGCCGTTCCCGCTGGTACGACTTGGTAGCGGGACCGCCCGGCCCCAGCGCGATGTGCTCGTCCAGGACCGACAGGGCCACGTTACTGAGCAACGGCGAAAGGATCGACCCTTGCGGGGTGCCGGCGTTGTTTTCCCGCAGCACGCGATCCTCACCCAGGATGCCCGCCTTGAGAAACGCCTTGACCAGGCTCAGGACCCGTTTATCTCCGACACGGTCCCGCACCCGGTCCATGAGGGCCGGGTGCGAGATTTCGTCGAAACAGGCTTTGATGTCGCCCTCAACGATCCACTCATACGAGCGGGACGCCAAGAAGCGCACCTCCGCCACCGCGTCATGAGCCCGGCGATTCGGGCGGAACCCGTAGGAGCACGGGTGGAAATCCGCCTCGAAAATCGGCTCCAGCACCAGTTTCAGCGATGCCTGCACCACCCGGTCGGTGATCGTGGCGATTCCCAGCCGGCGCAACTTGCCGCCAGCCTTGGGGATCATCCGTTCCCGCACCGGGAGCGGGCAGAAACTGCGGTCCCGCAATGAGGTCCGCAGCCTGCCGAGGAAGTTCTCGGCTCCCGCCGACAGCGCGATCGACGACGCAGTAGCGCCGTCGACCCCGGCTGTCCTGGCACCCTTGTTCCCCTTCACCCGGTCCCACGCGACCAGCAAAAACGCGGGATCAGCGACGAGGTTGAACAGATCATCGAACCTGCGGTGAGGATCCTCACCAGCCCAACGGTGCAGCTTGGCCTGGATCTCCAGTACCCGGCGCTCCGCCTCATACAAGGCGTACTCCAGATCGTCGGCATTCACCGGCGAAACCTCCTGGCATTCCAGCTCTTCGGCTGCAAGCTCACTGGCCCCCTTCGCCATGTGCGCGCCTCTCGCGCGCTCGGACTACTACGGGGCCTCCGCCCCATCCCACGGCCATCAGCCGGCAACGGGCCTGCCCGCCGGAAGGCTGGATGCCCTCCGGGAGGGCGACCGCGGATGGTTCCCACGTTCACGCGGACTCGCTCGATGAGGGAGGCGCCCGCCTTTACCCCGACAGCATCGCCACGGCTACGCCGCAGGCATTCACCGTGACCTCCCCACCGGACCGGTGCAGCCGGCTTCGGAGTTGACCGGCCCGCCCAGGCGCGCCGGTCACGCACTGCACACCGGCCCGTATCCGTCAGGTTTGAGCCGGCACTGGACTTACGGGGCGTCAGACAGCGGTTCCTCACGTACGCCTTCCCATCACTGCTTGCCAGGCCCGGGCTGTCTGACAGTTCCAGCCCGTCCCGTACGTTGTCGGAGGCTGCTCCCGCCCTCACCGGCGTTCCCCGGCTCGAACTGCCTCCCAGCTTCACCAGCCAGCTGCGACTGGCCAGCGGCAGGGGCCTTTCACCCCCGCTCGACTCCACGCGCCTCGTGGCGCACCACCGGCTTCCAGTAGTCGCTCGTTGCCTCCATCACCACCCGGGTCACCCCCAGGCAGCGCAAGTGGTCGGCCATGCCCAGCAGCGGCCGGGTCATCGTGGAGTACGCCGCCACCTCCTGCAGCCGCCGCCCCGGCCGGTCCTCATCCGGGACCCGCACGCAGCACACCAGCTCGGCCTTGCCGATATCCAGCGCCGCCACCCGCGCGATGATCTCCTCGTTGTCCTGCGTCTTTGTCAGCATCCTGGCCTGCCTTGCCGTCACCGGAACCGAAGGCGGCTGCTGCCCGCGGGAGCCATCGGGACAACTGGAGGAATCTGATCCTCGTGCTCAAGGCGACACTGAAGGGCCCAAAGGCTGGCTCCCGGCACCCGGCTGAAAATCGACCTCGAAGATCATGGAGTAACCGGCGTCAGCGGGCAGCAGCCACACCCGATTTTCCGCCCAGAACGGGCGTCACCGCAGGGATACCAGAGGCTGAAAAGCGGAAGGTCGGCGGTTCGACCCCGCCCCTGACCACCACTTCTGAGCAGCCAGAACGCCCCGGCGGATTTCTCCGACCGGGGCGTTTGACGGCAACCGTGACGGCAACCGCCAGCTTTGTTAGCTCATCTGGCTAGGCCAGCGCGTCGCCCAGCTTGCCGAGTGCCTGGCGTTTTTCGCTGAGACATGTGTGCGCGTAGATCGTCATCGTGACCTCGATGTCGCTGTGGCCGACGATCTCGCGGACCATGTCCGGCGCTACGCCTAGATGCAGCAGCGCCCCGGCGGCGTGATCGCGATCAACTGACGCCGGCGGGCCGCCGCGGCATGTGCGCGCCTTCCTAGAGTGGACGTCGCGGCGAAGGAGACGCCGCACGAGCCGCCGACCGAAGGAGCCCCCTCGTGGCAGGACAGACGCACGCCTCCGGCGCACGGCACCGCGTGGTGATCATCGGGTCCGGCTTCGGCGGCCTGTTCGCGGCGAAGGCGCTCCGCCGGGCCGACGTCGACGTCACCATCGTCAGCAAGACGGGCTACCACCTGTTCCAGCCGCTGCTCTACCAGGTCGCGACCGGCATCCTCTCCGAGGGCGAGGTCGCCCCGGCGACGCGCGAGATCCTGCGGCGCCAGAGGAACACCGACATCCTGCTCGGCGAGGTGACCGAGGTCGACCTCGCCGCCAGGACCGTCAGCTTCGAGACGCCGCCCGGCTTCACCCAGATCTTCTCGACGCAGACGATCTCGTACGACAGCCTGATCGTCACCGCCGGCGCCGACCAGTCGTACTTCGGCAACGAGAGCTTCGCCGACCACGCGCCGGGCATGAAGAGCATCGACGACGCCCTGGAGCTGCGCGCCCGCATCTTCGGCTCGTTCGAGATCGCCGAGCTGCAGGACGAACCCGAGGTCGCCCGCGCGTGGATGACGTTCGTGCTCGTCGGCGCGGGCGCCACCGGGGTCGAGATGGCCGGGCAGATCGCCGAGCTCGCGCGCGACACCCTGCGCCGGGACTACCGGCACATCGACCCCCGTCAGGCGCGCGTGATCCTCGTCGACGTCCAGACGGCCGTCCTGCCCACCTTTCACCAGAAGCTCCAGCGGGCCGCCGCGCGGCGGCTGGAGAAGTTCGGCGTCGAGCTGCAGCTCGGCGTCAAGGTCGTCGACATGGACGCCGGCTGGGTCGAGGTCGAGGACCCGGACGGCACCCGGCGGCGGATCCAGAGCTGGTGCAAGGTGTGGTGCGCCGGCATCGCCGCGTCACCGCTGGGCCGGCAGCTCGCTGACCAGGCCGGCGCAGAGACCGACCGCGCCGGGCGGGTCGAGGTGAACCCGGACCTCACGCTGCCGGGTCACCCCGAGGTGTTCCTCGTCGGTGACCTCATCACGCTCGACAACCTGCCCGGCGTCGCGCAGGTCGCGAGGCAGGGTGGCAAGCACGCGGCGCGGCAGATCGTCCGCCGACTCGAGGGCGACGAGTCCGGGCAGCCGTTCCACTACTTCGACAAGGGCAACCTCGCGACCGTGTCGCGCTTCCACGCGGTCGGCGACATCAAGGGCTTCCGGCTCGCCGGGTTCCCCGCCTGGCTGGTGTGGCTGGGGGTGCACATCTTCTACCTGATCGGCTTCAAGAACCGGGTCACCACGCTCTTCCACTGGGCAATCACGTTCGTCTCCGGGGGCCGGTCGGAGCGGACGGCGACCCTCCAGCAGGTCTTCGCCCGCCGGGCGATCCGCCGCGAGGCCGAGCTGCGGGCCGAGCTGGAGGAGGCCCGGCGCGCGGCCGGCCCGACCCAGCCAGGTGACGTAGCGGTGACACCGAGCGACGATCGGTGACCGCCGCAGGAAGGCGTCACACCGGGAGACAGCTGTGAAACCAGACACCATCGCGCCTCACCAGCACCGTCAATACCACGCAAACTCACTGGTCAACTTCGTGAAACAAGGCGAGAACGGACGGGAAGCTATTCCTGCACAGGGCCCTGCGCCACTGCCACCGCGGGAGCAGGCAGGCTGAACGCTGACCACAGTCCTGACCACAACAGGCCCCGACAGTATGCCTTGTTATCCGATCTTGCAGAGCGGATCCGGCCAGGTCAGCCACGGCATGCCGCAACCTGCCTGCTCTTTGCAAGCAGTGGGTCGCCGATCTCGGACACGCACGGTGAGGCGACCAGGCAGGCGATCCTGCCATATCACCGTGTCCGCTGAGGTATAAGCGAGCGAATGCGGACACCACAGCGGCTAGTGCCTCGTCAAGCAACCTTGATCTTGTAATCGGTCCAGGTCCGGATCACTGAGTCCGGGGCGAAGTCGCGCTTGGGCTGGGCGCGGGCGTTGCGCCAGCGCATGTACCCGGCGATGGCGTCGCCTTGCTGGGCATGGGAGCGGTGATCGGTGCCGTTGAGCGCGAAGTAGCGCACGGCGGCGAACTCGGATTCGATCCAGTTCAGCCAGGAGGCGTAGGTCGGCAAGAACACCAGGTCCACGCCGCTGGCGGCGGCCCAGCCCGTTACCTGGGGGTGCTTGTGCGGGGAGAAGTTGTCGACGATCACGTACAGCTTCTGGCCCGGCCACCGCTGGCGCAGCAACTTGAGGAACGACAAGAACTCCTGCCAGCGCTTGCGCTCGCGGATCCGGTAGCTGATCTGCCCGGTGGCCAGGTCCAGGGCGGCGATCATGTGCCGCACGCCGCTGGTGCGGCGGTAGGTCGCGCGCAGCCGGGCCGGGTGACCGGCCGGGCGCCAGGCGCGGCCGGGCCGCGGCTGCAGGTTCAGCGGCCCGAACTCATCGGCGCAGATCACCCGGCCGTCTGCGGGCGGGTGGTCGTAGAGGTCCAGCACGCGGTGCATCTTGGGCAGGAAGTCTGGGTCCGTGGAGGCCTTCCAGGTCTTGGTGGCCTGCCACCGGACCCCGCCGGAGCGCAGGATCTGCCGGACGCTCTCCCGGCTGATCGAAGTGACCACGCCGGCCGCGGCCAGGTACGCGGCGAGCTTGCTCAAGCTCCACGTGCTGAACGCCAGGCCCAGGTCCCGGGGACAGCACCGGGCGATCAGGCAGATCCGCCGCCGGGCCTGCTCACTGATCGTCCTCGGCCTGCCCCCGCTCCATTTTGGGTCCAGGGCCTTGAACCCGATCTCGTTGAAATCGTGGATCACACCGCGCACGTACTCCGGCGAGCAATCCAGCAGGTGCGCGATATCCGGCACGCCCTGGCCCTGCGCTGACATCAGCACCACGATCGCCCGCCGCAGCCGCACCGGATCCCTCGCCGTGCGGCCGATCCGCTGCAGCCGCTGCCCCTCGGCCATCGAAACCGGCCGGACGAACACCTCCGGGCGACGGCCCATGACCACCTCCAGATCCGTCTCGGAAGCAGCCTGAACCCTACTCGGCTAAAGATCAATTACACGAACAACGTTCATGGACGCGGCACTAGGTCATCCGACAGCTGCTCGACCGCGGCGGGGCCGGGCACTCAACCGGGCCATCCACGCCATCGCGTTGACCTGGATCCGCAGAAGGCTGGGGTTTCGGGTCATTCGGTCTTCTTGCCGGTGAGTGAGGCTAGGCCAGATGTTGTCACGAAGGCGGAAAACATGCCTCCGTAGAGCGTTAGCGGTTGGAGTGCGCTCGACCCCCAGGTTGGATCTCTGAGATAAACAGCCACATATACCGCGAACGCGGCCACACCACCAGCGACAATGGCAACGATTCCGTTAACAGTGAACGCCCATTCGAGAAAGTCTAGGCTGAGAGCAGGTTGGGAGCCGTCAACCTTGTCCCGGATTATCCAGACACACCATGCGCCGGGAAGGATTGCAAGGAAGTAGAGCCAAAGTAGGAAGACGCCATTCGTATACTGCATGGTAACGATTATCGGAATGGAGACTGGAGTGCTTAGACGGCCGTCATTTATTGTCACAGAGCCCAAATAAGAGCCGGGATTGCCAAGATTCGTAGTCGAATTTCCGTTCCTGGCGAAGCATACTTCTAGAATAACGTTTTCCCATCACGTTGAGCGCTTGCAAAGATATCTTGTGACCTCAGGCTGGCATCGTCTGACCGTACAAAGGGGTTCATTCTTAGCTGGAAGAGCGCCGGACCCTTCGGCACAGCGCTTAGTCCAAGGTATAGAACAATCGTCCTGTCAGTCAGTGAGCGGCCGAAATCTACTTCTGTCCGCTGGCTCTGCGCGAGTTTGGCCGTAACACTGTCGACAGTCGAGCCCTGTGAGGTTGTTGTCGGTATGTCAGTCGGTCCGTGTGTACGATTACAGTTTGCCTGCTGGGTAACCGTGCTAAACAGAGTGGCTTTGAAATCAGAGATGCTTAACGCCGCGAAAACGACCGCGCCGACGAGGATCGGAACAGCGACCAGCCATCGCAGCTGCCGAGTCTTTCTGGTCGAGCTCATCTCGCCCCCCTCACGGCGGCACACCAGATCATGGCTGCCGTCCCCCGGCTCAACGATAGCGGATCATGCCGGATTAGGAAATGGCCAGATTCCGAGAGAGAAGGTTTGGTATGGGCTTGGGCAGAGCCGATCGGCTTGTTCTCCTCGAGCCGACCAGTATCGAGGGTACGCGCTGCGCTTCGGGACCAACCGAGATCGTCAAGGCTGCATACGGCCCACCTGCCAGGTCAGCCTTACACCTGGCGAATCGGGGCGATGTGTGGGGATCCGAAACTCGGCTGATCGCGCGGCTCATGTACGCGTATCACCAAGGCTGACCACAACAGGATCCGACGTGGCCCGATCCCAGCTGGCTCACTCATGGTCGCAGCCTGAGGTGAGCGACCGTATCCGACAGTCGGGGCCTATCTTGCAAGCATGTAGCCGTCGGCGGGAGCACCACATTCGTGGTGTCGCCATGTGGGAGATGATCGAGGCTGGCCTGATTGGCGTTAACGGACGTAGCTTCCACGTTGCGGAACTGTGAAGATCAGGCCCTCGTCCCTGAGGACGGCCAGCGTGCGGCGCGCGGTCGAGCGCGCCACCTCGTAGGTCTCGGTGATCTCTGCTTCGGTGATCCGGCTGCCCGTGGGCAGCTTGCCCGAACGGATCTGGCCGCGGATGATCTCCGCGACCTGCAGGTACGGCGGCACTGGGCCGGTAGGGTCGATCTTTGGCACGCCATGATCGTAATGGCTAGAGACCATCTCCTACGTGCTTAAACATCTCGCGCTGTCTCGCGTTGTATCACTATGCTTGAGGCTCGTCATGGTGCATACCCGAGGGAGACAGACCATGATCGAGCGAGACCCCTCTCGCCTGGAGCGGATACTGGCGGAGCACGGCGAGCGCTGGGAGATCGGGCGCGACGGGCTGATGTGGACGGCAACGGAGCGTCCGAGCCCGACAGCACTTCACGTCATCATCGCACCTGATCTGGATGCGTTAGAGCGGAAGATCATCGAGGCAGAACTTTCCAGTTAACCAACGGCAGCGCAGGGGGAAAGTCGATGATCATGTCCAATACGTGCCCGAATCGCTACCGGTGTTGACGTTTGCGCAGGTCAGCGCGTCTCCGCCAGAGGTCTGTAAAACCGTCGGCTTCGCCTACGTTGGTTCGAACCCAACACCTGCCACTACCTGCGGAAACAACTCCTGACCAGCTAAAACGCTGTCAGGGGTTGCTCGTTTCCTAGCGGAGTGGTGTGCGGCTGGATGCGGCCGAGAGCCGTGAAATGCGGGTGGCTGTGCTCAATACGTACCCAAGTCCGGCCGACTCGCTTGATCATCTAATCGTCGTCCCGGGCCGGGTGGCTTCCTCGATGCGGCGTTTGGCTTCGCACTGCTGCGCTGCGGGCGCTCCACCTCGACTGTGATCTTCCACGGCAAGATACCGGCACTCATCGAAAGGACGGACCTCTCTCGACGCAGCCGCTATGGGCAACGCTGGCATGGGCCTGACGGCAAGGATCAGGCGACCCGACCCGCGCTCAGCTGACCGCGCGGCGCACTGACCTCAAGACGTCACCAGGCCTGTCGACCTTCCCCAGCACGTCGGCACTAGACCCGGCCAGCGCCAGCAGCACGTCCTCGTGCCGGGAGCCGAGCGCCAGCGCCTCGCGCACCGGCGGGCAGAGATCATCCAGCAGCCGCCGGTGGATGGCGGCGCTGGCCGCCGGGTGGCGGGCTATCCCGGCTCTGACCTGCACGTCGGAGTCTCCCGCCAGCCGCTCGAGCAGCGCCGGGCCAGCGCCGACGCTACGAGCAACCCGGCGGCGCACCAGCGCGGCGGCGTCGGCGGCAAGGCCCGTGAGCACCGGGGCACGGACCGAACGGTTGCCCGCCAGCGCCGCACGCACCGCCGGTTCAGCGTCGTCCGCCAGCGCGAACCAAGCTGCCTCCGGCAGCGCCAGGTTGCCTGCTGCCGTCTGGCGCACCGACGGCGCCGAGTCCGCGGCCAGCGCGTACAGCTGCGGCGGCGGGCACGCCGGACTGGCCGCGGCGGCCTGGCGAGACGACTCGTCTTGGTCGTCCGCGGCCAGGACCACGAGGTAGCGCGGCGCGGCGGGATGGCGCAGCGCGGCGGCCTTGACCATCTCGTCGGCGTCCCGGCCGAGCCGGTCGAGCACGTCAGGGGAGGCCAGCCGATTGCGCGCTACCGCGAGCCGAATGGCCGTTGTCGAGTCCGCCGCCAGCTTCTCCAGCGACGCCTGCGATGCCGCCGGGTTGCCCGCCATGAACAGCCGGCACATGAAGTCGTCCGGCTCGTAGGCGCTCGCGAGCGCTTCCGGCGTCGCCTCCGGGCTCTGCAGCAGGCAGTGGCGCACCCGCAGGCTGCGATCGGCGGCCAGGGCCAGCAGCCGCGACCGCGGGCAGCGCGGATTGCCAACGGCGGCCGCGCGGACGTGATCGGCGGTGTCGCCGGCGAGCACATCGACCAGGCTGGCTTCGGCTGCCGGGCTGGCCGCCACCGCCGCCCGGATCGGCTCCTGCTCCTGGCCGGCCAGCCGGGCCAGCACATCCGGCGGGCTGTCCGGGTTTGCCGCGACCAGGCGCCGGACGTCGTCCTCCTCATCTAGGGCCAGCGCCCCGAGCAGGTCGGGCCCGGCCGCGGTGCTGGCCGCGGCCGCGGCCCGCAGCTGCGGCGACTGGCTAAGCGCGAAGTCCATGATCAGGCCGGGCGGTACCCACGGGTTGGCGGCCAGCAGCGGCCTCAGCGTCTCGGTGGTGTTCATGCGTCGCGGGGCCGATCGCTCGTGGGCAGCGCGTACGCCAGCTCGCCGCGAGCCGGGCCGCCCAGCGCCCGTAGCTCCGCGGCCAGCCGCCGGGCCGCGCTGTCTTGTCCGTAGCCGTTGGTCAGCAGCCAGTGGCGCGGCGCCAGCGGGCCGTCGAGGACGGCGAAGAGGGCCTCCACCACGTCGCTCTCGTCGTCAAAGAACGCTCCCGTCTCCGGTGCCACGTACTTCCACCCGCCCAGGATCCGCCGGTTGACCAGGACCGGGACGTCCACGGCGAGCGCCTCGGTGATGACCCGCGGCGACGCGTCCCACCTGTTCGGCAGGAATGCCACCCGGGCAGCCGCGGTGACCTGCACGAACTCTCTCCACGGCAGCTGGGGCAGGTAGTCGATGTTCGGATGGGGCGGCAGGCCGGGCGTCCCCGCCCGCCCCACGATGGCGATGCGAGCGCCCGCCTCGGCCAGCCGGACGATACAGGCCCGGGCCAGATCCCAGTTCTTCTGCAGCTCGTTCAGCCAGGTCGGCAGGCAGCTGTACACCAGATCCCACCGCTTCGGCGGACGCCCGTCCGCATAGGCCTCACGCCACGTGGCCTGTTCGTGGACGAAGTCTGACCCGCTCACCAGCATCCGCGGCGGGCCCGGCGGCAGGTAGCGGTCGGGGTCGCGAAAACAGTGCGCCCACGCCTCGCACGCTTTGACCTCGGGCCGTTCCCAGCCATCCTGCGGGGTATGGCCGGGTCTGCGGCCGTCATAGGCCTCGTGATAAAGCGGAAACGGGCCGAAGTGGGTGAACCCGACGAACCGGTGGTCCACCGCCATCGACTCAAACGCCGGGCGCTCGCCGTGGCCAATGCTCCGGCGCAGCATCGCGAAGCCGGTGTCCCGGCGGTCCTCGTCCACGATCCAGCGCAGCGGCCAGGGAATGCTCTCTTGTGCCATCACGACCTCATCCGCGCGATGCCTGGCGCTTTCATCCGGCCCGGACGGTGTCGAAATCAGAGCTGGCTGGGATGCTTTCTTGGCTTCCTTCAGGCGACCAGCGGCGCAGGAAAGAATCAATGATCTCTTGGAGCAAGGGTTCCAGAAACCTGGAGGCTTGGAGAATCGCCTCGGGTTCTACCTCGGGGGACTGGACCTCAAGAGTGAACCTTGAAATCCGAAACGTTCTGCCACCTTCTGAAAGGATGTACATGACTATCGGACCTACTCACTATCGCAAGGAAAATCGCTGACCGCAGGGCTTGCTCACATAGTCATCGGCGCCAAGCTCCACGCTGACCGCCTTGTCAACCTCGGTGTCTTTGGCGCTGAGCATGACCACCGGCACGTCCGACCGCTGCCGCAAGCTCCGGCCCCTCAGTGCCCGGCGCACCGGGCAGCATGAGATCGAGCAGCACCGGGTCAGCCCGGGTACGGTCGAACGTATCCAGCGCGTCTCGGCCGGTCAGGCCGGACTACGGCGTCGGCGTTGGTGTCGGCGCCGGGGGGGTCGGGGTCGGCGTGGGCGTGGGCGGCGGCGGCGTAGGCGTGGGCGTCGGGGCCGGCGGCGTAGGCGTAGGCGTGGGCGTGGGGGCCGGCGGCGGCACGTTTCCCGTTTGTGTGTCGATGTTCTCCTGTTCGTTCTCCTCAATGTGCTCGGTGGTGGTCCTTTGCACCGTGAAGTCCCCGGCGATACTGAGGGTGTAGTTGAACACGTTATCCGGCGTGGCCGTCACGTCACTTGTGGACGTCGTTGTGCTGTCGGACGTCCCCACGCCAACTGTGCTGGTTTGCTCGACGTCGGTGTCCGTGATCGTGTCAGTATCGCTGCCTTTCAGCGAGAACTGCCCGCCGACGTTGAGGTTGATGGCGTATTTGTCTTGCGACATGGACGTCACCGACATCTTGGCCGTCGATATGCTTTGAGACTCGGTCATGTCATCTCTCCCTTCCTTCGGGGTTCCCTCGAACCCTGAACGCTGTGATTGAGTGCCGAAGCTCTTCGCGCCACGGAGGGCCGGCCGCTGAACTGACGCAGCCCCTGCGTGCGTCGGCACAACCATTGCTATACAAAGCAGGGACGACGTCGCTTCGCCCTTACGGGCCAGATTCTCCCGGCGTCGGCAGATGGCCCGATCGGGTCATACCTTGCGCTTGCCTCCGGCCTGCTGCCGCCCCGGGGACCGGCGAAGACGCGCCCGTCCGGGCCCAGCGGATACTCCTTGGGATGCCGGCTAAGGAGCGCGATCAGTTCCGGGTGGATCGGCACCGGGCGACTCGGTAGCGGTCAAGCTTGATTCACACAGGCTGGAGGCCCACCGAGGCCTGAACACCCTGGTGCCGTTGGGTAGCTCAACTGGATTTGGCTGGCAAGGGTCGTGCCCGTCACGTACCAAGGATTCGCTGTGCTGACGCAAGATCCTTCAAATCTGTTTCAATCCGACGACGTCTCGAACAGTCACGTCCGTGTTCAATCGGATGATCGGCACGCTGTCGGCTGACTCGTCGGTTCATCCGTGCGGGGCTCCGGCATAATGTGCTCGCGAGGCAAACGCTGGGAGGGAACTGATGACTTGTCTTCGTGAGGGGACGGTGGGATTGCCCGACGGACGCCGGCTCGGATACGGCGAGTACGGGAAACGAGGGGGCAAGCCCGTTTTGCTGTTCCACGGCACTCCCGGGGGGCGGCAGTTTGATCTGGGCAAGGCGGTCGCCAGGGCGGGGTGCTGGCTGTTCGTTCTGGAACGGCCAGGCATCGGCCTATCGGACCCGAAAGCGGGCCGGAAAGTACTCGACTGGCCGACCGACGTAGAGGCGTTCGTCAGCCATTTTGGATTTGACCGGTTCGCCGTGGCCGGGTTCTCGGCCGGGGCCCCATACGCACTTGCCTGCGGATACGCGTTGGCAGATCGGGTCCCCGTGGTCGGTCTGGTCTGCGGCTATCTGGCCTTTGCCGACGACCCCGCCTTGGACCACCTCGTAGAGGCGTACGTGGGCGATCGCATAACCCGCTATCGGACCGACCCCGATGCAGTCCGAGCAGAGCTTCGGGAGGAGAACACCGAAGAGGCAAACGCCTGGGCAGCAGATCCAGATGGTTTCTTCCGATCGTGGTTTGGCCCCATGGCAGATGGCCTGCCGCCATTTTGGCTGTCCATGATGTCCTCGACTTTTGGCGGACCGATCGACACCGATGGCGCAACGCTCGCTTACGAGCCCATGGGATTCAACGTCGAGGACGTATCGGTGCCAGTTCATGCTTGGTATGGCGACCAGGACCCTCTGCTAGGAGCCGCACAGGAGCTCGTCCGACGACGACCCAGCACGATTCTGACCGTCTATCCCGGCGAAGGCCACTTCCTCGAACCCCGGCACCGTGTCGACTATCTGGCCGCGCTCACAGACTGGTAGCCGTTAGTCGAGGAGAAGAACCTGTATTCCGTAACAGGCCCCGACAATCTGCCTCATTATGCGAGCTTGCCCTGCGAATCATGCCAGGTCAGTCACGGCATGCCGCAAACTGCCTGCTCTTTGCAAGCAGGGGGCCGGGGTTCGAGTCCCTCTTAGCTCCACCAGGCGAGGCATCGCGTCAGGGCGTCGGCCAGGTCCGAGACAAGCTCCGGCCGCGCGACCGGGCGGTCCTGCGGCGACAACCAGGCCGCTGCAGCGCGCGGTCGGGCTGGTACCGCGCAGGCCCGGGCATACTTCAGGCATGGACGAGGGCTGGCGCGTGAAGGTAAGCGTCTATGACCAGCCGGGACGGAAGTCCCTGGGCCGCTCCGTGGACGATCTCCGCAGCCAGCTTGGTGATCACATTCGGGTCAATTCCCGCAAGACCAGCATCTTCTTGTACGCCGCCACCGCTACCGCCGCCACGGAAGCAGAACGTGTGGCCCAGCAGGTGCTGGCACGGGGCAATGTCGTGTCCGATTCTCAGCTCGAACACTGGGACCCGCTTGAGGAGGAATGGCGGGATATGGCGGCTGAACCGTCCGACGCGGCGACCGAGCCGATCGGTGCGGCCGAATCCGCGGACGACGAGGACGAGGAACGGGCCGTCCACGAGGAACTCCAGGAGCGGGAGCGTCAGCGGTCGGTGGCGACCGGCGTGGCCGCGTGGCAGGTCCGCGTCGATCTCTCGTCGCGCCGCCGCGTGGTCGATCTGGCTGAGCGCCTGGCGTCCGAAGGATGGCCGGTCGTTCGGCGCCGGAGATTCCTGGTCGCGGGGGCGAACTGCCAAGACGACGCCGACGGCCTCGCGCAGCAGATCGAGGGTTACGCCGGCGCGGACGCGGCCATCCGCGTCGAGAAAACCATCTTCAACTGGGGTCCCTCGCCCGACGCCACTCCCGGCTTCTAGTTCGTCGGCCCGCGTCGTTGCGGCCAGGAGTTTTCTATGTATCATTGTGTTGACACATTGATACATCGGAGTCGCGATGACGAATGACGAGCGAGCGAGCTTGTTGCTTGCTGACGCCGGACTGCCGGCCGATTCGGGCACGATGAGCATGGCGTCGGGTTACCTCAGCCGAACCAGGCGCGGGCGACGTTTCGGGCTCATCGGCGGCATTGTGCTCGGCGCCAGCCTGCCGGCGGCAGCGGGTCAAGCCATGCTGGCGCTGCCGCTCATCCCGGCCGGTTATCTGCTCGGTGTCCTGGTCAGCGAGTTGCTGACTCCGCTGCCCGCTCGCAGTGCAGTCCGAAGCGCCGAGTTGCGTCCGCGCCGCCGCGCCGACCTGCTGCCGCATTGGGCGCGCGCTGCCTACTGGGTGCTGCTGATGCCCGTGCTCGCCGCACCGGTACTCATACCGATGCACCGCGCTCCGGGCGTCACCAGGATCTTCAGAGCTGATTACACGTGCTTTGCGGCTGCCACGACCTGGCCGCGCGGTCCGCTCGTGCTCGCCGCGGTGCTTGGCGCTGGCGGCCTCGCGATCGCCGAGATAACCCTGGCCGCACTGACCCGCCGCGCTCGGCCGGGCGATGACCCCAGGCTTGCTCGCCTAGACGACGTCATGCGGCGCATGTCCGCGCGCTCGGTCGCAGCCGGGGCAGCGGCCGTCGGGCTGACGATGCTCGCGATGATCTGCCAGGAACTGGACCAGGCTGGTCATGCTTCCATCTGTGCGGCCCGGCCCCAGTTCGGGCCGCCGCCCGCTGCTTACCCGTGGGCCGCTTCGCTAGTTCCGTGGACCGGCCGGGCTGGACTGCTCCTCCTCATAGTGGCGCTCCTGGTAGCGGTCACGTTTCAGTGGCGTAATACCATTCCGCGCGCCGGGCTCACGTGATGCTCTCGGTCGACCTGGACTCGGCAGTGCCGCCGTTTGAGCAGATCCGCGCACAGATCGCACAGCAGGCCGCGGCCGGCTTGCTGCCGCCTGGGACCCGGTTGCCGTCCATCCGGCAGCTATCCAGAGATCTCAGCCTGGCGCCTGGCACGGTTGCGAGGGCCTACCGAGAGCTTGAAGCAACCGGAATCATCAGTGCGCGCGGCAGGCACGGTAGCTTCATCGCCACTGGAGCCCGCAGCGCGCCCGCTGCCGAGCGCGAGCGAGCCACTGAGCTCCGCGCGGCGGCAGCCGAGTATGCGTGCCGGGCCGGCCAGCTAGGTGCCGAACCGGGACAAGCCGTTCTGGTGCTCAGACAATTGCTCGGCGAAGTGACATCAGCAAGCTGACGCCCGTCTCCCATGACCTCTTCCTTTGCCTAGCCTCACTTGACCTGCAAGCCGACCGCATCGATCCGCAACGGCCGACGCCGACGGCGAAGGTCGCCGTAGCCTGGTGCTTCGCGATCGGCCGCCATGAACATGCGGAATCCAGCACGGTTCAAGGAGTTATCGGCTTATGGCTTATGCCCCCTACATCGTGAACGCCGTACGGATGACCCGCTTCAGCGGTCGGCCAGACGACCCGGTACACAGTGATGTGCGGCCCCTGGCCAGCCAGGAGGCGGAATCGTTCGGCGCGGCGGCCGAGATCGCCCGTTCCTACGCGATCAGGTATGGCTATCCCGAGGAGCTCTTGCTGTCGCAGATGGACTGGGCAAAGGAGTGCTGCACCGGGCAGGGACCACCTGGGTCGCCGCCTGCGTACTCGTTCGGGTCGCCCAGCCTGCTCGGCCACCCCGCCAGCTGGGTTGCCATCTCCATCGAAAGCGCCGAGTACAGCCGGTACCTGGCCAGTATCGCTCGGGAGATCGCCGGCCAGCAGACAGATGCGTGCGGGCTCTAGCCCCCGGCGTGAACCCGAACTAGGGCCCTTCCGTCCTGTCAGTGACCCCGCCGCCACTGTCTACAGATCTGAAGGCTGGCTATTGATAGCCGGTGCCGGGGCAAGGTCCGAACCTGGTCCGGATCACGGCTGTGGTGCGACGTCTCTGCCCACGGTGAGGACGGTCCGCAGCTGATCGGGTATCTCATGCAAGGCGGCGTCCGGCAGCGTGCCTGTTGCGTCGAGGACTTTGCTGAAGAAGCAGCGGGCGGCAGCCGCGAGGATGATGTTGAACACGTCGGCATCGGAGAACCCGAGACCGCGGAGTTCGCCGATGTCCTCCTGGGTGATCTTGTCGGCCTGTTCCGCGACCTTGCGCGCGAACCGGACGGCCGCCGCGTCAGCGGCGCCCAGAACATCGCCGGTGTCGTCTGCCGCAATGCTCGCGACCACGCCGGGCGGGTAGTAGCTGGTCGCGAGGATCCGTCCGTGCACCAGGCTGCAGTAGCTCGACCTGATCGCGGTCGCCACCGCGACCGTCGCCAGCTCGTACAGCCGGGGATCCATCCCTGAGGTGATCGCGTCCTTCAGCGCCAGCCAGCCCTGCATCACCTCGGGCCGGAGGCTGAACGCGCGGGTGTAGTTCGCCACGTATCCCTGCGCCGCCAGGTCCTTGTCATACATGGCCTTGACCTCGCCCGCTGCTGCCTCGGGCGGGACGGTCGGAAAGTATGGCATCGTCGGTTCCCCCTTCTGGATACGACGCTACGCAGTGTCCCAGAAGCCGTGGCTTTCCCGGCCGACGTAACCAAACTCCTCAGTCGCGGCCCGCTCTGCAGAGATCTCTGGCAGGCCACCGCGCCAGGTGGGACACTCAGCAGCGAGC
>Ga0306920_100005088_pt1 | contig 16929 bp, 12 predicted proteins | sample flu12Cox44000170_FD_204666 | JGI IMG/M metagenome (GOLD analysis project Ga0306920, IMG submission 204666) | Lab enrichment of tropical soil microbial communities from Luquillo Experimental Forest, Puerto Rico - flux4day.12C.oxic.44.000.170 (v2)... | ecosystem: Environmental > Terrestrial >... | reverse complement strand
CTGGCAAAAATGTTCGAGGTGCCATTCTTAGGCGAGATCGAAATCGATCCGCAGATTCGCATCGGCGGCGATACGGGCAGGCCGGTGGCAGCCGAGGGAGAACATGCCCCAGGGGCAAAGAGTATCTACCAGATGGCCAGGCAGGTGGCTGCCCGCGTTTCTGTGGTGAATTTGTCGAGCGCGGCGCCCGTGGTACAGATTCTCTAGAAGGTCACCTCTACCGGTCCCCAAGCAGTTCATCAAGTTTCAGCGGGGAGTCAAAGACATGAGCGAATTCGTTCGATTGACCAAGGATCAGGACATTGCCGTCATCACCATCGATAACCCGCCGGTAAACGCTCTCAGCCCGGGGGTTCCGGAAGGGGTGGTCGCGGCCGTCGAGCAGATTCAGAGGGATGACAGCGTGAGGGCTGCCGTGCTGATCGGGGCAGGGAAGACTTTCATCGCGGGCGCGGACATCAAGGAGTTCGTCAAACTAACCTCCGGCCAGCGCCAGGATGATATCGGCATTTTGCCCCATTTGCTGAAGATTGAAGACTCGTGCAAGCCGATCGTTGTGGCCATTCAGGGAAACGCCCTTGGCGGAGGACTCGAAGTTGCTCAAGCGTGCCATTACCGCGTAGCCGCTAGGGATGCGCGTGTCGGCCAGCCGGAGGTAAACCTTGGGATCATTCCGGGTGCGGGAGGAACGCAGCGCCTGCCGCGGCTCGTGGGAATCGAACGGGCGATCGAGATGTGCACGACCGGCAAGCCCCTCCCAGCGAGCGAGGCCGCGCAATTCGGACTGATTGATCGTGCGATTGAGGGAGATTTGCTGCCTGGCGCGATTGCGTTTGCGCGTGAAGTGGCGGCCAAGCCCATTCCGAAAACGCGCGAGCGAAGCGACCAGCTGGGAAGGTCAGAACAGAATGGCCCGATTTTCGCGGCCGCGCGGGAAAGCGCGCGCAAGAAATACCGCAACCAGATCTGCCAGCTCGCGGCGATCGACGCAATCGAAGCAGCGACAAAGCTACCTTTTGAAAGGGGCTGTGAGGAAGAGCGCAGGCTCTTCGATAAGTGCCTCTATTCGGACCAGTCCAAGGCGCAAATCCACGTTTTCTTTGCGGAACGCGAAGTGTCGAAAATTCCCGACATTCCGAAGGAAACGCCTGTCATTCCGGTCCATTCGGTGGCCGTTGTGGGCGCCGGGACCATGGGCAGCGGCATCACCATGGTCTGCGTGAACGCGGGTATTCCGGTGGTCCTCAAGGATACCGATCAAGCAGCACTCGACCGCGGCATGGGCACGATTGAGAAGAACTACGCGATTTCCGTCAAGCGTGGGCGATTCACCGAGGAATATGTCGATGAGCGGATGAAGCTGATCAAGACCACACTCCGCTACGATGATTTCGCGAACGCAGACATGATAATCGAAGCGGTGTTCGAGACGATGCCGTTGAAAAAGCAGGTTTTTGCGGAACTGGATCGCGTTTGCAAGAAGGGCGCGATTCTCTCAAGCAATACTTCGACGCTCAATATAGACGAAATCGCTCTAACCACGTCGCGGCCTGAAACCGTCATTGGTATGCATTTTTTCAGCCCCGCGAATGTGATGCGCCTGCTCGAGATCGTGCGCGGACGCCATGCGAGCAAAGAGGTGGTCGCCACCTGCATGCAGCTAGCGAAGAAATTGGGCAAGGTTGGCGTGCTGGTGGGCAACTGCCGAGGCTTCGTCGGCAATCGGATGTTCTTGCCCTACATTCGCGAAGCTCAATTCTTGGTCGAGGAGGGGGCGGCCCCGGAAGCAGTGGATCAAGCCCTCGTCGACTGGGGCATGGCCATGGGGCCGCTGGCGGTCGGCGATCTGGGCGGACTCGACGTGGCCTACCGTATCCGCAAAGAATACCGGCATCTTGAAAAACTCGGCGCGCGGCAGCCGTTCCTCGAGGACCGGCTCGTCGAAATGGACCGGCTCGGCCAGAAGACGGGCGCCGGCTGGTACAAATATGATGCCGAGCGCCGCGCCTCCTCTGATCCGGAAATTCCGGCTCTGCTGAAAAAGTGGGTTGCGCAATCAGGCATTCCCCAGCGCCAGATATCCACGGAAGAAATTGTCGAGCGCGAGCTCTATTCCCTTGTGAATGAGGCCGCTCGAATTCTCGAAGAAGGCTACGCCTTGCGCGCGGGCGACATCGATACGATCTATGTGAATGGCTATGGATTCCCGGCATACCGCGGAGGCCCCATGCGGTATGCGGATACAGTCGGTCTGCAGAAAGTTTATGGCCGCGTTTCCGAATTCCACCGCCGGCATGGAGTCCTCTGGGAGCCGGCGCCGCTGCTGAAAGAACTGGCTGCCTCAGGCGGCACATTCGCGAATTTCCAGCGCCTGGCGGTGCGGGCGACAGACTGAAGCTGTCCTTTCCCGCACCTGCGTGAGCGCTGGACGCCATTCGCACGGAAAGGGACCTCGGATAGCGAGGCGAAGGAGAAGAAATTTAGTTCACCGCGGCCTTGAAACCGAAAGCGGCGGAGTGGAAAGCGAGGGATGAGGCCAAGTGCTGTGCCACGTAAGCCTCGTCATGTCCGCCGGGATAGAGATGGAATTCGTGCGGGATGGCCCCGGAGACGAGCAGCTCGTGAAATGCCTGCGCCCCCGTGTTGAAGCCGTATTCGTCTTCTGTCCCGCAATCGAAGTAGATCTTCAGACCAGCCGGTCGGGCGCCGCTGCGCACAAGCGTGAAAGGGCTATTGCGGTCCCAAAACGCCGGATCGAAGGGTGTGCCAAACGCACCGCCTAAAGCCAACGCCAGGCGCTGCCCTACGGGGCCTTCCAATTGTGCGCGCGGCAATTTGGCAATCAGCGCGGCACTGTGCGCGCTGACAGAGCCGAACAGTTGCGGATAGCGAAAGCCGAAGCGCAGGGAACCATAACCGCCCATTGATATCCCCGAGACGCCGCGATGAGCGCGATCGGCGCGAATGCGGTAGTGGCTGGCGATAAACGGTAAGAACTCGCGAATGAAAAAATCCTCGTAGCGCACGCGGCCGTCGCGCGAGTTGATGTAGAAGCTCCTGTCCGCGTTCGGTGTGGCAATCACGAATTCGCCAATGCGCCTTTGATCCCAGAGGTCTTGAACCAAATTCCACGCGCCAGAATTGGGAAGAACTTGTTCGTTTTCGCCGAGCCCGTGCAGAAAGTACAGGATGGGGTAGTGGCGCGTCTTGTCCACATCGTAACTCGGAGGAAGGAGCACGCAGTACGGAACCTGGCGTGAGAGGATAGGGCTCGCAACCGAGCGGCACTCGGCACGCCCCGCGGCAGCGCCCGCTCGCGCGAAGCAAAGAAGCCCAAGCAACACGGCCAGGGCCAGAACGACCCTATTCATACCGTAATGCCTCGACCGGATCGAGACCGGCGGCGCGCGACGCGGGATAAATTCCCGCGGCAAGGCTGACCAGGATCGAAAAAATGATCGCGGCGGCAACCATCCAAATCGGCACGGCGGTGACACTTATCGCTGGCAGATTGCGGCCTTTGAGATAGATGTTCGTGCCGAGGTTGATCGCATGGCCGATGATCCAACCGATCGAGACGCCGAGAATTCCTCCTAGCCATCCCATGGCGCCCGCTTCGACGAAGAAAAGGCTCCGCACATCGCGGTCAGAAGCGCCCAAGGCTTTGAGAATTCCAATCTCCCGGCGCCTTTCGAGAATGGCCATCACCAATGTGTTGACGATTCCGAGCGAGGCAACTACCAATGCTAGGCTACCGAAGATGCCGAGAAACAAGTCGAATACTGTGAATACAAGGCTGAGGCTCTTGCTGGCATCGAGTAAGGAAAATGCCGCGAACCCCATTTGCTTGATGGAGTCCTCAACAGCTTTGACCTTGGGCGGATCGTTGACGCGTACGGTCAAGCTCTCATACGTATGGCGATTGGGCGAATCGCGCAGCAGGTCGCGCAGATCGTTCGCCTGCGCCGAACGCAGCGTTTCCGCAAGGTCGAGGGGAAGCAAAAGGCGCCCCCGACCCAGGCTGCCAATACCTCCCGCTGGCTCCGTTTCTACGACGCCGACGATGCGGAGCGTCTTCTCCTTCGGCACAATCGAAAAACCATCCGATGCGGAATTGCCGTCGTTAGGATCGGCAGGCAGCGGCTCGCGCTCGGCATAGCGTAGCGTCAGATCTTTGCCGATCAGCATGTCGGGTTGATTCGAGAGCTGGTGGGCAAGATCGATCTGCAAAATCGTCTCGTCCGCATTGGGGCTCGAAAAGAAGTTGCCCTTCATTCCCTCGAAGGCTCCATCCTTGCGTGCCGAGGGAGTTACGCCGGCGGCAACCGTCGCATAAGAATTGCCTGCAAAGTGGATCTCGATCGGAAAACGGATATCGGGATAAACTTCGACGACATTGGGAAGCGCTGCTATTTTTTGCCGAGCGTCTTCGTCGAGAGGCTTGGGACGTTCGGCCGGAGACGTCCCCGCATGCGAGCTGCCTCGAAAGGCTGCCGCGGCCGAACGCGGCGTCACAAAGATCGCGTCGAACAGGCCTGTCCGCGCAAGGCGATCGGACGCCAGGTCTTGCAGCCCCACCCCAAGTGACAACATGGCGACGAGCGATGCCACGCCTACGGAAATTCCAATCGTCGTGAGCGAATTGCGAAGAAAGGCCTCGCGAAGATTGCGCCCGGCCAATTCGACAAGATCGCGCGCTTTCAAGCCGAGCCTCCATCGCTGATGACCTTGCCGTCGCTCATCGTAATAATTCGATGCGCGAAACGCTCGGCGCGTGGACGCTCGTGCGTAACCATCACGATCGTCATGCCAGACTCATTGATTTCGCGCAGGAGGCGCATGATTTCATCGCCGGTGGCGCTATCGAGGTTGCCGGTCGGCTCATCGGCCAGAAGAATGGAAGGTCGGTTCACCAGGGCACGTGCTAGGGCGGTGCGCTGCTGTTCCCCACCGGAGAGTTCTCCCGGCCGGTGGGACAAGCGCGCACTCAGTCGCACCCGCTCAATCGCCTGGCGAACGCGGGCGGTACGTTCCTCGCGGTCGATTTCAGCAAGTCGTAGCGGAAGCTCCACATTCTCTTCTAGTGTCATCCGCGGCAGGAGATTAAACGCCTGAAAGACGATGCCGATCGTGTGGCTCCGGTGCTTGGCCAGTTCTTGCGGGCTCATTTCGGCAAGATTGCGGCCCTCTGCGAGGATGGCTCCCGAACTGGGACGATCGAGCCCGGCCATCAGGTTCAGCAACGTTGATTTGCCCGATCCAGAACTGCCGAGGAGTGCAATGAATTCTCCCGCGCGGACCCCCAGGGTCACGTCGTCGACGGCGCGCACCACCGCTACGCCCATCCGGTAATGACGAGCCACCCGGTCTGCGCGGATCACCATAAGATTGCCGTTCGTCACGATTTCGCTCTCTATGTTACTACGCGCCAAGGTAGTTCGATGTTGCCGGGCAGCAGCGAAGAAATCCCGCCCGGCGCATTGCAGTTGCACTCGGCTATAATCCAAAGCCTTTGGGCGACTCGCGCTGCCTGCACATAACGTAAAGGCCCCGAAGGAGAGACATGGCTGTTCTCGTAACAGGCGGAGCCGGGTACATCGGCAGCGTCACCGTAGAACAACTACGCGCAAAGGGCGAGCACGTTGTCGTACTGGACGATCTTTTCCGCGGCCACCGCTCAGCGATCGCTAGAGAGATTCCCTTCTATGAGGGCCGTGCGGGTGATCGCGGACTGCTCAAGAAAGTCCTCGCCGAACATCGCATCGAAGCCTGTGTCCACTTCGCTGCCCTGGCCTATGTTGGCGAGTCGGTCGAACGGCCCGCCTGGTATTTCGAGAATAATGTCGAGCAGGGCGTGGCGCTGATCTCCACGCTGCTAGAGGCCGGTGTTCGTCTATTTGTGTTTTCCTCCACCTGCGCCACCTACGGCGAGCCGGAGAAGATTCCCATCTCCGAGCAGTCCCCGCAGTGGCCGAAGAATCCCTATGGGTGGACGAAACTCACTCTGGAACGGATGCTCGATTCAGTGGACCGCACGCATGGTCTGAAGTTCGTGGCACTGCGTTATTTCAATGCGGCGGGAGCCACTGAACGCTGTGGCGAACACCACGAGCCGGAATCGCACCTCGTGCCGAACGTGCTGAAAGCCGCCTCCGGAGAGCTCAAAGTGCTCTCCGTTTTTGGAAAGAACTATCCAACGCCCGACGGCACCGCGATCCGTGATTACGTCCACGTGTCCGATCTCGCCGAGGCGCACATTCTTTCTCTGAATCACCTTCGCCAGGGCGGCGCTTCCGACTTCCTCAACCTGGGAACCGGGCATGGCCACTCGGTAATGGAAGTGATCGAATGTGGTCGAAAAGTGACCAGTTGCCCAATTCCAATTCGCATTGAGCCTCCGCGACCAGGTGATCCAGCGAGATTGGTCGCCGATGCCTCGAAAGCCGCCAAAGTGCTCGGCTGGGAAGCTAGGAAATCCGATCTGCCAAATATCCTTCGCTCGCAGTGGGAGTGGAATCAAACGCACCCCCGCGGCTATGCGAGGTAGGAGGAAACCAAGCGATCGACCGGGGCCTCTCTACGGCCGCGTGTGCGCGGCATCATGCTTGTTGGCGTAGATGTTGCGTGAAGCATTATTCTGCCGCTGATTCAAGGCGGCTTTGTCGCCTGCCGTCAGTCTTCCGTCATTCGCCGCCCGCATCGAAGCATCTTCCCGGTTGATGCTTTGCTGCTGCCGCTCGAGACGGGCCGTTTCTCCCGCGGTTAGCTGGCCACTTCGGAGACCCTGCGCAATGCGATTTTGTTGATTCTCGCGGCGCTGGCCGACTTCATTGTCGCCGTAATGAGCCGTCCGTTCGTTATGCTTGTCATCACTGATTCGATCGGACAGGCGATTCTGCTGTCGATTGAGCGTGGCGCGATTGGCCGCCGTCAGATGGCCGTTGTCTGCCGCCCGCATATTGCTTTGTTCTTTGTTAAGCGCAGCTTCGCGTGTCTCAAGTCTCTCGGCTTCACCGGCGGTCAATTGCCCGTTCTGGATTCCATTCGCGATGCGCTCTTGTTGATTATCCCTGCGTTGCGCAATGGACGGGTCCGCTTGTTGCGCAAACGCTGGTGAAACAGTGAGAGCGATCTGGACTAATCCCGCGAGAAGGATGGCTGCTGTTTTCATGATTTTTCCTCTCCGTAATTTCATCTCCAGGCTTAGGAGTGCGGGCCCTAATTGGGCCGTCTGCTGAATCAAACACAGTTTGGCCCATAGAGATCCCCGCTCTGCGAAAACGAGGGATATCCTTCATGTCTTCAAGGGCTTGCGATGAGCTCAAGAAAGCTGCCGGCTTTGCTTAAAGCCTCGCCTCTGGGCTGGTGAGCCAATCTGTGTATAATGCGCTGGTTTTGGACCCGCATCGCGATTGCCGATCGGGCCTATCAAAATTTATATTGCCTGCGAGACATTGCAGTCGCTCATAGTGTGAATCGCGTGTCGGTGTTTGCCGGAAAGCGGTTCGGTGCGAGAACGGTTTTTTTCATGCGCTCACCATTGGCCCGCTGCTGGTTTGTGCGTCGCCGGGTAAGATTCAATAAACGAGCCAGTTAATCAGACGACGATGGCCTTTGTCACCGCACATATCCAAATAGACCGGGTCGCAGCACTTGGACAGGTTGGAGCGAACGCTGACAGGTATGTCCTCAGATGAAGAGAGCGAAGGTCTGGATCTGTCTCAAACGGCTACCCCGGGGCCGCTCCGACCTAGTGTTGCACCGACTGGACTAGGGTGCTCCGGTCCTGGCGGCCATCTGACGACTTGAGGCGGAAAAGATGACGAAAATCGAAGCAATCATTCAGACATCGAAGCTCGATCCAGTAAAGGAGGCTCTTCACGAGATCGGAGTCGAAGGTATGACCGTGCTTGAGGCGCGCGGGCATGGTCGCCAGAAAGGCCACACAGAGTTCTATAGGGGCCGGGAATATACGGTCGACTTGATCCCGAAAATCAAAATCGAGCTTGTCGTAAGGGATGAAATGGTAGAGCAAGCCGTAACGACCATCGAGACAGCCGCGCGTACGGGCAAGATCGGAGACGGCAAGATTTTCACATCTCGGATCGATGACGCCATTCGTATTCGCAACGACGAACGCGGCGAAAGTGCGCTATAAATCGTGCATGTCAGGTGACGCTGTGGATTCTGCATGGTGGCGGCCGAAGAGCGACAGGAAAGTTGCGCCGAGAAATGAAAGCTATCTTTTAAAGGAATGGCAACAGACCCGACTCTGGCGAAGGACCTGCGTGACTCCTACGCGGCGGAATCAGCGCGCCTGCGCCAGCAGTTTCTCTCGAACCGCAACGGGCGCGCCGCCGTTCACGGACGCACCGCGCTGGTAGACTCTGTCGCGCATCGTCTCTGGAAAGAAATTGTCTCGCCTGATCTGCCTGGTCCGCCCGGTTTCGCTCTGGTCGCACTGGGAGGTTACGGCCGCCGGTGGCTGTTTCCGTACTCGGACATCGACATCCTTTTTCTTCACGACGCCAATAACTCCGGACCGGAACTGAGCAATCGGATCCGCATTTTCTCGCAGGAGATGTGGGACCTGCGTCTCAAACTAAGTCCCGCCAGCCGTGCCCTGGGCGAATGCGAAAAATTTGATCCCAGTAACGTGGAATTCGCAATTTCCCTCCTCGATTGCCGTTATCTTGCGGGTGACCGGAACCTCTTTACACGCCTGCACGATCAGATCATCTCGAAACTTGTCGCCCGCGAATCGCGAGCGATCGTTCAAAAACTGACCGATCTCACCCGGGCGCGCTACAACAAGTTCGGCAACAGCGTTTTTCACCTTGAACCCAATGTGAAGGACGGCCCCGGCGGACTGCGCGATTACAATCTCGCCGTCTGGCTGGCCTTGATCGCCGCCCTTGAGGAGCAAAACGCCTGGCCCGAGGAGAAGGCGCTTTTGGCGCCATGGCTCAGGCAGAAACTCGACGCCGCCGTCGATTTTCTGATGTCGGTACGTTGCTTCCTGCATATCCGACACGATCGAGACGACAACATGCTCGCCTGGGCGGTGCAGGATGAAGCAGCAGCCGGGGCGGTCGGCGTTTTCGATAACGCGCCCCTGACCGCCTCGCAATGGATGCGCATTTACTTCAGCCACGCTCGGCTGATCCATCGCCTGGCCGAGCAATTACTCGATGAATTTCCAGCCGCGCGCCCGTCCCTGTATCGCCAGTTTCAGACTTTGCGCTCTCGCCTCTCGAACAGCGAATTTGCCGTCGTTGATGGCAGGATTTTCTTGCAGCGGCAAGACTCGCTGAGCGATGCCGAGCTGCCCTTGCGCCTCTTCCGCTTCATGGCGCGGCACGGTTTAACCCTCAGCTCTGCCACCGAGCACCAGATCGAGCAAACTCTCCCCCAGCTGGCTGCTGCTCCCCCCAAGGGTGCTGAGCTGTGGCATTACTTGCAGGAGATTTTGCTCGCGCCACATGCGGCAGAGGCCCTGCGGACCATGCATTCGCTTCGTTTGCTGACAATCCTGCTGCCCGAGTTCCAGGCCATCGATTCGCTGGTGATCCGCGATTTTTCGCACCGCTTCACCGTCGACGAGCATTCTTTCGTGGCCATCGAAAACATACACTCTTTGCGCAAATCGCAGTCGAAGTGGGACCAGGGTTACGCGGAGCTCCTCGACGAACTGGAGCAGCCCGATCTGCTGTATCTCGCCTTGCTATTGCACGACACCGGCAAGGGTAGCAAGCCGAACGATCACATCGCGGGCAGCCTGGAGCTGGCCGAGATGTGCCTTGCGCATCTCGATCTCGATGTAGCCGATCGCGAAACCGTGCTGTTCCTGATCAGGCATCACCTGGACATGGGCTCCGCTTTACGGCGAGACATTTTCGCCCCCGAAACGATCGCGCAAATTGCCGAAACGATGGGCACTCCGGAGCGCCTGAAAATGCTTTGCCTTTTCACCTATGCGGATGTAAAAGCCGTCAATCCAGAGGCGCTGACGCCCTGGAAAGCTGAAAACATGTGGCAGCTCTACATCGGCGCAGCCAATTTTCTGATGCGCAGTGCCGACCAGCGCGTCCATGGAGATGTCGAAGAGGAAGTGATGGCTCATCTCCGCACTCTGACGCCGGCAGCCGGAGCCAAGCTCGACAGCTTTCTTGACGGTCTGCCGCGGCGCTACCTCCGAAGCCAGGCCGCTAGCGACGTCATCCGCCACATAAACATGGCCAATGGCCTCGAACAGGATCCCGTACAGCTCGAACTGACGCGCGGCCGGCACTGGTACGAATTGAGGCTGGTTACGCTCGACCGGCCTTTCTTGTTTGCCAAGCTCGTGGGCACGCTGGCCGCGTGGGGAATGAACATCGTGAAGGCCACCGCGTTCTCCAACGGTGCCAGCGTGGTAGTGGATACCCTTTACTTCACCGATCGCTTCCGCACTCTGGAATTGAATCTTCCCGAATGGGAGCGCTTCAAAGCTAGCATCCACGATGTCTTGATGGGCAAGGCGGACCTCCAGCGCATGCTGCGCGACCGAATGAGATCGGAGAAGAAGACTGCACCAAAAGTGAGAGTAGATACGCGCATCGAAATCGATGACGAGTGTTCGGCTCAGAGCACGCTGATCGAAGTCATCACGCAGGATCAGCCCGGTCTGCTCTACCGCATCAGCTCATTATTCGCGCGCGAGAACTGCAACATCGAAATCGCGATCATCGAAACCGAAAGCCAGACGGCTATTGATGCGTTCTACTTGACCTCCGGCGGGGCCAAGCTCAGCCACGGCCATCAGGAACGCCTGCGCCACGAACTGTTGACCGAACTCGCAAAGAAATAGCGTTCCGGAACCGTCGGTCTTCCGTTAACAGCGGGGAGGCCATGATCCCTGGATAACAAAGGTGTGCGTGGTGGCGCGTGCTTAGGTAACATTGCGACCTGTCAGGTTTGCACAATACCGCCCAAGGTAAGTATGCCACGAACGGTGACAGCAGATATTTTCACACCCTATCGCGACACATTCCGCATGGCTTTTCGCGCGCTTCAGCGAAACAAATTTCGCACAACGCTCACGGTTCTCGGAATCGTCATCGCCATTGCAGCGGTGATCTGCACGGTTGCGGTCGGCCAGGGTGCCACGCGGCAGGTCCAGGAGCAATTGACGGCCCTTGGCGTCAACATGGTCTGGATAGAAGCGGGGGGACGAAACGTGAATGGTGTCCGAACTGGCAACGGACAAACGAAGACTCTTACCGTCGAAGACGCGGCGGCCATTGTAGCCGGGGTGCCCCAGATAACCAGTGTGGCCCCGAACGTGGATGGTCCGATGCAGGTTGCCTATGGGAATCAGAATTGGTACACGCGGTTTCGGGGTGTGTCCTCGGAGTATTTCGACATACGCAATTGGCATCAAGACCGCGGTGCCTTGTTCACCTCGGCAGATTCTGAACACGAGACCAATGTTTGCCTCCTGGGAAGTACGGTAGCGCAAACGCTTTTTGGATCTAGTGATCCTGTCGGAAAAACGATGCGCTTGCAAAACCAGCCTTTCACGGTCATCGGCACAATGCAGCCGAAGGGTTTCTCGTCCACCGGTTACGATCAGGACGATGTGGTCATAATCCCCTACACCACAGCCATGAAAAAGCTGAAGGGTATTTCATGGCTTGACGATATTTATTCATCGGCAGTTTCCGCCGGCGCAATTCCGCCGGCCACCCAGGAGATCACTGGCCTTCTTCGACAGCGCCATCATCTGCGGTCTGACGAAGCAGACGACTTCAATATCCGGCATCCAGAAGAGGCGCTTCAAGCGCAAGAGCAGGCCAGCCGAGCTTTGACCCTGATGCTCGCGGGTATAGCTTCCATTTCGTTGATTGTTGGCGGCATCGGAATCATGAACATCATGCTTGTTTCGGTCACCGAAAGGACGCGTGAGATTGGCGTGCGGCTGACCGTGGGCGCTAGGGAAAGAGACGTTCAGACCCAATTCCTGGCTGAAGCGGTAGCCGTTGGGGTGCTGGGAGGCGTCGCCGGAGTACCGCTGGGAATTGCCGTGTCGGTCGTCGCTTCGAGGATGTTCCGATGGCCTTCACTGATTTCGCCAACCGCCATAGCCGTGGCAGTCATCCTGTCGCTAGCCGTGGGAATTCTTTTCGGCTACTACCCGGCGCGAACAGCTTCTCGCCTCGACCCCATCGAAGCGATTCGATATGAGTAACCCCGCGTAGAGGCGAAGTTTATCGGGTTTATCGGGACTGCGCGTGCCGGTCCCTTACCGTGGCCGCGCCCTGCTTGCAGGGCTCCTGTAACGTATGGAAGTTCAAAATGGCAAGCTAGATGGTTCCCAAACAGGCGCCGACATTCACGTCGATGCTCTGGGGGGCAACCCAAACCCTCTCGTGGGATTAGCCGCTCCCCTGGTCAAATCCAGCCGAACGAGCGGGATTGGTTCGCGTCACTTCGGCCGGGTTCCTACATCTAATCGTTCATCGGGCGCGTAGTATGATTAAGTGTGCGGCGGGAGGATAGCTATGCTCATTAAGAAAAAGCCGGATTTGACCTACGCGGACATTGCGCCTAAGGGGCTGTACATGGGCCGGCGCAATTTTCTTTTGGGCGCCCTCGGGACGTACGGTGCGGTTACCGCCTGGAAAAGGCTTCCAAACTGGCTAGCCGGAGCTCCAACCGGCTCCGTGCCCAGGCCGCTGAGTAATCTGACCAAGAGCTCGTTCAGCACCAGCGAAAAAGTGACGCCCGCCTCCGATGTGGAGAGCTACAACAATTTCTATGAGTTCGGCACGAATAAAGACGACCCCTCGAGAAACGCCAAGAATTTCGTCACCTCGCCATGGACCGTTTCAATCGAAGGCGAATGCGCCAAGCCACGCAAGTTCTCGATAGACGAAATAATGGCACTGGCCCCCCTCGAGGAGAGAATCTATCGTCACCGCTGTGTTGAAACGTGGTCCATCGTTGTTCCCTGGATTGGCTATTCGCTGAGCAACCTCATCAAGCTCGCTGAGCCGACTCCGAAGGCCAAGTACGTAGCCTTCCAAAGCTACTACGATCCCAAGCAAATGCCCTGGGCCTCGAGCGCGGGCGTCGAAATCCCTTATCTCGAGGGCTTGCGACTCGATGAAGCGATGCACCCGCTCACGCTGCTTTGTGTTGGGATGTACGGCGAGACTTTGCCCAATCAAGACGGCGCGCCTGTGCGGATGGTTGTTCCTTGGAAGTACGGGTTCAAGAGCGCGAAGTCTTTGGTCAAGATCAAATTCGTCAAGAGCGAGCCGTCTACCACTTGGGACCTGTACCGCGGAATGAATGGAATGCCGGAATACGGCTTCTATGCGAACGTGAATCCCAACGTGGATCACCCGCGCTGGAGCCAGGCGAAAGAACATCGCCTGGGCGGCGGACTTTTCGCAAGGCCCATCCCCACGCTCATGTTTAACGGCTATGGGGAACAGGTCGCCAGCTTGTACGCTGGCATGGACCTGCGCAAAGACTTCTAGCGAGACGGTTTGTGACCAAAATCCTGACTAGCAAGTGGACCAAAGTGGTCGTCTTTTCTGCCAGCCTGTTGCCCCTCGCTTTGCTGGCTTGGCGCATCTTTCAGAACGACCTAACGGCAAATCCTTCTCAATTCCTTGAGCACCGCACCGGAGACTGGACCCTTCGCTTTGTGGTGGTCACGCTCTCAATCACCCCGCTGCGCAGGATCCTCGGCCTGCCGCAGCTGGTCCGCTTCCGCAGAATGCTGGGACTGTTCGCGTTTTTCTACGGCTGCATGCATTTCATCGCCTGGAGCTGGTTCGACAAGTTTTTCGACTGGCCCGGAATGTGGGCGGATGTACACAAGCGTCCCTACATCACGGTCGGCTTCACTGGCTTTGTACTAATGATTCCGCTCGCCATTACGTCGACCGCAGGCTGGATTCGCCGCCTCGGCGGAAGGCGATGGCAGATGCTGCATCGCGCGATCTACGTCACAGCCATGGCGGGAGTGGGTCACTACTACTGGCTGGTCAAATCGGACGTTCACAAGCCCATCGAGTATGGCTTAATCGTTCTAGCTCTGCTGGCTTGGAGGGTAGGTAGCTGGCTAATCGCGCGCCGCAAGCAAGTAGCAAGCGCCGCAGCCAGACGCCCTGAACCCACCACCGCCGAATCCGCGTAAATACATTTGACGATGAGGGTAGTCTAATCGCATGGTATCGCTGACTCACTGACTACTCGGTCGCCCTTTACCGGGGCGGCATCTACTGTGTTCGTGGGCGCAGGCCTGTCAGTCTAAAGCCGGCCCGTCAAGGGGGCCCTTTGCACTGCTTAACGCTGCGTTGCATCAACATTCTTGCCACCCTGTTTCTATTTTCTTGTGCTGCAGCGTGGCCCCAAGCCGCATCGTCCGACGGCACACCCTCGGTGTGCCCGCCCAAGACCCATGTCGTCCCGGTGACTGACCACTACGGCAATATCACTGTCACGGACCCCTATCGCTGGCTGGAAGAGCAGACCAGTCCCGAGACGCGCGCCTGGATCGAAGCCGAAAATCGCTGCACCCAGGCCGCCCTCGCTGGGGTTCCCGGCCGCGACTCCCTTCATCAGCGGCTAGCGGCTTTGTTCCGTACAGATACCTACTCAGCTCCCATCGAGCGTTCCGGAAGATACTTTTTCACAAAGAGGATGGGGGACCAGGATCTTTCGCTGATCTATGTGCGCAGGAGTCGGCATGGCACCGATGAACTGTTGGTCAATCCCTTGGGCTGGAGCAAGGACCATTCCGTGAGCTCGGGCATTGAAGAAGTCAGCCGCTCCGGGAAGTTCCTTTTCTACGATCGACGTGAAGGTGGCCAGGATGAAGTTAGCGTGCATGCGTTCGACGTCGACTCACGCCGCGACTTGCCGGACGTTCTGCCCTCAGCCGTCTATTTCTCGATCGCACCCACTCCGGATGATCGAGGCGTTTACTACACGAAAGCGACTCCCAGCGGGCCGCGGGCGTACTACCACGCGATGGGCACGGATCCCCGTGAGGATAAAGTTATCTACGGCGAAGGTCTCGGGCGGGATCGAATCTTGGCAGTCCTGCTATCTGACAACGGTCGCTACCTCGTCTACATTGTTTTTCACGGTTCCGGGTCCGAACAGACGGAACTTTATGTCCAGGACGTGAGCGACCACGAGCCGATTGTCACGGTGGTGAGTGACATTCCACGGCACTTCGACCCTTACTTGGCCGGAAGCACGCTTTACATTCGAACGAATTGGAATGCTCCGAATTGGCATGTTTACGCTGCCGATCTTGCTTCTCCCAGAAAGGACCAGTGGCGTGAAGTTATTCCGGAAACTCACGACGCCCTCACTGATTTTGCCCCGATCGGCGGAAAGCTCGTCGCTGAATATCTCCACAATGCCGCTTCAGAAATCGTGATTACCGATGCTCAGGGCAACAACCCGAAGCCGATCGCGCTTCCTTCGCTTGGCTCGACAGAAATTTCGGGGCGGTGGGAATCTCCACAGCTGTTCTATGCATTTACAAGTTTCAACTATCCGACCACGAACTTCGTATACGACGTTTCTGCCGACACCTCCTCGGTGTGGTCCAAGATCGATGTGCCGTTTGATCCGGGCCTCTTCGAGACAAAACAGGTCTGGTACAAGTCGAACGACGGGACCCGCGTGCCGATGTTTCTGTTCTACAAAAAAGGTGTTCAGGTCAACGGAGAGAATCCGACCGTGCTCTCCTCATACGGAGGCTTCGACATAAGCTGGTCGCCTACCTACCAAGCCAGCGTGATTGCCTGGGCGGAACGCGGAGGGATCTATGCGTTGGCGAACATTCGGGGCGGCGGCGAATATGGCGAAGATTGGCATCGCGCCGGGATGCTCGAGAACAAGCAGAATGTCTTCGATGACTTCATTTCCGCAGGCGAATACCTCATCAAGAATCGATACACGAATCCTCGCAAGCTGGCGATTTCGGGCCAGAGTAACGGCGGTCTGCTGGTAGGAGCCGCGCTGATCGAGCGGCCCGACCTGTTCCAGGCAGTAGTCTGCCAATACCCTTTGCTCGACATGCTGCGCTATCAGAAGTTCATGGACGGTCCTTACTGGGTCCCGGAGTACGGAAGCTCTGATGACCCCAAGCAGTTCTCATACATTTACAAATACTCGCCCTACCACAACGTGAAAAAGGGGAAGAGTTATCCGAGCGTTCTTTTCGTTACGGGGGACGGAGACACGCGAGTCGCTCCGCTTCACGCCCGAAAAATGACAGCTCTTCTGCAGGCTGACACTGGTTCAGACCGTCCGATTCTGCTCCTCTACGACACCAAGTCCGGCCACTCCGGTGGTCGTCCCATTAGCAAGACAATCGACGAGCAGACCGACATTCTCAGCTATCTTCTTTGGCAACTAGATGTCAGTGGACACTAATCGTGCCAGCAGCCTGCCCGCGAAAACGTGAGAGACGATGGATTTGAGCCGTTCTTTTAACGGTCTTTGTCTCAGTGTGCTTTTGGCACTGAGCGCGTGCTCAGAGGCACCGGGCGTTGACGGAGAAAAGGCCGTGGCACCCGCAATAACGACCCAGCCGAACGACCAAACGGTCATCGAAGGTCAAACGGCGACCTTCTCGGTGACTGCCACGGGGACGGCGCCGCTCAGCTACCAGTGGCAAGATGCAGGAACAAACACGAATATTTCAGGTGCCACTTCATCCAGTTATTCGATTGCAACCACAACCACAGTCGAAAACGGGATGGAATTCCGGGTGGTGGTGAGCAACAGGGTCAATCCACCAGCCACAAGCAATACAGTCACGCTAACAGTCACTCCCGCGCGAGCCAGCAGCGTAACAATTCTTACGTATCATAACGACAACATGCGCACCGGGCAGAATCTACACGAAACGAT